>ERZ1370068.10256-contig-8970_pt1 | contig 24417 bp, 36 predicted proteins | sample MGYA00561227_ERZ1370068 | MGnify/ENA primary metagenome ERZ1370068 (study PRJEB38410, sample SAMEA6850437) | metagenome | study: Metagenomic assessment of the ecological functions of the soil: analysis of the soil microbiota associated with the...
GGAATAAACTGGCTGCCGTTGTTTTCGACGAAAAGAATATCGCGGTCACCGATTTTGAACGTCGGCGCATCAGAAACTTGAGTGTCTCGCCGCCGACTGTTCCGCCCAGCATCCGAATCGTGTAGCTCGCGCCGGGATTACCCTTTAAAGCGTCGGCCACCTTGAAAGTGACAAAGCTGACAATCCGATGCTCCGCTCCTTCGCCGATCCATTGCGAACGAACGTCGGTAACCTCGCCTTGGAAAATCAATTCTGCGCGCGTGACCAACTGATCGAAATCGGGCGCGATGACCGTCGTCCCGCGGAGTTGCGGGTTTATGGCAAGGAAGAGCAGAAGAAGGAGGAAGCCGAAGTAGCGTTTCATAGGTGGAAAGTTCTTCCGGTTCTGACGAAGATAGCGCGATACCATTCAGTTTCAATTACTGATCCAAATCGAAAACTTCGACCAAACCAATCCCGGAACCACCGGCGGCTCCCTTAACGATGGCGGTGTAGGCTCCAGGTTCCAATGTCGCGATCACTGCGGATTCCTGCGAATTTGTCGGCGCAACCGTGCTCGCGATGATCTCTGATTCTTGCGGGCTGGTCGTCCAATTGTCATTCGCGACCAAGACGTTGCCCGAGCCGTCGCGCAACTCCAGATAAGGATTGGCGAGCGTTCCGGCGATCGGGTTTGCTCCGGAAGCGAGAGAGGCCCGAGCGCGCGGACGATGACTTTTTCGCGGTTGTGCCTCTGACGATAAAGCCGCCGATCAATACCTCGCTTCCAACCCCAACTCTTCCCCGGGTGGAAATATTCACTAAACGGCTGCTGTTGGAATCCAGCTCATAACCTTCCACCAGCGCAACGCCCGTCGTTCCAGACACGCCTCGCAAAATCGTGGTGTAGCCGCCCGCCGGGAGTGTCGCAACGATCGCTGACTCGCGCGCATTTGAGGGCGCAATGGTGCTGGCAATGATTTCATTAACTTGCGGACTCTGCTGCCAATCGTCGTTGCTCGCGATCAACGCGCCAGATTGATCATACAACTCCAGGGTCGGGTTTGCGAGAGCGCCCGTCACTCCCAATCGTGTTAGAGAAGGCCCGATGGCGCGCAGGATGACTTTCTTGGATTGCGCGCCTTGGACAATGAAACCGCCGATTACCGCTTCATCGCCAGCGCACCGACTCGCATCCGGGTCGAAATATTCGCCAAGTGTGCTGTCTCGGCGTAGAATAAGTCGCAGTAAGCATCGTTGGCGAATGTCTTATAACGCGCACGGCTTGCTGCCGACTCGTCCACTTTGTTCATGTGCGGTGGACTGGAGACGTTCCAAGTAAGGTAAATAACTACGTCGGGGTAACGGTTTTTGAAGTCGTCAAGTAGTTTGGCTTCGATATTCAGTGGAGCAGGGGCGGAAGGTCGCTATCCTTCCTATAGTTGCGACCGTCGCCGCCGATGCCAGAATCGTTGTAATCAACCCCGTTATCATAGCCAGCCTCACAGATAATAAATGGCTTGACGCTGGTGCCTCGGCCTACAGCAGAACTGCCAGTGTGCTTGCCCTGCGCAAACCGATAGATGAGGCTGTCGCCCGTGCCATCAGTCGGAATAACTTAGTTCATGCCCGCCGAAACCGTTCGGCGATATAAGTCCATGCCAATGAAATCGACGTAATCATCCCCTGGGTAGTAGTTCTCGAACCATCCGGCGCCAGTTGGCCCCTGAGTTGCCCAGACGAAGATGACGTTGCCCCCAGCGCTGATGCTCGCTCCACATGCATTAGCTAGTTCGCGGACATGCCGGTATGCGTCACGGTATGCAATCTTCACCGCTGCCCGGCGACCATAATGCCGTGCCGTGGGCACCTTGCGCTTCGGAGAATTGGTTGTGCTCGTCTCCATTGAATTCGTTCCAAAAGTTGTAGATAACCGGCCCTGGCAGTGCTTTGAGTCCGTTGAATTGTGCTATGAACCCGGCGTCATACTCTCCGTCTGTAATGCGATCAATGCCGGTTTTGCCGTGGGCGTTAGCGGCAGTGTTTGTGCTGGGCCAACTACTATTAGGATAACCGGCTTTGGGGGCAATGAACTTGACTGGGAATTGACCGGCCCCGCGCTGATTCACGCAGACAATGATGTATTGAGCAGCGTTGTCCGTTTCAAATGCAGTAGGAAGCACCGCCGGGCCGGTTATTGTATTCCATTCATAAGCCCTCCGGCGAATTGCCATGAACCGACCTAAAACAGTTTCAATGCCACCCGGCCCTGTGAAATTCTTGTCGGTATCAGTTGCCCCCAAATAGATACCCGTGGCCGGCACTACTAACTTGCCGTAGGTCTTTACTATGCTGCTAGTGCGTGGCAACTGCGCGTGCAGGCTGGAACTCGCACAAAGGACGCAAAGTAACCCGACGATGTTCCTGAATTTAGAAAAGATCTTCGTGCCCATTGTCGACTTAGTGTGAGGAATCTTATGGAACGAGGAAAATTTTGCCTGTATAAGGATCCTTAACCTTGCTGCCGGGGCTGTAGCCGGTCACATCGACATAGCCACCATTCTGATCGAATGGGCGTACACGTAGCCAGGTTTTCCAGGAACCGGTTTCCCATATGGAAACTGCATCTGCGACGCCGTTTGCGAGGTGGGCGACGCTTTCGGTTTGATCGAGGCATTCTCACGGCCCGCCGGAGGCGTACTCCCAGGATGCTTTTCATCGGTGACAGACCGCTCGTTCGTTGCCGGCGGTGGCGGTGGTGGTCGCGATGCGGTGTACTGAGGAGTTGTAGTTTGCGGCGTTGTTCCTGGCGCAACAGCCGCATTCGATGCCAAGCTCGTCGTTGTGGTCGTTGTGGTGGTCTGCGGTTCTTCCGAGGAGTCGATATGTCTACGAATGTAAGCGGCCGGCGCATCCAATACGCGGAAAGAGGTCACGGCAGCGTTATGAGCGGTCTGACATCCGGTCAGGACCAAACTTCCAAGTAGACCAATCTTCGCCGCTCCCTTCATTTGCTTCTTCATAAGACCACTTCATTTCTTTCGTGCAACTATGGGCATGGCCGCGTTGCGAGTGAGAATCTCAACTCTCTCTTTACTAAATCTCTCGCGAAAAAGGTCGCTCTTGATTGGGTCTGCGTTAAAAAATCGTGCTGGCAAACTACGCAGACAAACGGCGCGACGAGGCCGATGCGTCGACTGCGTGCGTCGGGAAAAGTTCACGAAACAAGGAAGCCCTTTGGCCAATCAACCAAGCTTCCCAGCCGTTTTGAAATCGGCTATGAATGCTTCAATGTCGCGCTCGGTCGCCGACCACGAGCACATCAAACGATAGATGTCGGGTTCGATAAATTTGTAGAAATACCAGCCGGCAGCATGCAGTCCTCGGACGATTTCGTCTTTAAGATGTAGAAACACAGCGTTCGCTTCGCGCGGGAATGCCGTCTCGAGGATGCCGCTTTGGCGAAGTTTTTCCGCGAGCAATTTGGCCGATGCGTTGGCGCGCCGGGCATTGCGTAGCCAGACGTTATTATCGAGGAGTCCGACCCAGGGCGCAGCAAGGTAGCGCATTTTCGACGCCAGCTGCCCCGCCTGTTTCGCGCGGTAATCGAATTCGCGCGCGAGTTCCCTGTTAAAAAGATCACGAGATCGCCCATTGCGGTGCCATTCTTCGTGCCGCCAAAAGAAAGAACATCGACACCTTTCTGCCATGTTATTTCCCTTGGTGCACAATCAGCTGATGCGACGGCGTTGGCGAACCGAGCACCGTCCATGTGCATGCGAAGAGAGTATTTTTGTGCAAATTGCGAGACTTCGTTGAGCTCGGCGCGCGTATAAACGGTTCCGAGTTCGGTCGATTGTGTAATGCTGATGGCGTGCGGTTTCGGCGAATGCAATTGACCCTGCCGCGCAATCACAGCAGCCGCTTCGTCCAAATCGATTTTGCCATTCGTACCGCTCACGCGCAGCAGTTTGGAGCCGTTGGTGAAAAATTCCGGCGCGCCACACTCGTCCGTTTCAATGTGCGAATGTTCGTGGCAGAGGACGCTGTGAAAGGGCTGGCAAAGATGCGCCAAGGCCAGAGCATTCGCAGCGGTACCGTTGAAAACAAAAAACGTCTCGCAATCGGCCTCGAAAATTTCCCGCACGAGATCGCAGGCGCGCCGAGTCCAGCGATCGTCGCCATAGGAAGCTGCTGCTTCCCGATTTGCTTCTTCGAGAGCGGCCCATGCTTCCGGACAGATTGGAGCCGTGTTGTCGCTCGCAAATACATGGCGCTCGCTCGAGTTCACCAGCGCTTCCGTACTCGAGATTTACCGTGGAAGCAATTGCCGCTCCGCCTCACAATCGACGCCACGACAGCGCCCGACAAACAGCGTCTGGCAGAAAGCGATTCCCGACCAAAGCCGTCAGGACGCTTTCGCCAGGCAACTCACCTCTACCTTGCTGCTGGCTGCACCCCACGCGTCGCATCGAGGATATTTCCCTCATTTGCACCGATCTTAGCGCGAAACAAAGCGGAGAGACCTCGGTTACCGTATCAGAGAGAAAGCGCCCTCCAACCGCTTTGCCGAATCCCGCGGGCCGGATTATCGTCGCGCATGAGCTCCTGCAAAGGTGAGATCGAGCGGCACGGCGAACGCATTTTCGCGCTGATCGATCGGCATCCCGAATCCATTTTCAGCAAAGCTGGTTTTTATCAGCGAATGATGACCTGGTCGATGCGCGACGAACATTTCAAGGTGCAAATGTTTCGGTTTGTTGATGTGCTTGCGTCGCTGCGCCAGATCTGGCGACATCGTTCGGCATCTGCGCGAATATTTTGCCGATATGCGCGACGGCTTCGCGCCGATGATGAAGGTGGGCCTGCGCGCGGCGGGCATCGCTCCCTGGTCACCAGCTTCGTGCTGCGTCGCAACGTTTCCGGCATGGCGCGTCAATTTATCGCCGGAAGAAATCCTGACGACGTGATGAAAACGCTACGCAAGCGGCGCAGCCAAAACATTGGTTTCACCGTCGATTTGCTGGGCGAAGCGGTTGTCAGCGAGCCGGAAGCCGACGAATACGCCGCGCGCCGTCTGGAGTTGCTGGAAGGTCTCGCCGAGCAAACGCACGGCTGGACCGACCCGTTAGGGGCGGCCTCGGATCGGTTCCCCGGTGGTGAATCTTTCCGTAAAGATTTCCGCGCTTTATTCGCAGATGAATCCGGCCGATCCAGCCGACGCCATCGCGCACCTTGCCCCGAAGCTGCGGCCGATTTTACGCCGCGCGTGCGAGCTTGGCGCCTTCGTCAATTTCGACCTGGAAAGCTACGCGCACAAAAATACCACGATCGAGCTTTTCAAAACTCTGTTCAGCGAAAAGGAATTCATCGATTGGCCGCATGCCGGCATCGTTATCCAGGCTTACCTCCGCGATGCCGAACGCGACCTGTGCGAATTGATTGATTGGGCGCTCGATCGCGGAACGCGCTTCACCGTTCGGTTGGTCAAAGGCGCGTATTGGGATTACGAAAAATCCAAGCGCGGCAGAACGGTTGGGTCTGCCCGGTTTTTCTTCAGAAACCGGAGAGTGACGTAAACTTTGAGACGCTAACCCGCGTCCTGCTCGAGAACGAATCGATCGTCACTTCGGCCTTCGGCTCGCACAACGTCCGCAGCATCGCGTCATGCGCAAGCTTACGCGGAACAACTCGGCATCGATCGCAGCCGCTTCGAGTTCCAACTTCTTGTGGCATGGCCGGCCCGATTAAGCTCGCGCTCGTCGAAATGGGATACCGCGTCCGCGAATATTGTCCCGTCGGTGAATTGCTGCCGGGCATGTCTTATCTCGTTAGGCGCCTCCTCGAGAACACGTCGAACGAAGGCTTCCCTGAAAGCGAAATTTTCCGACAACGCTTCCGCCGCCCAGCAGCTGCTGCGCGATCCCGGCTCACTAATTGGAGGGACGCGCTCCGTCGCGTCCGTCGAATCTTCTCCTTCGCTCGCCGCTCACTCCCGCAATGGCGCCTCGCCCGAAACTCCCCCGGCGACACTTACGAAAACGCACCGCTCGTTAATTTCGTGCATCGCTCCAGTCAGGAACAAATGCGGACCGCGCTCCGCGAAATGCGCGGCCGTTTGGGACAAAAATATCCGCTGGTAATCGATGGCCAGAAAATTTGGACCGGCAGTCTGATTAATTCTATCAATCCCAGCTCGCCGAAACAAATCGTCGGCGTCGGTCACTGAAGCTGGAATCCCAGAGGCGGAGGCCGCGATCAACGCCGCGCGCAACGCATTCGACCATTGGTGCCGCGTCAGCGTCGAGCACCGCGCGGACTTGCTCGAGCGCGTGGCCGCCATCATGGACCGCCGGCGTTTCGAACTTTCAGCCCTCGAAGTTTTGAAGTCGGAAAGCCGTGGGCCGAAGCGGACGGCGATATCCGTGAGGCGATCGATTTCCTGCTGCTTTTACGCGCAACAAATGCGCTTGCGCGGACTCCGCGCCTCACCCAGCACGTGCCCGGCGAAGAAAGCTATCAGCATTACTGGCCGCGCGGCGTCGCGCCTCGTCATCGCTCCGTGGAATTTTCCGATGGCGATTCTGACCGGCATGGTTTCCGCCGCGCTCGTCACCGGCAACACCGTCATCATGAAGCCGGCGGAGCAATCGGCCGTTTGTGGCGCGATGTTGATGGAGATGTTCGAGGAAGCCGGCGTGCCAGACGGTGTGCTCAATTTCCTCCCGGGCAAAGGCCGCGTCATCGGCGCTGCACCTCGTCGATCACAAGGATGTCGATATGATTGCGTTCACCGGTTCGCGCGAAGTAGGGCCTAAGGATTTGGGAGAGCGCCGGCCAGACGCGCCCAGGCCAGCGCGAACTGAAACGCGTCGTTTGCGAGATGGGCGGCAAGAATGCCGTCATCGTCGACTCGGACGCCGATCTCGACGAAGCGATCGTCGATTCAATTTATTCCGCGTTCGGATATCAGGGCCAGAAATGCTCCGCGCTCTCGCGCCTGATCGTCATGGACGAGAACTACGATCGCGTCATGAAACGTTTGGTGGAGGCGGCGGCGAGTTTGCGCGTCGGCAATCCCGAGGAGCCGGGCATCACCGTCGGCCCTGTCATCGATGAAACCGCCTACCGGCGCATGCAGGAGACGATCGAAGCGGGGAAAAAGGAAGCGACCCTCGCGTTCCAAGGGAAGAACTTGCCAGCCGAAGGTTATCTTCATTCCACCAACGATTTTCACCGACGTGAAACCCGAGATGCGTCTCTCGTGCGAAGAAATTTTCGGACCGATCCTGAGCGTCATTCGAGTGCGCGATCTCGATGAAGCCATCCGCGTCGCGAACGGCACCGACTACGCGCTGACCGCAGGATTTTTCTCCCGCAGCCCGGCCAACATCTGAGCGCGTCAAAGCGGAGCTGGTCGCGGGCAATGTTTACATCAATCGCTCCTGCACCGGCGCGGTCGTTGGCCGCCATCCGTTCGGCGGATTCAAGATGTCGGGCGGCGGAACGAAAGCCGGCGGCGGCGATTACCTGCTGCAGTTCCTCATCCCGCGCGTCGTCACCGAAAACATCATGCGTCACGGTTTCGCGCCAGACACCACACCAGAGTTTGGTGCTCCGTTTCGCTGGCCGCAGCCCTAGCCGCGCAAGATCGACATTTCTTCATTTTCGGGCGACCGGATTAAAGAGCGGATCGCCCCTTCCACAATAATTTCACCACCGTGACCACCATGTAGATCAACCGGCCAGGCGGTCACCGCGACAACAAGCGCAAAGACCGCCATCTCCTCGCGCGTTCGCGCGCAGACTCCATTATGAATTCCCGACAGAAGTTGTGGAACTTGCGGCTGTCCGATCCTTCATCGCCATCGTAGGGCGAAGAATGACCACGCCATTCCCCGAAGCCTGACTGAAAAGAATAATCCGTGAGCGGGAACCGTCTTTTCTTAGACGCAAAACCGGATGTCGGTTTCATATTTTGTGATCCGTAGCTTGGATCATTCCACAAAATAATTGTAACTGGCGATCCGGCCTCGTGAAAGTTTTGCGCGCGACCCTGACGAAGAGCCGCGCGCTAACTTTCTTCGAACCGAAATGTGTTTGGGCGTTCGCTCGGCTTTACTGCCAGTGGCCGGCAAACCCAGACCCAGCCACCCGTGCGGCGTTGCCATGAACCTTCAACCCAAACGGCTGCTGGTCTCGGACGCGCGACCCAACTGCCCGGCACCCACACGTAATTTGATCCAGTCCAGCGCCAATATCCGGTCGTCCAGACATAGTCCGTTCCAGGTGCGACCGTTCTCGTTTCGACTCGCACTGCCGGCGGCGTCCGGGTCACGATCACTTCACCACCCCACGACATGGTCTCCTGTGTTTGCACGACCTCCTGCCGAACTTCGATGGTTGTGGTCGTCACCGTGGGTTCACTCTGCGCAGCCGGCGAACGCCAATGGGCGTCAATGCCAATAAACAGAGCTCTTTCATAGTAGTATCCCCTCCTCCCATTGATTCGTTTCAGAACGTTGGGCCGGCCCGCTACAATCCTCTTTCAGGCAACCTGATAGCTGAAGGGTGAATTTCGACACGAAGATCAGGGATGCTTTACCGTCGTCGCCACGCCGATCGGGAACCTGAGCGACATCACGCTGCGCGCACTCGAAGTTTTGCGCGATGTCGATCTTGTCGCCGCCGAGGACACGCGGCATTCCGGGATTTTGCTGAAACATTTCGGAATCAAAACCGCTCATCAGTTATCACGAGCATAATGAAGCGATGCGCACCGCCGAGCTTCGCAGAACGTCTGGCCGGCGGTGAAAACATTGCCCTCATCACCGATGCCGGAATGCCCAGCCTTCTCCGACCCAGGCGCTCGTCTCATTCGGAAATGCATCGAGCGCAACTTGCCTTATACGATCATTCCAGGCGTTTCAGCGATTTTGATAGCGCTAGTTGGCTCCGGCTTTCCGCTTGAGCGCTTTTGTTTTCGTGGATTTTTGCCCGTAAAGAGCGGTCAGCGCGAGCGGGCGTTGCGTGGAGCGATGGAGCGGGCGGAGACCTCAATTTTTTGAATCGCCCTATCGCTTGGTGAAAACGCTCACCGCTTGTTCAGAAATTATGCCAGACAGAGAACTCTGCGTCGCTCGGGAGTTAACGAAAAGTTCGAAGAATTTCGCCGCGGGATCGCATTGGAATTGCTGGCGCATTATACCGTCCATCCTGTCAAGGGAGAGATTACGCTTCTCATCAACGCGGGCGCAACGCCTCGGTGATTTCCGCTTGTCAAAACAACCCGCCCGTGTGACTTTCAGCGACTTTTCACGGCCATGGCTTACGCAATTATCAAGACTGGCGGCAGACAATATCGGGTCGCGGAAGGCGATACCATCGATGTCGATCTGCTCGAAACGGAAGTCGGGAAACAAACCATCTTTGGCGATGTGCTCTTTCATGCCGATGGCGAGAAGTTGACGCAGGGAAGTCCCCTCGTTGCTGGTGCGAAGGTCACGGCAGAAGTGATCGAGCAGCGCAAAGACAAAAAAGTGATCGCATTTAAATTTCGCCGCCGGAAGGGTTATCACCGGACGGTTGGCCATCGCCGCAAACTGACACGCGTGAAGATCAAGAGCATCAGCGTGGAATCGAAGTCGAAGGAAGCTTCTTAATCAAATGGCTCACAAAAAGGACAAGGCAGCGTCAAGAACGGCCGGGATAGTGTCAGCAAACGGCTGGGCGTGAAAAAATTTGGGAGCGAAGCGGTCGTCGCCGGTAACATCATCATTCGGCAACGCGGCACGAAGTTTCTGCGCAGGCAAAAACGTCGGGTTGGGCCGCGATTACACAATTTTTGCGCTGGTCGATGGTCAGGTTCGGTTCGATCGCGCCGGTCGCCGTGTGAATGTTGACGCGGCTTCAGCAAACTAGGGCTGGCCGGCCTGGGCGGCTTTCGCGCAGAGCAGCGCATCGATCGTTGTGCGCGCCTCGGTAATTGCGGTATAAAGAGAGATGTCCCCAATCAAATGAAATATCAGACTTACATTCTTTTCGGCGCGCCGGGCAGTGGCAAAGGCACACAGGGCAGAACGCTCGGCTAGCATTCCACGCGTTTTTCATTGCGCCTGCGGGGATGTCTTTCGCTCAATTGATACGCGCACTAAAGTCGGCCGCGCTTTTCTCGAATACTCCAGCAAGGGCCAGCTCGTCCCGGATGAGATCACGGTGGAACTTTGGAAAGCGCAAATCGATGCGGCGGTCAACGCGCATACTTTCAAGCCTGACATCGACATTCTCGTGCTCGACGGCATCCCGCGAAATGTCGGCCAGGCAAAAATCATGGATGAGCTGATCGACGTGCTAAGAGTTTTCCACCTGTCCTGCCCGAACCGCGACGCACTTTTCTCACGGCTTAAGAAGCGCGCCTTGAAGGACAATCGCCTCGATGACGCGAACGAAGAAGTGATCAATCGCCGGCTGGCCACCTACGAAACAGAATCGAAACCGGTGCTTGGTTATTACGGGGAGGACCGCATCACCTGCATCGACGCAACCGAGCCGCCCGCGAAAGTTTTGCTCCATATTCTCGAAAGCGTGAACGGGGTAAATGGGTCGAATGAGCCAGCAGCAGTTTGAAAATTTCACCGCCTCGAGTCTGTATTGCGAGAAGTGCAAGACCGCGATGCCGGTGCGCGCGAACGGCTTCTCCTGATCCTGCCGGACAAGCGAGATCTACGATTACCTTTGCACCGGCTGTGCCTCGTCCGTGGGGCAGCGCGAAGTCACCGCCGGTGAGAAGCTGATGACGCAAAGCATGTCTGCGCGGCGACCTGGCGTCGCGCTCAGCGATTGATGTCACTTGACGCGCGATGCGCCTTGTTTTTATCGGCACGGGCGAGATCGGCGTGCCGACATTGCACGCGCTTTTGAAGTCGGCTCGGCACCAGCTTGCCGGCGTGGTCACGCAGCCCGACAAACCAGTCGGGCCGCGATCAAGAATTGCGTGCTCCACCGATCAAAACGGCGATCGCTCGAAGCGCAGTCCCGATTTTTCAACCGGCGCGCATTCGCGCGAGTGGAAGCGATCGGACGAAATTCGCGCGCTTAATCCTGAGGTGATCGTGGTCATGGCTTATGGACAAATTTTGCCGAAGATCAGTTTTCGAAATTCCGCGGGTCGCTTTGTCTGAATCTGCATGCTTCGTTGCTTCCAAACTATCGCGGCGCAGCACCAATTCAGGCGGCGATTGCCGCAGGAGATCGCGAGTCAGGAATCACCGTGATGTACATGGACGAGGGACTCGATACCGGGGATATTTTGATGCAATCGCGGATCGACGTGCCGCCTAACGAGACCGGACAGTTCGCTGCACGATCGGTTGGCGAAAATCGCGGCCGAGGCTCTGAATTGAATCGCTCGATTTACTAAGCAAGGGCGCAGCGCCGCGCATTCCGCAAGATGACGCGCTGCGAGTTACGCGCCGAAACTTGACTCGAGACCATGGGCAAGATTGATTGGACCGAGCCCGCCATCGTGATCGAGCGCAAAATCCGAGCGTTCGATCCGTGGCCCGGGCGCGTTTATGCTTTGCTCGACGGTCCCGGCGGACGTTCGCAAAGCTAAAATATTTCGGGCGTCGGTCGTAGCCAGGCGAACAAACTGCTCCTGGAAAATTCTGCGCGCCGATCAAGAGTGGAATTTTAATCGGCGCAAAAGCGGTGCGGTCTTGCTGGGCGAAGTGCAGCTGGAAGGCAAACGGCGAATGAGTGCGGCGGAGTTCGTTCACGGACATCCGGGATTGTCCCCGCTGGCAAATAACGTTGTGTTGGCTTTGGCACGTTTGCTTCCGCATCGGCAGTGACGTCGCACTCGCACATTCTTTCCTTTCCAACGCCGCGCGTTCTGTTTCATCATGCTCGCCATGCAGAGCGAATCATCCGCGCCCGCTTACAAACGCATCGTCCTTAAATTGAGCGGCGAAGCACTGCGTGAAACCGGCGGACGTGACACGATTTCGCCGCAAATCGTTCGGGAAATCGCCAGTCAAATCAAAGAAGTTCATGAGCTCGGGGTGCAGACTTCGATCGTCATCGGAGGCGGCAATATCTGGCGTGGATTGGCCGCCAGCCATCGCGGCATGGATCGCACGACCGCCGATTACATGGGAATGCTCGCCACTGTTATTAACGGCATGGCGCTGCAGAGTCAGCTCGAGCAAATCGGCGTGGCCCACGCGCGTGCAAACAGCGATCGAGATGAAAAACGTGGCGGAGCCTTTTATTTTTCGCCGCGCCATCCGGCATCTCGAGCTGGGACGCGTGGTGATCTTCGTCGCTGGCACCGGCAATCCCATATTTCTCCACTGACACCACGGCCGCCTTACGCGCGAGCGAGATCGGCGCCGACATTATTTTGAAAGCGACGAAGGTGGACGGCATTTACGATCGGGATCCAAACATGCACACGGGCGCGCAGCGTTACGAACGCGTTCACCTTCACCGAGGCGTTTGACGCAAACGGCTGCAAATCATGGATTCAACTGCCTTCAGTCTGTGCATGGACAACAAGATCCCGATCGTGGTTTTCGACATGAACAAGCCAGGCAACATTACGCGATGCCGTCCTCGGGAAAAATGTCGGCACGATCGTGAGCGAGTGAACGCGGATTGCCAGCGCAAATTGCCAATCGAAGATTGAAATTTCAAATCCGGAAACAAAATGACGCGCGGACGAAATACTTGTTCGAAGCCGGAAATGGCGATGGAGAAAAGCGTCGATTACATGATCCACGAGTTCTCCTCGGTGCGCACTGGGAAAGCTTCCCCGGCGCTGGTCGAAAACATCGACGTGCAGGCGTATGGATCGGCGATGAAGCTGAAACAGCTGGCGTTGATCACAACGCCGGAGCCGCGGTTACTGGTTGTTCAGCCTTTTGACGCGGGAACCGTGCGAGACATCGAGAAGGCGTTGAAGGAATCGAAGATTGGGATTACGCCCGCGGTCGATGGCAAGATTATCCGGCTTCCGATTCCCGAACTCTCGGAAGATCGACGCAAAGATCTTGTGCCGATCGCTCCGGCAAATGGCCGAGGAAGCTGCGCGTGCGAGTGCGTGGAAATCGACGAACAGCGATGGATGAGGCGAAAGATTGGAGAAAGCCGGGGACCTGACGGAGGACCAGTTGCGAGACCTTGAAGGTGATATCCAAAAGCTGACGGACCGCTTCGTGAAATCGATTGACGATCACATCGAACGAAAGGAAGCGGAGGGTCATGAAGGTTTGATGAAGGGTCGAATCTGGTTTACCGGCGTGATTGCCGGCTTTCTTATTGTCGTGCCCATTGTGAGCGGGGCTGTGACAGAAACTCCGCTCGTGCAGCTGGCGCCGGATTTTTCGTTTCGCGACGCGAAAGGGCCATATCTCCAGTTTGAAATCGTTGCGCGGTAAACCGGTTATTCTGTTGGTCGCCCCTGGCTGGCAAAGGGAGATTTCGCAAAGAAGTCAAAAACAATCAACCGCGCGTCTCGCTCTTTCACGAGCCGCAAAGCGGTATTTGTAACGGCGTTTGCGCAAGGTGGGGAAATGATGCGCGGAAAATTGTCATTCCTTCTCGCGAATGATGCCTCTCGCATTGCCACGGCTTATGGAATCGACCCCAATTCATATGGCTTATTTGTTATTGGACCCGGACGGAAATCTCGATTTGCGATCGACACGCGTTCTTGAGCGCCCAAAGAATTATCGACGTGATCGATAACAGCTACGTCGTCCAAGCCCGACGTGAAGTCGTAATCCTTCTCAACAATCAGCGCGGCACGGCAGCAGTCGTAGCTAACGCTGTCGCGACGGCAACGACCTCTTCCACGGTAATCGCTTTCATGCAGCGAAAATCGATTGGGCATTCCCGCAAAAAACAGGGCTGCATTCAACTTGATGACGAATCACGCGATGCCCGCAACCAAGTGGCCCGGTCAGGCGCGGGTCGGTTGATCCGAAAACGGCAACGACCGGCACCCCGGAGAAGCGTGGCGAGATGCATCGTCCCAGTGTCATTGGTCAAGAGCAGGCGGCATTCGCGAAGTTCTTCGATCAATTGATTGAGAGTAGTCTGGCCGATGCGATTGATGCAGGAGTCGCCTAACGAGCCGGCGATCTGATTTCCATTCACCGCGTCGTTCTTCGTTCCAAACAAGATCCATTGCACGGGCATCTGCGTCGCGATGGCGGCGGCTGCTTCGGCAAAACGTTCCGGCAACCAACGCTTGGCCGGTCCGTGCTCGGCTCCCGGGCAGAGGCCGACCTTCTGCAGCGTTGGTGCATTCGAACGCGCACGCATTTCGCTGGTGACTTCGGCGATCTCTGCATCCGACCCAAGCGCACGCGCGATTTGCAAATAATGCACCGCCTGGTGTTCGAGCGGACCGAGACGCATTCGCTCGGGGACGATCTGATTTCAACATCCATCGACGGTGATGCCCGCGATAACCAACCCGCCGAGGGAACACCGCCGAGCCAGATTTCCAACGCCGAGCGCGTTGAATTGGGAAAGAGAATTGCGACGTCGAAAGCCGGCTGTTCCTGGATCAATTTCGCAGTGGAAAAGAGTGAGGGTCCCATCGGCAAGATTTCATTCACGTCAGGCCATAGTTTCCAGACCGCAGCAATTTTTCCGGCGCCACAATCGTGATGTGCGCATCTGGTCGGCCCGCCTTGATTGCGTGCACTGCCGGCATGCTGATGATGCTGTCGCCAAGCCACTGCTGGCGCGAATCAAAATGCGAAAAGGCTTTAACTCGTTTCCAAGGGTTTCTGGTGGGACGTAGAGGCCGCGTTTGTAATTGCTCAACAAAAGATTCGGCTTCGGCGTTTTCCAGCGGTTGTGCACCCAGAACCAGTCTTCCGGCGCGCGGCGAATCTGCTGTTCGATGACGACATTTGTCTTTGCGGTGAGCGATTGCACACTCGTCGTCAGGCGCGTCGAAGCGCGACGTGAAAACCATTCTCGCCAGCGTGCTGGGCCGTCGGTGTAAAGTGACGCTGCGACGAGCGCCGCGCCGGTGCGTTTGGCGAAGTAAGCCTGGCAAAGGAGAAGTTGAGGCGAGACGGTGGAAGAACGGCGTCCACAATCCATGATCCCCGGCATGCTGGTCGCTCAGAATCCCGATCATTCCTCCGCCGCGCAGCACTTGTATCGCTTTCTGAAAGCCTTCCGCTGCGGTCGAACAACTCGACCCCGAATCGCGCCCGTTGCCGCCTGACAAACTCATCCAGAAAATGGTTCCTGAGCTTTTGGTAGACCGTGCTGAGCCGGGCGTAGCCGAAGTAATGCGGAAGAATTTGCGCGAACAATTCCCAGTTGCCGAGATGACTCAGTGCAATGACGACTGGCCGACCATTTCGCAATTCGCGATGCACTTCATCGAGTCCTTCCGTCGCAACAAGGCCGGCCACACGTTCCGATGGCATTCCATTAAGTTTGATGCCGGAGAGAAGATTCGCGCCAAGCCGCTGAAAGTGTCTGCGCACCAAACAGCTGATTTGGCGGGCGGACTTTTCCCCAAAAAAAGCGATCTGCAGATTGCGCCGGGCGAGGCCGCGGTAATGGGTAGAGCGATCCAACCGAGAAAGCCCAACAATTTGCCAAGAAAGAAAATAACCGACAAAGGGAGAACGGCAATTATTGCCAGCGCCCCGCGATAGAGGAGATAAACGCAGTAGTCGAGCAGTGCGGATTCAGCCGGCGCTCGGCTGGCAAAGTGGGGCAGCAGCGTAAATTTGCCTGCGAGGGCCTGCAACCAATATAAATGTGGAACGTGCCGCGCTTATCTTCACAATTGATCCGCTCGGATTTTGCGCGGCTGCTGGCGCACAGATTTGGCGCCTCGCGCTTGCTTCTCGTCGGCGCGCAACGCGAGCAATTGAGCGAACAATGTCGTCGCGCGAATCTGGAGGCAAACGCGTTTGCACAACCGGCGGATCAACTCGCGGTGGCGGCTGGTGCAAATGGCGAGAGCGAACGGTTCTGATCTCGCGATCTGGCTTTATGCGCCGGACCCAACACTCGCGGAAGACGACCGTTTTCTCACACACCTTTCCCAACTGACGAACGATCTCGTCACTTGTTGCCGGTCGAGGAGATGAAATCCCGAAACGCCGGCCGCAGCTGGTGGCACATTTGCGTAGACTAGGTTTTTTCCCTGATTACGAATGCGATCTTTCCGATTTTGGACCGGGCGTGTTTCTGTTTGGTGCGCAAAAAGTCGAAGGCGTCGATACATTTCTGTCCTCTGTCGAAACCGCTTTCGCCCGGTTGAATCTGCAAATGTGCGGATTGCAGCGAACGCTCCGCACCCGGATGTCGGAATTGGCGGCGGCTGATCGGCACATCGCCAAGCTCGAGGAAAAACTGCTGAAGTTAAAGAAAGCCCAACGCGATCTCGAATGCAGCTCAAGCAGGAGAAGCAGGCGTTGCGCAAATCGCCGGAGCGAAAGATCGGGCAGGTCCTTTCTCGCGCCGTATCGGCTGCCAGCAAAAGTTGATTCTGAGAAGTGCGCAAACGTTGGCGCCCGCGCGGAGACCACTTACAATCGTTCCGCTGCTGCGGCCGCGTATCAAAAATGGTTGGAGCATCACCGCACGCATGCTGCGGAAGCCAGCCGCGATAAGGAACGAAGCGCGCGCTTTGTTTATCAGCCGCTCATTAGCATTATCACGCCGGTCTTCCAACACGCTGGCTTGCTGGCTGGAAGAAACAGTCGCGTCAGTCCAGCAACAGGCTTACGAAAAATTGGGAGCTGATGCTGATCGACGATGGGTCGACAAGTGAGGAAACCTCTACGAGTGCTCGCGAATCTCGAGGGTTCTGATCAACGGATTCGCCTCTCCAGGCTTGAGAAGACCAGCGGGATTTCCGTCGCCTCCAACCACGGAATCGAAGCCGCCTTGGGCGATTGGATTGGGCTCCTCGATCATGACGATTTGCTCGAGCCGGATGCGCTTTTTCAGACCGCAAAATTACTGCAACAGCATCCCGATGCCGACCTGATTTACTCGGACGAAGACAAACTGACCGACGTCGGATTCGACGCGCCTTTTCTCAAACCGGATTGGTCGCCGGATTTCTTCCTCTCCCGCAATTACGTTTCTCATTTCACCACGATCCGGCGTTCTCTCGTCCGAGAGCTCGGCGGCTTTCGGTCGGAGCTACGACTTCGCGCAAGACTACGATCTTTACCTGCGGATTATGTCGCGCGCGGGGCCGCATCCATCATGTCCCCCGCGTTCTCTATCATTGGCGCCGCGCCGCCGGGTCGACTTCAACGAACATCCGATACAAGCCGCAGTCGCTCGACGCCGCGCGGTGGGCGCTGAGCGACTATCTCGCGCGTCGCGGAGAAGAGGGGCATGTGGCGGTCGATTGGCGAACGCATGGTTTTCGGATCAGGCGGGAGATCGCCGAAGAGAAGAAAATCGCGATCATCATTCCCACTCGAGATCGGATCGATCTACTGGCGCGCTGCATCGCCAGCGTGGGAGAGAAAGACCACCTACAATAACTACGAGATCGTGGTGGTGGATAACGACAGCCAATCAAAAGGAAGCACACGCGAGTATTTTAACCGGTCCCGGCATCGCGTGCTGCATTTTTCAGGGCCATTCAATTTTTCCGCCATCAACAACTTTGCCGTCGAGCAGACGGACGCGCCCTGGCTGCTCTTCTTAAACAACGACGTCGAAGTGATCGAGAACGAATGGCTGACTGCGATGGCTGAGCACGTCCAGCGACCCGAAGTCGGTGCGGTTGGGGCGCGGTTGCTCTTCCGCGACGAAACGATCCAGCATGCCGGGATCGTGCTCGGCGTGCACGCGGACTGGCGAAGCATGCTTTCCTGCGGGTTCCCGGCAGAGCATCCAGGCGTGTGCCGGCAATTGCAGATGACGCGCAACTATAGCGCGGTCACTGCTGCCTGCTTCCTCACCCGGCGCTGACGTTTTTGAAAAGGTCGGCGGATTTGATGAAGAGCGCCTGCCTGTCATCTTCAACGATGTTGATCTCTGTTTGAAAATGGGCCGGGCCGGCTATCCCATCGTTCTACACACCGTTCGCAAAATTGTACCACGACGAATCGGCCCTCGCGGCCGCCGCAGCGTGGAGCCGAGCGAGACAGCGGTCCTTCGTGAGCGCTGGCCCGATCTCGCTCGAGCGCGATCCGTATTATAACCCGAGTCTTTCGCGCGAGCGGGCGGACTTTCGTTAGGCAAATAAGCGGCCGTGAATCGAAGCGTATGACTAAAAGTAAGTCTAATCTCTGGCACGGCCTTCACGTCGGAAGCGCGCAAGGCGCCGGTGCTCCGCGCGATTACCAGACGCGCCCTGGGGCGATCGGATTTCAATGGAAGGAGCGGAGCCGGGCTGGTGCGAGCGCCGCCGCTCGCGAGCATTCTGAGATCGGCGCTTCCTGGATTCCCGGAGTGGAGATTTTCACCCGGACAATTCATTCGCAACGACATCGCGGTTTTTCGGCGAGTTCGTTCGGCGCGAAGAGGGAGCTCGCCCGCAACAATTGGTTTGTGGCCCAATCAATGGGCGGCGGCACGGATGTTCGCGCACACGGCCAAAGGGTTTCACATCCATCCGCCGAGCGTGCCAAAGGAGTTGAACCAACGGAGTGGTTTCGACGCGCTGTTCCTCAAGGAGCCGATCGATTATTCGGCTACGGAGATACGAAAGTGAGCAATGGGACGCGATGTTTTTCGTGCAGGGCATGGTCGAAATGATTTTGCGAGAAGCGCGCGTCGGGCTCCCGCAGCGAACGATGCGTTTTTTATCGACGGCGACAATCATCGCAGCGCGAACAACGTTGCCGTGGTGATTCCGCCGGGCGTGGCGCATGCCGTTCGTGTCGAAGGGCTCGGAGGATGCAATCATGGTTTACGGACGAGCACCCCATTTAATCCGGAATTTGAAGGACGAATCGCGAGCGACGTGAAAGCGGCAATACTGCCGGAATCGTGGCAGCGTTTTTGGCGCGACGCGTCCGACAAAGCCCGGCTAGTCCATCGTTCCGAGAGTGAAAGAACTTCAGGACACTCTTCGGGAGGCGCGGAGTCTTCCAAATGAATTCACCGCGCGCTGGCGACGGTCGTTCGGACTGCCGGCTCGAGTTATCCGCCGGCCCGGCGCGAGGCTGCTGGTGCGGCAGGATGGCAAGTCGATTGCGTCGATTGGCGCGATTAGCGGCGGCTGTTTTGGCGGTGAAGTTGTCTTACGGGCGCGAGCTGTTCTCGATTCCGGCGCAGCGCAGCTTATTGCACTCGATACTCGCGCGCTCTTCGGCCTACGACGGACTGATCGACTCTTGATCGAACGACTGCCGCCCTTTTCCGAAAACATTGCTCAGCAGTTGGTGCATTCTTTGCCCGCCGGAAAGCATTGGCGATCACGACCGTTTTTCAAACAACTGCGCCCGACGATCTGCACACTCGGATTGATCGCCACTTCATCTGAAGATCGATGCCTTGCTCGTTCATTGGGCTGAAATATTCGATCGCGAGCAATTGAGTTGAGCCGATGAGACTGTGATTGCTTATCCGAAAGAGTTCGAGATAACGGCGGATGCGCAAACTGACGCGATGATCACGGTGGACGTCGATACGGCGATCGACTACGCGCAGTGGCAAAACGGCCGCGAGTGATGAAACGGCGTAGCGATCCGACCATTCCCGAATTGATGGATCGGGCCCAGCCGGTTTCGGCTGAGTTAAAAGCAGATCTACATAACCTGCGAAAACTGAATCGTTACTTCGGAAGCTATCGTTTGGTCCGACATTTTCTTCGCCGGTGGGTAAAAACGGGCGACCGTGTGCGGATGATCGATCTTGCGACCGGCTCGGGAGACATTCCGCAGGTTAATGGTCGACTACGCGCGAAAGGTGGACGCGAGCTTGCAAGTGGATGCGGTCGATTTTCAACTATCCACTTTGGAAGTCGCGCGCGAATTAAGCCGCGATTATCCTGAGGTTTCTTTTTACTGCGCCGACGTCTTGGCGTTCGGAGAGCCGCGAACCCTACGATATCGTGCGCTGTTCGCCTCGCGCTGCACCATTTCAGTGAGGAAGATGCCGTTCGATTGCTTCGTCACTGTCGCGGATTATCGCGGCGCCGCTGCGTTCTCGTTTCCGATCTCCGTCGCAGTTTGCTGGCGACGATCGGCGTTTATCTCCTCACTGCATTGATTTTTCGCGAAGAGATGACGCGTATCGATGCAAGACTTTCCGCAGCACGCGCGTTTTTCCTTTCGCGAAATGCATGAACTTGCGAGGCGGGCTGGCTGGCAAACGTTTCAGCATCGGCGGTTTCGCTTTGCCCGTCAGGCGATCTGGATGGAAGCGCACTGATTCTCGTGAAAATTTTTTCCTCGGTTTCAGCAGCGAATGACCATGTGCGCTCGAGCACGAGACGCCGCGTGCTTGTGCCCAACGATGGGAGCATTGCACCGGGGTCATATCTCTCTCATTCGGTCGGCGCGCGAAAAGCGCCGGCGGTAATGGCGAAGTGGCGGTCAGCATTTTTGTGAATCCGCTGCAATTCGAGCCGGGGTCCGATTTTTCGCAATATCCACGGCCGGAATCCGCCGATGAAGGGCTTTGCCGAGCAGAAGGAGTCGATGTTCTCTTTCGGCCAAATGAGAATGAGATCTACGCGATTGATCGTTCCGTTTTCGTGGAGGAGACGGCGCTGTCGAACAGGCTCTGCGGCAGATCGCGGCTTGGACATTTCCGGGGCGTTTGCACCGTGGTGGCAAAATTGTTCCACGATTCTCGCTCCGCATGCTGCCGTGTTCGGCGAGAAAGATTTTCAGCAACTCGCCATCATCCAGACGGATGGCGCGCGACCTGAATTTCCCCATCGAGATCATTGGCGCGCCGACGGTGCGCGAAGCAGACGGGCTTGCGCTCAGCTCGCGCAATCAATACCTCGACGCCTGAAAGAGCGCGCGCAAGCGCCAATTTTGCGCGGCGGCCTTACGCTGTTGAAAGCTGCCAGAACTTGCGCGAAGCGTGGGAACTCTCTTCAGCAGGAATCGTCGAGCAGGTGCGAACGACGATTTCAACCGCGAGCCGCGCGCGAATTGATTACGTCAGAGCGAGTGTTAGTGCCGCTGATGACTTTCAACCGCGGAAAGAGGTGGAGCGCAACTCCTTGCGCCTGCGGTGCGGCACGCACTTTCGGTAAGACTCGCCTGATCGACTAATATTCTTCTCTGATGAAGGAATACGATTTCGTTGTCATCGGCAGCGGGCATCGCAGGTCTCACGTTCGCGATCGAAAGGCCGCGAATCACGGAAAGGTGGCGATAATTACGAAGCGCAAGGGGCGCCGATTCCAACACGGCGTGGGCGCAAGGTGGCGTCGCCTGCGTGACAAGCGACGAAGATTCATTTCGACCTCCACATTCGCGATACGCTCGAGGCGGGCGCCGGTCTGTGCGATCCGGGAACGGTGCAGGCGATCATCAAGGACGGGCCGCAACGAATTCCGCGAACTCATTGAATTCGGTTTGCACTTCGATGAACGAGATGATCTCGGTCATCGCGAACTCGATCTGGGCCGGGAAGGCGGGCACTCGAAACGGCGCGTCCTCCAGTGCAGGATCTCACTGGTTACGAGATTGAAAACGACATTGCCCGCGAAGCTGAGAGCGATCGCCGCAATATCGAGTTTGCTAGAAAATCATATGGCCGTTGATTTGATCACGGCGGGGTAAACTTGGTTACGCGGCGGAGGATCGTTGCCTTGACGCCTACGTGCTCGATGAGCAATCAGGAGAGGTTGAAACCATCCGGGCAGATCGGCTCGTGCTCGCGACCGGTGGTTGCGGGAAAGTTTATCTTTACACGACCGAATCCCGACATCGCGACCGGCGACGGCGTGGCAATTGCCTGAGCGCCGCGCGCGAGATGCATCGGCGAACATGGAGTTCATCCAATTCCATCCGACTCTGTCTTTCATCCACTCGAAAGCGAAATCGTTCTGATCTCGGAAGCTGTTCGCGGGAGAGGGGGAATCTTGCGCAACAACAAGGGCCAGGATTTCATGGCACGATATCATCCGCAGGGCTCGCTTGCGCCGCGCGACGTCGCGTCGTGCGATTGACTCGGAAATTAAGCGCTCAGGCGCGCAGTGCGTTTATCTCGATATCACGCACCAATCGCGCGAGTTTTTGCAGGAGCGCTTTCCGCACATTTACGAGACCTGCCTGCAATTCGGCATCGACATGGCGAAAACAGCCGATCCCGGTCGTGCCCGCGGCGCATTATCAGTGCGGGGAGTGCAAGACAGATCTCACCGGCGCGACCAGCCTGCCCGGACTTTACGCCATCGGCGAGGTCGCATGCGACGGGACTTGCACGGGGCGAACCGTCTTGCGCAGTAATTCGCTGCTTGAAGGTTTGGTCGGATGGCGCATCGGGCTTGTGAAGCGCTGGTCGTGGAAGAAGCGGTCCAGCATCCAGCGGCGGTTCTTTCGCTTTGCCGGAATGGCAGTCCGGCAATGTCCAGAACTGTCGATGAACTGGTGGTGATCATCAGCAACTGGGACGATTCGGCGTCTGATGTGGGATTACGTCGGGATCGTACGCACAGACAAACGGCTGCAACGAGCAAGCGCGCGGCTGCGGAATCTCCAGCGGAAATCCGCGAGTTTTACTGGAACTTCAAAATCACGGTCGATCTGCCTCGGGAGCCTGCGTAATCTCTCGCCACTGTGGCGGCACTCATCGTCGATTCCGCCTCAGCCGCAAAGAAAGCCGCGGTTTACATTACACTGACTATCCGGTTGCTCGAGCGATCGGCGGTTCCAACACCCACGCTCTTGAGCCGAATCTAGGACACGGAACAGATCGTGCTCACGATCCGATGGCTGCGTTTATTTTCGCGGCCTGCGGGATCGAGCTTGCCTGAAGTGAATATGAGATAGGCCGAGTGCTGACAGTTTAACGCCGATGGCAGCCAGAAAATTTCTGTGTAACTTTGTTTTGGCGTCTGAGCGCCGCCTCATCGTGCGGGGCCAGTCGCCCTACGAGAGTACGCGCTGATTTCGCGAAGTACGCGATGCAATCTGCGATCGCAAGCGATCTCGAAAGTGGAGCCGCAGGTGTTTGTCCCAACCACATCGCGGCGCGTCGTCGCAACGCTTTCCGTGGAAGACGGACATCGTCACGACCGTGTTTTGGATTGGCTAGCTGCCCACCGCCAACAATCCTCGTTCCTAATCACAAGAGTCATGGGACCCGGATTCGACACGGAGTTACGGTGGCTTCGACAACCCTGATTCATCGGGAAGACGCGATTACATTCCAGTCCGGTTCGTCTCACGCGACAAAATCCATTTTACGTGCGCGTTGCCGCACAACGATGTGACGCACGGCCAGATCCAAGCCGGAAGCGCCGCTTGTGATTCCGTGGTTCCGGCAGGCCTTTCAGCAGCGAGGGCCACTCGGTCTGCAAGGACCGCTGGGTCTGCGATTCGCAAGGGCAGCCGAACTTGCTATGCGCAGTGGGAAGATTGCGGCCCGTTCCGAACCGACCATTACCAGTATGTTTTCCAAAACGAGCGCCCGAAGATGAATCTTAAACCGCGGCGCCGGTCTTGATGTTTCACCCGCGGTGCGCGATTATCTCCGGTCTCGCGAGCCGACATCTCTGACCGACTGGCAATTTGTCGAAGTGCGTGATGTGCCGCCAGGTCCGTGGCGGAACTACGGCGATAACAATCACTTTGTCATCGCGCGGCGACAGACGGACGAGCGCCTTGCGGAAAAACGTCCGCGAAAGCGAAGGTGCTAACGCCGCTTCTGCCGGTTGCACGGAGTCATTCCTTTCGTCGCCGCAGTGGTGAAGTAAAAAAGCGGAAAACTCTCCCTGCTCAACGCCGTTTTTCGCTGCGTAAGGTTTTTGCCGAGAATGATCTTATGCCGGCTACGGACCGCGTTTACATTTTCAAATACGGCACGGACGAATACTCCGTCGATATCCCACCTCACTAGCAGGCGCGAGCTGCAAACAGCGAAGCGAGCGGCATTTTCGAGCTCCGTCCGCAAAGCCGCAGATAATGGTCGTGGCGATCACGCCGGATAATGTTACGGACTGGGCATCGCGCCAGAGGAGATGGGCGTCTTCCGCCAGGCGGCGATCCGATCGGCGCTGGCGCTTCCGCAAAGGTTTTTGCGCTGCTGGAGAATTTGCCGGAGCGGCTTTAATCCGGCGCGGAAGATCGCGGTGACATTGGAGTTCCCATCTTAATCAATCCCGAGACAGTCACGAATTTGAATCCCTTTGCCTGAAGCTGATCGAATGTGGAGGGCATCGCTTCAATTGTGCCGGGATGAATATCGTGAGACAAAAAAAAAAATAGTAATACGCGAGACCGAACGGAAGTACAA
>ERZ1370068.1201-contig-11096_pt1 | contig 24412 bp, 37 predicted proteins | sample MGYA00561227_ERZ1370068 | MGnify/ENA primary metagenome ERZ1370068 (study PRJEB38410, sample SAMEA6850437) | metagenome | study: Metagenomic assessment of the ecological functions of the soil: analysis of the soil microbiota associated with the...
CGCCAGCGCGTAGCAGGCGTTGTCGGCGAATCCGGCGTAGTTGACCCACTCCACTCGCGGATCGTCGCGGAGAAATTCCGCCACGCGCCTGCCGTTCTCCACGTGGCGGTCGACGCGCAGCGCGACGGTCTCGATGCCCTGCAGCAGCAGAAACGCGCTGAGCGGCGACAGCACCGCTCCGGTCGTCCGCTGGATAGACGCTGCGGCAGCGGCCGATGTAGCGCCGCCTCCTTGTAATGGTCGGTGTAGACCAGGTCGTGGTACGACGGGTCCGGCTTGCTGAACATCGGGAAGCGTCGCGCGTGCTGCTTCCAGGGAAACCTGCCGCTGTCGACGATCGCGCCGCCGAGCGTCGTGCCGTGCCCGCCCATGAACTTCGTCAGCGAATGCACCACGATGTCGGCGCCGTAGTCGATCGGCCGCAGCAGAATCGGCGTGGCGACGGTGTTGTCGACGATCAGCGGCACGCCGTGCCTGTGCGCCACGCGAGCCAGCGCCTCGATGTCGCAGATGTTGCCGGCGGGATTGCCGACGCTTTCGCAGAAGACCGCCCGCGTCCGATCGTCGATCAGCTGCTCGATCGCGCTCGGGACGATCCGACGCGGCGAAGCGGACGGTGACGCCCTGATTGGGCAGCAGATGGGCGAACAGCGTGTGCGTGGTGCCGTAGAGCTGCGGGCACCGAGACGATGTTGGTGCCGAGCCCGGTCAGGTTGAGCGTCGCATAGTGGACCGCCGCCTGTCCCGAGGCCACGCACAACGCGCCGACGCCGCCCTCGAGCGCGGCGACGCGCCGCTCCAGCACCGCGGTCGTCGGATTGCCGATGCGCGTGTAGCGGTAGCCCTCGGCCTCGAGATTGAACAGGCGCCGCCCCGTGATCGGCGCTGTCGAAGTGCATAGGCGACGGTCTGATAGATCGGCACGGCCACGGCCTTCGTCGTCGGGTCGACCTCGTAGCCGCCGTGAATGGCGATCGTCTCGCGTTTTCATGCCGTGACCTCGCATTCATGCGCAGACGAGCCGGCTCATCTCGCGCACGACCCACTCGATGTCGGATTCGGCTGGTCCGGAAACTCGTGACACACGCGCGCACGACCGGCGCGTCGTCGCCGAGGCGGACTTCCGACATCCACGCGATCTGACGCTCGTACAGAGTCTGCGAGGAATCTGCTGGCGACGAGGCCGTCGCGCGTGAAGCAGACGAGCGGCAGCGGCGTGCTGTTGACGACGCGCCATCCCGCGCGCTGCGAGCGACTCGCGCAGCACGTCGCCCATGCGCGCCTGGTGCTCGATCATCGCGACGTATCCGGATTCGCCGTGCTGCGCGAGCGCCAGGAACAGCTTCAGGCCGATGAACCGGCGCGACCACTGCACCGAGGTCGTGTACGGATCGACGACCGGCCCGTCGCGTCTGTCCCGGCATGTAGGCAGGTCTGCGCGCGGAACGCCTCGCCAACGCGCGTCAGGATGCCGGCAGAAGAACATCCCGGCGCCCATCGGGACCGAGAACCATTTGTGCGCGTCGCAGGTGATCGAGTCGGCCGCGTCGATGCCGGCGAGATGGCCGCGAAGCGCGCGGGGACAGGATGGCCGCGCCGCCCCACGCCGCGTCGACGTGAAACCACAGCTCCTCCGAACGGCAGAACCGCGCCAGATCCGGCAGCGGATCGATCGCGCCCGCAGCCGTGGTCCCGGCGGTGCCCGACCACCATGACCGGCGCGAGCCCGTTCCGGCGATCCTCGGCCACTCGTCGTGCGAGATCGCCGAGATCCATCTTCAGATCGCGCGTCGGTCGCGACCGTGCGCAGCGCCCGGCGGCCGATCCCGGTCATGTGCGCGATCTTGCTGAACGAGTCGTGGGCCTCGCGCGTCAGGTAGATCGCCGGCGACGCCGACAGGCTCCGCAGCCCGCCGTCGCCGTACTGCGGGAACGCGCGCGTCAACGCGACGATCACCGCCGAGAGGTTCGCCTCGGCGCCGCCGCTCGTGAAGCTCGCGCTCGTCGTCGCGGGCAGGCCGAACTTGCCGCGCCAGCCATGCGAGCGTGTGACGTTCGATCTCGTTCGCCGCCGGCGAGGTGCGCCAGGTCGCGAGCTGCGGGTTGTATGACGCGACCAGCGTGTCGGCGACGACCGACGCGAGGGTCACGCTCGGGTTGAAGAGGCCGAAGTAGCGCGGATGGGTGACCTGCACCTGCCACTGCCGCATCATCCGTTCGACGTCGGCGGTGACATCGTCGAGCGCCATCGGCTTCGTGAAGTCGTAGCGCGAGCCGAGATAGCGCGAATCTCGTGCGGCGCCACCGTCGGGACGATGGGCGCCGCTCGCGATGTCGGATTCGAGCGCTGCGACGAGACTCGAGATCGAAACGCATGTCAGAGTCGAACGCCATCGTGTCTCCATCGTGCGAAACGCGCTCACGGGAACGCCTAGGAAGCCGGCGCTGACCGACCTCGCCGACCTGCATTGGTCACGGTGCAGGTTGCGCCCGACACCGACATCGCATCCGGTCCAGCCGGTGAACAGCAGGCTCGGGCTCGCCGTCAGGCGTCACGACGGTGTCAGACGCGAAGGGCTCAGAGCAATCCGCCCCGCAGTTGATCCCCGACGGACTGGAGCTCACGCTGCCGAGGGCCGCGCCGAGGCCGGTCTTGCTGACCGTGAGGACGAAGCGCTGCCGGTCGAAGGCGGCGGTGACCGTCCTCGGCGCTGTTCATGGTCACCGTGCACGTCGTGCCTGACGCGCCGTCGCATCCGATCCATCCGGCGAAAGGTGGACCGGCTAGCCGCGGGCCGCCGTCAGCGTCACGGGCTGCCGCTGTCGTAAGTCTCGGAGCAATCCGTGCCGCAGCGTTGATCCTCGACGGACTCGACGTCACCGTTCCCGGTGCCCGCGCCGGCGCGGATCACCGTAGAGGACCGAACCGGTCGACGGACACTGAGCGTGGTGCTCGCGGTTGCACCGGCGCTGTCGGTTGCCGTGATCGTCGTGGTTCCCTGACCGACGCCGGTGGCCCGTCCGCTGGCATCAATGGTCGGCGACCGCGGGATTGCTGCTCGTCCAGGTGACGCCGGTGCCGGTCATCGCCACCGGAGTCGTGGAGCTGGTCGTGGCGCCGTTCCCGAACTGGCCCCACTCGTTCACGCCCCAGCACCGCACGGTGCCGTTGCCGAGGACCGCGCAGCTGTGATGCCACCATCCGGCGGTGATGCCGACTGCGCCGGTGATGCCGCTGACCTGCACCTGGCGTCGTCCGGACTCGTGGTCGGTTCCGTCGCCGAGCTGACCGAAGTCGTTCTGCCCCCAGCACTGCACGCGTGCCGTTCGACAGGCAGCGCGCAGCTGTGTCGCCAGCCGAGCGCTGACGGCGACGGCGCCGGTGATTCCGACACCTGCACCGGCGTCGTCGACGAGGCGTTGGCGGTCCCGTCGCCGAGCTGCCCGAACTCGTTTTCGCCCCAGCACCGCACCGTGCCGTTGCCGTGCAGCGCACACGTGTGAACGCCGCCGCCGGCGACCGGCAGCGACACCGGTGATGCCTGCCACCGGCGCGGAGTGGACGAACTGCGTCCGCGTGCCGTCGCCGAGCTGCCCCGGTGTCGTTCTGTCCCCAGCACCGCAGCGTGCGGTCCGCCAGCACCGCGCAGGTGTGAAAGCGCGCCCGTCGTGATCGCGGTGGCGCCGTTGATGCCGCTCACGGTCACGGGCACGGAGGAACCTGTCGGTGTCGACGGGTTGCCGAGCTGTCCGTCGACGTTGTCACCCCAGCACCGCATCGTGCCGTCGGCGAGAAGCGCGCAGGCGTGGTCGTACCCGGCGGCGAGGGACAACGGCATTCGTGAGGCCGCGCACCGCGACCGGAACGTTGGACATCTGATCGAATGTCCCGTCGCCGCGCTGCCCCTTCTCTCCGAGCGCCCAGCACTTCGCCGTGCCAGTCCGCCAGGAGCGCGCACGCGAACTCGTCGCCGGCGATGACACGCGTCGCGGTGGTGAGGCCGCTGACCGGACGAGAACCGAGGGCGTTCGTCCACGTGCCGTCGCCGTGCTGTCCGAACTGGTTCCGTCCGGCGCACCGCGCCGTGCCGTCAGGAAGGCGCACACAGGTGTATTCGCCGCCGGCTGAAACGCCGGTCGGTGCCATGGCGCCGCTCGCCGTGAACTGCTGCGTCTGACCGACGAAAATGATGGGATCCGCGGGCATGATGCTCATGACCGGCCTGCGCGGACTGCCTGCCTGCCTGACCGAGCCAAAGGGCACACAGTAACAAGATGAAGACGTTCGAGGTGCCAGTCATCGCATCGTGACCGGAGTGGTGGAGCTGGTCTTGGTGCCGTTGCCGAACTGGCCCCACTCGTTCGCACCCCAGCACCGCACCGCTGCCGTCCCTGAGCAGCGCGCAGCTGTGGTGCCACCATCCGGCGGTGACGGCGACGGCGCCGGTGATTCCGCTGACTTGCACCGGGACGGTCGATTCGGTCGTGGTCCCGTTACCGAGCTGCCCGAACTGCGTTCTGCCCCCAGCACTGCACCGTGCCGTCCCCAAGGAGCGCGCACGTGTGTCGCCATCCGGCGCTGACGTCGACGGCGCCGGACAGGCCCACCACCTGCACCGGCGTGGTCGACGTCGTGGTCGTCCCGTTGCCGAGCTGCCCGAAGTCGTTTTCGCCCCAGCACCGCACCGTGCCGTCGCTCAGCACCGCGCACGTGTGGGCGCCGCCGCCGCTGACGGCGACGGCATCGGTGATGCCGGTCACCGGCACAGGCGTCGACGAGACTCGTGTAGGTGCCGTTGCCCGAGCTGCCCCTGCCGTTCCGTCCCCAACACCGCACCGTGCCGTTCCCGAGCAGCGCACAGGTGTGATAGGCGCCCGGTCGTGAACGCGGTGGCGCCGCTGATGCCGCTCACGGTCACCGGCTGGGGCGGTGCCAGGATTGGCGGTGGTCGCCGTTCCCGAGCTGCCCTTCGCGGTTCTCGCCCCAGCAGCGCATCGTGGCGTTCGGAGAGCAGCGCGCAGGTGTGTCCATACCCGGCCGCGAGCGCGACGGCGCCGGTGAGGCCGTTCACCGCGACGGGAACGAGCGCGACGGTGCCGAAGCTGCCGTCGCCGCGCTGCCCGGACTCGCCCAGCCCCCAGCACTTCGCCGTGCCGTCCGCCAAGCAGCGCGCACGCGAACTCGTCGCCGGCGGTGACACGCGTCGCCGTGGTGAGGCCGCTGACCGGACGAGCAGCGTGGAATCAGTCCGTCCGCCGTCGCCGTGCTGTCCGAACTGGTTCCGTCCCGTGCACTGCGCCGTCCCGTCGGACAGGCGCACGCACGTGTATTCGCCGCCGGCTGACACGCCGGTCCGTGTGACGCCGCCAGTCGCCTGGTTGAACGGTGGCGGTGACCGTCCTCGCCGCACTCATGGTCACCGCGCACGTCGTGCCGGACACCGTGTTGCATCCGCTCCAGCCGGCGAACGTGGATCCGCCGGCAGCGCTCGCCGTCAGCGTCACGCTGGTGCCGCTGTCGTAGGGCTCGGAACAATCGGCGCCGCAGCTGATCCCCGGCGGACTCGAGCTCACGCTGCCGTTGCTGCTGCCGGTGCCCGTCTTGTTGACCGTGAGAACGAAGCGGCGGCGGGTCGAAGCGTGGCAGTGACCGTCCTCGCCGCATTCATGGTCACCGTGCACGTCGTGCCGGAAACCGTGTTGCATCCGCTCCAGCCGGCGAAGGTGGATCCGCCCGCGGCGCTCGCGGTCAGGGTGACGTTCGTGCCGCTGTTGTAGGGCTCGGAACAATCGGTGCCGCAGCTGATCCCCGGCGGATTCGAGCTCACGCTGCCCGTGCCCGCGCCGCGCGCGAACGACTGACAGCGTGAACTGGCCGGTCTGTCCACTCGACCGTGAGCGTCGTGCTGGCGTTTGCTCCGGAGGTGTCGGTGGCCGTGATCGTCGTGGTTCCGGGATTCACGCCGGTTGCCCGCCCGGTCGCATCAATGGTGGCGACCGCCGTGTTGCTGCTCGCCCAGGTGACACCGGGGCCGGTCATCGCGACCGGAGTGGAGGAGCTGGTCGTGGTGCCGTTGCCGAACTGGCCCCAGTCGTTGTCGCCCCAGCACCGCACCGTGCCGTTCCCAAGGAGCGCGCAGCTGTGGTGACACCAGCCGGCGGTGACGGCGACGGCGCCGCTGATTCCGCAGACGCGCACCGGCGTCGTCCGAGTTGCTGGCCGTCCCGTTCCCGAGTTGCCAGAACTGGTTCTGCCCCAGCACGTGGATCGTGCCGTCGCCAAGGAGCGCGCAGGTGTGTCGCCACCCGGCGCTGACGTCGACGGCGCCGGCCAGTCCAGTCACCTGCACCGGAGTGGTCGACGTCGTGGTCGTCCCGTTGCCGAGTTGCCCGAACTCGTTGTCGCCCCAGCACCGCACCGTGCCGTCGCCGAGCACCGCGCACGTGTGGCGCCGCCGCCGCTGACGGCGGCGACGCCGGTGATGCCGGCCACCGCCACAGGCGTGGACGAACGCGTGCAGCGTCCCGTTGCCGAGCTGCCCCTGGCTGTTCCGTCCCCAGCACCGCAGCGTGCCGTTCCCGAGCAGCGCGCAGGTGTGATAGGCGCCGGTCGTGATGGCGGTGGCGCCGGCTGATGCCGCTCACGGTCACCGGCTGGGCGGTGCCGGGATTGGCGGTGGTCGCCGTTCCCGAGTTGCCCTTCGATGTTCTCGCCCCAGCACCGCATCGTGGCGTTTGAGAGGAGCGCACAGGTGTGTCCATATCCGGCCGCGAGCGCGACCGCGCCGGTGAGGCCGTTCACCGACGACGGGCGCGAACGCGAAGGTTCCGAAGCGTGCCGTCGCCCCGCTGGCCGGACTCGCCCAGTCCCCAGCACTTCGCCGTGCCGTTCGCCAGCAGCGCGCACGCGAACTCGTCGCCCGCGGCGACGCGCGTCGCGGTGGTGATGCCGCTGACGGGGCCGACCGAGAAGTCGGTCCAGCTGCCGTCCGCCGAGCTGTCCGAACTGGTTCCGTCCCGTGCACCGCGCCGTCCCGTCAGGAAGGCGCACACAGGTGATATTCGCCGCCGGCTGAAACGGCGGCCGGTGTGCTGGCGCCATTCGCCGTGAACTGCTGCGTCTGACCCGACGGAGATCGTCGGATTCGCGGGCGTCACGCTCATGGCGGGGACTGAGCGGCCTGCCGGCCCTGCCAGACCGAGCCAAAAGGCACACCATGCCGAGACACAGAGCTTCGATGTTCTGTGAATGCGTGCCACTAAGGTTCCTCGGGATTTGGCCGCTTGTGATGCGGTCATAGAAGCCGATTTGTCGAGGCGAACGAAGGCCTGGCGTTCGCGATCGTTGAAGTAGATGGCGTCTCCGATGGCGACCGGGTCGTAGCCGTCGCGCACCAACGCGCGCTTTGGTGTGCTTGAAGGTGGCGGTCATTTCCAGATCGTCCCGGACGCGCAGGAAGACCGGGCGCGCATAGTCGGGCAGGCGGTCGACCAGGTGCGTCCGGAAGGCGGCGAGATCCAGCGCGCTCGTCGGTCACGATCGTCGCCATGCCGGCCCGGCCGTCGGTGCCCGGAATGGCCACGCCGTAGACGTTGGCCTCCCTGATTCCCGGAAACCCGCAGATCGCCTCCGACACCTCGGAGGTGGCGACGTTCTCGCCCTTCCAGCGGAACGTGTCGCCAATCCGATCGACGAAATAGAAATAGCCGTGCTGCGTCCTTGCGCATCAGGTCGCCCGTCCGGAACCACGCGTCTCCCGGCTCGAACACGTCGCGCAGGATCTTCTGTGCTGAGGCGTCCTCGTTCGTGTAGCCCTCGAATCGGCTGCCGACGTTCGACCGGTCCTTCGAAGCTGGCCGATCGCTTCGCCCACTTCGTTCGGCGCGCAGCGAACGCAGAATCCGCGCGCATCGCGCACCGGGCGCGTCCGCGTCCGCGTCGTATTTCACGAGCGTCGCCGGAAATCGGTGCGCCAGGAACGGCGGGATGCGGCCGATGGCGCCCGGCCTGCCTTCCACGTTGACCAGCGAGACGTTGCCCTCGGTCGCGGCGTAGAACTCCAGGATTCGCGGAATGCGAAACCGCTCCTTGAAGGCGTTCCAGACGTCAGGCCTCAGCCCGTTGCCGCAACACATCCTGATCCGGTGATCCGTTCTCATGCGGGTGCGGCTCGGTATGCAGCAGGTACCGGCACAGCTCGCCGATGTACTGGAACAGCGTGCAGTCCCAGCGGACGACGTCGCTCCAGAACTGGCGCGCAGAGAATCGTTCGCGGATCACCACCGAGCCGCCGCCGACCAGAACCGCGCCGGTCGCGAGCACGCCGCCGACGCTGTGATACATCGGCAGGCAGTTGTAGCATGCGGTCGCTCGAGCGCACGTCCATCAGCCCGGCAAACCAGTGGCTCCACTGCATCACCCGGGCGTGGCTCACGTTGGCGGCCTTGGGCAGCCCGGTTGTGCCGGAGGTGTAGATGTAGAGCGCGCGATCGTCGATGGTCACGGGCCGGCGCTCGGCCTCCGTGCCAGCGTGTCGCCGGCGGTATCGTTCGATGTCGTCGTCGATGCGCGGAAACTGGTCGTGACCGGCGCCGTGAACCCAGATCGTCGGCGCACCGGCGAGGTCCTGCCGCACGGCGGTCACCCGATCGACGAGCTCCGCGGCCACGATCAGATGCCTGGGTGCGGCGATGTTGATGCAGTGCGCGAGCGAGGGCCCGGCGAGATTCGTGTTGAGCAGCGCGACGACGCCGCCGACGCGGGTGATGCCGAGCCAGATGGCCATGTACTCGGGGCGGTTCGGCATCAAGAGGCAGACGGCGTCGCCCTTGGCGAGCCCCTGCTCGATCGCCCAGCGCGCATATCGGGTCGATCGTTCCGCGAGCGCACGATAGGTCAGGCACTCGCCGTCCGAGAGAGGGCCGGCGCGTCGCCGAACGTCTCGGCGAGCTCCTCGATGACCGTCGGGCAGAATGCGATCGGGACGCCGGACAATCGGCGCGGTCAGCTCGAGCGCGCGCGACCACGCCCTGGCAGACGACGGTCTGCCCGGGGCAGGTCGCACGGCCGTCTCGGCCTGGTGCGTCATCACGAGCCGTGCACGTTCACGCCGTGCTGCCCGCATCCACGGTGAGCACGGTCCCGGTGATGCTCCTGGCCTTCGATCCGAGCAGAAACTCGACCGCGTCGGCGACGTCGTCCACCTCGGGAAACCGGCGCAGCGCGCTGCGGCGCGCCACCTGCTCGCGGCGCTCGCCGTCCAGGCCCTGAGTCATCTCCGTGTCCAGAAATCCGGGCGCGACCGCGTTCACGTTGACGCCGAGGCGGCCGACCTCGCGCGCCAGCGATCGCGTGAATCCGATCAGGCGACGCTTTCGTCGCGCTGTAAACCGAGAGGCCGCTGTATCCGGTGAAGCCGACGATCGACGCGACGTTGACGACGCGGCCGCCGCCGTCGGCCATCATGTGGCGGACGACATACTTGGTCAGGACGATCGGCGAGAGCGTATTCACGCGAATCAGGCGCTCGATTTGCGAGTTGTGCATGATCGCCAGCGCGCCGTCCGGTGCCCAGCGCGGCGTTGTTGACGAGCCCGTAGATCGGCCCGAAATCCTTCCGCAGCTTCTTGACGAAGTTCGGGATCTCCTCGACGTCTCCGAGATCGAACGGCATGAAATGGAGCGACCCCGGACGCGACTGCTCGGCGTGTTCGATCGTCGAGGCGAGCTGATCGTTCATCTGCCGCGCGACGGCGATGGCGCAGTAGCCCTCGCAGATCGAGCCGGCCGGACGATCCCCAGGCCGAGGCCCCGGCTTCCGCCCGTCACAATCACCCTACGCATGACGGGCCAGCTTGCCGGCGGCGGCGATCTCGAGCGCGGGAACGAAACGGATCGTCGCCGGAACCTTGTGGGGGCCAGGCGGTCGTGACAGATCTGAAGGATCTCGCGCCTGACAGTCCGCGATGCTCGCCGCCTGCGCCGGATCGGGCTCTCGTCAGGACGACGTCCGCGGCGACGAGCGAACCGGTAATCGGACTTCTCCTCGACCGCACCATCGACATGCGGACCGCCGGGTGCCGGTTGATCGCCGCCTCGACTTCCTCCGGGTAGACCTTCAGTCCTCCGACGTTGATGATGCCGCTCCGTCGACCGAGGAAGTAGTGCGGTCGCCGCGGCGTTCCACCATGTCGCCGGTGTCGACGAAGCCGTCGTCATCGGTGAGCGTGGAGCGTTCCTCGCCGAGATAGCGGACCGCATTCCGCGCGGAACGGATCCGCAGCGAACCATCGTCGACTTTGATCTGCACGTCGCCGGGCGCGCCGACCAGGCTCGCCGGAAACCCCTCGAGACCATCGTCGACTTCAAACCCGACGCCGGCTTCCGTCGAGGCGAAGGCATGGCCGACGCTGGCCTGCGGGTAGAACGACGCGGAGCGCGTTCAGGATCCCCTGGTCGGCGATTTCTCCCGACAAGCGGATGTAGCGCGGCGCGATCGCCCGAGCCGCTGGGCTCATCAGCACGCGACGCCAATGCGACGGTGTCCCCGACACGTGCGTCGCCCCGATGCGCGCCGAGCCGCACGAGGTAGTCGCCGATCGACTCGCCGGCGCCGGACATCACGAAGGATCCGCGGCCGAGGATGGCCCTCAAAAGATCTGGAGCCCCCATATCGCCGCGGATGTCGTAGAACGTGCCCCACACGACGTCGGCGCTCCTGTCCCAGCGCGCCGCCGATCGGCGCCGTCAGGCTGGCGAAGCTGTGAACGAGCAGCTTCGGCGCGCCGGTGGTGCCGGAGGTGAGGAGCACCCATTCGGTCTTGCAGTCCGACGTCGAGGTCGGCGTCTGACGTCTGACTGGCTGCCGTGGCATCTGATGCCGACGCCAGGTCTCGACTTCTGACGTTCGTAGTCCGACACGATCACATCCACGCGCGCGCGTTGGCGACGACTGCATGAAGATGCTCGGGCGGCCAGGTCAGGGGTGCAGACGATCAGCCGGCGGGCAGCGCCGTCCAGCTCGATGAGCGCCAAGCGCCGCGGCGAATTGATCCCGGGTGGCGATGAGCACCGACCGTCCGGCGACCTCGCCACGCGGCCGCCGAGGCTCGTGCCGTCTGACAAGGTCGCCGAGACAAACGCTGGCCGTGGCACCCCACAGGAACCGCCGTGGCCCTCCGGCGCGTTAGCCAGCGCTGTCTCGAATCGATGTCACGGCATGCGGCGGCGTGTTCATAGAACCTGATGAAGTCACCGAGCGTCACCGGATACGCCGTGTCGTCGGATTCGGTGAACGGATCGAATCCCAATGTCTCTTCGAGGCGAGCGACGAGGATGGCGATGGCGAGCGAGTCGAGCCCCGAATCGAGCAGGACCAGGTCGTCGGTCAGAGGAGGCAGACTCGTTCTGGTTGTCGTCGGCAATCTGCTGAATCTGCGAAATCACGGTGGCCTTGACTGACATGGTGTCCTCGCCTTGTCCTCGAACCCGCCGGACTAGTTGTTGACGACGATGTTCCGAATCAGCGTCTGCAAGCAGCTCGACGCCTTCGAACATGTCCTTCTCTGGCAGTGGCGGCGTGAGCGCCATCTCGGCTTCCAGCGCGCGGAAGAGCTCCTGTGTGTGGGTGACGTCACAGACGCCGTGCACGTCCGTGTATTCCATCTCGGCCGAGCCCTGGCGCTGCGGCGAGCTCGGCAAGATAGGGCATGAAGCGCTGGATGAAGCCTTCGAAGAAGGCCATCGTCACCACGGTCGGGACGGGCGACAAGTCGCCCGATGAACAAGCGAACGTTCATCAGGTTGCGATGGACGGCCTGCGCGTCCGCGTCGGTCGGAACCGCCTGGGCGGCGAGGGCGAACCGCCGCATCATCCCCGGATGACAGTCGCGCACTTCCTCGCGCAGGTTGTCCATGATCTTGGCGCGGGCCTCGTCCGAGCCGACCGAGATGTAGGCGCCGGTCATCCAGTAGATGAAATTGCCCTCGAGCACCGCCGTATAGCGGGCGATGATTCCGCGGCGCTCGCTCGGCGGACAGCTGCCCGGGATTGGGGGAGTGAGCCGAGAAGATCTTCGATCGCCCGGTCGACCTGCGCCTGGATTGACGCGGTCGTTCGGTTCTGTTCGCCATCAAGACATCGACAGCTGCTGGTGGTCATCGCTTGCTCCTTTGGCGGCCAGCCCGCGTCTCGCTCGGACGCTCGCGAACAGGGGCGACATCCGGACGAGCGACTATAGGGGCCTGGCGGCGCACGCGTGAAATCACCCGAACGTGACCACTGCCCGTAGCATCAGCCGGGCACCACCGGGTTCTGCCAGGAACGGACTTGTTGGTATCAACATTGCCGACATAGCAGCAATTCGCCGTCAATACGGGCGATCGTCGTATTGGAAGAATTTCGTCATCAGCCGGCTGAGGTGTATGGACGCGCTACGGCAGCGCGACGTACGCCGTCCGCGTGGTTCCGGTTCGAGTCACGCGATGGCCAGAACTGCAACGTGGCTCGACGAGCACCAGCATCATCGATGTGCTCGACCACATCCTCGACAAAGGGATTGTCGATCGAGGCCTGGGTGTCTCTCAGTGGTCGGCATCGATCACTGCTCACGGTCGAAGCCCGGGTCGTCGTCGCCTCGATTGGGACCTATTTGAGCCGCCGGGGAGCTGTCAGATGGTTCCCCTCTGGCGCCGCTCGCTCGATCGACAGTCTGGCAACATTCCGCCAACCCTCGACGGGTCGAGCGTCGCCCTCCTACCGCACCTCGCAGACCTCGGAACTGACGCAGCGCTGATGCGCGAGCTCCTTTGCCCCGTGCGGCTACTTGCTTAAGGATGGCCCTTGGTTGTCGGCCAGCCTGACCGGCGATCACGCGCTCTTTATATGGAGTCCGCGAGCGTCGGTCCGGAGTGTCATGAAGTCGGACAGTTTCGGTCACGCATGTCGGATGACCGACGGCGCCCGAAGCAAAAGCCGTCATGATGTCGATCGCGTATCAAACTCTTTCCGCACTTTCGCTTCGACGACTTTGTGACCGCCGTCCTGGTGCGGCACATCAGTTGCTTCCGCCGCGCATCGAGCTTTAGCCCGTCGCGAGATCGGAAAAAGACCCACGCAGCGCGGAGGAGTCCTCGGGATGCGTTTCATCACTCACGCGTGTGTGCTGCCTCGCGCAGCTGTTGACGATCTCCTTGCTCAGCACGACGGCGCGCGCAGCCGCCGGGTTGCCCATCGATCCGCTGCTCAGGCCGCGGACCTCGCTCTCACCGGCCAATCGCGCGTTGTCGTCGTGGCGCGCAGCGCGAACTCGGTCGGCACAGTCACGCAGCTGATTCAACTACTGGGCGGGATCGCTCTACGGCCGGCCTCTGACGGTGATCAACGGGCGCGCTGCGACGGTTCCGAACATCGCCTTGCTCGCTCTGGCCGGCAACGCCGCGGTTCAGCACGTCGCGCTCGATCGGCTGATTGTCGGCACGATGGAACGCACCGGCGCGACGACCGGCGCGACGGCGGTCCGCCAGGAGCTTGGCCTCGACGGATCCGGCGTCGGCGTGGCCGTGGTCGACTCCGGCATCGCGACGTGGCACGACGATCTGTCCGATCCGGACCACTCCTCGCAGCGTGTCGATCGATTCGTCGAACTTCGTCGGCGGCTCGACAGATGCCGTCCGACGAGTACGGCCACGGCACGCACGTCGCGGGCATCATCGCGGGCAACGGCTTCGATTCGGGCGGCAGCGCGTCGGGCATCGCGCCCGGCGTCGCGGCTGGTCGTGCTGAAAGTGCTCGACGGATCGGGACAGGGCCGCATCAGCAACGTGATTGCGGCGCTCGACTATGTCGTCGCGCACCAAGACCGAGCTGAACATCCGCGTCGTCAACCTGTCGGTCGCGACCGGGGTCTACGAGTCCTACAACCTCGATCCGCTGACGCTCGCCGCCAAGCGCGCCGTTGACGCCGGCATCGTCGTCGTCGCCGCGGCGGGCAACAACGGACGAAATCCGCACGGGCAGACGCAGTATGGCGGGATCACGGCGCCGGGCAACGCGCCATGGGTGCTGACGGTCGGCGCGTCCAGCCACATGGGGACGATCGATCGCGCGGACGATACGATCGCGCGCGTTCAGCTCTCGCGGTCCGACCGCGATCGATCGCGCGGCGAAGCCGGATCTGCGTGGCGCCGGGCGTCGGCATCGAATCGCTCAGCGTGCCGAACAGCACGCTCTACAACACGAGGTCGGCCTACCTGCTTGCCCGGCACGGTGCCGACGTCGTATCCGCCCTACCTCAGCCTGAGCGGCACGAGCATGGCGGCGCCGGTCGTGGCCGGCACCGTCGCGCTCATGCTGCAGGCGAACCCGGCGCTGACGCCCAACGCCGTGAAGGCCGCGCTTCAATTCACCGCGCAGCCGACGCCGATTACGATGCGCTCACCCAGGGCGCCGGATTTCTGAACGCGCAAGGGGCCGTCGAGCTCGCGCATTTTCTCGCGCGCGCCGTCCACTGCGGCATCTCCCGAGGACGCCATCTGGAGCCGGCAACTGCTCTGGGGCAACCACAGCGCGAGCGGCGGCCGGCTCGACACCGGACGCCAACGCGTGGCAGACCGGCACGCTTTGGGGCGCACGACGTCCGCATCGGGTCAGCCGATCGTCTGGGGCGTGATCTGTTCGGCGAGCGTGACGCACGGGCGTGTGGGATTCGTGGGGCGTGATCTGCGCCTCCTGGGACTGCGGTTCCGCTGACTGGGGCATCGGTTCTCACGACGTCGTCTGGGGCTCGCTAGTGCGGCGGCGCGGATTGTCCGAGCGGCACTCCGTGGAACGCGCGACGTGGACGGGACGACGGTCGTCTGGGGCACCGCCGAGGACGAACCGTCGTGTGGGGACCACTGACGGCGATGACGTGGTCTGGGGCACCACTGACGGCGACACCGTGGTCTGGGGCACGAGTTGCACCGATCCGAGCTGCGAACCCGTGATCTGGCCCAGCTCGTAGCATGGCGATCACGACCGGGGCTCCCGACAAGCTCAGTGGCAGGCGCTGCCGCGCACTGCGCGCAACTCTACGTCGTCGCCGTGATCGCGGCCGGCGTCTGCGCGGTGATCGCCTTCTTCCCGCGCGAATGGCCGCCGGTCCGTGATGTTCGCTGCCCTGGTCGGCGCTTCCTGCCTGACGTCAATCTGGAAGGTGAATCTGCCGATTCCGCTCGCGAGCGGGTCGACGCTCTCGGTGTCGTACGCCGCCGACCTGATGGCGCTGCTCCTGCTCGGCCCCGCTATGCGCTGCTCGTGGCGCTCGCGGGCGCATGGACGCAGTGCACGTTCAACGTCAAGCGATCGTATCCGCTGTACCGCACGGCGTTCAGCGTGGCGGCCGAAGCGATCACGATGGCCGTCACCGGCGCGGCGTACACCGCGCTGGGGGGCCGCGTCGCGCCGGTCGGCTTCGAGGCGCGTCGCCAGGCCGCTGGTCGGCGCGATTGCGGCGTATTTCGTCGTCAACACCGGCCTGGTGGCCACGCGCCATCGCGCTGTCCACGCGACAGTCCCTGGTGAAGATCTGGCGCGAGGACTTTCTCTGGAGCGGCGCCAGCTTCATCGTCGCCGGCAGCGCCGGCGCGCGGCGCCGCGGTCGTCATCGCGCGCGGCCAGCACTGGATGGCGTTCCTGACGATGATGCCGGTCTACCTGGTCTACCGCACCTACTCGACCTTCATCGGCAGGCTCGACGACGAGCGGCGGCACGTCGAGGAAACGCGGCGGCTGCACGGCGAAGCGGTGGCGGCGCTGCTGCAGGCGCGCCAGTCGGAGCAGGCGCTCGCCGACGAGAACGAGCGCCTCGGCGTGATGCTGCGCAGCATCGGCGACGGCGTGATCGCCAGCGATCTGGACGGCAGCGGTGCTGCTGATCAACAACGCCGCGGAAGCGCTCACCGGCTGGCGCCGGGACGAGGCGCTCGGGCAGCCGCTCGCCTCCGGTGTTTCAGAACGTCGATCCCGACACGCGGAAGCGGTGCGTGAACGCCATCCCCGCGCTGGCCGGATCGTGCGACGGATCCGGCACCCGCCGCTCGACGGTGCTCGTCGCGCGCGACCTGACCGAGCGGCCGATCGAGGAGTGCGCGGCGCCGCTGCGCGACGGCGCAGGGCGCACGATCGGCATGATGCTGGCCTTCCGCGACATCAGCGACGCGCTGCGCGTCCAGGAAGAGCGCGCGCGTGCCGGCCGTCTCGCGTCGCTCGGTCTGCTTGCGGGCGGCATCGCCCACGACTTCAACAACATCCTGATGGCCATCATGGGCAACATCTCGATGGCCCGCGCGACGAGGCCGAGCAGGCCGCCGGCGCGGCGACGGCGCTCGCCGAGGCGGAGCAGGCCTGCGTGCGCGCGCGGCAGATCACGTGGCAGCTGCTGACGTTTTCCAAGGGCGGCGTGCCGGTCAAGAAAACGGTCGCGATCGCGCGCGCTGCTCGAAGAGGCCGCTGCCATCGCGCTGCGCGGCTCGAGCGTGACGGGCGCGTTCGAGCTGTCGCCGGAGCCTCTGGCCGATCGAGGCCGACGAGGCGCAGCTCGTCCAGGTGTTCACGAACCTGCTGATCAACGCGCAGCAGTCGATGCCGCATGGCGGCGTCGTCACGGTCCGGGCCGAGAACATCTTCGAGCTGGCGCGGCAAGTCGCGGCACGCGCTGCAGCGTCGAGGCCGGACCGCTACGTGCGCGTGTCGATCGCCGACCAGGGCATCGGCATTCCGAAAGAGCACCTGCCGCGCATCTTCGATCCGTATTTCAGCACCAAGCAGCGCGGCAGCGGGCTCAGGTCTGGCCACGACCTACTCGATCGTCAAGAACCACGGCGGACTGATCGGCGTCGATTCGCAGCCGGGCCGTGGCACGACGATGGAGGTGCACTTCCCGGCGTCGGCGCTGACCGACGACCGCGACGATGCGCGCCCGCGTCGCCGTCCGGTCCGGAACGGCCGTCCGCGCGTGCTCGTGATGGACGACGAAGCGTCGGTCAGGACGCTGGCGGCGAACTATGCTCGAGTTCCTCGGCTACGACGCCGAGATCGTCGACAACGGCAGCGCCGCCGTCGAGCGCTTCAAGCGCGCGGCCGGCAGCCAGCGCCCGTTCGACGCTCGTGATGCTCGACCTCGTCGTGCCCGGCGACATGGGCGCGAGGGAGACGATCAGCCAGCTCACGGGGATCGACCCGGCGGTCCGCGCGGTCGTGGTGAGCGGGTACGCGCAGGACGCCGCCATCTCGTCCTATCGCGACTACGGGTTCGCCGCCGCGATGAACAAGCCCTACACGCTGCAGGAGCTGCAGGCCACCCTCGAAACCATCATTGCCGGACCGACATGCCGCAGTCCACTGAGGCAGCCGGCGCCGCATGCGGATCGTGATCGCCGACGACCATCCGATCTTTCCGCGCCGGACTTCGACGGCTCCTCGAAACCGATCAGAGCCTGCACATCGTGGGCGAGGCCGGCGTCGGATCGGCCGCTGTCGCGCTGGTGTCGCGAGCTGGAACCGCACATTCTGCTGCTCGGGCCGGGGCTTGCGACCGGGCCGGCCGAGCGAGACGCTGCGGCAGCTGGCCGAGGCAGGTCGTCGCGGTCCGGACGATCCTGCTCGTCCGGGCGATCGATACGGCGGAGGTCACCGACTGCGCTGCAATTCGGCGCCTGCGGCATCCTCTCGAAGGACTCGGCCGCCGATGTGCTCTTCGAGAGCATCGAGAGCGTGATGGCCGGCCACTACTGGGTTGGCCACGAGCGCGCGTCGAACATCGCCGCCAGCGTGCGCCGGTTCGCCGCTGCCCGACGCCAGGCGCAGATGTTCGGGCTGACCCGGCGCGAGCAGGAGATCGTGCGGGCGGTGATCGACGGCGACACGAACAAGGAAGTCGCCCGCCGCCTCGCGATCAGTGAGAACACCGTCAAGCGACACCTGATGCACATCTTCAACAAGGTGGGCGCGTCGAGCCGCATCGAGCTCGCGCTGTTCGCCGCGCACCACCGGCTGCTCGATAATGTCTAGATGTTGTTGCTGTCATGAATTCATGCACGGCCGGCCTGCTGGCGTCTGGAGATAGTGCGCTTGGATCGGCGAGCTCTGCGGGCGGTCGCGTGTGAATGTGCGGGAGCGCGGCGACGTGACGGTCCGCGAAGCGCTCCGGCGTATTGTTTGCTTGGGTGCGGCGAGCCAGGAGAAAATGAACACCATTTTTCGATCGACTGATCCTCGCACCTGCCAGGACGGGCCGGCCGCGCAGCCCGCGTCGTCATCGCCGACGACGAGTGCATGTTCAGGGCGAGCCTCCGGCAGCTGCTGGCGCGTGCCGCCGTCGGTGGTCCAGCGACGTGTGCGGCGTCGACGTCGGCGACGGCTTCGAGGTGGTCGGCGAGGCGAGCAGCGGGCGAGGAGACCATCGAGACGGTCGCGTTCCGCGCGCGCCCGATCTGCTGCTGCTCGACATGTCCATGCCGCGCCTGTCGGGCCTCGACGCCCTCCGCGTGATCTGCGACCTCGTGCGAGACGACGCGGACCATCATCCTGTCCGGCGGACTGGACAAATCGCAGCTGCTGATGGCGGTCCAGCTGGGCGCTCGAGGCGTGGTGCTGAAAGACTGCGCCACCGAGCTGCTGTTCGAAGCGATGACCCGCGTGATCGCCGGCCAGTCGTGGGTTGGACAGACGCTCATCGCCGACCTCATGGACGTCGTTCGAAACCTTCGCATCAGCCGGCCGGCGCGGCGCGCCATCAGCCATTCGGCCTCACCCCCGCGAGCGCGAAGTGCTCTCGCTCGTCGTCGAGGGCTGCGCCAACAAGGAAATTGCGCAGCGCTTCGCGGTGAGCGAAGAAACGATCAAGCACCATCTCACCCGCATGTTCGACAAGGTCGGCGCGGCCAATCGCGTCGAACTGGCGCTGACCGCCACACGCAACGGGCTCGTCAACTGAGCCGTCTCTTTTTCCCACCGGCATGTTCAGAGGGCATGGAGGCTCTTTAGCAACGGTCCCGCGTAAAAGTTCACAACGCCACTGGTCCGCGCGCGCCACCGCGTCTCGTCTTTTTCAGTCGATCCCGCGCCTGGCGCTGCGGTATTCCTTTTGCCCCGTAGCCTGTCGTGGGAGTAGCGCAGAGGTCGGAAGCCGTCGAGTTACGCGCGCGAGTGTGGTTTCGCACCAGCCGCGACGCCGAATGGCGGATCGGCGTCAGCCGCTCGGTGTCGACCACAGCGCGGCGGTTCAGAGCGATGATCTCCCGTTGGTGTTCGACGCGATCTCGTCGTCGTCATCGCACTGCTTGTCAGCCACCGGCTGCCTCGTCGGCCGCCGGACACGTCGTCCACACCGGCCCTCCGCCAGCTCCAACAGCCCCGCCACTTTCGCCATCCTCGTCAGATCACTACGCGCTCGAGCACCGCGATCCGATCCTGAGTGGTTCTCCAAGACTCTGGTTTCAAAACTGTAGGTGAAACCGCTGGCGTGTTCGGTCCTCACGGGTGCTAGCACCTGTCGGGGACCTCCGGGTGATTACCCGGCGCGCGGGGACTGTATCGTGATCACAGGTGACGCAGCCCACTCCATTGGACGTGGCGGAGCCTGCGGCGGCCCGCGCAGATCTACGTCGGGTGCGTCATCGCGGCCGGCACGGTCCTGATGCTGGCGTTCTTTCCTAGTCCGGTATCCGCAGCCGCTTCTCTTCGTCGTGCTCGTGGCCACCTCGTGCCTGACCTCGGCCTGGAAGGTCAATCCTCCGCGGTCATCGAAGGACGGCCCGACCCTTTCGGTGTCGTATGCCGCCAATCTCACGGCGCTGCTGCTGCTGGGGCCGCGACACGCCATGATTGTCGGGGCGGCTGGCGCGTTGACGCAGTGCACGGCCTTACGTCGAGCACCGGTATCCGCTCTACCGGACGATCTTCAGCACGGCTGCCATGGTCATCACCATGCAGGCGACCGCCGCGGTGCATACGGCGGGCTGGGTGGGGTGGCTGGTCCGTTCACGATGGCCGATCTGCCGGAGACCGCTGGTCGCCGGCATCGCGGCGTATTTCTGCGTGAACACTGTGCTCGTCACGGGGGCCATTGCGCTGTCCACGAAGCAGCCGGCCTGGAAGGTCTGGCACGATGACTTCCTCTGCAGTGCGCCCGAGTCGTCATGGTGGCCGGGACTGCCGGCGCGATCACCGCCGTCTTCCTCGCCCGCGGTCAATGGTGGCACGCGCTGCTGATGACTGCGTCCGTCTGCCTCACCTATCGCACCTTACGAAGTCTTTGTGGGCCGTCTCGAGGATCAGCGCCAGCACGCGGCGCAGGCCTGGAGGCTGCATCGACGAGACGCTCGAGGCGCTGCTTCAAGCGAGGCGGGCGCAGCAGGCGCTCCTGCAGGAAAAGGAACACCTGGCCGTCACGCTGCGCAGCACTCGGCGACGGTGTCATCACGACCGATCTCGATGGCATCGTGTTGTTGATGAACGACGTGGCCGAAAGGTTGACCGGCTGGAGCCAGCACGGAGGCGACCGGGCAGCCGCGTTGAGCGCCGTGTTTCAGACCTTCGATCCGGAAACGCGCGCCCCCGCGACAGCAGCGTCCGCACGCTCATGGGAACGGGCCGGCCCGGTTCAGGGCGCTGCACGTTGCTCGTCGCCCGCGACCTGAGCGAGCAGCCAATCGAAGAGATCGCCGCACCGCTCCGCGATACCTCAGGCCGCATGATCGGGATGGTGCTGGCGTTTCGTGACATCAGCGATGCGCTTCGCGTCAGAGCCGAACACGCCAAAGCGAGCAAGCTCGAATCACTCGGCCTGCTGGCGGGCGGCATCGCCCGCGATTTCAACGACATTCTGACGGCGATCATGGGAAGCGTGGCGATGGCCCGCGTGTCCGACCGGCAGACCGCTCCCCGGGAAGCCGCCTGACCGAGGCCGAGCAAGCCTGCGTCCGTGCGCGCGGCAGCTGACGTGGCGTCTGCTCTCGTTCGCCAGCGGCGGCGTGCCCGTGAGAGAAGCGATCGCGATCGCATCGCCGCTCAACGAGGCAATCCGTTTGGCGCTCCGAGGGGTGATCGTGAGCTACCGCGGGTGTGGATACGCGGGCGGACGGTTCTGTGTGCGATTCAGGCGGACGAGAGACAGGTTGTTCAGGCCTTTACCAACGTTGCTCGTGAACGCCATCGAGGCGATGCCCTCCAGGCAGGCGCCATCGAGATCCGCGGCGAGAATACGTTCGAGCCCGTCGAGCGATGGGAGAACGCGCTTCACGTCCGGACCGGCCACTACGTCAGGGTCCTCGATTGCCGACACGAGGATCGGCATTTCGAAAGAGCATCTCTGTCGCGTCTGGGATCCGTACTTCAGCGACGAAGCCGGGCGGCAGCGGCCTGGGTCTGGCGACGACCTACGCGATTCTGAAAGATCACTGGCGGCCATGTGTCGGTGGAGTCGCCGCCCGGCGGCGGACCATTGTCCGCCTCAATTTCGCCTTGCCACGATCCGATCGCGATCGGGCCATGCACCCGGTGGTGGCGGCAGGCGACAAGCGCCGGGTACTCGATCCTCATGGACGACGAGGCGTCCGACCGGGTTCTGGCGATCAACATGCTCCAGCTCCTCGGCTACGACACCAGCCGCCGCTGACGACGGCAGCAGCGCGCCTTGGATCTGTTCAAGAGCGCGCTGCGTGCAGGACGCGCCTCTTCGATGCCGTGATGTTGGACCTCAAGGTGCCCGGAAAGCGTGGGCGGCAAAGAGGCGATCGCGCAGTTCGTCGGCCGCCGATCCTGCCGTCAAGGCGATATTGGTCAGCGGCTATACGCGGGATCCCGCGATGACAGAGTTCTGGACATACGGCTTCTCGGCCGTCCTCACGAAACCATTCAGGCTGCAGGAACTCGCGGTGACGATGGACTTCGTCATCGGCGCACCGGCCCGTCGGGTTCATTGAGCGCCGTGGGGATGGCTCATCTGATGAGCGAGAAATGCTCAGCCGCCGAGATCGCCGGGATCGCGCGGTCGAAACGTCTTTACGGTGCCGTGATAAGCCCCGCTGCCGCACGGTGCTACGACCATTGGTCACCTTAGGGTAATTTCAATGGCCGATCGAACTCACTATTCTCTTCACAGGCGGCGCGCGGAAACGTCTGCCGCCGAACGCCGCAAGGCCGCAGGCGACATTCGCGGCGATCGCGTTCTCACTTAGGCGCAGCCACGAGATGCCGGTCAGTTCGGTTCCGACGCGAAAAAGGGCAGCAACAAACCCAAGGGGCGCGAAGCCTTGCCAAGCACCGACCCAACACACCTCTGGCGTCGAGCGAAGAATCGCCCGCCCGGGCTCCAGTGGTGCAGTGTGGGTGCGCAGTCACTTCGAGCAGCTCGTCCTGGATCAACTGAGCGCCCGGGGATTCCAGCTGCGTTTCTCCCGACGATCAAGACCTGGTCGCGCCGGGGCGGGACGCGGCACGTGATTCCCGTGCCGATGTTTCCCGGCTACCTGTTCGTGCATCACGCGATGGACAAGCACGGCTACGTGCAGGTGCTTCAGGCCCGGGGCGTCGTGCGAATTCTCGGCGAGCGATGGGACCGGCTTGCCCCCGTCGACGATGCCGGAGATCGCGGCGGTTCAGCAGCTGGCGACGAGCGACGTCCACGTCCTGCCTCATCCGCAGCTTGCGAGAGGGGCACCGCGTCCGCATCGTCGACGGTCCGCTGACCGGTCTCGAGGGCGTGCTCCTGCAGGTGAAGCCGGGAAAGGGGCTGCTGGTGGTCTCACTCGAGCTGCTGCAGCGCAGCGTGGCCGTTGAGGTCGACTGCACGCGCGTGGTGTCGATCGGACATCCGGCGCCGACCGCATTCGCCGGTTGCGCCGGCAGACGGCGTCAGTTGGCGCCGCGGCGGTAGCTGACTGTCGCGTGCTCGGATGGTCGTTGTGTTACGCCCTCGCCGCGGCGTTCGTCGCAGTGCATGGGTCACGCCCGTTCACGCCTCCGCGCGCAGGAGTGTTGGGAGGAGCCCGCGATCGTGTGACCCCGTTGTTCGGCGTCAGCCGAGGACACGACAGCAATCCTCTTCTCGACGTCAGTGGATCCATGCAGGGCGATTTCATCACGCGCGTCAGCCCCGGCATCGAAGGCGAGCATCGCTCGCCTCGTTTCAGCCTGATGGATCGCTACGTGCTCGACCTCGAGCGTTTCGCCACGCACCCTGAGCTGAGCACCGCCGACGGGCGCCAGCAGGCCACGATCGATCTTCGGACGAGCCGCTCGCGCCGGCTCGAGTTTGCCGTCGACGCCGCGTTTGCGAGGACCCGCACGCCGGGAGATCTCAGCGCCGGCACTGGACTGACCCTGGCCCGTGCCCCGGCCGAGCACGTGGAAGCGCATCCGGCGATCGTGCGCCAGGTCAATCCGGTCACCGAAGCGACCATCGACTACTATCGTGGACCGACGAACGGCTCGTCGGCGGGATCGCGAGCCGTGCCCATCGGGCAGGCATTGGCATCGATCGGCACGTATCGCGGCGCGGACGTGGTCGAGGTGAACTACGGCATCCGGATGTTTCTCTTCGAGCCCGACATGCCGGCTGACTTCTGCACGTCGGTCATCGTCGGCTGGTCGCGTCAAATCACACGCGACGCTGACGTTGAGCTGCGGGGCGGCGCCTGTGCTGACCGGCGGTGACGCAGTCGCCGGAGGTGATCGCGATGATGCGCTACCACCCAGGCTCCGCGGATCTCGTCGATCTCCTACGCGCGAGCGCAGACCACCCTTCGTCGGCTTCGCGGGCGTTCTCGATACGCAGAGCGTAACGAAGCGTCAGCACGGGTACCTGCTGCAAGCGCCTGCAGCTTCGCATCGTGCCGGGCCTGTTCCAGACGACCAGCGATACCGGCCGGGGCCGACGCCGGCCGCCTGGCGTTCGAGGCCGAGCGGCCGGATGACCGGACCGGTTGTCGTTGGCGGGCGACCTACGAGGCCACGTTTCAGCGGGGAGTTCCACGGCGGCGCGGCCGCCGCATTCGAGATCTCCGCGCCACCCGTACAGCTCAGCGTGGTTGCTGGCCGGCCAAGGCGCCGACGCAGGCGGACGTTGACGCGATGATTGCCCCACTGGCTCGCTGAGACGCTCGGTGGTGATCGCCTATAGTCTCGTCGTGCAGCGATCGGGACTGTGCGGCCACTGCTCGCGGCCGGCAGGAACCGCCGGACTCCGGCGGCCGCGGGACTCGACTACGTCGGATCGGCCCGGAGGACGTCCTGGACATCGCGGTGTGGGACAACACCCAGCTGACGCGGACGGTGCCGGTCCGGCCCGACGGCAAGATCTCGCTCCCGCTGCTGAACGACGTGAACGCCGCTGGGCCTGACGCCCATGCAGTTGCGACACGAGCAGCGCT
>ERZ1370068.8378-contig-7237_pt1 | contig 24411 bp, 20 predicted proteins | sample MGYA00561227_ERZ1370068 | MGnify/ENA primary metagenome ERZ1370068 (study PRJEB38410, sample SAMEA6850437) | metagenome | study: Metagenomic assessment of the ecological functions of the soil: analysis of the soil microbiota associated with the...
TCGCCACGTATTGCTGCGGATCAGGTCGGCGAGCTTGCGCTCGTCGTGGCTGCGCGCCTCGGCGGCGAACTCAGCAGCCACTCCGGGGACGACGTTGCGAGCCGCTCCACCCGCTAGATCCGTCCGACGTTCGCCGAGGTCTCCTCGTCGAGGCCGTCCGAGCCGCAGGTCGGCGATCGCGCGTGCGGCGGCGGCGATCGCCGACGCCCGTCCTCGGGATACATCCCCGCGTGCGCCGCGCGGCCGTGGAACCGGACGTCGAGCTTCTGCTGGTGCGCGCGCCGGGCGATGATCTCGCCGATCGGGCCCGCGTGGTCGTAGCACGTAGCCGAGCCGAGCGGCCAGCTTACGCGACTCGTCGAACGCGGTCGCGCCGATGCGGCCGACCTCTCTCCTTCGGCGTGAACGAGCAGCTCGACGCCGGGATGGAACTGCGCCCGTCCTCGACCAGGCGCGCAGCCGCCTCGAGCATCGCCGCCACCGCGCAGACTTGTCGTCGGCGCCCAGGATCGTCACCGGCCGCGTTGCGGCACGCACCTCGTCCTCGCCGACGACCAGGCTCGATCGCCGCCCCGGCAACACGGTGTCGAGATGCGCGCAGAAGAAGAGCGGCTCGCCGGCCGCCGCCGGTCGGCTCGAGCCGGCAATAGACGTTCCCCATCGTCGAGCCGACCTTCGCCCCCGCGATCGTCCTCGTCGGCTCTCGAGCCGCGAGCGCGCGCGAGGTAGTCGAGCACGCGGTCGGCGACGGCCCGCTCCTCCCCGGCGGGCTCGGCAGCGCCGCCGGCTCGACGAACAATCGCGAGGGTACATCGGTGCCCCACTCCGGGCCGGGCCATTAGGCGATCGTAGACGCGCGCGTTAGATTCATCGTCATGAGCACGCCTGAGCCGCTCCGTGCAGAGCAGTCCTCCTCGGCGAGGCGGTCGAGCATGCGCCGGTGGCGATCCTCGTCGCCGACGAGGAGATGCGGTACGTCGCCGCCAACGCGCACGCGCCGACGAGGCTGCCCCGGCTACACGCGGGACGGAGTTCCTGCAGCTGCGCGTCACCGACGTCGCGCAGCTACGCCGGAGGCCGAAGGGGAGTTCGAGGCGATGATCGCGCGCCGGCGAGCTCGCATGGCCGCACGACCGTCGTTGCGCAAGGACGGCCCGCGGCGCAGCCTGCGCCACCGGTCGAGCGAGATGCAGATCGATCGCGGGCCTGACGTACTACGTCGGCCGTGCTCTGGCCGACCGCCCAGCTAGCCGCGACGCGTCCACCGGCGCGCCTGCGTGAGCGGTCGAAGCGCGGCGCCGACGAACTCGCGGAAGAGCGGCGCCGGGCCGGGTCGGGCGCGACTTGAACTCCGGGTGGAACTGGCTGGCGACGAACCACGGGTGGTCGGGCAGCTCGACGATCTCGACGAGCCGCCCCTCCTGGAACGTGCCCGAGACGACGAGGCCCGGCGTCGACGAGCTGCTGGCGGTAGCTGGTTGTTCACCTCGTAGCGGTGCCGGTGCCGCTCGTGGATCGACCGGCTCGCCGTAGGCCTCGCGCGTGCGCGTGCCCTCGGCGAGCTCGACCGCCTGCGCGCCGAGGCGCATCGTGCCGCCGAGGTCCTCGATCTCCTTCTGCTCGGGCAGCAGGTCGATCACCGGGTACGGCGTCTCGGGATCCATCTCGGTCGAGTTCGCGCCCTCGAGCCCGCACGACGTGCCGCGCGAACTCGGAGACGGCGACGTGCATGCCGAGGCAGATGCCGAGGTACGGGATCCCGCGCTCGCGCGCGACGCGGCAGGCGAGGATCTTGCCCTCCCAGCCGCGCGAGCCGAAGCCGCCGGGGACGAGCACGCCGTCGACCTGCTCGAGCAGCTCGGCCGGCCTCCTCGTAGCGACATGTCCTCGGCGTCGACCCAGCGCACGCGCACGCGGCAGCCGTGGTGGACGCCCGCGTGCTTGAGCGCCTCGTGCACCGAGAGGTACGCGTCGTGGAGCTTCACGTACTTGCCGACGAGCGCGATCTCGACCGTCGCCCGTCGCGCTCGCCGATCCGCTCGGTCAGCTCGCTGCCACTCGCCGAGGTCGGCCGGCGCCGCGTCGAGCCCGAGCTTGCTCGCAGACGAGCCGGTCGAGGCCCTCGCTCCTGCAGCGCCGTCGGGACGAGGTAGACGTCGGGCACGTCCGGTCGCGCGATCGACGGCGCTCGGCGTCGACGTCGGCGAAGAGCGCGATCTTGTCGCGGATGTCGCGCGAGAGCGCCTCGCGCGAGCGGCAGACGACGATGTCGGGTGGATACCGATGCGGCGCAGCTCGTTGACCGAGTGCTGCGTCGGCTTCGTCTTCAGCTCGCCGGCGGCGTCGATGAACGGCACGAGCGTGACGTGGAGGTAGAGCACGTTCTCGCGGCCCGACCTCGCGCGCGGAACTGGCGGATCGCCTCGAGGAACGGCAGCGACTCGATGTCGCCGACCGTGCCGCCGATCTCGGTGATGACGACGTCGGCGTCGGTCGCCTCGGCGACGCGGCGGATGCGCGCCTTGATCTCGTTCGTGATGTGCGGGATCACCTGCACGGTCGCGCCGAGGTACTCGCCCTTGCGCTCCTTGCGCGAGCACCGAGTCCCAGATCGCGCCCGGCGTGTGGTTCGCGTTGCGCGAGAGGTTCTCGTCGATGAAGCGCTCGTAGTGGCCGATGTCGAGGTCGGTCTCGGCGCCGTCCTCGGTGACGAACACCTCGCCGTGCTGGAACGGGCTCATCGTGCCCGGGTCGACGTTGAGGTACGGGTCGAACTTCTGCACCTGACGCTGCAGGCCGCGCGCCTTCAGCAGCCGGCCGAGCGACGCGGCGGCGATGCCCTTGCCGAGCGACGAGACGACGCCGCCGGTGACGAAGACGTACTTCGTCGGCCGCGCGGCTCACGCCGGCCGCCCCAGCCGCGTCGAGCTCGCGCGAGAACCGGGCGTGCGCTCGATCAGCTCGCCGAGCGAGCGGCGCTCGCCGAGGAGGGTGAGGCCGGCGAGCGCGCCGATCGCGATCCACCGGCCTCGTCCCGTGAATCGCTCCACGGAACTCAAGCCTAGCACGGCGCCCGAGCGCGTTCGACCCCGCGTCCCCGAGCATCGCCATCTCGCGGAGATCGTAGGGAGCGAGCAGGACGGCGAGCCGCGAGCGGCGCGCCGAGCGGCGAGCGCGGCCAGCGAGGTACGCCTTCGAGCGCGCGGCCCGGGCTGCGTGTCGAGCTGGTTCAGCGCGTTCGCGGCGAGCGCCGACGAGCAGCGCGCCGGAGAGCGAGCGCGTGCGCGAGCAGCCCGACCAGCGGGATGCCGACGAGCTTGAGCACGCCGGTCGTCGCGCCCGCGCGAGGTGGGCGCGGAAGCCGCGCTCGGGCCCGCTCCAGAGGTCGTCGGCGAGCGCCGATCGCCGCGACGGCGGCGACGCGCCGGCTCGCGCGACGCGCGACGAGCCAGCCGACGAGCGGCAGGCGCAGCCCGCGGTGGTTGACGGCCGAGCGGGCCGCAGGCGAGCAGCGACGTCGCGCGAGCTGGCGGCCGCGGTGGGCGAAGCCGCGCGAGGTCGCGGCCGGTCGCGCGGTGGCGCGAGCGGCGAGCTCGACCTCCTCGACCGTCGAGCCCGCGCGCGACGGCGTCGATCGTCATCCGCGCCTCGCAGCCGAAGCCGGCGCGCGAGCGGGAAGCAGCGCTCGCGCGCGCCGGCGAGAGCGCGCGCTGGCCCGAGAGCGGCTCGCGCGGCCGCGAAGCCGCGACGCGAGCGCGGATGAGCGCCGCGCGGCGCCGCTTCGCGATCCCGAAGCCGCCGCCCTGCCGCTCGCGCGAAGGCGGCGATCGGCGAGGTCGGCGTCGCCGTCGAGCAGCGGCGCCAGGTCGCCGCGAGGTCGGCGTCGCAGAGCAGGAGCGCGCCCCGGCGGCGCGCTCGCGCTCGGCCGAGCGTCAGCGCCTGGCCCTTGCCGCGCCGGCGGCAGCCGGACGACGCGCGCGCCCGCGGCCTCGGCGCGGCCGTCGGCGGTCCCGTCGCGCGAGCCGTCGTCGGCGACGATCACCTCCGCGTCGGGGAAGCGCGCGCGCAGCGCCGCGACCGTCTCGCCGATCCGCGCCTCCTCGTCGCGCGCCGCGACGAGGATCGTCGAGCGGCTCAGCCACCCGCCGGAGCGTGCACGGCGGCATCGGCGGCAGCGACGCCGTCGGTCGGCCGTCGCTTCACGCCGTAGCTGGCCGGGTCGCGCGCCGGCGAGCAGCAGCGCGAGCGCGAGCCGCCCGACCGGCGTGTCGACGTCGTCGACGGTCGAGAGGCCGCTGCCTGGCGGAAGACGCGGACCGCGCGACGTCGACGCGTCGGTCTGCTCGACGCCGACCGCCGGGACCCCGGCCGATGCCGAGCCCTGCGTAGAGGCCGCGCAGGAACCGCGCCGTGCCGCCGCTGCTGCGGCGTCGGCCGTGCGGACGACGACGACGCCGTCGGCCGGCGTGCTGCCGTCGCCGCGCTCGCTCCTCGACGAGCTCGGCGCCGAGCGCGTCCCAGAGCGGCGTGTCGCCGCCGAGCACGAGCTCGGCCGAGCGCGGCCGAGCTCCCGAGCGTTCGCCTTGCCGCGCAGCGCGCGACCGCAGCGGCCGGCCGCCCGTGAGCGCCGCCGTCGACGCTGCTCGAGTCGATCGGCACGCTCAGCGCACGCAGCGCGCACGCTGGCGCCGCGCCGCGCGTCGTCGAGCGTCCGCTCGACGAGCTGCGAGCGCACGCCGTCCGTCGGAGCCGACGAAGACGAGCGCGACCCGCTTGCCCGTCGAGCCGGCTTGCGCATCAGCGACCGGATACGTCGTCGTCGACGAACGTCTGCGCGGCCGTCTGCGTCGCGGGCGAGCGTCGGCGCTGCGGTCGCGCTGCGTCGAGCCGGCTGCTGGAGGCTCGCGATCTCGCTCGTTGAGCAGCGTCGTCTTCGCGCTGTCGACGAAGCCGCGGCCGGAGATGCCGACGCCGACGAGGATGCCGATGATCGAGCGCGAGGAAGACGGCCGCCAGCGAGGCGACGTGGTAGCGGAGGTCGAACATCGTGCCAGAGCTCGGCCGCAGTCTGGCACAGGGCGTAGAGCCGGTTGAGCGCCGTCCGCGGGCGAGCGAGCGGCGCGAGGCCGACCATGACACGGCCCGCTGACCGTGAGCTCGACGTGCGTGCGGTCGGTCGCCCGCGTCCTCGAGCTCGAGCTCGACGTCGAGGCGCTCGGCGGTCAGGTACCAGGCGACGCGCATCGGCGGCTCGACCTCGACGCATCGAGCGTCGACTCCGAGCGCCGGCCGGCGGAAGAGCGTCGGCGCCGCATCGGCGCCGACAGCTTCCAGCGCGCGCCGGCGCGAGGCCGCGGCGGTCGGGCTGCGACGCCGCCGACGCCCGGCCACCAGTCGGCGAGGTGGTGCGGCTCGGCGAGGAAGCGCCAGACGTCCTCGAGCGGCGCGAGCAGCTCCGCGGTGCGGCGTACGGTCGGCACGGTTGCCCGACGCTACCCGAGGCCGAGCAGGTCCCGGATCCGCTGGCTGAGCAGGCTCGATCAAGTGCCGCAGCGCCGGCGAGGCGACGACCGCCGACGACGATCGCGCCGAGGCCGGCGACGCGCGAACAGCGACGAGCGGCCAGCAGCCCGACCCGGCGGCTGACGAGCCGCGAGACGCCCTTCGCGTCGACGAGGATCTCGCCCACCTTCAGCCGCGTCACGAACGTCGACGACATGCCGGCGCGGTTCGCGCTCGAGGAACTCGATCAGGTTGAAGTGCGTGCCGACGGCGACGATCAGCTCGGCGCCCTTCTCGTACGCGAGCAGCAGCGCGACGTCCTCGCTGATCCCCGGCGCCGGCACCGACGTGGTACGGCACGCCGAGCGCGTCGAGCCGCGCCGCGCCCGGCGCGTCGCCGTTGCCGCGGTAGGCGTGGACGACCAGCTCGGCGCCGCAGCGCAGCGCGTCGTCGGAGACCGAGTCCATGTCGCCGACGATCACGTCCGGCTTGCAGCCCGCCTCGAGCAGCGCGTCGGCGCCGCCGTCGACGCCGATCGAGCACCGGCTTGAAGTCGCGGATGTACGGCCGGACGATCGCGCAGGTCGCGCTTGTGGCCCGGCCCGCGCGCGACGACGAGCGCGTGCCGGTCGCGGAAGCGCGTCTCGAGCGGCGGGAAGTCGACGCCCTCGGCGAGCAGGCGCCCTCGTCGCGCAGGTAGCGCAGCGTGTTCTCGGCGAACTCCTCGAGCGCCTCGGTCACGCGGCCGCTGCTGCTCGGCGAGCGCGCGCGCGAGCTCGTCGGCTCGTCGAGCGCGCGGCCCGTGCGCGAGGCAGGTGCCGTTGCGGAAGACGCTGCGCGCCGCGAACGGTGAGCGGCTCGCCGTCGCGAGACCTCGTCGAAGAGGTCGCGCGCCGGGCGCGTCGATCAGCGCGCACGCCGCCGCGCACGAGCAGCAGCGGGCCCGGGTTCGGGAAGCGGCCGGTCTGCGACGGCGAGCACGTTGACGACGACGCGCACGCCGGACTCGAGCAGCTCCTCGGCCGAGACGCGGTCGAGGTCGCGCGTGGTCGATGATCGCGACGTCGTCCGGCCCGAGCCGCCGGACGAGGTGCTTCGTCCGCCGGTCGAGCCGCGCCGGGCCCGTGAACTCGACGAAGCTCATCGCTCCGCTGGACCGGCGGCGAGGAACTCTCGGCCGCCGAGCATCCGCTCGAGCTCGTCGCGCCGCTCGTCGTCCGTCGAGCTGCTCGATCGCGTGTGCGTCGGGTCGCCGGGCACCTTCTCGACGCGGAAGTGCCGGTCGGCGAGGCTCGCGATCTGCGGCAGGTGCGTGATCGTGATCGACCTGCGCGCGCTCGGCCAGGCGCGCGCGAGCGTCTCGCCGACCGCGTGCGCGGTCTGGCCGCCGATGCCGGCGTCGATCTCGTCGAAGACCATCGTCTCGCCGCCGCCGACGGCCGCGATCGCGAGCGCGATCCGCGAGAGCTCGCCGCCCGAGGCGGTCTCGGCGACCGGCGCGAACGGCAGGCCCGGCGTTCGGCCGGATCAGGAACGCGACCTCGTCGGCGCCGGTCGCGGCCGGCTCGCGCTCGCGCGAGCTCGACGCGGAACTCGCCCTCGCCCATGCCGATGCCCTGCAGCTCGGCGGCGACCGCGTCGGCGAACGGGCCGGCCGCGGCCGCGCGCGCGTGCGCGCAGCTCGTCGGCGAGCGCGCGCGACCCGCGCCTCGGCCTGCGGCGAGCGCCTCGCGCGGCCGCGGCGGCCGGATCGAGCCCGCCGTCGAGCGCCTCGAGCTCGCGCCGCGCCTCGGCCGCGCGCGCGAGCAGCTCCTCGTAGCGTCGCGCAGCGGAAGCGGCGCCGCGCGTCGGCGATCCGGTCGAGCTCGGCCTCGACCTGCTCGAGCCGGTCCGGGCTCGGCCTCGAGCGAGGCGAGGAACGCGCGCAGCTCGGACGCCGTCTCGCGCAGCCGCAGCTCGGCGTCGCGGAGCTCGTCGCCGGCCGCTGCGAGCTCGGGCGCGAGCCGCTCGAGCGGCGCGAGCGCGCGCTCGGCGGCGCGCGACGAGGCCCGCGGCGCCCTCGCCGTCGTCCGGGGCGAGCGCCTCGGCCGGCGGCCGCGACGCCCTCCGCGAGCTCGGTCACGTGGCGAAGCCGCTCGCGCTCGGCGCGCAGCGTCGTCCTCGCGCCCGGGCTCGAGCCCGTCGGTGTCCTCGACGAGCGCGCGCAGCTCGGCGAGCCGCGCCTCGGCCGCCGCTGCGTCGCGCGTCAGCTCGTCGTGCCGCCGCCGCGCGGCGCCGAGCTCGCGCCAGGCGCGTCGCAGCGTCGGCGCGCCGCGCAGCTGCTCCTCGCCGGCGAACGCGTCGAGCACGTCGAGCTGGTACGCGGGCCGCGCGAGGCGGCGCTGCTCGAACTGGCCCGACATCGCGAGCAGCCGCTCGGCCGCGGCCGCCACGTCCTCGCGCGGCGGCGCTGCGGCCCCACGCGTAGGCGCGCGTGCGGCCGTCGGCGAAGATCGCGCCGCGCGAGCACGAGCGCCCTCCTCGTCCTCGGGCCGCAGCTCGGCGAGCGCGCCGAGCTCCTCGTCGTCGAGCAGCCGGCGGCAGGTCGAGCTCGGCCTCGACGTAGGCCTCGCCGCCGCCGGCGCCGACGTAGCGCGGCGTCGCCGCTGCGCGCCGAGCAGCAGCCCGATCGCCTGCGCGAGGATCGTCTTGCCGGCGCCGGTCTCGCCCGTGATCGCGTTCAGCCCGGGCGCAAGCGCGAGCTCGGCCTCGCGGATCAGGACGAGGTTCTCGATGCGCAGCCGGCGAAGCACGCCGATGCTACGTCGTAGGCCACGCTGCGAGCGCCTCGACCGGTTCGCGCCGTAGGACGACGGGTCGTGCGAAGGTGTGCCGATTAGCGACGCGAAGATCGCCGGTAGCGGCGGAAGAACGTCGTCTCCGGGCAGCGTCGCCAGCAGGCTGCGCTGTTCGCCGAGCCGGACTGCGACCTGGTCGCCCGGCGCGAGCTCGCGCGACCGCGTGACCGTCGGCGAGCACGGTCGCGCGCGACGTCGGGCGTGCGCGTTCGTGACGGTCGAGCGTCCGGCCCGCGCGGCACGACGAGCGGCCGCGCGTGCAGCGAGTGCGGCGCGACGAAGGTGACCGCCATCGCGTCGAGCCCCCAGACGAGCACCGGGCCGCCGTTCGAGAGGTTGTACGCGGTCGAGCCGGACGGCGTCGCGCAGATCACGCCGTCGCACGGCTGCACGCCGAGGTCCTCGCCGCCGATCGCCCAGCCGAGCTCGATCATCCGGCCGATCGTCGACGCTCGCGACGACCACGTCGTTGACCGCCAGCGCAGCGTTCGCCGCCGCGCTCGACCTCGAGCGTCGGCAGCTCGACGACGCGTAGCTCGCCGGCGAACGCGCGGCGCGAGCCCGTCCTCGAGCTCGTCGCGGCCGATCGAGGTGAGGAAGCCGACGCGCCCGAAGTTGACGCCGATCACCGGCACGCCGGTGCCGAGGAAGCGCGTGCAGCGCGCGCAGCATCGTCCCGTCGCCGCCGAGCACGACGGCGAGGTCGGCCGTCGCGACGTCGGCGCTCCGACGTCCGTGCTTCGACCGCCTCGTCGTCGGCAGCAGCAGCTCGACGCCGCGCTCGGCGCAGCGCCGCGAGCGCTCGAGCGTCCGCCGTCGTCTCGGCACGGCCGTGCGTGATCACGGCGACCGTCTGATCTCAGCCGATGGCGTCGTCGATCCAGCCGTCGAGCTCATCGGGAGCTCCGGCTGCTCGGCGTGGACGAGGTGGAGGAAGAACTCACGGTTTCCCTTCGGGCCGGGCAGCCCGGAGTCTACGACGCCGGCGACCTGCGCCTCCCATGCCGAGCGCGGCCTCGGCGACCTCGCGCAGCACGCGCGCGCTGCACCTCGCGGTCGCGCACGACGCCGCTTCGGCGCGTCTCGCGCGCCCGGCCTCGAACTGCGGCTTGACGAGCGACGACCGCCTGCCAGCCCGGCGCGGCGAGCGCGAGCGCCGGCGGCAGCGCCGTCCGCACGGAGATGAACGAGACGTCGCAGACGACGAGCTGCGGCGCGAACGGCAGCTCCGTCAGCGTCGCGCGCGTTCGTCCGCTCGAGCACGGTCACGCGCGGGTCGTCGCGGAGCCGCGGATGCAGCTGCCCGTAGCCGACGTCGAGCGCGATCACGCGCGCGGCGCCGCGCTGGAGCAGCACGTCGGTGAAGCCGCCGGTCGAGGCGCCGACGTCGAGCGCAGTCGAGCCCGGCCGGGTCGACGCCGAACGCGTCGAGCGCGTGCGCGAGCTTCTCGCCCGCCGCGCGAGACGTACCGCGGCGGCTCGGTGACGTCGAGCTCGCGCCGACTCGTCGACCTGCTCGCCCGCCTTCGAGTGGCCGCGGCACGCGGCCTGCCAGCACGAGCGCCTGCGCCTGGGCGCGGCTCTCGGCGAGCCCGCGCTCGACGAGCAGGACGTCGAGCCGCTTCTTCACGTGTCAGGACGTGCGCGACGGCGAGGCCCGGCGACGATCTCCTCGAGCACCGAGGTGTCGCGCCGGGATCTCGGCGAGCCGCGCCTGCGCGCGCTCGGCGGCCTCGTCGGCGAGCGCGCGCGCTCCGTCGGCGCCGTGCTCGAGCACGTAGCCGTCGCTCGTCGAGGATGTCGTCGACGATCTGGAAGAGCAGGCCGAGCTCGTCGCGCGAACGCGCGCCACGGCGTCTGCTCGCGCTCGCGGCACCTCGGCCGCCCAGAGCGCGCAGCGCGACCGAGGCGCGAGAAGAGGCAGCCGGTCTTCAGCCGGTGCAGCGCCGCGAGGTCGGTCGCCGCCGCCCGTGATGTCGAGGTACTGGCCGCCGATCATCCCGAGCGTCGCCTCGCACGAGCTCGCGCGCGACCGCCGGCGACGGGTACGAGAGCGCGAGCCGGAACGCCTCGGCGAGCAGCGCGTCGCCGGCGAGGATCGCCGACCGCCTCGCCGTACTGCCGCCCAGGCGCTCGGCCGGCCGCGCCGCTCGCTCGTCGTCGTCGAGCGCCGGCAGGTCGTCGTGGACGAGCGAGAAGTTGTGCACGAGCTCGAGCGCCGCCGCCGCCGGCAGCGCCGCCTCGGCTCGGCGCCGACGCGCCTCGCCGGCCGCGAGGCAGAGCACCGGCCGGACGCGCTTGCCGCCGCCTGCCAGCGCGTAGCGCATCGACTCGTCGAGCCCGCCGAGCTCCGGGCGTCAGCGCGAGCTCGCTCGAGGTACGCCTCGACGAGCGCGCGCAGCTCGTCAGGCGTGCGCATCCGACTCCGCCTCGCGCTTGCGCCGCTGGAGCTCGCGCCTCGACCTCCTTCGCGATCTCCGCGCAGCTCGGCGAGGATCTCGATCGCCTCGTCGGGATCCGTCGGTCGCCTCGAGCTTCGCGCGCGCGCTGCTCGAGCCGCGTCGAGCAGCTCCTCCGCGCTGCTGCAGCGCGCTCCTCGGCGTCGCTCATGCGCTGCCTCCTTGACGATCCGGCCCAGGATCCCGTTCACGAGCCTGCCCGGCGTCCTCGGACGCGTAGCGCTTCGCGAGCGTGACCGCCTCGTCGATCGCCACCTCGGCGCGGCACCTCGCCGCGGTCGAGCTCGTGGATCGCGATCGCGCAGGATGTTGCGCTCGACGCGCGCCGAGCCGGTCGGCCGTCCAGTCGTCGGACGGCCTCGGTGATCCGCGCGTCGAGCTCCTCGCGCTCGCGCCGCGACGGCCTCGGCGAGCGTCGCGCGCGTACGTCGTCGATCTCGCCCTCGTAGAGCGACGCCGAGCTCGGCTGGCCGGTGACGTCCCACTGGTAGAGCAGCACGAGCGCGGTGCGGCGCGCCGCGCGGCGGCCGGCCATCAGCCGAGCTCCTCGACCGCGACGTCGACGCGCGTCGACGTCGAGGCCGCACGATCGTCGCGCGAGCGCGTCGCGCGACCCGCTCCTGCACGTCGCGCGCGAGCTCGGGCAGCGCCGCCGCGCGTCGCGCCCAGCTCGAGCGCGACCGACGCGCGACCCTCGGCGTGCCGACCTCGACCGCGTCGCCGCGCCGGCGCACGCGCGCGCCCTCGACGCTGCGGCTGCGCCGCGCGACGAGCTCGGTGAGCGCGGCCGCGGACAGCGTGATCGAGCCGTCGGTCCGCCAGCGACGAGCGGCTCGGTCACGACCGCGAGCGCCGGCAGCCGCTCGCCGCCTCGTCGAGGAACGCCGTCGAGTAGTCGCCGCTCGCGAACTCCTCGCTGCGCGAGGATGTCGAGCGCGAGCGTCGCGCGTCGTCGGCACGCCCTCGATCTCGAGCTCGCCGAGCGCCGCAGCACCGCGCGCGATCGCCGCCGGCGCGGTCGTCGTCCCAGACGATCGAGCTTGCGCGATCAGCGAGTCGTAGTACGGCGGCATCGACGGTGCCGTCCTCGACGTGCGTGTCGACGCGCACGCCCGGGCCCGAGCGGCGGCCGGAAGCGCGTCGACGCGCCCCGGCGCCGGCGCGAAGTCGCGCGCCGGGTCCTCGGCGTTGATCCGCACCTCGATCGCGTGCCCGCGCCGCGGCGCGCGGCCCGGTCGCGCGCGAGCGGCTCGCCCGCCGCGATCGCGCAGCTGCTCGCGGACGAGGTCGATCCCGGTGACGAGCTCGGTGACCGGGTGCTCGACCTGCAGCCGCGCGTTCAGCTCGATGAAGTAGAACGCGCCGTCCGGGCCGAGCAGGAACTCGAACGTGCCGGCGTTGCGGTAGCCGATCGCGCGGCACGCGCGCTCGGCCGCGGCCTCCATCGCCTCGCGCGTCTCGGCGTCGAGCGCCGGCGACGGCGACTCCTCGATCAGCTTCTGGTGGCGCCGCTGGATCGAGCACTCGCGCTCGCCGAGCGTGCAGCACGCCGCCGTGCGCGTCGCAGAGCACCTGGATCTCGACGTGCCGCGCCGGCGACGATCGCCTTCTCGACGTAGAGCGTGCCGTCGCCGAACGCCGCCTCGCGCCTCGGCCGACGCGGCGCGCGAACGCGCCTCGAGCTCGTCGGCGCCGTCGCACGAGCCGCATGCCCTTGCCGCCGCCGCCGGCCGACGGCCTTCAGCAGCACCGGGTAGCCGAGCTCGTCCGCCGCGGCTCGCGCGCCTCGCTCGAGCGTCGTCGCCTCGTCGGTGCCGGGCACGAGCGGCACGCCGGCCGCGCGCATCGCCGCCTTCGCCTGCGACCTTGTCGCCCATCCGCGCCATCACGTCGGCCGGCGGGCCCGACGAAGACGAGGTCGTTGTCCGCGCACGCCTCGACGAACGCCGGGTTCTCGGCGAGGAAGCCGTAGCCGGGATGGACGGCCTCGCAGCCGGTCGTCGTCGCGGCCGCGACGACGCGACGGGATGCTGCAGGTAGCTCTCGCGCGGCCGGCGGCGGCCCGATGCAGACGGCGCGGTCGGCCAGCCGCACGTGCAGCGCGTCCGCGTCGGCGGTCGAGTAGACGGCGACCGCCTCGACGCCGAGCTCGTGCAGCGCGCGGATCACGCGGACCGCGATCTCGCCGCGGTTCGCGACGAGGACGCGCGTGAACATCAGACGCGCGTCGAGCGGCGGCCGTCGACCGGCTCGAGCTCGAACAGCAGCTGGCCGAACTCGACCGGCTCGCGCGTTGCTCGACGTGGATCGCGCGCACGATGCCGTCGACGTCCGCCTTGATCTCGTTCATCAGCTTCATCGCCTCGAGGATGCAGAGCGTCTGGCCCGGCGCGACCGCGTCGCCCTCCTCGACGAACGGCGGCGCGCCCGGCTGCGGCGCGCGGTAGAAGACGCCGACCATCGGCGCCTCGACGCGCGACGACGCCGTCGGCCGGCGCCGAGGCGCGGCGCTCGGAGTCTCGCCGTCCTCGGCGAGCGGCGGCGACCGCGGCGGCGCGGCTCGAGCTGCTCGGGCGTGCGCCGGACCGAGACGCGCATGCCCGCCTCCTCGATCGTGACCTCGCCGACGCCCGACTCCTGGACGATGCGCACGATCTCGCGGATCCGCTCGGCGCGCGCCTGGTCGACGCCGCCGGCGGCTGAGCGTCTCGTCGCCGGCCGCGCGCCGCGGATCGACTGCAGCAGCGGCTCGGCCTCCTCGCCGAAGAGCGCGAGCAGGAGCAGCTCCTCCTCGCTCGAGGCGAGCCCTTCGGCCTCGTCGCGCAGCGCGTCGAGGTCGACGGGCGGCTCGTCCTCGCGGCGCGCCGTCGCCGATGAGCTCGACCGCGCGCTGCGACGGTCGGCGTCGATCGGCCCGGGCGGGCTGCCGTAGCGGCCCTGCGATCAGCGCGCGCAGCTCGTCGACGACGGTCTGGTAGCGGCTCGCCGAGAGCACGTTGCAGCGAGCGCCTGCGAGCCGAGGATCTGGCCGATCGGCGCGGCGAGCGGCGGCCAGCCGACCTCCTCGCGGATCCGCGCCGAGCTCGTCGAGCACCTCGTCGAGCCGGTCGCCGGCGCCGTGCGCGCGCAGGTGCGCGTCGAGCGCGGCGACGAGCCCGGCGGGAAGCTCGTGCTCGGCGGCGCGCACGGCGATCCGCGGCGCGAGCGGCGTGACCGGCTCGTCGCCGATGTGCTCGTCGACGAGGTCGGACGCTCGCCAGAGCGCGTCGACGTCGACGCCGGTGTCGAGGCCGAGCCCGGCGAGCGCCGTCGCGCGAGCGCCTCGCCGGAGACGCGGTGCAGCGTGAGCGCGACCGGGTAGACCGCGCAGGCGATCAGGTCGGCGCCGCGCGCGCGCGGCCTCGAGCGCGGCGGCGAGCGCGTTGCCGCCGGCGCCCTGGCAGTAGAGGCCGACCGGCAGCCCGCTCGCCTCGCGCGAGCGTCTGCGACGAGCTCGCTGCGCGCGGTGCGGCTGGAGCGAGCCGGACGGGTCGTGGAGCAGCACGCGCGCGGCGCCGAGCTCGGGCAGCTTGCGCGCCTGCTCGACCAGCGCGTCGGTCTCGCCCGTGCAGCCGGAGCTGTAGACGAGGCCCGCGTCGAACTCGCGCGCCGGCGGCGGTGATCGCCTCGCCGGCCTCGCGCAGGTTCGACGACGTCGTTCAGCGGGTCGTGCAGGCGGAAGACGTCGATGCCGCTCTCGGCGGCGCGACGCGACGAAGCGGCGGACGAAGTCGCCGCCGACCGGCCGCGAGCCGACGAGGAAGCGGCCGCGCAGCGCCATCGCGAGCGGCGTCTTCGTGCGCGCGTTCGAGCGCGCGGATCCGCTCCCACGGGCTCTCGACGCCGCGGCGGACCGCGCGTGTCGAAGACGCCGCCGCCCGAGACCTCGAGGTAGGCGAAGCCGGCGCCGTCGAGGATCTCGGCGAGGCGCAGCAGCTCGCGCCGTCGGCATCCGCCCGGCGAGCGGCTCCTGGCCGAGCAGGCGGATCGTCGTGTCGACGAGCGCGGGCACGGCGGACGCCGAGCGCCGCTCGACGCGCGGTCTACGCGCGGAGATGTAGCGGCCCTCGCGCGGGTCGACCTTGATCCGGTCGCCGACGTTCACGAACAGCGGCACCTGCACGACGGCGCCCGTCTCGAGCGTCGCCGGCTTCGTCACGTTCGAGACCGTGTCGCCGCTGCACGCCGGGCTCGGTCTCGGCGACCGCGAGCTCGACCGACGCCGGCAGCTGCACGCCCGACGGCTTGCCGTCGACCGTCGAGCACCTGCACCGGTCGACGACGGCTGCAGGTACGGCAGCGCGTCCTCGACGACGTCGCGTGCGGGAGCGAGAACTGCTCGTACGTCTCCGTCGTCCATGAAGACGCACCTCGTCGCCGTCGTCGTAGAGGTACTGCACGTTCTTCACCTCGGTGTGGACGCGCGTGAACTTCTCGCCGGCGCGGAAGGTCTTGTCGACGACCGCGCCGGAGTCGAGGTTCTTGCAGCTTCGTGCGCACGAACGCGCCGCCCTTGCCGGGCTTGACGTGCTGGAACTCGACGATGCGCCAGACCGCGCCGTCGAGCTCGATGTGCATGCCGTTCTTGAACTGGTTGGTGGAGACCGATCTCGGCCACGGCGGGCGAGTGCTAGCTCGACCGTCGATCAGGTCCTTGCGTGAAGCTCGTCAGCACCTCGGCGCCGTCGTCGCGTGACGACCACGAGGTCCTCGATCCGGATCGCCGCCGACGCCCTGCGAGGTAGATGCCCGGCTCGACCGTGACGACGTTGCCGGCGGCGAGCGTGTCGCTCGACTCCGGCGCGAGCCGCGGCGCCTCGTGCACCTCGAGCCCGACGCCGTGGCCGAGGCCGTGGCCGAACGTCTCGCCGAAGCCGGCGTCCTCGATCACGTCGCGCGCGCGCAGCGTCGGCGTCGACGCCGGTCACGCCCGGCGCGGACGCCTCGAGCCCGGCCAGCTGGCGCCTCGAGGCGACGCCTCGTAGGCCGCCTGCGAGCTCGTCGGGCAGCGTCGCCGGTCGCGAACGTGCGCGTGCAGTCGGAGCAGTAGCCGTCGACCGTCGCGCCGGCGTCGATCACGACCGTCTCGCCGGCCTCGATCGTGCGGTCGCTCGGGCGCGCGTGCGGCAGCGCGCCGTTCGGGCCGGCGCCGACGATCGTCTCGAAGGCGAGCGCCGTCGCGCGCCGAGCTCGTGGAAGAGCTGCGTCCAGCCGCCACGGCGAGCTCGCGCTCGGTGCGGCCGACGAAGCGCTCCTCGGCGAAGCTGCGTCGAACGCCTGGCTCGGTGATCGCGCGGCGCGCGCGGATCGTCTCGAGCTCGCGCTCGTCCTTGACCGCGCGCAGCGCCTCGACGAGCCCGCGCCGCGGCACGAGCTCGAGCCCGCCGTCGCGCAGCGTCTCCCAGCGCGCGTAGGTGAGCGCGTCGGCCTCGAACGCGATCCGCGCCGTCGAGCAGCTCGGCCGAGCGCGCCGACGAGCGACGCGCTTCGTCTCGACGAACTCGACGCCCTCGACCGCGCGCGCGGCCTCGGCGTAGCGGAAGTCGGTGAAGAGCCGCACGCCGCTCGGGCTCGACGAGCAGCGCGGCGTTCGAGCTCTCGAAGCCGACGAGGTAGCGGACGTTGACGCCGGTTCGTGACGAGCAGCGGCTCCTCGAGCGCTCGCGCGCAGCCGCTCGATCCGGTCGTTCACGCGCTGCTCCGCCAGGTACTCGAGCGCCTCGCTGGTAGCCGTCCGGGCCCTTGCCGATCACGCGGTGCGGCGACGACGTCGGCGATCACCGAGTGCGCCGCCACTCCTCGCGCTCGTCGATGTTCGAGAGGTGCACCTCGACGATCGGGCACCGTCGAACAGCTCGAGCGCGTCGCGGATCGCGTAGCTGTAGTGCGTCCACGCGCCGGGTTGACGATCACGCCGTCGGCCCAGTCGAGCGCGTCGTGGCACCAGTCGACGTACTCGCCCTCGCTGTTCGTCTGGCGGCAGTCGGCGCGCAGCTCGAGCTCGCTGCGCCCACTCGTAGATCTGCGTCTCGAGCTCGCTCGAGGCTGAGGCCGCCGTAGACGCTCGGGTCGCGGCGGCCGAGCACGTCGAGGTTGACGCCGTTGAGGACGACGACGCGCACGGCGGCGACTCTACCCGGCGATCAGCGCGTCGAGCGCGCGCGCGCACCGTCGGCTCGGGCAGCTCGACGTCCGTCAGCCGGCCCGTCGTCGCTCGAGCAGGACGAGTCGCGGCAGCCGTCGCCGGCCTTCTTGTCGCGCTGCGAGCGCCGCCCAGGCGCGCATCGCGGTCGACGCGCACCGGCTTCGGGCGCGAGCACCTCCTCGACCGGCGTCGTGTCGCGGCCGGAGAGGCGCAGCGCCGCGAGCAGGCCGAGCGCGACCGCGCTCGCCGTGCGGCGAGCGTCGTAGCCGGCGGCCGCCTCGAGCGCGTGCGCGAACGTGTGGCCGAGGTTCAGCACGTGCCGCGCGCCGCGCGTCGTGCGGGTCGCGCAGGCAGACGCGCGGCCTTGAACGCGGCGCAGCGCCGGACGAGCTCGTCGTCCGGCAGCTCCCAGAGCGGCTCGCCGGCGAGCAGGCCCGGTCTTCACGACCTCGGCCATGCCCGCTCGCCGCTCGCTCGCGCGGCAGCGTCTCGAGCAGCGCCGGGTCGATCACCGTCCGCGCCGGGCCAGTGGAAGGCGCCGACGAGGTTCTTGCCCTCCGGGAGGTCGATCGCCGTCTTGCCGCCGATCGCCGCGTCGACCTGGCCGACGAGCGTCGTCGGCACCGGCGACCCAGCGGCACGCCGCGCAGGTAGGTCGCGGCGGCGAAGCCCGGCGGCGTCGGTGGTGCAGCCGCCGCCGAGCGCGACGATCGTGCCGTCGCGGTCGAGGCGCGAGCTCGCGCCAGAGCCGCTCGACCGCGCCGAGCTCTTCGCCTCCTCGCCGGCGGCAGCTCGTGCGTCGCGGCGAGCGCCGAGCTCGAGCGCGCGGCCGCCGTGGATGCCCGACGACGTGCGCGTCGGCGACGAGCGCGACCGCGCCGTCGCCCGGGACGAGCTCGCCGAGCCGCTCGAGCGCGCCGACGCTCGACGTGCGACGCCGGCCGCGGCGAGCACGACGTCGTCGGCGTCGCGCGCGACGCGCGTCCGCGACCTCGTCGTAGAGCGGCGCCGCTCGCTCGTAGAGCGCGCGGAAGCTCGCCTCGTCCTGCGCGAGCGGCCGGTCGCTGCCGCGCGACGCGCTCCCACGCGGTCGTCGACGTCGACGTCGACGCAGACGGTGAGCGCGTGCTCGCGCAGCGCTCGCCTGATCGCTCGGCGTCGTCGACCGCGCCGCCGCCGAGCGCGAGCACGCGCGGGCTCGGTCGCGCGAGCGCCTCGAGCGCGGCCTCGGCCTCGAGCTCGCGGAACGCCGCCTCGCCGCGCTCGCGAAGAGCTCGGGATCGTCTGCGCGGCGCGCGCTCGATCTCGCGGTCGAGGTCGACGAACCGCGCGGCCGAGCCGCTCGCGCGACCTCGCGCGCCGAGCGTCGACTTGCCCGCGCCCATGAAGCCGACGAGCGCGAGGTGGCGGTCTAGCGCGTGCGTTGCCACGGCGATGCGCTCGCAGGTACGCGCGCCACGCGCGCGACGAAGTCGCCGAGCGCGTCGCCGCCGAACTTCTCGCGCGCGCGCGCGCGCGAGCTCGAACGCGACCGCGGCCTCGGCGACGACGGCGAGCGCCTCGACCGCCGCGACGTCGCTGCGCTCGACGAGCGCCTCGGCCGGCTCGCCGGTCTCGAGGTCGACCGAGCGCGAGCGGCTGCATCAGCGTCGGCAGCGGCTTCATCGCCGCGCGGACGACGATCTCCTCGCCGTTCGAGACGCCGCGCCTCGATCCCGCCGGCGCGGTTCGTCTCGCGGTAGCAGCCGCGCTCGTCGCGACGGATCTCGTCGTGCGCCTGCGAGCCGCGCAGCTCGGCGAGCGCGAAGCCGTCGCCGATCTCGACGCCCTTCACGGCCTGGATGCCCATCAGCGCCGCGGCGAGCCGCGCGTCGAGCCGGTCCTCCTTGCGTCGCGTACGAGCCGAGGCCCGGCGGCACGCCGCGCGCGCGCACCTCGACGACGCCGCCGACCGTGTCGCGCTCCGCGCGCGCCTCGTCGATCGCGCCGCTCGAGCTCGCCTCGTCGAGCACGCCGCGCCGGCGACCTCGATCGCCGATCTCGCGCGAGCAGCGCCTTCGCGACCGCGCCCGCCGCGACGATGCACGGCCGTGTGCCGCGCGCTCGCGCGCTCGAGCGCGTCGCGCGACGTCGTCGAGGCCGTACTTCGAGCACGCCCGGCGAGGTCGGCGTGGCCGGGCCGCGGCAGCGTCACCGGCTTCGTGCCCTTGCCCGTCGGCTCGCCCTCGGGCGGCCACGGGCTCATCCCCCACGTCCAGTTCTTGTGGTCGCGGTTGCGGACGACGAGCGCGAGCGGCGTGCCGAGCGTGCGCCCGTGCCGCAGGCCGGCGAGCACCTCGACCTCGTCCGTCTCGATCTGCTGCCGCGGGCTGCGGCCGTAGCCCTGCTGGCGGCGGCGCGAGGTCGGCGTCGATCGCGTCGCGGTCGAGCACGAGCCCGGCCGGCAGCCCGGTGACGATCGCGACGAGCGCCGGCCCGTGCGACTCGCCGGCGGTGGCGAGCGTCAGCGTCACGGCGGCGAAGCCTACGGCGCTGCGCATCACGTCGAGCGGCGCGGCGACGCCCGTCCAGAGCTCGAACGACGCCGCGCCCTGGCGCGACGAGCACCTCGAGCCCGTCGATCACGCGTCGCGCCGGCCGCGCGCGCCGCGGCGACGAGCGCCGTCGGCCTGCCGTCCGGCGGTACGGCGAGGTCGACGACGCGTCTGCCCCGCGCGCGGCTCGACGAGCAGCTCGTCGCGCACCGGCGTCGCGTTCACGATCGAGGTCGCGCCGTCGGCGTCCGGCGGCCACTCGCCGCGGCGCGAGAAGACGCGCGCCTCGGCAGGCAGCGCCGGCGAACGCGCGCGCGCCGCGCCGCCGTCGCCGATCAGGCACGCGCCGCTCGGCCTCGATCCCGGCCACGATCGCCGTGTCGGTGTCGAAGCCGAGCACGCGGCCGTCGCGGAAGACGAGCGTGTTCACCGACTCGCCGTCGGCCTCGTCGCAGAGCTGCGGCGACCGCCTGCTTGTGCGGCGATCGTCACGTTCGCGCCCGCGAACCCAGCGCCGCGAGCCCGCGCACCGCCTCGTCGAGCCGCTCCGGCTCGACGTCGAGCGCGACGTACGCCCAGTCGAGCCCGCGCGCGGCGAAGGCCGCGTTCTGCATCCGCGGCGAGAGCGAGTGCGCGACCGGATGCCCGAGCAGCGCGACGAGCCGTGTCACCGCGCTCAGTAGCCGTGCGTCGGCGTGGTACTGCTCGAACGCCGTCGCAGCTCGCCGTGAAGAAGTGGTGCGTCTTGTCCGGCTTGCGCACGAAGTAGAGGTAGTCGACCTTCGCCGGGTGCGCGGCCGCCTGCATCGAGGCGAGCCCGGGGTTCGCGATCGGCGTCGGCGGCAGGCCCGAGATGCAGCTGCGCGTGTTGTACGGGTCGGGTCGCTGCGAGCTGCGACTGCGTGAGCGACTTCGGTCGGCGGGATGTCGCAGCCCGTAGCGGAGTCGTCGCGTCGATGCCGAGCGGCATCCGCGCGTGCAGCCGGTTGTAGATCACCGCGGCGACGAGCGGCCGCTCGCTCGGGCGCCGGCGCCTCCTTCTCGATCATCGAGGCGATGATCAGCACGTCGTACGGCGTCAGGTTCTTCGAGCGCGCGTAGCGCAGGTTCACCTTCGCCCAGTTCTGCGCGGAACGCCTCGAGCTGCGTCGCGACGAGCTGCTGCGCGACGTCGTCTCGCGAGGGAAGTCGTAGGTCGCCGGGAAGAGGAAGCCCTCGAGCGGTCGCGCGCTTCGCGCCGAAGCCGGCGGACGGCGCGCGTTGCCGCGTCGCCGCGAGGTACGCGGCTCGGCGAGCCGCGGCGCGCGTGCCGCGCTCGCTGCTGCGCGATCTTGCGCGACCGCCGTGACGCGCGCGGCCATCTGCGTCGCGCGTGAAGCCCTCCGGGAAGACGATCCGGAACGGCTTCGGCGGCGCGGCGGCGGTCGTCGGCGGCGGCGCCGCGCCGTCGCCGCTGCGACGTCGCGACGCGACCACGCAGCCGCGACGCCCGCGACGACGCGCCGAGCGCGACGAGCGCGGCGCCGACGACCGCGCCGCCGGTGCGCCGCGGCCGCGGCCGCGGCGGCATCACGCCGGGCGCGCTCGACCACTCGAGGTAGCTCGACAGCAGGTGCGCGGCCGCGCGCGCGTCCTCGGCGCTCGTCGCCGGCGCTGCGGCGAGCGTCGGTCGTGAAGCGCTCGTCGAAGCGTCTCGACCGGGACGTCGACGCGCGCCGCGCAGCGCCTCGACGAACGCGCTCGGTCTCGCGCGCCTGCTCGCCGCGCTCGCCGCGCAGCGTCAGCGGCAGGCCGACGACGACGCGCTCCGGCGTCCTCGTCCCGGATCGAGCTCGGCGAGCTGCGTCGAGCCCGGCCTCGCGTCGCCGCGCGCTCGACGACGCCGAGCGGCCGCGCGATCGTGCCGGTCGGGTCGGAGACGGCGACGCCGGTGCGCGCCGAGCCGTAGTCGAGCGCGAGCACCTTCACGCGAGCGCGCGCGGCGACGGCCTGCTCGCCGCCTGCGAGCGCGTCGCGCGAGCTTCGTCCGGGTTCTTGCCGCCCGCCTCGCGCCATCGTCGGCCGGCCGCCGCCGCCGCCGCCGACGTGCGCGCCGCGCTCGCGCGATCGAGCGCGACCGCGTCGAGCCGCGCCTCGACGAGCGACTCGTCGAAGTTGGCGACGAGGTGACGCGCGCCGTCCTCGACCGAGCCGAGCACGACCGCGGCCGGCGCCTGCGCCTGCTTGCAGCCGGTCGGAGAGGTCGAGCAGCGCGTCCGCCGTCGACGCCTCGACGCCTGCACGACGACGACGTTGACGCCGTCGATCGCTCGACGTCGCGGCTCGACGTCGACCTCGCGCCGCCTCGCGGCTGCGCTTCGGCTCCTTGCGCGCGCCTGCTCGAGCTCGGCGCGCAGCTCGTCCGCCTCGCGCGCGCGCGCGTGCAGCAGCGCGTACGCCTCGCCGGCGGTCACGGCCTCGATCCGCCGCGCGCCCGAGCCGACCGAGCCCTCGGAGAGGATCACGAACGGCCCGATCTCCGCGGTCGAGCGCACGTGCGTGCCGCCGCAGAGCTCGCGCGAGTACGCCGTCGATCTCGACCACGCGCACGTCGTCGCCGTACTTCTCGCCGAAGAGCATCATCGCGCCGAGCTTGCCGCGCCTCGTCGATCGGCGTCACGAACGTGCGCACCGGGCAGGTTCTCGAAGACCGCCTCGTTGACGCGCCGCTCGACCTCGCGCGCGCTCCTCCGGCGTCAGCGCCTGCGGGTGCGTGAAGTCGAAGCGCAGCTTGTCCGGGCCGCACGGCCGAGCCGGCCTGGCGCGACGTGGTCGCCGAGCACCTCGCGCAGCGCCTCGTGCAGCAGGTGCGTCGCGGTGTGGTTCGCCATCGTCGGGAAGCGCACGCGTCCACGGCACGACCGCGCGCACGCGGTCGCCCGCGGCGAAGCCCGTCGCCCTCGAAGAGCGAGCACCTGGTCGTCGCTCGAGCGCGGTACGCCTCGACGAGCTCGGCGCGCGCGCCGGTCGTCCTCGTGCTCGATGCACGCCCGCGTCGGTGACCTGGCCGCCGCCGTCCGGGTAGAACGGCGACTCGCGCGAGCTTCGCCAGGAAGCGCCCGTCGCCGAGCTCCTCGAGCGCGCCGATCTGCGTCAGCACGTCGGTCTTCTCGTAGCCGACGAACTCGCGTCGCGGAAGCCGGCGCGCGCGCGAAGTCGCCGCGCGCTGCGCGTCGCGCCTCGCCGCCGGCGCGCGAGATCTCGCGGTGCTCCTCCATCAGCTCGCGTGAAGCTCGTCGTCGTCGACCGGCGAGGCCGCGCTCGCGCGCGAGCTCGCGCGTCAGCTCGATCGGGAAGCCGTAGGTCGCCTGCGAGCGTGAACGCGTCGTCGCCGGAGATCGCGCCGCTCGCCGGCGACCTCCTCGAAGAGCTTCATGCCCGCGCTCGAGCGTCTCGCGCGAACCGCTCCTCCTCGGCGCGAGCGACGCGCTCGATCTCGTCGCGCGGTGCTCGACGAGCTCCGGGATACGCCTCGCCCATCTGCTCGATCGACGACGTCGGCGAGGCCGGCGAGGAACGGCGGCTCGAGCCCGATCCGCAGCGCCGTGCTGCGACCGCGCGGCGGATGATGCGGCGCAGCACGTAGCCGCGGCCCTCGTTCGACGGCGTGACGCCGTCGGCGACGAGGAACGTCATCCCGCGGCCGTGGTCGGCGAGCACGCGGTGCGCCTTCGTCGCGTCCGGCGAGTCGCCGTACGGCGACGCCCGACTCGCTCGGCGATCCAGTCCATGATCAGCCTGGTAGCCGTCGGTGTCGTAGACCGAGCGCGACGTCCTGCAGCGATCGCGCGCGCGCGCTCGAGCCCGAGCCCGGTGTCGATGTTCTGCTTCGGCAGCGGCGTCAGCGTCCCGTCGGCGTGCAGCTCGTACTCCATGAAGACGAGGTTCCAGAACTCGAGGAAGCGCTCGCAGCGCGTGCAGCCGGGCGCGCAGTCCGGCTCGCCGCAGCCGTGCTCCTCGCCCCGGTCGTAGTAGATCTCCGAGTCAGGCCCGCACGGCCCGGGCCGCCGACCGACCAGAAGTTCTCCGACGCGCGGCAGCGCGCACGATCCGCTCGGGCGGCATGCCGATCTTCTCCCAGAGCGTCGATCGCGACCTCGTCCTCGGCCGAGCTCGAGCTCCGGGTCGCCGGCGTGGACGCTCGACCCAGATGCGGTCCCAGTCGAGCTTCAGGTGCTCGCGTGATGAACTCCGTCGCGTAGCTCGATCGCGCCCTCCTTGAAGTACTGCGCCGAACGAGAAGTTGCCGAGCATCTCGAAGAACGTCAGGTGGTAGGTGTCGAGCCCGACCTCGTCGATGTCGGGCGTGCGGAAGCACTTCTGGCACGTCGTCGTCAGCGGCGCGCGGCGGCTCCTCGCGGCCGAGGAAGTACGGCATCTGCGGCTGCATCCCGGCGCGCGATCAGCAGCGTCGAGCGGTCGTCCGCGCGCGGGATCAGCGACGCCGAGGGCCGGCGCAGGTGGCCCTTCGACTCGAAGAAGGCGAGGAAGCCCTCGCGCAGCTCGGCGGTGGTTCGCACGCGGGTGATTCTAGGGTGGCTCAGCGGCTCAGCGGCTCGAGGCTGCTCGGCCTCGTCGCGATCTCGTCGCGGATCTTCTCGAGCGAGCGGCGGATCAGGCCGCGAGACGTGCATCTGCGAGATGCCGACCTGCTGGGCGATCTGCGACTGCGTCAGGCCCTCGAAGAAGCGCAGGTGGAGGATCTTGCGCTCGCGCTCGTCGAGCACGCGGAAGCCGGGCGCGAGCACGGCGCGGTCCTCCGAGACCTCGTACTGGTGCTCCTCGGTGCCGAGCGACTCGAGCGGATCGGAGCTCGCCATCCGTCGTCGTCGCCGCCGGAGCCCGCCGACAGCGA
>ERZ1370068.11182-contig-9819_pt1 | contig 24390 bp, 29 predicted proteins | sample MGYA00561227_ERZ1370068 | MGnify/ENA primary metagenome ERZ1370068 (study PRJEB38410, sample SAMEA6850437) | metagenome | study: Metagenomic assessment of the ecological functions of the soil: analysis of the soil microbiota associated with the...
AGTTACGTATTGCTTGAAGTGCGGAGCTATCTGGAGATGGCTCGCGGTGCCAATGGCCATTCACGAGTCGGCGCAGGCGATTGCCTGAGCGCGACCAGGGCCGGATTTCGCTGGTGGGTTATCATCATGATGCCGCGCAAGGACGGTCTGGATGGGATGCTGCGCGAGAGCATCCGACGCGCGACCTGCCCGTTATCATGCTCTCGGCCGTCGCCGCTAAAGGTAGTGGAGGCGATGAGCGGCGCCACCGGATTTCATCCCCGCCGGTGAGTCATGCGATCTGTGCGACGCTATCGGAAGGCCCTGGGTTCCAACGGCGTGTTCCATCACAACGCAGGCGCAGCCCGATTCAGCCGCGCGGGCGCGCTGACGGGCGATGCGACTGAACGTCGCGGTGCGCGTGAAAGCAGAACCCTGATCCGGCAGATCGAATCTTCCGAAGTGCCGGTCCGATTCGGTATTGCGGCGTGGGCAAAGAGGTGACGCGCACAAGCCAGCGCGCAATCGCCACGCGCCGCTAGAAATTTTCCCTTCGCTGAACTGCGCGGCCCTGCCTTCGGAACTGGTGGAAAGCGAGTTTGTTCGGCTACGAGCGCGGCGCCACGGGAGCTGCTCTTCAGAAAAAGCCCGGCATGTTACGGTGATGACAGAGAAGATTTCACCGACGAAATGTCCGGCTGGACTCGCCGGCCGGATGGGGAGTCGACCTGCATTGACAGACACGCTGACCGCGACGCTGCGCACCAATCAGGGGGACGGTCGTCGTCCGGTTTCTTGCGCTGATCACGACCGAAGACGGTACGCAATTTCGTGGGAGCTGGCCGAGGGCGGCAGGCAGTGGACGAACCCGCAGACCCGGCAGGCCACCACCGGCAAAGCTGTAGCGACGGCAATCCATCTTCCACCGGGCTCATTCCCGACTTCATGATCCAGGGCGGGGACCTCGCTGGGCAACCGGCCGCGGCGGCCTCGGGTTACGAGTTCGGTGACGAGATCCACCCGGATCCTCGCGTTCGACCGGTGCCGTACCTGCTGGCCATGAAGCTGGCGACCGCCGGGGCCCGGCACCAACGGCTCGCAAAGTTCTTCGGTCACGACCGCGCCGACGCTGCGGCTGAACGGCAGGCACACCATTCGGCGAGGTCAATCGAGGGTGCGGACGCGGGCTGGACCGGATCAGGCCGGGTCAAGACGGGCAGCCAGGGACCGGCCGGTCGAGACGATCGTGATAACGTCGAGTCGGTCACAGGCAGCGAATTCGCGGTCACCGGCTGCTCCCTAGCACGATCGGATCCAGGCTGTGAGCACGCCCAGCGATGCCGGGGCGAACCGTAGGGACCAGGACGTTCGACCTGTTACCGGCACCCAGGACGGGAGAGAGACGTACGTTTCCTGCGTCCGGTGCGAGCGTCACGGCGCGCCCCGACTGCAATGCGCGACGCCCGGTCGGGCCAGCAGTGCGTGGAGTGCGTGAAAGCGATGTGGCGCGCGGAGCACCTGCCAGGGCGCGGACGCCCGGCGGCCGCCCGGTCGGCGGCGCGGCTCGTGACCTGACGCTGGTCGCCATCAACGTGGCGGTGTTCCTGGTCGCCTGGGTCCGCCCCGGCATCGCCAACGACCTGGCGATGCTCGGGTACGCCCGGTACGCGCCGGTCGGCCCGGTTGCACGGCGTGGCGGCGGGCGAGCGGTACCGGCTGATCACGTCATCGCGTCCTGGTTCGGCCTGCGTGGCGCAGGCCTGAGCGGCCTGGGGTTCGCGTGGACATCGCTGTTCAACATGTGGGCGCTGATCTTCGTGGGACCCTGCGCTCGAGGGGTTCCTCTGCCGGGGTGGGTCCGCTTCCTCGCGGTATACCTGCTCAGCGCCGTCGGCGGCGGGGTGATGTACTACTTCCCTCGCGCCAGGCCGGACCATCGGCGGTGGGCGCGTCCGGGCGCCATCTACGGGCTGCGCCCGGGGCGTGGTTCGTGGTGTCCAGGCGGCTGCGCCTCGACACCCGGTGGATCGTCGTGCGCTGATCGCCATCAACCTGGCGCTCAGCTTCTTCTTCCACAACGCCATCGCGTGGCAGGCCACATCGGCGGGCTGCTCTCACCGGCGCAGCTGCTCACCGCCGCCTTACGCCCACGCGCGCGCCGCAAGCACCGCGCCGGGTCCAGGGCCGCTGGGGCTGATCGGTGGCGGTGGTGGCCCTGATCGTGGTCGTGGTCGCGGCCAGGAACGGCCAGATCACCAGCGGCGCCTTCTAGCGCTGCCGCGGCCCGGCGGGCCCGGCGCCGGTCGCGCTGGCGCCCGTCAAGCCCGACGCGGTCGGCTCTGCGCGGGTCAGTGCCACCTGGTGGCCAGGACGACGGGCCGCGATGATGAACGCGAAAGACCGACCACGAGGGTTCCATGCGCCGAGCGCGGAAAGACCGGGAACCGATCCCCCGGCGAGATAGTAGACCACGATCCAGGCGTGAGCCGACGAGCAGGCAGATCCTCGGATGGCCTCCGCTCGGACCCACGGCGCACTGACCTTCCGCCGCGCCGTTTTCGGCGGCGGTGGGAAGGGGGGAGACCGTCCCGGTCCTCTTGCGGACGCGCGACTTGGGCACGACGGCCTCCTGCTTAGCGAACCCGGCGACGTAAGCCAGCGAACAAACCCGGCGCTGCGGAACCCAAGCGTAGCCGCTCCTCGCGGCAGGCTTAAGGCTATGATCGGTGTTTCTTACCGGCGACGGTAGTAACTAATAGACATCATTCAGTTTCTCCTAGTGACCACACTCGCCGCCGATATCGCGATGAATGGATGGGGTCGTGCGACAGGCTATCCGTGCCGCCGGGAAGTCCTGCTGACCGTGGACTGGTCGGGCTGCTCTTCATTGGCTACCTGGTCTGGGACCGGGCTCCGGGCCGCGTCCGCCCAGCGGGCGCTGAGCAGCGAGCTGAACCAGCAGTGGCAGCGGCTCGGCGGCTGCGGCGATCGCCTTCGGCGCCCGCGCCGAGCAGTTCGACGTGGCCACCGGCCAGCCCTTCGCCTTCATCAAGATTCCCGCCTTCGGCCAGCAGTGGTTCACGCTGATCCAGGGCACCGCCCTGCCCAGCTCAACGTGAGTCCCGGGCACGTGCCGGCACCCAGTGGCCCGGGCAGGGCAACTTCGCCATCGCTGGCCACCGGGTGACGGCGGGCAACCCGTTCTGGTCCCTGCCGTCGCTGACAGGACGGAGACCTGGGTGCATCGAGACCCGGCTGAACGACTACACCTACCGGGTCATCGGCAAGAAGTGGGTGGCGCCGACCGACAATGGCCGTGCTCGACCCGGCGCCCAGCCACCCGCGGCAGCGGCCCAGCAGACGGCTGATCTCGAGATCACCCGCGACCCGGCCTGACCGGCACTCCACCGGTGATCGTCGCCGGGGTTCTGGTTGCCGCCCGGCCCCGCTGAACCCGACCCGCCGCACGACAGCCTCAGACACCCTCAGGAGCGCGCATGTACGCCTGGCTTCACCATCTGCGCTGGCCGCACCCCCGCCCGGGCGGGGTCCTGGCCCTGATCATCTTCGCCGTCGCGGCGGCCCTGTGGTTCTACGCCTTTCCCTGGGCCGCGCTGCACCTGCCGATCGACTCGTCCGGCTTCACGGCTGAGGTCTACATCCCGGTGCCGTTGGTCATGCGCCCGCTCGGGGTCTACGGTGGGCGTGAGCCTGCTCCGTCCGGACGGCGGCGCATCCGCGACGCGCCGTTCTGCACGAAGATGGTGACCGTGGAGCCCTTCGTCGCGGTGCCGTTCGGGCGGGTTCTGGCTGAAGACCGTGCCGTTGGCGCACGTGCGCCGGACCCGACCCGTTCTGCACGCTGACCTGGAAGCTTGGCCGTTGGTCAGGACCTGGGTCGCGGTCGCCTGAGAATCCCCTGACCACCGAGGGCAACCTGAGCATCGCTCCGCCGGAAACGGTGATGGTGATGGTGGCGCCGGGCGCGGCTGTGCCTCCGCTCGGGTTCTGGCTGATCACCTGGCTCTACCGGGGCGGACGAGGTGGCGTCGGTCTTGACGTCGACCTTGAAGCCCTGGCCTGCAAGGTGGCTCTCGGCCTCGGTTCCGCTGGCTGGCCCACCACGCTCGGCACGGCGACCGGTGCCTGTCCCTTGGAGACGAACAGCGTCACCAGGGTGTTCGCCGGTACCGTTGTTCCCTTCGGCAGGGCTGGAGTTGATGACCGTGTTCGCCTTGACGCTGCTCGGAATTCCGGTAGACCAGCGTCGACGCAGGTGCTGGGCCTGCGATCTGCGCTCCTGCGCCGTGGCCACGGACTCGCTCGTTCACCAGCGGCACCGCGTACAGTCTTGCCCGCGCTCAAGCACAGCAGGTAGTGTGGCCACGCCGCCCACCACGGCGATCACCAGCACCACGCCCAGGACCCACGGGATCCAGCGCCGGTTCTGTGTCCGCCGCCGCCGCCGCCCGCCCCGCGCGCCCGCGTAGTCGTAGTCCCGGCCCGCGTAAACGTAGTCCTCCGACCGGCGGGATCTAGCGAGGTCGCCCCGGCCATCATCGTGCCCGTGCCCATCCGCTGGGTCTGCGTGGGTACATGTCGAACCGGGTCGGCGGTGCCGCCAGCCGCCGGCATGCCGGAGGCGGCGCGCTGCAGGTCGGCGCGCATGTCCGCGGCGGTCTGGTACCGGTCGGCCGGAGACTCGGCCATCGCCTTCGAGCACGATCGCGTCCGCCCACGGCGGGACGTCCAGGTCCACCGGACGGCGGCACCGGCTTCTCCCGGACGTGCTGGTAGGCGACGGCGACCGGCGAGTCGCCGGTGAACGGCGGCCGCCCGGTCAGCAGCTCGTACAGCAGGCACCCGGTGGAGTACGAGGTCGCTGCGCGGCGTCGACCTGCTCGCCGCGGGCCTGCTCGGGCGACAGGTACTGCGCGGTGCCGATCACCTGGGCCGTCTGGGTCATCGTGGACTGGGCGTCGCTCATCGCCCGGGCGATGCCGAAGTCCATGACCTTGATGTCGCCGTTGCGGGTCACCATCACGTTGCCCGGCTTGATGTCGCGGTGCACGATGCCGTGCCTGATGGCTGTAGTCCAGCGCGCGCAGCACCCCGTCGATGATCTCCAGCGACCGTTCCGGCAGCAGCCGGTGGCCCTCCCGCAGCAGGTCCCGCACCGTGCGGCCGTCCACGTACTCCATCACGATGTACGGCACCGGGACGCCCGACGGTCATCGTCCTCGCCGGTGTCGTAGACCGCCACGATCGGACGGATGGTTGAGCGAGGCCGCGGACTGCGCCTCGCGGCGGAACCTCGCCTGGAAGATGTGGTCCCTGGCCAGGTCGGTGCGCAGCGTCTTGATCGCGACGATCCGGTCGAGCCTGATGTCACGGGCCCGGTACACCTCGGCCATGCCGCCGCGGCCCACCACGCCATCAAGCTCGTAGCGGCCGCCGAGTAGACGGGGCTGTGTCATATCTCGCACTGTGCCAAACCACCCTGCGTTTTTTCTAGTGTCTCTATCGAGATGTCGGCGGCCCAGAGGCGATGATGCGACGTCGCTGTCGACGGATGCGATCCCGTGCTCCGTCGGGGTCGATGAGCTGCTCGCCGAGGACGACGGGCTGGTCGGCGATGAGCTCCTGGGGACTTTGTCGGTTTAACGGACTTGACTCGGCTTCGGGTTGCCGCTCGGACTCGGCACCGGGACCGAGGCTGCTCGCGGACTGGCTAGGCGTCGGGGTCAGCGTACTCGGCGAGGGCTGGCTGGTCTGGTGCGACGGCGTGAGTGGCTCGACGAGCTCAGGTGCTGCGCCGTGTTGAGTGTCGACGTTTCCGCTGTTCCGGCCGGAGATGTGACCGGTCAGGTACAGCCCGGCCGCGGCCGCGGCGGCGCACAGGGCCGCGGTCGAGCTCACCACCACCAGCTGGCGGCGCTGACAGTGCGGCGTGGCGCCCGGAAGCGTCCCTGAAGCCCCACCGGCCGCGGACGGCCCGGTATCTGCCGCGCGGGGCAGCGCGCCGGTGGCCGCGGTCGGCAGGTCGGCCCGGGTCGCGCCGGGATATCCGGCTCCGCGGCCTCGCCCAGGGCCAGTGCGTCGCGCAGCATGTCGGCGCGGTCGGCCACCACCCGCACGCTGCCCGGCCGCTCCTGCGGCGTCTTGGCCAGCATCGTGGTAAACGAGGTCGCTGACCGGCTGCGGCACGTCCGGCGGCAGCGTCGAGCACCGGCTCGTGCTTGTGCGCGAACGCGATCGCCAGCGGCTCGCTGGCGCGTGAAGCGGCGGGTGCCCGGCCAGGCACTCGAACGCGACCACGCCGAGCGAGTAGATGTCGGAGGCCTCGGTCACCTGGGCGCCGGTGGCCTGCTCGGGCGACACGTACATCGCCGTGCCCATCACCATGCCGGTCTCGGTCAGGTGCGACGCCTGGGCCGCCGCCACCGCGGTGGCGATGCCGAAGTCGGTGATCTTCGTGGTGCCGCCGCGGCGACCAGGAGGTTGCCCGGCTTGATGTCGCGGTGCACGATGCCTGGCCTGGTGGGCGGCGTCGAGCGCGCGCGCCGCCTGGCTGACGATGTCGAGCGTGGCGTCCGGCGAGAGCCGCCCCGCGCGGGCCAGGATCGCGGACAGCGGCTCGCCGTTGACCAGCTCCATGACCAGGTGCACGCGCCGCCGAACTCGGCGGATTCGCCGTAGTCGTAGACCCGGGCGATGCCCGGATGGGACAAGCTGGCCGCGTACCGTGCCTCGGCCCGGAACCTGGCCAGGAACGCCTCGTCGCTCTACCGCCCGGTCGGCGAGCAGCTTGACCGCGACGGACCTGGTGAGCAGGTCATCCTCGCCACGCCAGACCTCGCCCATGCCGCTCTACCGCGATGCGGTCGGTCAGCCGGTAGCGGCTCTACCAGCAGATAATCGCTCACTGATTCCCCATGGCTTGCTGGTATGCCTTGATGACCTGCACAGCGATGGGTGCGGCCGCCGAGGCGCCGTAACCGCCTCCCTGAATTATGACGCCGACGGCGATATCCGGGTTGGCGAACGGAGCAAAGCAGGTGAAGGCGGCGTCGTTCAGGCTGACCGCGACCGGTCTCGGCCGCTGCCGGTCTCTGCTTGGCGATCTCCACGCCGGTGACGTCCTGCCGGAAGGCGTAGGCCGTGCCCTCGGGCTGCTGGACCACGGCGAGCATCATCTGCTTCATGCTGTCGGACGACGGAGGAGGAGATCGAGCTGGCTGCAGCACCGACGGCGACATGCCCTGCACCGTGCTCAGGTCGCTCGCGGTGACCTGCTGCACCAGGTCGGGCTTCATCAGCGTTGCCGCCGTTGGCGACGGCCGCGGAGAACATGGCCTTCCTGCAGCGGGTGACCGGTGTCGCTGAACTGGCCGATCGCCGAGAAGGCGGTCAGCGCCTGGCTGGCCGGTATCACGTAGTTGCTCTTCGCCACGGGCAGCGGGATGGTCAGGTCGGCGTCGTTCATGCCGAACTGCTCCGCCATGTCGTTCAGGGCGTTGGCGCCGACCTGGATGCCGATCTTGGCGAAGGTCGTGTCGCAGGACTGGGCGAACGCCGTGATCAGCGGGGCCTGGCCGCTGCCCGTCGCCGCACGCCTCGCCCTGGTCGTTGTGCAGGACGTGCTGGGTCTGCGGCAGGGTGAGGGTGGTCGGCGAAGTCGACGCTGGTGTTGATCGTGGTACTGGGGCTCTGGGTCAGCAGCGCCGAGCTCGTCACGATCTTGAACGTCGAACCGGGCGGGTACGTCCCCTGCAGGGCCCGGTTCAGCAGCGGCTGCGCCGGGTCCTTGAGCAGCTTGTTGTCGATCTTGTTGAGCTTGGCGCCGTCGTGGATGGCCAGCACGTTGGGGTCGAAGCTGGGGTAGGAGGCCATGGCCAGGATCGCGCCGGTCTTCGGGTTGAGCGCCACCACCGCGCCCGGCTTGCCCGAGGGCCTTGAGCGCGTTCCAGGCCGCGTCCTGCGCCTTGGAGTTGACCGTGACCTGAACGGTGGCGCCCTTGGTCGTCTTGCCGGTGATCAGGTCGATGATCTTCCTGACGTCGAGCGAGGAGTCGTTGCCGGACAGCAGCGAGTTCTTCGCCGCCTCGATGCCGGTCGCGCCGAAGATCGTGTAGTAGCCGGTCACCGGGGCGTACTCCGGGCCCGAGGGGTAATACCGCTGGTACTTGATGGAGTCGTTGCCGCTGCTCAGCCTGGAGGCCGCGATGACCTTGCCGTCCGAGGTGACGATGCTGCCGCGCTGGTACTGGTTCTGGGCCGCGTAGAAGGCGCGGGAGTTGCCCGGCTTGCTCGCGAGGCTGGCGGTGTCGAAGCCCTGCAGGTAGTTGACGTTGACGATGAGCAGCACGAACATCACGAGGACCGCGATCGAGATCCGGCGCAGCGCACGGTTCAATTCAGCGTCACCACCTGAGTCAGTCCCTCCTCCTGTATCGGCCGCGGCGGCGGGCGCCGGGCGGTGTCGCTCACCCGGACCAGCAGGGCGATGAGGATCCAGCTGCCCACCAGCGAGGACCCGCCCTGTGACAGGAACGGAGTGGTGATGCCGGTCAGCGGGATGAGCCTGGTGACGCCGCCCGACGATGACGAACACCTGCAGGGCCAGCATGAAGGAGAGGCCGCTTACCAGCAGCTTGGAGAACGGGTCCTTGACCAGATAGTCGCGGTCCGCAGCCCGCGCTGCACGATCAGCCCGTAGATCAGCAGGATGGCCATCAGCCCGGCCAGCCCGATTTCCTCGCCGAACGCGGTGAACACCAGGTCGCTCTGCACCAGCGGGGTGATGTACGGCTGGCCGCCGCCCAGGCCCTTGCCGAGCAGGCCGCCGCTGGCCATCCCGTACAGGCCCTGAACCAGCTGAAAGGAGTTGCCCTGCACGTTGGCTTGGGTGAACGGGTGCAGCCAGATGTCGAACCGCTCGTGCGACGTGGCCGACCAGCCTGCTCGCGGCGAACGCGCCGACCACGAACATGAGGAAGCCGAGCAGCAGCCAGGAGGTCGCGCGAGGTCGCGATGTACAGCATCGCGACGAACAGCCCCATGAACACCGCGCTGGTGCCGATGTCGCTCTCGAAGATGAGCAGCAGCAGGCTGGCCGCCCAGGCCAGCAGGATCGGACCGAGGTCGCGGGCCCGCGGCAGGTCGATGCCGAGCACGCGCGCGGCTCAGCCAGCGCCAGCACGTCCCGCTTGGCCACCAGGTAGTTGCACGAACGAGGCGGCCAGCGCCAGCTTGGCGAACTCCTCCGGCTGGATCGTGGTGAACGAGCCGAACCGGATCTGGATCTTGGCGCCGTACACCTCGCTGATCGACGCCGGGAGCAGCGCGGGCAGCGCCACCAGCAGGATCCCGACGGCGCCGAGGGTGTAGGTGTAGCGCTGCAGCACGCGCGGCTCGCGGATCAAGACGAGCACGGCGACGAAGCAGCCGATGCCGACGGCCGAGAAGGCGATCTGCAGGTTGGCCTGCGAGGCGCTGATCGCGGGACGCCCGGTGGCCGGATTCACCTGTGCCGACAGGCGGTCCATCATCACGATGGACAGAGCCGTTCAGCAGGGCCGCGAGCGGGAGCAGCAGCGGGTCAGCCCACGGGGCGAACCTCCGCACCGCCAGGTGGGCCAGCAGGACGATGGCCAGGTAGACGGCTAGGTAGAGGGCCGCGCCCGCGGGCAGCTCGCCCTTGAGCGTGAAGCCGACGTTCGCCAGCGCGAACGCGACCAGGGCGAAGGCGAACACGAGCATGATCAGCTCGGTGCGCCGCTCTGCTGCGGGACGCTGGGGGCAGCGGACCCGTCGGGTCCAACGGTAAGCCGACGGGCGGTGATGCTGCTCACGAGGCCCCAGGGGACGGGACGAGGGCATCAGCCGCGATGCCGAAGGCGGTGGAAGGCTGGCACATCGGCGGCCTGGTCGGCTGCTGGCCTGGCCCTGGATGGCCTTGATGTCCTTGGCGGCTTTGTGCTGCTTCCTGGCCAGCGCCAGCGCGGCCTGATAGGCGTTGTCCCTGACCACCCACTGCTGGAGCGCGGTGTACCCCTGCTGGCACGTGGTGACCGCGGAGCGGATGTTGGCGACGATCGCCTGGGCGCCGCTCAGGCTGCTGGCCGCGTCGGTGGCCTTGACCGTCTGCTGGTAGGACGGCGGGCACCTGGGTGAGCTTGATCCCGGTCCCTGGTAAGGACGGGACAGGCTGATCCCGGCGATGTGCTGGTTGACGCCGCGGTAGATGAGCACCTCCTGGCCCTTGCTGTCGGCGCCGACGTAGTACTGGTCCTGGCTCCACCGCCAGGCGGCGTAACCGCCGCCGATGACGACGTGCCAGCAGCACCACCAGCGAGGTGGTCACGATCGGCCAGCGGCGTGCCCCGCCGGGCCCGTCTGGCTGGGCGCGGCTGGCTGCGCCGGGCCCGGACGGCGGTCATGTCGTGCGCGTTCTCGCTCGCCAGCGCGAGCGCCAGCTCGTCGGGGTCCAGGTCGTCTAGTGCCACCATGGGCCGCGCGACCGTCATCGACGGGTGCCCGTCTGTCGTCGTAGGAACCGGTGTAATGATTCCCCTGGTGGTCTCCGTCCGTGCCGAACGGCCCGGTGCCGTCGGTGCTCAGCCGCGGGTCGTGGACGTTGGCGGCCGCGCCGGCATGCAGCACCGGCGCCCCGGTCGGGGATACCCGGGAGGCGGCCGTGTCCACGACATCGGCCACGATGCAGGTGATGTTGTCCGGGCCGCCGCCGTGCAGCGCGAGGTCGATGAGCTGCCGGGTGACGGCCTCGGGGTCCTCGATGGTCTGCCAGCGTCTCGCGCAGCGTCTCGTCGCTGACCACCCCGGACAGCCCGTCCGAGCAGAGCAGGTACCGGTCACCCGACCTGGGCCGTCGTGACGGACAGGATCCGGCTCGGCGACCGACCGGCCGTCCAGGGCCGGAGCAGGAGCGAGCGCTGCGGGTGGGTCGAGACGTCGTCGGCGCTGATCCGGCCCTCGTCGACCAGCGACTGCACCAGCGTGTGGTCGTGGGTGATCTGGTAGAGCTCACCCTCCCGGAGCAGGTAGCCGCGCGAGTCGCCGATGTGGCACACCGCCGCGTGCCCGTCGGACCAGAACAGCGCGGTCAGCGTGGTGCCCATGCCCTCGACCGCCGGGTTGGCGATGATCATCTCCTGCAGCCTGGTGTTGGCCGCGGCGACCGCCGCGGCCAGCTCGGCTCAGCATGGTCGCCGCCCGGCGGCTCGGGTCGAGTTTCGCCATCGAGGGCAATGGTCAGCGAGCTGGCCACCTCGCCCGCGGCATGCCCGCCCATCCCGTCCGCGACCGCGAGCAGGCGAGGTCCCGCGTACGCCGAGTCCTCGTTAGCCTTCACGCGGAGGAGCCCGACGTCGCGGAACGTACCGCGTAGCGGAGTGCAAGTGTCATCTGCGCAGTTCCAGAACGGTCTTACCGATGCGGATCGGCACGCCCACTGGCACGCGGCATCGGCCGCGTCACCTTCTGCCGGTCCAGGTAGGTGCCATTGGTCGAACCGAGATCCTCGACGATCCACTGACCGTCCTGCGGGAAAATCCGGGCATGTCGGCTTGAAGCGTAGTCGTCGTTGAGCACCAGCGTGGCATCATTGGCCCGGCCGAGCGTGATCTGCCGCTGGGCGAGATCCAGGCTGGTCGTCCCTTCAGCGCGCCCGCCGTCACCACCAGGACCCGCGGTGACCCGCGGCCTGTACTCGCGGGGCCGGGCTCCGGCGGCCCTGGCGCGGCGCCTGGGCCTGGCGCGCCTTGCTCCCGCCTAGGCCGTCGTCGACGGGCCGCCGAGCAGGTCAGTGCGGACGACTCCGATGGCCGCTATGACGAAAAGCCACAGCACGGCCAGGAACGCCACCCTGATGATGGTGAGAGACAGCTCGTTCATGTGCGGCCACGCCCTTGGACCCTAGTAGGTGGTGCGCGAGTAAGCGGTGCCCTGGCCATTCGTCCTGGCGCGTCCTGGTGGAAGACCAGCGTGGTCCGGCCCAGCGAGACGTGCGTCCCGTCGGTGAGCGCCACCCGCCGGACCGGCTGGCCGTTGACGAAGGTGCCGTTGGTGGAACTCAGGTCCACCAGCACGACCTCGGCCGTTTTCCACCCTTAGCTCCGCATGGTGCCTGGACACGCCCGGATCCACCAGCCGCAGGTCGCAGTCCGTGCCCCGGCCGAGCAGCGTCACCGGGGTCTGCAGCTCGCAGGTGTGCTGGTCGCCGCCTGCCGGCCGCCAGGAGCCCCGGGGCCGGAGACCAGCAGCCGCGGGTGAGCCGTGGAAGCCGCGCCCGGACGTCCGGCGGCAGGTCGCTGGTGGCGATGCCGGATCTCGCCGCCCTCGATGGTGGAGCCCCGGATGACGCCGGACCGGATCCGGAACGTGCCCGGTGGTCATGTCGGGCACTCCCTCGAACCGCATCCGCACCGGGCCCGACGAACGAGTAGCCCTGCCCTGGCGTAGTCCCTGGCCAGGTTGGCCAGCTCCGACGCCGAGGCTCTCGGCGTACACGTCGAGGCGCTCGTGGTCGGTCTCGGCCAGCTCGACGACGAAATCGTTCGGCACCAGCGTGCGGCCCTTGGCCACGATGGCGGCCCGGTCGTCCATCTCGCGCTGGACCGCGCTGGCCACCTCGACCGGCTGCAGCTCGGACCTGAAGGCGCGCGCGAAGGCACCCTCTACCATGCCTTCAAGACGACGCTCGAAGCGCTGCAGAACTCCCAACGTGCCACCTCCCTTCACGTCCCTTGCCTCCGATCGTATCCGGGGCGCGGAGGCGCTTCGCGGTCGTGCTAACCTACTTCGTTGCCCAGGGCGGGTGGCGGAACGGCAGACGCGCACGGTTCAGGTCCGTGTGTCCGAAAGGACGTGAGGGTTCAAATCCTCCTCGCCCACGTGAGTATGATTAGTGGAACGACGATGACGGGGCAGCGGGCGTGGCGGGCTAGCCAGCCGGAGACGGAGCCCGCGACGCGGTGCCAGATGTGCTTCGGCGCCCCGATCACGAGCGCGTCCGCGCTGAATTCCTCGGCGGCCGCGGCGAGTTCCCTGGCCGGGCTGCCGCGCCTGGTGCGGACGTGCACTCCACGTCGCAGGCCCGGTGACCTGGTCCAGTTCGAGCCAGCAGCCACCGCTCCAGCGCCTCGGCGTCCCGGGGCACGCCCACGACCTGGCCGGTCAGCGGCTCCGCAGTAGACCCCTGACGAGCACACGTACACGACCAGCAGCGGCCTAACCGAGCCGCTGGGACACGCCAGCCGCGTAGGCGAGGGCGTTGCGGCTGGAGGCCGAACCGTCAGTAACCCGCGATCACCGGATGCTCGAGCCGGAGGGCGGATGACTGCGGTTCGGCACGTGCGGAGCCGTGGCCAGGAACGCTGGCGCCGTGCTTCGGCCGCCACCTCGAGGCGGCGTGCGAGGGAAGCGCCGTCCCTGCTGGGTCCGGCGCTGGCCCGGGTGACGGGCTTGACTCTGCCTGGTCCATAATCCGCGTCCTAGCGGAAGACCGTTTCCCTGACAGCCATACCGTGATGATTGCCCCGGATGGACGGCCTTACTCCGTTATTTGAAAAGCACTATAGATCAGCGCTGCGGCCATATGTGAGTACTCACCCGGCGGTCACATGGCACGATGTTCAGGTGACCGAAGAGCAAGCGGGGACGATCGGCAGCCGGACGGATGCCACGGCCCGCGCCGTGATCGAGTGCGCCGCCGGACGCGATCTGTCGCGTTCAGCACCGATCGCACCGTGATGCTCTGGAATCCCGCGGCGGAGCGGATGTTCGGCTGGGCCGCGGCCGAGGTCGTCGGCCTGGAACCGCAGATCATCCCGGAAGAGCTGAAGGCCGAGCACAACGCGGTCCTGGAGCGGGTCAGGGGCGGCGGCCAGATCTCGTTCGCCACCCGCAGGATCCGCAAGGACAGCACGGCTGCATCGACGTCCGGATCGACACCAGCGCGCTGACCGACGCGCGCGGGCGAGGTGACCGGCTGGGTCAACGTCTGCCACCAGACCGGGGAAGACGACGCGGCCCGGCACCATATGGCCGAGCGGGCCCGCGTGGTGCCGCCGTCTCGGCGACGTCGTCGCCGGACATGAACGCGCAGCGCGACCTGGAGTCGGTGCTCGGACCGCATCGCGGCCAGCCTGCGCGAGCTGACCAGCGCCGACGCGGGCGGGTTCGTGCTCATCGAGGACGACACGGCCGCGCCTGGTCAGCACTGGACGGGCCTGCCGTACCGGCTGCGCGCGGCCGCACCGCCGACCTGTCCAGCCAGCCTGGTCGGCGAGCTGGATGCGGTCCGGCAAGACCGTCATGATGGCGACCGGGGAGTCCGGCGGCTTCGACGACCTGATCTGGTCCGCGCTGCCCGGCCTGCACACGATCACGCTCAGCCCTGTCGCATCGTGGTCTGGCATAGCTCTACGGGGCGCTGTACGCGCTGCTACAGCTATAGCGCACAGGTCGGGCACGTCGAGCTGGAACTGCTCGAGCTGCTGTGCCGGGCACGCCAGCGTGGCGCTCGTCGAACGCGACCGCGTTCGAGGAAGCGGTCCAGCAGCGTGCGCACGAGCGGGCGGTCATCGACGCCAGCGCGGACGGCATCGCCGTGCTCGGACGAGGCGCGGCTCTGGTCCGGCAGTGGGAACCCGGCCGCGCACCGGATGACCGGGACTGCCCGCGGACGCGGTGCGGCAGGCCGCTGCTCGTTCCCGCTGCCCGAGCCGGGCGCCACGCTGACCTGCAGGCTGCCGAACGGGCCGCTGGCTCGACGTGCTGTGCACCCGGCTTGTCGACGGCGGCGGGCGTAGCTGGTCGTCGACTTCCGCGACGTGACCGCGGCCAAGGAGCTCGAGGAGGCCAAGGACCTGTTCCTGGCCACCACCAGCCACGAGCTGCGCACGCCCGATCACCGTGGTGCAGGGCTTCGCCAGCACGCTGGCCAGCCGGTGGGACCAGCCTGACCGGACGCCGAGCGGCGGGTCAGCGCCGTGCAGACGATCGCCGACCGGGCCGGTCCGCTCGGCCGCCTGGTCGAGCAGCTGCTGCTCGGGCCTCGCGGGTCGAGCGGACCAGCTGCCGGTCAGCAACGGCCCGTTCGACCTGGCGCCGTCCTGCTCGGCGCCGCGGTGTCCGCGTTCCGGCCAGCTGTCGGATCAAGCACAGCCGGTACGGCCGACATCCCGGACGGGCTGCCCACGGCGCAGCGGCGACCCGATGGCCACCGACATCATCGTCGGCCAGCTGCTGGAGAACGCGTTCAAGTACTCGCCGGACGGCGGCACGGTCACGTCGCGCGGCCAGCGTGGCCGGGGAGCTGGATCGAGGTCACCGTCGACCGACCAGGGCATCGGCATCCCGCGGCCGACCACGAGCGGATCTTCGAGCGGTTCGTCCAGGGCGAGGCCGGCGACCGGCGCCGGTTCGGCGGCATCGGCATCGGGCCTGTTCATCGTTCCGCCGCCTGGCCGAGGCGCAGCACGGCGAGGTCGCCGCCGCGCTACGCGGCCTCAGGGCGGCACCTCGATGTGCCTGCGGCGCTGCGGCCCGCGGCCGACTCCAGGGCCTTGGCCCGGCGGCCCGACCTGCGCCGGCGGTCCCTCAGTGGCGGTCGGCGCCGTGGTCGTTCGTGCTGGGGCTTGTCCCGCTTGCAGGCTCGCCGCCGGTGGCTTCCGCGGTAGGGCGTCGATGATCGCGGCACGTCGTAGCCCTGCCGCATGATCTTGCCCTTCTCCAGCCAGATCACCTGGTTGCAGCTCGCCTCGATCTCGGCCAGGCTTGTGCGCGACGAGGAACACGGTGCCCGCCTCCCCGCGCAGCTCGACGATCCGCTCGTGGCTCTTGGCCTGAAGTTCGCGTCGCCGGTGGCCAGCGCCTCGTCGATCATCAGGATCTCGTGGTTCTTGGCGGACGCGATGGAGAACCGCAGCCGCTGGGCCATTCCGGTCGAGTAGGTGCGCATCGGGTAGTCGATGAAGTTGCTCCACCCCGGAGAAGTCCACGATGGACTGGCACCGGTCCTTGGTCTCCTGCGGGTCATGCCCATGGCCAGGCAGCCGAGCACCACGTTCCGCTCCCGGTCAGGTCGTCGAGCAGCGCGGCGTTGACCCGGAGCAGGGCGGCCTGCCCGCTGCTGTAGACGCAGCCCTGCTCGGGCGGCGTCTTACGATCGCCTGCAGTAGCAGCGTCGACTGCCCGAGCCGTTCCGGCCTGATGATGCCCACGGCGTCGCCGTGGTTGATCACGAACGAGATGCCCCTGATCGCGTGCACCCCGCGCACCTGACGGGCGGCGCTGGCGCTTGATCACCCGCATCAGCGCGGTCGCGGCGGTGCCCCTGTCGCCGCCCGCGCCGTGTACACGCGGTAGACCACGTGCAGGTCATCGACGACGATGGTGGGCTCAGCACCGGTACGGCTGCGGGCCCGCTAGCCACGGCCGTACCTCGTTTCCGCCTGCCAGAAGAACACGAACCCACCACCAGCGCCACGATCGCCCAGCCGATGCCCCACAGCCACAGCCTGTTCATCGGCACCGCCCCGTGGCAGTAGGCACTGTATTCCAGGTAAGCCTTTTTCCCGGTGTGGTAGAGGGCGCAATTCGCCGGCGTTGTACGGCTTGCCGCCAGGCCAGCCGATCCGCTGCGACTGCAGTATCGAGTTCCGGACCAGCCGATGTAGACCGCGGCGGGGTTGACCTGCAGCAGGTACGTGATCGTCGGATGATGCCGCAGCGAGCCGATCGTCTGGATGCTGAACATGACCCCGGAGACGCGCTACAGCCAGGTCCGGACGAGGAACGGCAGCAGCTGGCTGAAGTCATCCGCGCTGCTGAGCGCCGCAGCCGGGCCACGGCTCAGGCCCATGCCGATGTTGAACACCGCCTGGAGCGCCAGGGCCGGATGAGCGAGCAGCCAGTACCAGGTCAGCGGCTCGCCCGGTAGGCCAGCACGATGACGGTGAGGCACGACCATCGACATGACCAGCTGCTCGAGCTCGATCAGCACGTACCTGATGCGGCAGGCAGGCCCGCGGGAACGGCAGCGCCCGGATCAGCGGCAGGCTGTCCGGCATGACCCGGGACGTGGTGATGGAACGCCCGCTGGGTGAAGTTGAAGCATGAAGATCCCGGTGATGAGGAAGGCCGGGAAGTTCGGCACACCGCGGCTGGTGTCCAGGATGATGCCGAAGATCAGGTAGTAGACGGCGGCGTTCAGCAGCGGGGTGAGCACCTGCCACAGCTGGCCGAGCCTGGCCTCGGTGTACATCGCGACGTTCGCGCGCGGTGGCGAAGCCCACGATGAAGTGGCGCCGCTCCCACAGCTGCCTGGCGTAGAGCGAACACGCCGGGCCTGGACCGCGCTCGGCCGGAGCCGCGTGCCTGGCAGCCAGGTCGGCGAGCGGCTCGGTCGGCCAGGGTCGACGGATCTACCTCGGGGATCACCAGGTCGTCGGTCAGTGCCTGACCGCCCTGGTCGCGTGCGCTCTTTCATGCGAAGGCGAGCCTGTGGCGCGCCGGGCCGACCGTGCGCGCGGGAATGGACTGACAACCTTCACGGACGAGACGTTACCGTGCCCGCGGCAGCGTGCTGGGGCCACCGGGGTTTCTGCTGGGACGCCGTTACCGTTCAGATATCTGGGGTGCTGGCGTGTTTCCGGAACGCGTTCACGGGGCATTTCCGCTCGTACCGGGTTCGCTCAAGGTTCGGACAGACGGGCTGGGGCTGGCATGGAGGTGACTGCGGCGAGCGTACTGCTGCTCCCGTTCGCGGCGGCAAGCGTCGGCGTGGCCCGGCGGCGCCTGGTGTCGGACCTGATCGCGGCCGATGTCTCACGATTCCGCCGTCTCGTGACGTCGCGCTGGTCATCAGCGAGCTGTTCAGCAACGCCCTGCGGCACGCGGCGCCGCTGCCCGGGGCCAAGATCCGCGTGGCCTGGCGCATCGACCTGGGCTGCGTCCAGGTCTCGGTCAGCGACGGCGGCGGGCCACCGTGCCCGAGCTGGGCCAGCCGACCCAGGGGCGACCGGGGGCGGGGACTGCGGATCGTGGAGAAGCTGTCCACCCGCTGGGGACGAGCAGCGGCGAGGACGGCACCACGGTATGGGCCGAGGTACCGGCCGTGACCCGGATGACCGCGGTCGGCGTGCCGGTGGTGGCGACCGAGAGCGGTTAGCGGAGGATACCGGGACGACGCAGCCGGGGAACGGGGGACGGTGCCACGGTTCAGCGGGGGTGGACAGCGAGGGCAGGCTCCGGGCCGTCATCGTGCACCGGCCGGGCGCCGAGCTGAAACGGGTGGTCCCGCCCACCATGCTGAGCACCGATACGGTGCTGATGCGCCCGGCCGCCGCCTGTTGATTGCCCGGGTAAGCTGACCCCCGGCACGGCCCCTGGTCTCGCACCCGCAGGCCTTCCGTGCCGCCGCGCCGCGGCGGCGCCTGACCGGCTGCGGGTGGTCGAAACCGGGGCTTCGGGCCTCGGCCGCGAGCGGGAGCAGTGGGACGACGCCGAACCTGCTGGTGCTGGCGCCGGGGCTGGTGGTGTCGCACGAGCGCAACGTGGCCACGCACGCCTGGCTGGAGCGGATCGGTATCGTGATGTGATTACCGTGCCGGCAAAACCATGCGGCCTCGCGGCGTCCGCGCAGCCTGTGCTGCCCGGTGAGCAGGGATCCGGCTCCGCTCCCCGGCGATTTATGCACCGAACTCTGGGCGATGCGCTCAGCGTAGTTGCCTGGCTTCCGGACGCCGGGCGCGGTAAGGTTCGGCTCGTGGAGCTAAATGTCTCAAGTCGATTTCATGATGATCACACAATCGTGACCATTTCCGGTGAGATCGATCTCTATACCGCTCCGCGGCTGCACGAGCGAGCTCGGCGCGGTCCTGGCTGACGGTATGCCCAACCGGGTTGTGATCGACATGTCCGGCGTGGAGTTCTGCGACTCGACCGGCATGAACGTGCTGCTCTCCTGCCTGCGCCGGGTGCGCGAGCGGGGCGGCGAGCTTGAGATCGCTTCCCCCAAGCCTGCGGTACGCAAGATCCTCCAGGTGACCGGCCTCGACTCGGTGTTCACCCTGGTCGATGACGCCAACCGGAGCAGGCCGAAGCCTAGCCGTTCCGCAGTAGGCGGCGCGGCCGGTAACCGGTTCGCCTGAGTATCGGCCCCATGTCAGCACGGTCCCAGGGCGATGACGTCGCGGTGGTCATCCCGGCGCGGAACGAAGCCGATCGCATCCGCCAGACCGTGACGGCGGCGGCCGGGCTGCCCGGCGTCGGCCTCGTCGTGGTCGTCGATGACGGTTCCCGCGACGGAACCGGCACCGTTGCCCGCCGCGCGGCGCGCCGTGGTGCTGCGGCACGCCCGCAACCGGGGCAAGGCGGCCGCGATGACCAGCGGCGCGAACTGCGGTGGGCCTGGTCGACCAGCGGGAGCGCCGTGAGCGTCCCCGGCACCTGCTGTTCCTCGACGGCGGACCTGGCCGAGTCGGCCGCGCAGGCTGTACCGCTGACCGATCCGGTACTGGCGGATAGGGCCGACATGACCATCGCCGTCTTCGCCGCGACCGTCAAGCTCGGCGGGCACGGCCTGGTCGTCGGGCTGTCCGGGACCGGCATCCGCCGCGCGGTCGGCTGGCAGCCTACCAGCCGCTGAACGGCCAGCGCTGCCTGACCCGGGCGGCGTTCGAGGGCGCGCGCCCGCTGGCACGCGGCTGGGGGTGGGAGACCGCGCTCACCATCGACCTGCTGCGCCAGGGCTTCCGGGTCACCGAGGTCGAGGTGAAGCCTGGCTCACCGGGCCACCGGTACCGGCCTGCGTGCCCAGCTGCACCGGGCGCACCAGCTCGCCGACGTCGCCAGGGCCCTCGCCGTCCGGCGATGAGCGGGCGGCCGGGGCGCGCAGAGTCGGCCGGGCGCGCGGGGCTCATCGCCATCGGGGCCAGCGTGGCGGGCACGTTCGCGGTGGCGGTCGTAAGCCCTTCGGTCATGGAACCGGCGCTGCCGGGCCGCCCAGGTCAGGCCGCCGTGGTCGTTCGGCCTGCACCCGTCGCCCTACCTGGCGGTGGGCCTGACCGCGGCCGCGCTGGCCGCCGGGACGTGTCGGCGCTTAGCCGTGCTGACGCGCGCGGTCCGCGGCGGCTGGTCCGTCCCGGCGCGGGCCGTGCTGGTGGTAAGCCTGCTCGCCGCCGTCGCGTGCTGACGCTGGTCCCGCCGTTCGGGTCCTCGGACCACCTCAGCTACGCCGCCTACGGGCGGATGCTGGTCACCGGCCACAACCCGTACACCACACACGCCTACGCCAGCTGGCTGCGCCTGGGCGACCCGGTGGCCGGGCGGTACAGGACTGGGCGCGGTCCCCGTCGGTCTACGGTCCGCTCGCGACCGCGATCCAGGCGCTGGCCGCGCTGGTCGGCGGGACCTCGGTGCGGCTCACCGTGTTTCGTGCTCGGCCTGGCTCAACCTGGCCGCCTTCGCCGGTACCGCGCTGCTGCTGCACCGGATGACGCGCGGGAACCCGGCGTGGCAGCTGCGCGCGGCCCTGCTGTGGGCGGCCAACCCGCTGCTGCTCCAGGGTGCTCGTGGCTAGCCGCGCACGTGGACAGCCAGGCGGTCGTGTTCGGCGTCGCGGCGGTGGCAGTGATGTGCAGTGGGGCCAGGGGGCCGAGGCCTCGGGCGCCGCGCGCGCGTCGCTAGCCGGGGCGCTGGGTCGGTCTGGGATTCGCGGTCAAGGTCACGATCGCCTCTGGTAGGGCCTCGGCTCGCGCTGGCCGTGGTGCTCAGAGCCCAGCGCCGAGCCCTAGGCCGCTGTGGCGGCGCCAGTGGCCAGCGCTGGCGGGTCTCGCCGCCGGGTTCGCGATGACGGCGGGCGCGGCGGTGGCCATCGGCGGGTCCGCCATGCTGCGGCAGTCAACCCGGGCGAGCGACATGGTACTCGATCGGGTCCCCGTGGCGGGTGATCCGGACGATCATTCACCTGGCGGTGACCGGGACGCGCGACCGACCTGGTCAAGGCCGGGGCGATTGCGCTGGCCGTGCTGCTCGCGGTGCTGCTGATCCGCGGGCTGGGACCCGGTTCGGCTGGTTCCCGCGCGGCATACCCGGCGGTGGTCTCCCGCGCTGGTGATGGCCTGGCTGTTGCTGGCCCTACGTGCTGCCCTGGTACGACGCGCTGGCCTGGGCGCTGCTCGCGCTGGTCCCGCTGGCGCCGGGCAGGCGCCAGCGGAGGCGCTCGGCCTGATCGTTGCCAGCCAGGACCGCCGCGCTCGGTTCGGCTACCTGCTTAGGCCCGGCACGACCGACGCGCTGCTGCCGCCCGGCCTCGGCTGGCTGCAGCCGGTGATCAGGCACGGGTGACGCCGCGGTGCTGGCCGCGGCCACCGGATGGCTGGTGCTCGCGATGGTGCGGGCGCGCCGCGAGGCTGGCAGCCTGAACGGGCCGGGTGTCCCAGCGGTCGCGCAGCCAGGGCCACCACGGCGAAGGCCTAAGCACGATGAGCCCAGACCGATGAGCCCGCGACGATCGAGCCGCGCCGATGAGCGGACTGCCACCGGGGTTCCGGCGGCTGCGACGGTCGGCCGGGGACCCGCGAGGCTGGCCGCGGTGGGCAGTCATCCTGCTCGCGGTACTGGCCTGATCGCGGCCCTGGCCGCCATCTGGCCGCTGGTCACGGGTACCCGACCAGCGTGCCGGACCAGCGGATGGTAGATCTTAACGTCTACCGCACCAGCGGGCTGAGCGTGCTGCAGGGCCAGCCGCTCTACACCGTGCTGACCCCGCCGCCGCAGTTGCTGCCGTTCACGTACCACGTCGGCGGCCAGCGCTGTTCGCCGTGCCCTGGCGCTGCTGCCCTGGTCGGCCGCCCAGCTGGCCTGGGTTCCCTTCGTCTACGATCCCGCTCGCGGTGATCATCTGGTTCCGCGTTCGCGCCGCTGCTGCGCCGGGTGTCCCGGCGTGCCGCTGCGCGCGGCGGTCTTCGCGGTCATCTTCGCGGCTTAACGCCTACCTGTTCCCGATGCGCGATGAAATGCGGTTCGGCCAGGTGGACTACCGTGCTGCTGGCGCTGGCCGTGGCGGACTGCGCGGCCCGGTCGCCGCGCTGGCCGCGTGGTGTGCTGAGTGGGACTGGCCACCGCGATCAGCTGGTGCCCGGGGTGTTCATCGTGTACCTGTGGCTGTCCGGGCGGCGGCGCGCCGCCGGTCACCGCGGCGGTCGCGGCGCTGGCCTGGACGCTCGGCGCCTGGCTGCTGCTGCCGGGCGACTCGGTCACCTACTGGACGAGCGCGATCTTCCAGTCCGGGCGGCTCGGCTCCAACGCGGGCACCTCCAACCAGTCGCTGCGCGGCATCCTGCTCAGGGTTTTCCTGCCCGGCGCAGGCTCCCGGCGCGCTGTGGGCCGCGGCGGTCGTGCTGGCGGCCGTGGTACAGCTTCGCGGCTGGCCCGGCCGCCTGGCCCTGCAGGGCCGGGAGATGGAGAGCATCGCGGTGACCGCGCTGCTCGGCGTGCTGCTCTCGCCGGTCTCCTGGATCCACCACTACATCGCCGTAGTGGTGGTCATCGGCGCGATCCCTGGCAGACGGCCGTTCCCGGCTGCGGATCGCCATCGCGGCTTAAGCACCGCGGCGTACTTCGCGCTGACCATTCCTGGTGGGGCCGGTCCTGCTGAGTAAGCCTGACGTGCCGGCGCTGGCCGCCCGGGTCGTGGAGGACGGGTTCGGCATCGCCGCCGTGGCGCTTATCGTGATCCTGGCTCGGCTCCGGGCCTCAGGGGGCTCGGGGGGTCGTCCCCCCGGGGCCAGCAGCGTCTGCCGCGGACCGGCGGCGCCACCGGTACCTGACGCTGCGTGATCGCTATAGTTCGTCACGTGATACCAGGTTTGCCCTGATCTACCACTGGCTGCTCCTGCACTGGCCGTCAGTAGCCGGGCCCGGCGTGGGGGTGCTCGGCATCCTGATCGCGATCGATCGCGCACCGGCGCGCCGCCCGGGCGATGCCGAATGCACGGCGCTGATCAACGGCAGCGTCGGCTCACGCGGGACGGTGGACCCTGGGCGTACCGTGGACCTCGCGGTGGTCCGCTATGACGCGCTGAGCGAGATGTCCGGCCAGCTGTCCTTCTCGGTCGCGCTGCTCAACGCGCTCGGCGACGGCGTGGTGCTCAGCTCGATCAACGGGCGGACGGAAACCCGCACCTACGCGAAGCATCGTCCCCTGGTCGGGCGTCGCGCGCAGGCAGCGCTCGCCGGAAGAGGAGCATGCCGTCCGGGCGGCGCGGTTCTCGGCCAGGGGCCTGCCCGCGGCGGAGCGGGCCTACCGGCCCCGCGGCGATCGGGTCCGGACGCGCCGTGGTCGATGCCCGCGGCCTAGCCTGGTTGGCCTGCAGGCGCGCGCCGCTGCGCCCGGCGGGCTGGCACCGCCGTGGGCTATGCCTTATGCCTACCTGGGGCCCGAGGGGACGTTCTCGAGGCGGCGCTGCGCGCCCGTCGACCCCGGCGCCGAGCCGCTGTCCTGCCCACCATCCAGGCCGCCCTCGCCGCGGTGCTGCGACGGCACGGCCGAGCAGGCCGTGGTCCCGATCAGAGCTCGGTCGAGGGCGTGGTCACCGCGACCCTCGACGACCTGGCCACCGGGAACGGCATGGTCATCCGGGCGGAACTGCAGATCCCCATCGCGTTCGCGCTGCTGGCCAGGCCGGGGACCGCGCTCGGCGACATCAAGCGGGTCGGCGGCCACCCGCAGTCCATGCCGCAGTGCCGCGGCTGGCTCGCCGCCAGCCTCCCGGATAGTGAGTGGGTGCCGCTGGCGTCCAACGCCGAGGCGGCCCGTCAGGCCGCCGACGGGCAGGTGGACGCCGCGCTGGCAGGCGCCTTCGCCGCGGACCGGTACGGCCTTGGCCGTCATCGCCCCCGACGTGCACGACCGGGCCAGCGCCGTCACCCGGTTCGTCGTGGTGTCACCGCCGGGGCCGCTGCCCGCCGCACCGGCGCGGACCGCACCTCGGTGGCCCTGTTCCTGGCCGGAGGACCACCCGGGCGCGCTGCTCGAGATCCTCACCGAGTTCGCGGTGCGCGGCGTCAACCTGACCACGATCCAGTCCCGGCCCACCGGCGACCGGCTCGGCCAGTACTACTTCTTCATCGACTGCGAGGGGCACGTCGACGACGCCCGGAGTGGGCGAGGCGCTGATGGGGCTGCGCCGGGTCTGCCGCGAGGTGCGCTTCCTCGGCAGCTACGCGCGGTGCGACGGCGGGCCACCACGTCAGGCCGGGCACGTCGGACGGCGAGTTCGCCGACGCCGCCGCCTGGCTGGGCTTGCTGCGCTTCGGCCGTCCGTAGCGCGCCGTCCGCAGGGGCCGTCCGTCGAGTTAACACAAAACTGAACGAAGCGT
>ERZ1370068.9525-contig-8299_pt1 | contig 24389 bp, 24 predicted proteins | sample MGYA00561227_ERZ1370068 | MGnify/ENA primary metagenome ERZ1370068 (study PRJEB38410, sample SAMEA6850437) | metagenome | study: Metagenomic assessment of the ecological functions of the soil: analysis of the soil microbiota associated with the...
CCAGTCATTACGCATTGCTGACCCCTTGAAGAGGAGCGCCGCGACCAACCCGATCCCGAACAGGATCGGTGGCGTACATCGGAGCGAGCAGTGTCGGGCTCTTCACCCGATAGAAGGCTCCGAACACAGCCTCCGGTCACCGATACCGAGCAGCGCCGCGATCCACAGTCCCACCCGATTCGCGGGATCCTGCAGCCCGAGGAGAGCCCCGACCGACATCATCAGGCACACGACCACGAGGGCGAACGCCCCGAACGTCGACATCCACCCGAAGATCGCCGCGTAGTGGGGCGTGTCGGGCAATGCGAACAGCGACGTCCACGCCTGGGTCGCCCAGATCAGCAAAGCTTGGATGACCATGAGGAACACGATCGCCCCCACGGGAGTCCCGGAAGCGGGAAGACACCTTCGCGGCAGCATGCCCGGGAGGCGTGCGATCCCGCGACATCGCGAAGCACGCCTCTCGTGGAAGCGACCGCGGCAACCGATCCCGACCGCCATCATGTCGAGCGCAACACGATGAGCTCGAGAGAGCCTGACCGTTGCAGTGGAGCTGTATTGGCCACCGAGCGCGACCACTCGAGCGAGGAAGACGTCGGGAGTCGAGAACGTCTCCAGGCTGAAATGGAACCCGGCGACCCACGGTAGAACCGATGAGATAGAAGACCGAGACGATGGCCGACCGACAGGAGAACTGCCCTGCGGATCTGGTCGCTTCGGTTGCGACGTCCTCAGCCAGATTCGCGGCGGTTCGAACTCCCACGAAGATCAGCAGCCCGTGGAGGACGCCGAAGAGGACCCCGCCTGATTCCCCGGTGGATCCGGTCTCGGTCGAACGCCTTGCCGAGGTCGTTGCCACTTCCCATCTGCGGCGTGATCACGTAGATGTTGGAGACGCCAGCAGCACGAGCATCGACAGACGACGAGGGCGAGGCCGAGCTGCAATCCGCGCTGGAGAGCTTTACCCGGCTACAGGACGAAGAACAGCACGACGGCCCAGATCACGTTCCAGCGTCCATACCGGTAGTGGCTTCCTTGTTGAACTCCGTGAGGATCGTGTCGGATGAATCCGCCGATGAAGACGCCCAGGCCGACCGTCAAGCGCGATCGCCCCGCCGTAGTAGAGCCATCCGGCCGCCGGAGCCGAGGGTTGAACCGAGCCCGTTCGACACGTAGTCATAGAGCGAGCCCGCCGGCATGGATACGTTTCGCGTACTGAGCAACGATCCAGCCGAGCGCGAAGATACCGACGGCGGAGATCAGGACGGCAGCAGGGCGCTGCGACGCCTGCGCCCTTCCCAGACGCCGAGAGCACCCCATCAGCAGGGGGAAGACGAACGCGGTCGAGAACACGGGCCCGATGAACCCCACGGACTGGGCGATGCAATCCCACAGGGAAAGCTTCGCCGCGCCCAACCGTTCATAGCCGGACCCCTTCCTGGTTTGCCATGGACTCGTTTGCCATGAAGATCCCTCCCGCGGGCCTCGAGTGGCGGCCTCAGGCCGCCGCGCCCTTCCCGGTCCATCCGTCGCCCGGCCGCTCGAACCACACGTGCGCCTGGCCGGTGCCGACGGACGCCTCGTAGTCGCTGAACGGTTCCCGGGCGCCTGGCATCGCGAGCCGCCGATCGCGGCCGCCATCATCAGGTAGTGCCCGAACTTCCCCTCGGGCGCGTGTTTGCGGTATTCGGGCATCCAGTCGATCACGCCCGGCATGGTCGCCCTTCTGCAGCATGTCCAGCACGTGCCGGTCGGCGGCCCAGGCCTCCGGTGAGATCACGTTGCGGCTCGGGTCACTCGCCTCGTGCTGCCGGAGCTCGCGGAACCGGAAGAACCGGTGCGTCATGCCACCGGACGCGAGCAGGACCACGCGCCGGTCCAACCCGGCGATCGCCGTGCCGATCAGCTCGCCGAACAACAGGAAATCCTCGGTGGTGCAGGTCTGGTTGACCGCGACGCTGATCCAGGCGGTCGCCGGGTCGCCGAGGTACGTCCAGATGTTGATCGTCCCGTAGAAGATCGGCAGGTACGGGTCGTCGCACGGCAGGGATCCAGATGTCGTCGCGCCCTTCCGCCTGGTGTGCGATCGCGCGCGCGAGGCTCGGGTCCCCCGGATGTCGTACGGGATCGCGCTCATCCCGCGTGGCAGCTCGTGGCTCGTGAAATGACCCTGCCGTCGTTCGTGTGAGGTCACGATGTGCTCGAAGGTCGACTCCCAGTGGGTGTCGAAGACGATCACGACATCCGGTGCAAGCGATCCATCACCTCGGACTTCAGACGATGCAGCCCCGGGACCAGGCTGATCTCCTTGCCCTCGTTGATCTCCAGCCGAACCTCCTCGGGCAGCATGATCGTTGGTACGTGCGCGATGAGTCCTGCTCCGACGACCTCACCCATGGCTCAGGTCCTCCTCCTGCTCGCCTTCCGTTGGACGATCGGAGGTCGGCGGCGCCGGCGCGACGACCGTGTTCTTCACGTCCGAGTAGAAATCGAAGCTCCACACGCCTCCCTCGCGGCCGATCCCGGAATCCTTCGAGCCGCCGAACGGAGCGTTCAGGTCGCGGACGAAGAAGCAGTTGACCCACACGGTCCCGGCGACGAGCCGCTCGGAGACCCGCTGGGCACGGCCGAGGTCCGAGGTGTAGACGGTGGCGGCCAAGCCGAATTCGGTGGCGTTCGCGAGCGCCACCGCCTCGTCCTCGTCCGCGAAGGGCTGCAGCCGTGAGGACCGGCCCGAAGACCTCCTTCGTGAGGATCTCTGAGCCGGCGGGTGCGTCGACGAAGAGCGTGGGCCGGTGATAGAGGCCGCCGAGCTCCGGTGAGACCCCGCCGCCGAAGACGAGACGCGCACCGGCCGCTTTCGCGCGTTCGACGAATCCGTCGACCCGCTCGAGATGGGCGCGGGCGATCAACGGCCCGAGGTCCGTCGTCTCCTCGCGAGGGTCCCCCTGGCGGATCGCGGCGGCGGCGTCCGTGAACCGATCGATGAAGTCGTCGTAGATGGAACGCTCGACCAGGAGCCGCGTCCCGGCGAGACACACCTGGCCGGCGTTGTCGAACTGGTTGACCGCCTGCGCGAGCGCTGCGTCGGGGTCGGCGTCGGCGAAGCATCACGAACGGCGACTTCCCGCCCAGCTCGAGCGGATACGGGCGTGAGGTTCGCGGCGGCCGCCTCCGCGACCAGCCTCCCGGTGTCGACGGAGCCGGTGAACGCGATGCGCGCGACGCCGGGATCGCTCGTGAGCGCGGCGCCGGCCTCCTCGCCGATCCCCTGGACGACGTTGAAGACGCCATCCGGGAGGCCGGCGTCGCGTGCGATGTCGGCCAGGAGCGACGCGGTGAGGGGAGCCCATTCGGGCGGCTTCTGATCACGGTGTTCCCCGCCGCCAGCGCGGGTGCGATCCGCCAGGTCGCGAGCATCAGGGGCGCGTTCCAGGGGCTGATCACGACGGTGACGCCCGCCGGGTCCCACGTGACGTGCTCCGCGTTGCCGTCGTACGTGGCGTCCGCGCTCCCATCGAGCGCGAGCAGCCGATCCGCGAAGAACCGGAAGTTGCGCGCCACCCGCGGCATCACCGAGCGCACGTGCGAGCGCAACAGCGAGCCATTGTCCCGAGTCTCCACCGCCGCGAGCTCGGCAACACGCGCCTCGACGCCGTCCGCGATCCGGTGGAGGACTTCCGCTCGTTCCTTGGGCGTGGTCCGGCCCCAGCCATCGAAGGCGTCGCGCGCGGCGGCGACGGCCGCGCGGGCTTCGGCCACTCCGCCGCGCGCGACGCTCCCGATGACCCGTTCGTCGATCGGGGATACATCCTCGAACCGGTCGGCCGATGCGACGCGCTCCCCGCCGATCCAGTGATCGGTGGAGACCGCAACCCCTCGACGGCGGTGCGCTCGCTCGTGGTGACCCTTCCCGACGGCCGGCCTCCAGCCGGTCGTTCGGGCACGAACGGTAGGGTCGACGTCCCGACGCGTCAAACGACCGGGTCGGCACGGCCCCGCCAAGATGACCTGCAGCGCCGCCGCATGGTTGCATTACCCACGATGGGCACCCTGTCTCCCGGCGAGCAGCCACTGATGTCACCCGGTTCGACGTTGAGAGCGCCAGCGACCTCCTCGGAACCTGGGTGCGACACACACCGGTCGCCGAGCTGGAACGTGGGGCGTTCGGTGTTCCGGGACGACTCGTGCTCAAGCTGGAGCTCCTGCAGCACACCGGCTCCTTCCGCCTCGCGGCGCGTTCAACCGGATGCTCACGGCCGACATCGACGAGACGGGAGTGCTCGCCGCGTCGGGCGGGAACTTCGGGCTGGCCGTCGCCTACGCGGCGTACCGTCTCGGGCATCCGGCTGAGATCTTCGTTCCGTCGACCTCGCCCCCGATGAAGATCGAGCGGATCCGTTCCTACGGGGCGACGGTGCACGTGGTCGACGGCTTCTACGCCGAGGCCTTCGCGGCCTGCGAGGAGCGGGCCTTCGACACCGGCGCGGCGTTCCTGCACCCGTACGACCAGCCGGCCGTCGTCGCCGGACAGGGGACGCTGGCGCAGGAGCTCGGCGAGCAGGAACCGACGCTCGACACCGTGATCGTCGCGGTGGGCGGCGGCGGACTGATCGGCGGGATCGCCGCGTGGTTCGCGAGCGACGTCCGGGCGATCGGCGTCGAGCCGGAGCGGTGCCCGACGCTGACGGCGGCGCTCGCCGCGGGCAAACCGGTCGACGTGGAGGTCGGAGGCGTCGCCGCCGATGCGCTGGGCGCGGATCGCGCCGGCATGATCGGGCTCGCGATCGCCCAGCGGCACGTCGAGCGGGTGATCCTCGTGTCCGACGACGACGTCATCCGGGCGCGGCGACTCCTCTGGGACGACTGCCGCGTGGCGGCCGAACCGGGAGCGGCGGCTCCGCTCGCCGCCCTCGTGGCCGGCGGCTACGTTCCGCAGCCGGACGAGCGGGTCGCGCTCGTGGTCTGCGGCGGCAACGCGGATCCCGCCGACCTGGGCGCGGCCGCCGCGGACGACACCGACTGAGGCGGCCTCAGCCTCCGAACCGCTCGGCCAGCTCCGGGCAGCGCGCTGGCGGAGTGCGGCGAACACGCGCTGGCGTTCGAGCGCCTGGCGCAACATCAGGTGGTTCTGCGGGATGTCGTGGTCCGCGAAGAACGCCTGGACGTCGGCGACGCTGTCGGATCCGTGAGCGTCCTGATGCCTCCGGCGAGGGCGATCGCGTTCGAGGGGGCGATCCGTCCGAGGAGATCGTCCCAACCGTCACGAACGAAGGCCCACGCCCGCGGCCCGAGGTCCCGGTTGACCTGCGCCCGCGCCAACAGGAACGGGGTGTCTTGCGCCCGGATGTCCTCCGTGAGGGTCGCTCGGAGCGTTCGCTCGAACAGGTCCTCGTCGCGGAACCGTGTGAGCGCGTACAGGTACCGGTCGTGCTCCTGCGGCGTCGGGGCATCCTTGGCGCGCGCCCGGAACCGTTCGTAGTCGTCCGGTCCGCCGGCGAACGCGACCACATCGACCGCCGCGGCCGCCACCGATGGCTCGACATCGGCACCGGCGCGCGACTCCGATCTCCGCTTCGCGAGCCGCGGCCTGGGTCTCGGGGTCATCGCCGAGGATGCCGAGCGTGCGGATCAGGTCGCCACGCAGCTCCCGGTCGAGATCGCGTTCCTCGGGTCGCCGCTCCCATCCGAGCCGCTCCAGCGCGGGACGCACCAGGTCCCTGACGAAGTCGCGGAACCGGTCGCGAGCCGCTCCCTCGACGAAGCGGTCGCACCAGGCGAGCGCGGCGACGATCGCCTGCCAGACCGAGGGGTCCGTCTCCTGCGAGAAACCCGCGACCAGGTCGATGAACGATGACGCCGACGCGTCCCCGCGACCACGGACGCCCAGGCATCGTCGACCAGACACTGACGTTCGGCGGGCGTGAGATCCGTGAAGGCGCGCGCCGTCAGCCGGGCGCGCAGCTCGTCGTCGTAGAAGACCCGAACGAAGGCCGCCCCACCCGCGTTCCCGATCACCACGGCATCCTCGGAGACCAACGGGAAGCTGGAGGCCGTCTCGCTCGACGAGCACACGGTCGACCTGTTCACCGTCGCCCGAAACCTGCCGCACGATCAGCGGCACCGGCCAGGCGGTTGGGTCGTCCGGATGCGATGGGCTGAAGCGCTTCTGATCGAAGCGGATCGAGTCGCCATCCCGGCGGACCATGATCGCCGGGTAGCCAGGCTGGAAGATCCACGCGTCCATGATCCGGCGCACCGGCTCTCCGGTCTCCTCGCCGATCGCGTCCCACAGATCGTGCGTCTCGGTGTTGGCGTACGCGTGCGCGCGGAGGTACCGGCGGATCCCGTCGCGGAAGCGCTCGTGTCCGAGCCACTGCTCGAGCATGCGTAAGACGGCGCCGCCCTTCGTGTACGTGAGGGTGTCGAACATGCCGCTCGCGTCGTTCGGCGAATGCACCGGGTACTCGATCGGACGGGTCGTCTCCAACGCATCGATCTCGAAGGCGTTCGAACGGATGCGCTGGAACACGTCGAAGACCCGCCAATCCGGTTCCATCGCGTCCACGCAGAGGTACGACATGAACGTCGCGAAGGCTTCGTTCAGCCAGATCCCGTTCCACCAGCGCATCGTGACGAGATCGCCGAACCACATGTGGGCGAGCTCGTGCGCGATCGTCTCCGCGACATCCAGACGCTCGGCGAACGTCGCGAGCGCGTCGTCCATCAGCAGCAGCGTCTCGCGGTAGGTCACCAGCCCGGTGTTCTCCATCGCGCCTTGCGCGAAGTCCGGGATCGCTGCCTGATCGAGCTTCGCTTCGGGGTAGGCGATGTCGTAGTAGTCGGCGAACCAATCGAGCGCGAATACACCGACCTCGCCCGCGAAGCCGGTGAGGTGCTCTTTCCCGGGGCGGCATGCGACACGGAGCGGCACCCCGTGCGCGTCCGACGGCTCGGTCACGACCAGCCTGCCGACGATCACACAGACGAGGTACGTCGACATGGTCATCGTGTCCGCGAACCGGACCTGGACCCGGCCATCGGGCAAGGAGGTCCGTTCGATCTCGGGCGCGTTGGAAAGCGCCGTCAAGCCGCCCGCCGCGACGACCGTGACACCGAAGGTCGCCTTCAGGTCCGGCTCGTCCCAACAGGGGAAGCACATCCGGGCGTCGGTCGCCTCGAAGTGGGTGGCCGCGATCACGTACGAGGCCCCTCGTCGTCGTACCGCGAGCGGTAGAAGCCGACCATCCGATCGTTCAGCGTTCCGCGGAAACGGAGGAGGAGGATCCACTCCCCCGGCGAAGCCGTCTCCGGCGAGCCCGAGCGTCACCCGTTCGGACCCCGGGTCCAGGACGACCTTCTCAGGTCGATCGCGGAGCCGTCCGCGGCCTCGAGCGAGCCGTCCAGGACCTCGAGCTCCTTCGCGTTGAGGACGATCTCGGTCACCGGCTCGTGCACGGTCACGGCGATCGCTTCGTGGCCGTCGAACGTCGCCGTGTCGAGCGAAGGCTGCAGGGTGAGGTCGTACCTCGATGGGGTCACGGCCCGCGGGAGGCGGTAGGTGGCCTCGGAATCCGTCGACGGCTCGTGATCCACGCAGGTCTCAGTCGTCGACGTAGGTGAGCCACTCGGCGTGCCGTGGATCCTCGCCCTTCGTGGCGGCGAAGAATGCGTCCTGCAGCTTCTGGTCACCGCTCCGCGGTGGCCGGCCCCGACCTGCCGGTCGTCGACCTCGCGGATCGGGGTGAGCTCGGCCGCCGTTCCGGTGAAGAAGCACTCGTCCGCGTTGTAGAGGTCCGTGCGAACGAGGTTCTCTTCGCGCACGACGTACTCGCGCTCGCGGGCTAGCGTGATCACCGTTCCGCGCGTGATGCCGTCGAGGCACCCGGCCTGGGTGGGCGGAGTGAACAGGACACCGTCGCGCACGATGAACACGTTCTCGCCCGATCCGTCGGTGACGAACCCCGCCTCGTTGAGCATGATGGCCTCGTCGTACCCGGCCTTGAGCGACTCAACCTTCGCGAGCACGCTGTTGATGTACTGGCCGTCCGCTTTCGCGGCGGCGGGGAGGGCGTTCTGCGAGTTGCGGCGCCAGCTGCCGATCTTGATCCGCACCCCCTGCTCGAGCGCCTCCTCACCCAGGTAGGCGCCCCACGGCCACACCGCGATGCTCACGTCGATCGGAGCGTTGAGCGGGTTCACGCCCATCTCGCCGTACCCGCGGAAGGCGATCGGTCTGACGTAGCAGCTGGTCAGGCCGTTGGCCTCGATCACGTCCGTGGTCGCTCGCACGAGCTCGTCGTGCGAGAACGGGAGGTCCATGTGATAGAGCTTCGCGCTCCGGAAGAGGCGGTGGAGGTGCTCCTCGAGGTGCCAGACGGCGGCACCGCGAGCGCGTCTCGTACGCCCGGATGCCCTCGAAGACCCCGCTGCCGTAGTGCAGCGCGTGCGAGAGCACGTGGATCTTGGCATCCGCCCAATCCACCAGCTCGCCATCCATCCAGATCTTCTCGACCTCGGCGATGGGGCACCGGGAGCTCCTCCTCGTGATGGAACCCGCCCCGCATCGGGGAGGCACAAGGATACCGACCGACGAGCCCTCCTGCGGGGCATCAGGGAGGTCGTAGGCGCGCCAGACGCTGGCGAACCGGGGCTCGAGGACACGGTCGAAGTCCCCGAACCGCTCGGCCGCCCACGCCTTGGTCTCCTCGACGGCGTCGGCGAGGAGCTCGGGCGGAACGTTCCAGGTCCAGGAGAAGACACCGGCCTCGACCTCGCCGAAGTACCGATCCATCGTGAGCTCGCTCTCCTGCCATACCGGTCGGGAGCTGGCGGACACGGGCGCCGAGGCCGGCCATCGCGGCATCCAGCTCGGGGCCGCGGTGGAAGTCCAGACCGACCCGTCGGGCCGTCTCCCCGATCGTGGCCATCCAGATGGTCGCCGATCTCCTGCCAGGGGCCCTCGCTGAACCCGATGTTGATCAGGAGGACCCCGTGCGGGCGAACGACCCGAACCAGTTCCGTCAACGCCTCCTGCCAGCGTGGGATGAGGTGGAGCACGTGGCGCGCGAGCGCTGCGCCGAAGACGTGGTCGGCGAACGGCAGCCGGGTCGCGTCCCCGATGACCAGGGGAAAGGGCGGGCGTCCTCCGGCCTTCTCGACGAGCTTTCGCGAGCATCGGCGCCGACAGGTCGACCCCGAGCAGCCGGATCCCGGCGCGCTGGAGCGGGAGCCCGATCAGCCCGGTCCCGACCCCGATCTCGAGGCACGGCTGACGGGCGTCCAGCTCGGCGCGGAGGAGCTCGGTGGTCGCCGCGCTCGCCTCCGGGGTCAGTCGCCGGGTCTCGTCGTACACCTCGGCGGCCCGGTCGAACGGGATCGACCCTCCCGGGCTCACGACACCGGGACCTGTTTCGCCGGGTCGAAGAACGGCAGCGCGGCTCACGATCGCCCGACGGGGACCGGTCGACGAGCGCACCTCGAGCGTGGTCCCCTCCTCCATGTGCGGGAGGGGACCCACGCGTAGCCGATGTTCTTCTCCAGCCGCGGCGACCACGCGCCGGCCGTGACGCGGCCGATGGCCGCGTCCCCGGCCGGCGCGCCCCCGCTCCGCGTGCACCGGCCAGAAGTCGTTGAGCGCGCCTTCGTCCGTCATCGGCTCACCCTCGATCACGATCCCGACGAGTTTGCGGTCGACGCCCTCCTCGGCGAGCCGGCGCGAGGGCCTCCTTCCCGATGAAATCCTGTGCCTGGTCGAGCTCGACGTAGCGCTCCAAGCCGCGTGACGTGGAACGGCGTGTCCTCGGGGCGGATGTCGGAGCCGTAGTTGAAGATCCCGGCTTCGATGCGTCGAGCTTCGCTCGGCGCGATCGCGCGGATCCCGAACGGTTCGCCCGCCTCCTCGACCCGTCGCCAGAGGTCATCTCCGCGCGCGGCGTCCCGCAGGTAGATCTCGTACCCGACCTCGCCCGTCCAACCCGTGCGGGAGACCACGACCGGGATCCCGTCGACGCTGGCCTCGGCGCACCGGTAGTAGCGGAGGTCGGCGATCGCATCGCCGAACAACGAGCGGATCGACGTCTTTCGACCGTGGCCCCTGGACCTGCATCGGTGAGACGTCGGCCTCCTCGGATGTCCACCTCCAGACCCGCGAACGCGGCCACGCCCTTCGCGTACAGGAGCGCATCCGAATCCGCGAGCGCGAGCCAGAATCGGTCCTCCTCCAGCGCGCAGCAGCACCGGGTCGTTGACGATCCCGCCCCGGCGCGCCGTGATCAGCACGTACTTGCACTGGCCGACCGCGCACGTCGTCAGGTCCCGGCACGTGAGCAGGTTGGTGAACGTCGAACGCATCCGGCCCGGTGATCTCCACGCATCGTTCGACGCTCACGTCCCACATCGTCACGTCGTTGACGAGCGCCCAGTACTCCGTGATGGGGTCGTCGTACAGCGTCGGGAGCAGCATGTGGTTGTAGAGACCCCAGCTGGTGCAGCCAGCGCGCTTCGTCGCCTCGTAGTAGGGGACTTGCGGTACCAGGGCTGGACGTAGAACGTGAAGGTCTCGGATGCCACGGGTCTCCTCCTCGGCGTCGGGTCCGGATCCTCGGGTCCGGGAAACCTACTCCACTTCGCCCCTCGCGAGCGTTACCGGCGAGGAGATCCGGGACGCGCCGTCAGTTCGCCGACGGGTCGAACGGCATCGTGCGCAAGAGGGCGTAGCCCGGACCCAGCCGTGCCAGCACCGCGTCCCACAAGCGCTCGGGCTCGTCGTGGAAGACGTCCTCGCGCCTGCGCCGGCGTGACGATCCAGGCTTCCTCGTCGAGCTCCGCTTCGAGCTGCCCCGGCCCCCATCCCGAGTACCCGGCGAAGACACGGGCTCGCCGGATCGCGCCGAGGTCGACGCGATCGCCTCTTCGGCGAGGAACCCGATCGAGTCGAACGCGACGACGCCCGCCTCCGATGGATCCTCGAAGTCCGCCACCACCACGGCCGCCTCGGGCTGGACGGGACCGCCGTGGAACAGTGCCTCGCCCTCCGCACGAGCTCGCGAGCGGCGGCACGGCCTCGTCCACGGTCACGTCGAAGGGGCGGTTCAGGACGACGCCCACCGCGCCCTCCTCGTCGTGATGGCCGATCAGCACGACCGTCCGGCGGAAGTTCGGGTCGAACAGCGACGCGTTCGACAGCAAAGAGCTGTCCCGTCAACGATCCCATCGCACCATCATGCAGCTTCGGCGGGCTACGCCTTCGGGACCGCCTTCGCGGGATCCCAGAAGGGAAGCGGGACGACCTCCGCATCGAGCGGGCCACCGGGCGACATCGCGAGCACCCTCGTCCCCATCGCGGACAGGTCGATCGGCAGCCATGCGTACCCCATGTTGAACCGCAGGCGCGGTGAGTACGCCGCGCTCGTCAAGCGCCCCACCTCGCGGCCCGCCGACGTGACCGGCCAGAAGTCCTCCAGCCACATCGTCAGCGGCTCACCGCCGCAGCCGGACCCCGACGAGCTTGCTTCTGACGCCGTCGGCAGCGATCCGCTCGAGCGCCGGTCCCGCGATGACCTGGCGTTGTCGTCGCCCAGCTCGACCAGCCGCTCCAGCCCGGTGACCTCGAAGGGGTTGTTCGTCACATCCATGTCGTTGCCGTAGTTGAAGATCCCGGCTTCCATGCGGCGCTGGTCGCTGGGTGCGATCGCTCGGATCCGAACTCCTCGCCGGCGCTCATCACGCGGTCCCAGAGCTCCGTGCCGCGCGTCGCGTCGCGGAGGTACAGCTCGTAGCCGACCTCGCCCGTCCACCCCGTCCGCGAGACGACGAGCGGGATCCCGTCCAGCTCGGCCTCCGAGCAGCGGTAGTAGCGGAGGTCGGCGATCGCGTCGCCGAAGAGCTTGCGGATCAGCGGCTTCGATCTCGGCCCCTGCACCTGCAGCGGCGACACGTCGGGCTCGCGGATCTGGACATCCATGCCGGCGAAGGCCTGCACGCCGAGCGCGTACAGCAAGGCATCGGAATCCGCGAGCGAGAGCCAGAACCGGTCCTCGCTCCACCCGGAGGAGGATCGGATCGTTGACGATCCCGCCGTCGGGCGCGCAGAGCACGACGTACTTGCACTGGCCGACCTCGCACGTGGACAGGTCGCGCGGCGTCAGGAGCTGGGTGAAGCGAGCGGCGTCCGGACCCGCGATCTCGACCTGGCGCTCGACGGCGACGTCCCAGAGCGTCACGTGCTCCAGCAGATGCCAGTACTCCGTGACGTCGTCGTCGTAGAGGGTCGGGATCAGCATGTGGTTGTAGAGATCCCAGCTCGTGCAGCCGGCCTCGACGGTGCGGGCGAAATAGGGCGACTTCTTGTACCAGCTGGCGAAGTAGAACGTGAATCCGTCGTTCATCGATGGCTCCCGCTCACGGCCGCCGCCATCCGACGCGCCGGCGAGCGGCCCTCCGATCGCTTCACGATCTCCCGGACGCAGTTGTACGCCGGGATCCCGGACGACGCCACCGCCGCCATGGGTGGCGCTCGAGCATTGATACAACCCGCGGATCGGGGTGCGGTAGTCGGCGTACCCCGGCGCCGGCCGCATGTGGAACAACTGCTCGGCCGAGAGCTCACCGTGGAAGATGTTGCCGCCGATCAGTCCCCACTCCTGTTCCATCTCGTGCGGCCCGATCACCTGGCAGGTGGAGGACCGAGTCTTTGAACCCCGGTGCGAGCTCGTCGTAGCCGTCGATCACCCGGTTCGGCGTACGCGTCCAGCTCGCGGGGTGGGGCTCGTCGGCGTATCCGGCGGGACACCACTGCGTGAACAGGCTGACCACGTGCTTGCCCTCGGGCGCCATCGTCGGGATCGTGGAACGTCGGCATCACGCCGTCACTGAACGGAGCCGACGCCGGCACTCCCGCGCGCGGCTTCCTCGAACGCCTTCTCCAGGTACGCCACGGAGTGGGCCAGCTCGAAGCCCCCGGTCAGATCGCGGTGCTCGGGGTCCGCGGTGAACACCGGTGCGCGATCGAGCGCGAGATTGATCTTGACCGTGCCCGCTCCGCGACCTCCAGCTCCTGATGTCCGCGACGAAGTCCCCGGCAGCTCGCCCTCGTCGAGCTGCCGGAGGAACGTGATCTTCGGGTGGGTGGCGGCGACGACGATCGGAGCGGCGACCTCCTCGCCGGAGGCGAGGAGTGACGCCGCGCGACCGCACCGTTCGAGGTGAGGATGCGCTCCGACCGGAGCTTCGGTGCGATCTCCGCGCCGAGGCTCCTCGCGCTGGACTCGAGCGCCGCCGCGACGGCGCCCATGCCTCCGACCGGCGTGGCCCAGGAGCCGAGATGTCCTCCGCCGACGTCGCCGATCGAGTGGTGGGCCATCACGTACCCGGTCCCGGGCTCGTGCGGCCCCGCCCACGTTCCGATCAGACCGTTCAGCGCCATCACCGTCTTCACCTGTTCGGACTCGAAGAACCGATCGACGATGTCGCCGATCGACATCGTCATCAGACGCGTGACGATCCGCGACACCGCGCACGCCGAGCCCCCGGTGCCGCCACGCGAGCGCGAGCTGTTCCTGCACGTCGCCGAACGACCGAGAGCCGAGCCGTGGAGGCGTTCGCATCAAGAGCGGACCGAGCACATCCGCGAGGCCGCCGATCCACGCCTCCCATCGCTCGAGCGCATCCGCGTCGCGTTTCGAGAACTTCGCGAACTCGTCGTGGTCCGCCTTCGCATCGTCCGACTGGGTGATGCTCCGTCCGTCCGGGAACGGGACGAAGTACGGACCGACCGGGATCCCCCGATACCCGTGCCGCTCGAGCTGCAGATCGTGCAGGATCGTGTCGGGCATCAAGCTCATCACGTAGCTGAGCGTCGTGACCTTTGAACCCCGGTGCCTCGGGCCAGGGCGCCATGGTGTCGGCCGCTCCGCCGGTCTTGTGCCGCGCCTCGAGGACCAGCGGTCGCGCGCCGTGCTTCGCCAGGTACGCCGCGGCCACGAGCCCGTTGTGTCCCCTGCCGACGACGCATCGCATCGAACCGGCCCGTGGTCGCCATCCGGCGACGATACGACCGAAGGCGGTCGGCTCGTTACTGAACGCCGTTCAGACGGCGGGGCGGTCCGACGTGGCGCCGAGGATCCCGACCGGCTCGCCGTCCATGGAGTCCGCCGAGGTGAACCGACGCGACGCCTCGTGGACGCCGTCCTCGTGGCGTTCCGGCTGGGACGCCGGCTCGATCTCCGGCGCATGGCGGAGGCGGACCAGCGGCGACAGGGTGAGCGCCGCGACCAGCGCCGTCAGGCCGCCGATCCGGTACACGGGCTGTGGCCCGACGGCGCGGAGCACCGGCCCGGCCAGGATGTACGCGCATCGCCAGACCCAGCGACAGGACCGCCTCGAACGCCGCCATCGTGCGGCTCCGAAGGGCATCGGGCGTGCGGCGCTGCATGATCCCGTTCTCGGCGACCATCGTGATGCCGTCGCTCGTGCCCTACGATCAACAGGCACACGAGGGCGACCGGCAACGCCGGGCCCACCTGACGCCGAACGCCGCCGCGGCGATGCCGAAGGAGGCGACCGCGAGCCACACAGGCTCCGTCCGAGCCGTTCATGAATCGTCCGCAGGCGGCACCGAGGACCGACCCGCTCCCCCAGCAGGTGATGAGCAGCGCGAACCCGATCGATCCGGCCCCGAAGAACTCGGCCAGCGGCGCGTCGGCCACCATGCTCATCCCCATGCCGAGGACGAACACGAACCACGCGATCGCCATCCGCCGGAGCACCCGTTCGCGCCAGAGGAAGGCCAGCCCGGCAAGGATGCTCGCGTCGCCATCTGCCGAGGCCGCCTGGGCCGTTGTGCCGATCCTCCTGGAAGTTCCCGTGCACCGTGAGCGTCAGCACCAACGACACGCCGAACGTCAGTGCGTTGAGGGCGAACACGCCGGACGCGCCGAACGGGATCAGCAGAACGCCCCCGAGGACGGGACCGACGGCGATGCCGGCGTGCACACCCATCGTGACCAGACCGTTCGCCCAGGAGATCTGCTCTTCCGAGTCGACGAGGTTGGGATCGCCGCCCGCGAAGCCGAGAAGAACGGCAGCTCCGCGATCGCCGATCCGAAGGCGAGGATCGATCAGGGTCGTCGGCGCATGCGTGAACACCATCGCGACGAAGAACGAGGCCGAGATCGCCTCCGACCAGATCATCACGCTTCCTGCGATCGAAGCGGTCGCCCAGCGCCCCCGCGAAGGAGCCGAGCAGTCCCGCCACGCCGAAGGTGAGAGGAGCAGCGACAACGCCTGCATGCTGGGCGAATGCGTCCGCTCCCAGACCGTGAAGTTCAGAGCGGTGTACGCGGCTGCGCCGCCGGTTGATCGAGATCAACCGGCCGATGGCGAGGCGGCGGATCCGGGTACGTGCTGACTGTTGACGGGTGCTCATGGAGCGGCTCCTCGAGGTGGGTTCCGGAGAGGTGATCGGGTCGGCGGCAGGGTGCGAGGTGGGGCGCGGGGACTCAGCGTCCGCCCGTATCTCCTGCCGTGATCACCGTCTGCTCCATAACCTAAGCAGGGTAGCACGGACCGGCCGGGTTCGGGTGGTGAAGCGGTCCCGCGTCAGGAACCGTCGCGGATCCAGATGAGATCGCCGCTCGAGACGCCGAGCCCCTCCGCCGCGTTCCCGGGTTCGCCCGGACCACAGCGAGCCAGCCGCGCGGGTCGACCATCAACCCCACCCTCGGCGTCGATGTCGGCGTAGGTGGACACCCGCGAAGCGACGACGGCGCCGGACAGCGCCTCGATCGAGACATGCTTCGATCCGTCGAGGCCGGCCGCGGTGAGGTGCGATTCGCGGACGTTGAGCTGCACGTTCCCGAATCGATTCAGGTCGAGGACCTCGCATTCGATCCGGCCGCGTTCGATGTTCGGCTCCGGCATGCGCTGAGTCGCGCCAGCGTGTCGGGATCGACCGGTTCGCCGAGGTCCTCGAGGGCACGCCCTGCGGCCAGGTGGGCTGCCGCCGGTGCGAGCACGTCGCGCGCGTGGAACGAGGGCGCGATGGGATGAAGCGTGTGCTGCTCGGACGTGATGGACACGACCTGCGCCACACCGTTCATGGCCTGCCACGCCGGATCGAGGATGCCGTTGTCGGGCCCGACGAGCAGCCGACCGTTCCCCGTGCGGACCGCGAGATCGCGATCGCGGCCGACGCTCGGATCGACGACGGCGAGCGCGATCGCGTCGTTCCGCATGAAGGGCAGGGAATCGGCGAGCAGGAGCGCGCGCCGTCGCGGACGTCGAGCGGGGATGCCGTGCGACAGGTCGATGACGGCGCTCCCGGGCGCGATCCGATCGATGACCGCGTGACGGATCCCGACCCATTCGTTCCGATACCCGAAGTCCGAAAGGAAGACGATCGAAGGAGTCATGGCCGGGTCACAGGCGCCACGCTACGCGCGACCCTCGTCAGGATGCAACCGCGGCGCCGCACGGACCGTCACTCGGGCAGCGACACGGCGCGGACGCGTTTGGCCTCGATCGCGGTGGCGACCTCGTGCTCGCACCTCGGGCCGGCACTTCCGAGTCGACGGTGACGCACATCAGCGCCTCCATCCCCTGCGCCCTCGGCTTCCGGCCGACGTCCATCGTCGCGATGTTGATGGAGTGCTCGCCGAGGATGGTCCCGACCTTCCCGATGATGCCCGGTCGATCCACGTAGTCGAAGAACACCATCCGCGGAGCGGGCGCGATCTCGATGTCGAAGTCGTTCACGTTCGCGATCCGTTCGGCGTTGCGGGTCACGATCGTCCCTTCCACGCTGGCGGGGCCCTCATCGGTCTCCGCGCGGATCGAGATGAGGCTGACGTAGTCCTGGCTCACGGTGGAGCGCATCTCGCTCACGGTGACGCCACGGTCCCGCGCCAGCATCGGCGCGTTGACGAACGACACCGGCTCGTTGACGGATCGGCCCAAGATGCCCTTCAGGATGGCGAGCGTGAGGACGCGGGTATCGTGCTCCGCGATCCTCCCGGAGGTACGGAAGCCACGACGCTCCGCACCCCGCCTGCGCGAGCCCCGCGGTGAGCGCACCCAGCCGCTCGGCCAGGGGAACGAACGGGCGGACGACCTCCGACACCTCTGCCCCGGCCGAGACGTTCACGGCGTACGGCACGAACTCGCCTTTCAGCGCGAGCCGAACCATCTCGGCCACGGTCGTGCCCGCCTTGTCCTGCGCCTCGCGCGTGGACGCCCCCAGGTGCGGTGCGACCACCACGTTGCTCATCCCGAACAGCGGTGAGTCGGTGCGTGGGCTCGACGGCGAACACGTCGAGCGCCGCGCCCGCCAGGTGGCCGTCCTCGAGCGCCTTGGCGAGCGCCTCTCTCGTCGACGATCCCGCCTCGGGCGGTGTTCACGAGCCGAGCGCCCGGCTTCATCATCCGGAGCTCCTTCGTTCCGATCAGCCCCTCGGTCTCGGCGTCCGCGGCAGATGGATCGTCACGAAGTCCGACTGCACCAGGAGCGCCTCGAGCGTCGGCATCATCTCGACGCCCATCTCCTTCGCGCGGTCGACGCTCACGTAGGGATCGAACGCGATCACGCGCATCCCGAAGCCGCGGCGCGAGCGGCGACCAGCGAGCCCACCCGCCCGAGCCCCACGAGCCCGATCGTCTTGCCGGCCAGCTCAACGCCCTCCCAGCGAGAACGCTCCCAGCGGCCCTCGATGAGGTCGGCATGCGCTTGCGGGACGTTGCGCGCCTGCGCCAACAGCGAGCGCCAGCGTCTGCTCGGCCGCGCTGATGATGTTGGACCGCGGGCGTTGACCACCATCACGCCTCGCCGGGTGGCCGACTCGACGTCGATGTTGTCCAGCCCGATGCCCGCGCGCGCGACGACCTTGAGGTTGGTCGCTGCGCCCAGCACCGCGTCCGTCACCCGGGTCGCGCTTCGATGATGAGGGCGTCGTAGGGCGCGATCTCCGTCGCCAGCGGGCCCGCCGCGAGATCGGTCCGGACATCGACCTGAAGTCCTCTCCGCAGGAGATCCAGACTCTCGGTCGCTGCAGCTGCTCCGTCACGAGCACCCGCACCGTCAGCGAAGCCTCCTGGAACACCCTGCTCGGCGGCGCGCGACCGCGGCGCCGCGCTTCACCGGGTGGTCGAGGCGCTCGAGCGTCATCTCGAGCGCCGCGAGGCCACGGATGATGTCCAGCTCGCTCACGTAGCCGAAGTGCCCGATCCGGAAGACCTTCCCTTGAGCGGACCCTGGCCGGGGCGAGCACGCATCCGAAGTCCGACCGGATCCGGTCGCAGATCGCATCGGCGCCGATCCTCCGGGGCGCGGATCGCCGTCACCGTCCAGTTGTCCTCGAGCCCTCGCCGAACAGATCGAGCCCGAGCGCGCGACGCCATCCTTGACGGCTCGGCTGAGCCGCTGGTGCCGGCGCAGTGCAGCGTCCACGCCATCCTGGAAATACAGCTCGAGTGCGGCGTGGAGACCCTGCATCACGCCGATCGCCGGCGTCCACGGGTTCTCCGGATCGGGAGCTCCGCGAACCGCTCGTACTCGCGCCAATCGAAGTAGAACCGCGGGTTCTGGGCCCGCTGGGCCGCCTGCCACGCGCGATCGCTCACGGCCACGAACGAGATCCCGGGGCTCGCGGACAGGGCCTTCTGGGACTCGCCGATCGCCACGTCGATCCCCACTCATCGAACGCGAACGGCACGGCGCCGAGGCTGCTCACGACATCGACCGACGACCGAGGCGCCGCGCGTCCGCCGCGACCTGCGCGAGTTCCCGGACGGGCTGGATCACGCCCGTCGACGTCTCCGAATGCGTGAGGAGGACCCCCTGACCTTCGGAGCTCGCAGCGAGCGCGGTCCGCAACCTTCGCCGGATCGAGTCGCGTCCCCCACTCTCCTGAGCCGCGCGCACGGTCAACCCGAAGGCATCCGCCAGCCGTGCCCACCGCCTGAGAAGAACCCCGCGAGCGGAACCAACACCTCGTCACCGGGCGAGAAGCAGTTCTGGATCGCCGACTCGAGGCCGCCGGTTCCGCTGGAGGTCAGGATGAAGATCCGCGCTCGGTCGGCGCGGTACAGCGTCCGCAAGCCGAGCCGTCACGTCTCGCATCAGCGCCCCGAAGCCCGGCGCCCCGGTGATACACGAGCGGGCTCCCTTGCGCGAGCAGGACCTCGGGTGGGATCGGGGGTGGGTCCCGAGAGCGCGAGGATGATCTCGGGCCTGTCCACGGGTATCAGCTCCTCGATCGGGTCGGTGCGGCGCGAACTCGGCCAGCCTAACAGCCGGGTCCTGGCGCAGAAGCAACCGCGCGCCGGATCACCTCCGTATAGTCCGGCGAGAGCTTACTCGATGGCGATGCTCCGCTTCCTGTTCCGACGCTTGGTCGCTCAGCGCCTGCTCGCACTTGGCGTGGTGCTGACGCTCGCCTTCAGCGCGTGGGCGTGATGGCGTCCGGCCCCATCTACACGGACGCGGCCCCGCGACTTCATCCTGGCGTCGTCGATCGCGACCGCCGGCACCCTGACTCAAGAACGTGCGGGTCGATGTTTACGGGGACCCGTCCTTCGACTGATGGCTGCCGACCTGACAGGTCCGCTCGGCCTCCTAATGCTTCCGGGTCGACACGACCGTCACGCGTTGCTGGAGACGACGGTCCGTCTCGGGCCTCTCCCAGGTCTCCGTCCTGATGCTGTTCCGCGACGGAGAGAACGGGACCTCATCCCCGCCCTCCGCCTGGGATCGGGTCCCGGTTCGGGTCAGGCAGGCTACATCCTCCGCATGGGCCTCGCCTGCAGTCGTTCGGATCAGGCCGGGCGGGGGGGATCAGGTGGGCGTCCTGGGTCCCACACGAACCGGCATCGGACGCTCGAGGTATCCGTGTGGATCCCGATCCGGCCTAAGCGTCTGGACGCGTTCTGGTTCGGTGAAGCCGACGTCGCCCTTCCCGCTCGGCAGACCTCGAGGCATCCGGTCCCGCCGTCATCGTGACCGACCGAGGGAACCGCCTCGGACCCCGTCGAAGCGAGAGCTCGACTCCTCTCGTCCCACTACGCGTGGGACGCTCCATCTGTCCCTCACGGGCATCAATCATTCCTCAGACGCCGTGTGAACCTCCCGGATGCGTACGCCGACGACGTTCACGGCCGACATCAACGTGACCAGATGGCCGCCGCGCAAAACAGCCTCCGCACATCTCCACCTAGCGGGATCCGGGACCTCGATCAAGCCGGCGTCCAGCGATCCGCGTCTCCGATCTTCGAGGCCATCATCCTGCTCGTGCCGCTCCCTGCAGATCCTCGTGGTCACCCCCGTTGTGCCTCGCGGGGTGGGCGTGTTGCTCGTGTCCCGGCAATCGTTCGAGCCCGCGTCCTACACTCGCGAGGGTTGGGGCGGCGGGCATCTGGGTGAACGCGGCGGACGATCCGAAGAACTGCGATTTCATCCCGCCCGGCGGTGGTGCGCAAGGGAAAGATCACGCTGCGCGGCATCGACCGGCGGCACGAGTCCGGCGATGGCGCGACGGCTGCGCGAGGAGCTGGATGCCTACCTGACGAGGACATGCCGGCGCTCGCGGACCTGCTTCTGCGGAAGTGCGCCGCGAGATGCGCACGCTCAGGGTATCAAGGTCGACGAACGACCGCTGGCAGGAAGCGATCGATGAGGAAGCTTCTTCGCGTGCTGCCGCTCGCTCAACGGGAAGTACGTTCAGGCGCGCGCGAGGCTGGCCGAGCGTCTGTGGGCGTGGAGCTGGCAATCCGGGATCGGATGACTGGAGACTCGAGACACGGCACCGATGCATATCTCGGTCGTAGGCATTTCGCACAAGATACAGCGCCCGTGAGCGTGCGGGAGCACTCTCGCGCTCTCGACCGTGACGAGTCTGCCGGCGCCACCGGAACGGCTGGGCGAGCCGGATATCCGGGCGCGGCCGCGTTCTCGACGTGCAATCGCACGGAGGTAACTACGTCGCGAGTCCTCGGCGGCGTGGGTGACCCGGCGGCCCATCGAAGCGCTGCTGAGCGAGATCAAGGGCGAAGTTGCGCTGGAGGGCGCACCGTTCTTCTCGATGTAACTGGCGAAGGGGGACGCCGCCCGACACCTGTTGCCTCGTGTGGCTGCCGGGATCGATCTCAGCTGGTGGATCGGGAATCGGAGATTCTCGGACAGTGCACGCGCGGCGTTCGGCGCGGCGACGACGGCCGGCAACGAACGCGCCGGCGCTGTCGAGGCTGTTTCCACACATAGCGATTCGCGCGCTAGGCCGGAAGGCGAGGTAACTCGTGACGCACATCGGGCGCGGCGCCACGTCCGGGTGGAGCTCCCACGGCGGTGGCGGTGGCGCGCGAGGCGCTGGGGATCTGCCGCTGGCAAGACGGCGCTCGTGATCAGCGCCGGCGAGGCGGGAAGCCGCCGGCGGCACGAACGCTCGCCGGCAGCGGCGTGTCGGAGATGTCGCCGACGAGCCAGCAGTGCCGAGCGTGCATCGGAACTCGCCAGGCGGAATCGCTTGGCGGGAAGACCGTGCCGTTTCCGGGAAGATGCCTACGGCGATCGTCCGCGGCCGACATCGTGATCGCCGCCGACGGCGTCGCCGCGCAGTTCCCGACTGGTGGCCCGATGGCCGTGGCGGCGATGCGCCAGCGGGAGGTACATAGGCCAGCTGCCGTGCCGATCGACATCGCGGGTGCCGCGCCGACGTGACCCGGCCGTGCGCGAGGTCGCGGGCGTGCATCCGCATCGACATCGACGATCCGCAGGCGGTGGCGTTGAGAGAACATGCACCTTCGACGGAAGGAAGTGGCACGGCGGGAGGGGAGATCGTCGAAGAGGAGGTCGGGAAATTCGGGCGACCGTGGCTGCACTCGCTCGGAGGGTGGTACCGGACGGTCGTGCATCGCCGCGGCTCCGAGCGGAGGTGCCGTGCGCGCGGCGGAGGTCGTGAGCGGACGCTTGGCAAGACGAAAATCAGCGCCGACCGGACTCTGAAGGCGCATCGAAGCGATGACATCGGCGATCGGTGAAGAGGCTGCTGCACGAGCCGGTGCGGCGTTTCCCAAAGCGCCGGGTGAGGGCGAACGCTACGTCGAGTCCGAACAGCGGGCATTGTTCGGCCTGAGCCGAGGACGCGGGCCAGGTGCAAGGCTTCAGCAGAGGAATCACGCGGCGGTCAGGATGGGCAGGTGGAGCATGACGGGGCGATCGCCGCGTTCGTCGCATGCGCGCCTCGGGCGCCCCTCGGCGACAGATCGGCGTACAAGTACGTGGCGTGCAGCGTGGACACGCACACGCGTTCGTGATCGGCGCACACGGGGATCGCAGCCTCACCGCGTCAGGGTGGAGCTGGTATTCGCAGGAATGCGTGGCGACACGCACATACCGGGCGCGCGCCTGAGGCGAAGGTTGGAGATCCGGACGGAGGGAGACCGTGTTCTCTCGGCGCCGCTATCGCAGATCTGGCGGGCTGGGGCGTGTTCACGAAGGCGATCGGAAGATGCGCTGCTTGCCGGAGAGTGCGCAATCGCCGTTCACAGCATGAAAGACCTGCCGCCTGCTCCTCACGCCGGGCTCCTCATTGGCCGTGCCGGAGCGCTGAGCGACGCGCGCGATGCGCTGGTCACCCGCGATGCGCGGATGCTGGCCGACTTACCCTCGGGCGCACGGCATAGGCACCGGTAGCGCCCGCCGCGCCGTACAGCTTCTGGCGATGCGTGCTGACATCCAAACATCGGAGATCCGGGCGGCAACGTCGATACGCGCATCCGGAAGGCTGAAGCAGGTGCAGTATGACGGGGCCGTATTGGCAATGGCGGGCCTCGAGCGGCTGGGGCTCCAGTCGAAGGTGTGTCACATGTTCGTCGCCGATACGCATGACGCCCGCGGTCGGGCAAGGCGCCCTGGCAGTCCAAGTACGGCGCGAGGGCGATGCGGAGGCGCTCGGCCTGGTGCGCGCGATCGAGCATGGGCCCACGACGAGTCGCGGATCGAGGCGGAGCGCGCGTTCTGACCGCCTGGGTGCCGGGTGCCCGCGATGCCAGTAGGCGCCTACGCGACCGTCGCAGGAATCGAGTCGAGAGATGAGTGCATCATCGGAGAAGACGGCGGCGCCGTGCGGCGCGAGCATCGATCGCAGATCCCGCGCGAGCATCGAGGACGCGCGGGCGGCCGGCATGCGCGCTTGCGGAGCATTCGTGGCGTTGGGGGTGGTGAAGTTGAGCCGCCGCGCGCCACGATTTCCCGACCAACGCACATGCCTGACGCGCCTGCACTCGCCCAAAGAACAAGATCCTGCCACGGGTCTGGTGTCGCTCGTGGGAGCGGGTCCAGGAGATCCGGATTTGATTACGGTTGGCGGCGTTGCGCGCCGTGGCGGCGGCAGACGTCGTCGTATGACCGGCTCGCGCGAACGCAGTATCGCTGCGTTACGTGAAGCCGCGGCGCAGAGCTGATTTACGTCGCGCGAAGACGCCCGAGCGGCATGCACGATGTGCAGGACGAGATCAACGCGCTGCTCGTCGCCAGGCGGGGCGCGGCTGCGTGTCGTGCGCCTGAAGGGCGGCGACCCCGCCCGTCTCCGGACGCGAGGAGGAGGCGGAGGCGCTCGTCGCGTCGGGCGTACCGTTCGAGCGGTGTTCCCGGGCGTGACGTCCGCCGTCGCGGCGCCTGGCGTACGCAGGCATTCCGGTCACGACCGAGGGCTGGCTCTTCGTCGTTCGCCGTGATCACCGTGGGCACGAAGATCCGTCGAAAGGACGAAAGCAGTATCGATTGGGCCGGACTCGCGGCGCGGCGTCGATACGCTGGTGTTCCTCATGGGCACCGGACGGCTGGAGGAGATCGCGTCGCGACTGATGGAGCACGTGACGCGCCGCGGCGACGCCAGTCGCGGTGATCGAATGGGGTACGTTGGCGCGCCAGCGCGTCGCGTCTGGGCACGCTGGCGACGATCGCGGAGATCGTCCGCGCCGAGGCCATCGTGTCGCGCCCGCGGTCACAGTCGTCGGCGAAGTCGCATCGCTCCGGGACACGCTTGGCTGGTTCGACGTCGGCGACCGCTCTTCCGGGACGCGCGTGCTTCGTGACGCCGCACGCGGGCGCAGGCGAGCGAACTCTCTCGCGCACTTCCGCCGCAGAGGGCGCTGAGCGCAATCGAGCTTCCGACAATCGAGATCGTTCCCGCCTTCGACGCTCGCGAGGTCTCGGCGGCGATCGAAGATCTGCGGACGTCGGCGTTCGGCTGCGTGATCTTTACGAGCGTGGAACGCCGTCGCCCCGGTTCATGGAGCATCCTTCGCTGGGCCGTGGCCTCGACGCGCTGGTGAGCGTTCGGGCGCGCAGCTGGAGCTTGCCGCCGATCGGCAGCAATACGTAAATCGAACGAAGCACA
>ERZ1370068.557-contig-10508_pt1 | contig 24381 bp, 46 predicted proteins | sample MGYA00561227_ERZ1370068 | MGnify/ENA primary metagenome ERZ1370068 (study PRJEB38410, sample SAMEA6850437) | metagenome | study: Metagenomic assessment of the ecological functions of the soil: analysis of the soil microbiota associated with the...
CCGCCAGCGTATTGCTGATTTCCCGCTCCTCCAGCGCCCGTTCCGGGATTCAGCATGACCTGCGCGGCCATATCCTTGGCCAGGTCCTCCGGAATTCCCTTCGCCTGGTAGACCAGCGTCAGCTCCTCCTGTTCCAGCTCCGGCATCAGCCGGATCTCCTCCCTCTCCATCGCGATCTCGTGTTCGAAGACCTCTCGCGCTCGCTCTTGGCCGCGAGATATCCCGACGAGCCCATCGACAGAGCGTCGGCCACCATCCCGGCGATTCCTGCCACCACCACCGCGTGGCCCGGCATGTTGAGGTGTCCCTGCGCGCCGAGCATCCCCGCCACCAGGCCAAAATTGGCGGTCAGACCGTCGTTGAAGCCGTACACCAGGTTGCGGAGCAGGCCCCCGGCCCCGGTCTTATGCCATGGTTCTCCTGCGGCTCCACTGAGCCCGGCCAGCGAACCGGCATGCTCCGCCGACTCCCGAGCCAGGCGTAGAGCTGCACCCCGGGTATCCGCCTCGGGCGTCTGGCGGGAAAGCTGGAGGTAGCTCTTTACCTCGCGGCCTTCCTCTTCCAGCAGGATCGGGAGGGAGGAAGCTCGGTCCGAGCGCCGGGCCGCCCAACTCATGGTCCGGGCCCGCACCGAGGGGCGAATCGAGGGGACCGGGTGGCCGTGGTCTTCCACGCAATTTGTGCCAAACCGATACGTGCCGGTCCTCGACCGCGGCCAAGCCATCGTAGAGTGCGGACCCTTCGGGGATCACCCTCGGCCCGGGCCAGCTCTCGATACAGGAAGGCCGCATCGGCCTCGTCCTGGAGGTGGTGCAGCCAGAGATCAGGCGCCGGCGCGGATGGCTGGGACGGGCGTGTCGCGGTCATGCAACCAGTATAACTCCTCCACCATACCCGCTGTGGCGTGGATGCCGCTCTTGACGGGTTTTCTCTCGACGGGCAAGTTGTCGCACCTCCCTCTCAGAAGGCTTCATGTTCCCCCGACTTTTGGTGCGTCCCGCGCTTGCCGCGGCCACCGTATTCTTTGCCGCCGCCTGCGTCGAAGAGTCCTTGGTCCCCCGCAGTGAAACCACGTCCCGAGTTCGCGTCCCCCAACTCCCGGCATCCACCAGCCTCAGCGACCGCCATCTGGTGGCCTTCAAGACCAACGAACCGCGCCGGATTCCAGAAAGCGGTGCAGGCGCTCGGAGGTAAGATTTCCCGACGCGAGAAGGACATCGGGGTCGCGGAAATTTCCGGCCTGACCGATGCCGCCGCCGCATCGCTCAGCAAGACGACCGGAATCGACAGAGTGGATCGTGACCTGATCGTTCAGTGGATTCCGCCGTCCGATCTGGCCAACCTCCGGTTGGCTGATCGGCCGACTTCACTCGGCAAGGGGCCCTCCGCCCAGGGGCACCCATCAGCGCGAAGCCGCCTTCTTCCCCTTTCGGTGGAACATCCGGCAGGTCGAGGCCGATAAGGCTTGGGGCACCACCAGCGGTGGCGCCGGAAGCTTGTTTGCGTGCTGGATACGGGCATCGATCCGGACCACATCGATATCGAGGGGCGCATTAGCCTGATGGTCTCGGTGATCAGCGCGCCGCTTTCCCCGGTGATCTTGATCCGCGCGACTACAATGCTCACGGCACACTGTCCTCCGGGTTCATCGCGACCAACGGAATCGGTGTCGCGTCCGTGGCCCCGGACGCCAGGCTCTGCTCCATCAGAGTCCTGCGAGTCACCGGCTCAGGCAGCTTCGGAGACATCATTACCGGCATCGTCCTTGCGGCCCAGAGCGGCGCCGACGTGATCAACATGAGTCTCGGTGTTGTACATTGACAAGACCCTTCCGGGCGTCGAGGGCTTGATCGCGGCCCTCAACTCGCGCCGTTGCTTTCGCCCGCGAGAAGGGCGTCGTCGTCGTTGCCTCGGCAGGGGAACAACGCTGCGAATCTGCAATGATGACGGCAACCTGATCTCTCCCCGGCGGAGACTAAAGGGCGTCATCAGCGTGGGAGCCACCGCACCCTTCAACCAGCAGAATTTCGACATGCTGGCGAGCTACTCCGAACTTCGGCCGCTCCGGTGTAGATCTGTTCGCGCCCGGGGGCGACCTCCTCCCTGGAGGAAACCAGATCGATCTCGTATTCCGGGCCCTGCAGCCACTTTCAGCTAACGCTGCCTTTCGTATGCACTACGCGGGACTACCTGATTGCCGCCGGCACCAGTGAAGCCGCCCCTCACGTTGCGGCGGCGGCCGCCGTTGTCGGAGCCCAGTTCCCGGGCTTCGGGCCGCGCAAGATTGAGGAATGCATCTTGGGCAATACCGACATTATCGGGCCTGCCCGAGTATTCGGTGCAGGTCGCCTGAATGTGTTGAACGCCGCCGCCTGCGGTTCGTAGTAGTTGGATAAATCGTTGTGACAGCGGAGGTTAGAGGTGAGCACTCACTCTGACCTCCGCTGTTGCTTTCAGGGCCCGGAATAGACCGATCTTCGGGCCCTCCCTCCCTGCAACTGTAGGCTCAATCCCCGCATCTTTATCGGCACCATGGCCGACGCCATCCCCCTCCCCAACGCAGAAGCTGTCCTGGCTCAGGCTCGGGCAGGAGAAGCTGCCGCCCTCGAGGAGCTCTACCGCGCGCTTCGAGACGCCAGTCTACAACCTGGCGCGGCGCATCTGCCGCACCTCGGAGGACGCCGAGGACGTGCTGCAGGGAGACCTTCTTCGAAGTCTGTCGAAACCTGCGGCAGTATCGCGGTGAAGGGAGTCTGTGGGGCTGGATTCGTACGGTCGCGGCAAGCAAAGCGCTCATGCGGCTCCGCAGGAACAAGTATCGGGATACCGATGAGCTGGAAGACGAGGCGCATCACGGACCCCGCGCGGACCACGGGCTCCGCATGGATCTGGAGGCAGCACTGGAGCGCTTGCCCGAGACCTCACGAGCGGTGGTGTGGCTGCACGATGTCGAGGGGTACACCCACGAGGAAATCGCGGGGATGATGGGCCGGACGGTAAGCTTTTCGAAGTCGCAGTTGGCGCGCGCGCATACCCGCCTCCGCCGCTGGCTCGGGGAGGAAACGCTGGTATGACACACATCGAGCTTGATACCCTGGTTCGGCTGCGGGAGCCGGGACGCGAGCCCGGTCTAGCCGAGGCCGAAAAGCATCTGGCGGAGTGCGCGGAATGCCGCCGCGAAGCCGATCGCCTGGAGCAACGGGTGGCGCGGCTCAAGGCGCTGCCGACTCTCAAGCCCTCCGGGACGCCTGGCCGGTGGTGCACGCTCGACTCCGGGCCAATCACCGCATCCGTACTCGACGGTTCGCGACCGGGGGCCTCGCGATCGCGGCCGGAATCGCTCTGCTCTTGCTGGTTCGTGGTGCCACATCGTCTTCCTCGCTGAATGCCTCGACCGCGCTCTCCGAGGCCATGACCCGCTCCGGGCAGCTCGAGCAGCTTCTCGAGTCGTACAACGCCGACGGCCGCATCACCGATGGCCACACCGATGGAATGGCCGGCGCGCTGGAGGATCAGATTGCCCGCATCGATCGGCAGCTCGAGATGGCCCAGCTGCTTCGCGCCCGGGAGCGCGATACCGCCCTGCTGAATCTCTATCGGGAACGGATCGGCCTGCTCGACGCCCTCATGGATGTCCACGTGACTCGGGCCTCGAACGTGGGCCTCTGATCGATGGTGATGGCTGAAGCAATGCGGCGGTCTCTGATCACTCTGGCGACATGTCTGCTGATTTCCCCTGCGGTCGTCGCTCAGGATACCCCATCCCAGCCCAAAGTCATTCCGCCCGGTGTCGTCCGGGTCGAGGGGACTTCCGTCCGGTGTTTCAGGTCCTCACCAGCCGCCGAGCCCGGCTGGGCATCTCGGTGAACCTGCGGGCTCGTGATACCGACTCGATCGGCGCTCTGGTCAGTTCCGGTGACCCCGAACGGGCCCGCTGCCAAGGCCGGCATTCGCTCGGGCGATGTGATTGTCAAGCTGGGCGGCACCTCGTTACTCGACGGTCAAGCCCGGACCAACATCGATGATTCCGCCCCCGGGCTCCGTCTCACCGAGCTCGCCGCGCGGCTCGAACCCAACGACACCATCGGGGTGGAGTTTCGCCGGGGAAAGAACGGAAGACCGTACGCCTCATCACCGGAGATGAGCCGACGATCATGTGGCGAACTCCGGATGGCGGCTACGGCTATTCGCTGGGAGACGACGAAGCATTCCGTCAGTTCCAGGACGCCATGCGTGGGCAGTCTCGGTTCGATCCGGAGGATGACAGCCAGCCTCGCTATCCGATGTCTCGGATGGGGATGGTCCATCCCGACGCCCCGATGCGATTCGCCTTCGGTTCCCCGCTGGCCGATCTCGAGCTGGTGCCGCTCAATGCAGACCTGGGCCGCTATTTCGGCACCAGCGAGGGCATCCTGGTCATCAGTGTGCCCACTGGACTCGAAACTGGGGCTGAAGGGTGGGGACGTCGTTCTCGCGGTGGACGGTCGAGACGGCCAGTGCCTCGCACCTCCTGAGAATTCTCGGAGCTACGAGGCGAGCGAGAGCTTCAAGCTGGACATCATGCGAGACAAGAAGCGAATGACGGTCGTCGGCAAAGTCGGAGGGCCGTAGTCGCAACCCTGCCGCTCACCGCTCTCCGCCCGAATCCTCTCAGCCAATCGAGCAAAGGTGGTCAGGTCCAGGCTCTGCGCTCCGTCGCTCAGCGCATGGTCCGGATCGGGATGAACTTCCACGATCACTCCATGCGCGCCGGCGGCTAGTGCCGCCAGGGCCAGGGACGGTACGATCGAGCGCACCCCGGCAGCGTGGCTCGGATCGGCGATCACCGGCAGGTGGGTCCGCTCCGCAGCAGGGCCACGGCATTCAGGTCCAAGCGTATGCCTGGTGGCCCGCTCGAAGGTCCGGATGCCTCGTTCGCAGAGCACCACCTGGTCATTGCCGTGGGACAACACGTATTCGGCCGCATGCAACCACTCCTCGATCGTCGCACCACCGCTTCGCTTGAGCAGGATCGGTCGCCCGCTCCGACCGGCGGCCCGAAGTAGCGCAAAAGTTCTGCATGTTCCTGGCGCCGATCTGCAGCATGTCCGCGTAGCGCGCGACCAGCGGGACCTCCTCCCAGCTCATCACCTCGGTGACGATCGGCAAACCCGTCTGTTCTCGCGCCTCCGCGAGGAACTGAGCCCTTTGGTTCCCAGCCCCTGAAAGTCATAGGGTGAAGTCCGAGGTTTGAAGGCACCACCGCGGAGGAGATCGGCCCCCGCGGCGGCAACTGCCTTTGCCGTCTCCAGGATCATCTCCGGCGCTTTCGACCGAACATGGCCCCGCGATGATCACCGGACGGCCGGCGCCGATCGCCACTTTGCCGACCTGTACCACGGTGTCTTCGGATCTCTGAGCCCGATCGAAGAGCGGCGCGTTGGGTTTGGGACGTTGCTGGGGCGGGGCCATCACGGCTGGAGAGGCGGTCTTCCCTCATGCTGCCATGCCTGATAGCTGCCAAGAATCACGATTCGAACCGCCAATGCCTCGATCGACTCGAGGCCTCGGCAAGCCGGGGGTCATCGGTCGCGCCTTCCACGTCGAAGTAGAATCGGTAAGTCCACGGGGCGGATCGTTCGGGCCGGGATTGAAGGGACGTCAGGTTGACCCCGCGCGCAGCGAAGGCCTGGAGCGCCGCCGCCAGCATGCCTGGACGGTGATCGAGCCAGACTATGAGTGAGGTTTTTTGAGGCGCGACTCCGGCTACTGCCGCCGGCCGCTCGCTCCCGAAAGTGAGAAATCGGGTTTGGTTGGTGGGGTCATCTTCGATCCGGTCCTCGAACACCTTCAGGCCGTAGGCCTCGCTCGCGTGTGCCGCGCAGATCGCGGCCTGAGATGGGTCCTTCTCCCGCGCCACGATCTCGGCACTGCCCGCCGTGTCCCAGGCGCTGACCAGTTCCGCATCGGGCAGGTGCTGGCTGAGCCATGTCCGGCACTGGCCCAGTGCCACCGGGTGAGACAGCACCCGCCGAACCTGAGGCAGGCTGCCGCCTCGGACGCCGAGGATCGCGTGATGAACCGGAAGCAGGATCTCCCGGTTCAGGTGGAGACTGCTGTCGCCGAAGGCCTCCTGGAGCAGGTCATACGTCGGCGTGATGGAACCCACCAGCGAATTCTCGATGGCCAGGCAGCCGGTGTCGGCCTTGCCTTCGCGTACCGCCTTGACCACGTCACCTACTTCGCGGCAGGCGACTACCTCCGCATCAGGCCATTGTTGCCGGGCCGCGGCTTCGCTGAACGAACCACGGGTGCCCTGGATCGCAACGCGCATCGTTCTCTCCAGTAAAACGAAAAGCCCCGCCGGATTCCGGCAGGGCGTCGAGTGGTCCGGTCGGGTCAGCCTAGCGTGCGCTTACCCCGCCGAACGCGACTCGCGCCGCGCCGGTGCCGGTAAAGCCGAAGAACGCCAGGTGACCGACCATGATCGCAGTCTACTGCCCGCTCATTCAAGGTGTCAAGAGCGGCTAATGTACCCCGCGCCTCGGCTCGGCTAGCTTACCGGGCCGGTTTACCCTCGAGCGACGATGAGCGACGCCCTTCTCAGTTGTCCCATCATGGCCGGTCTCTGCCAGCGCCATGGGCCGGTGCGACTATCCACGCAGCCGGCCTTCGAATCGCTGGTTGATGCCATTAGTCTCCCAGCAGATCTCGGGTCGTGCAGCCGAAGCGATCATGAACCGACTGCGCGACCGGATTCCGATCGAACCAGAGCCGCTGGCTCGGGCCAACGTCAGGGACCCTTCGAGCCGCCGGGCTCTCTCGTGCCAAGACCACATACTTGGGAGAGCTGGCACGGTTTACGGCCGCGGGCGGATTGGATGGCATCGAATCGCTGCCGGACGCCGATGTGGTAGAACGCTTAACCTCGGTCAAGGGAATCGGAGCTTGGACAGCGGAGATGTTTCTCATCTTTCGCTGAACCGCCCGGATGTGTGGCCGGTCGGGGATGGGGGCATTCAGCGGGCGGCACTCAACCTGTACCGGATCAGAAGTCCGCGCTCGCTGCAGAAGCTCGGCGAGCGCTTTCGGCCGGTTCGGACTCACGCAGCCTGGTACCTCTGGAGATCACTGGATGAGGCGTGAGGCCGGGTTCGCCGGCCTTGGCCTCCTTTTCATTCTGCTCGGATCGGGCCATGAGCCAGCGGCGGCTCAGGGCCTTCCCGAATACCATCCCAACAATCCGGTCGTTGAGTCCCGCTCCGGGGATCTATTTCCAGCCTTTCGTAGAGCCACGAGCCGGGTGGCGCCTTGCCGTCGGGCTCGACTACGCGAGCATGACCGAACTCGCCTTCGGCTTCTCGACCGATACTTCGTTTCTGCTCGATGCCGAGAGCTACCGGTTCAGCGTCGGCATCGCGAAGGATCTCGGCCCTATGATTTCCTTCTGGCTGATGTGTCAGTCGGTGGTGTTTTTGCCGGCGGACTGGATGGGTTCTTGGATTGGTATCACGATCTCTTCGGAATCAGTTTTCCGGAGCGGGAAGGAGACCTGAGAACGAGTTCGACTATCACTACCGCTATCCAGACGGAACTCGGGTCGAATACTCCAGCTCGAACTTCCACTTGAACGACCTCCGAATCGGGGCCGGTCACCGCTTTAGTCCCAAAGTCCAGTCGGTCCTCTCGGTGACTCTCCCGACATCGACGGCGGCGGACGGATATGGCCGCGGCGTCGTTTCGGCGAGTCTGCTGACCACCGTTCGGGCGCAGATTTTCCCCGGCTTACCTATGAGGGGAGCTTGGATTGGGCTACACTCCCGGCCATGGTCCGCTGAAGCAGATTCAGAATCAGAGCTTTATCGCCCTTACCTCCGGCCTGCGCTTCCGGTTCTGGGGAAAGCAGTCACTCTACGCCAACCTTTACTGGGCTTCTCCCCAGTACGACGACGCCGAGGCCACCGCGCTGAGCGGGAGGAACTCGACTTGGATTTCGGCTGGATCTACCGCACGTCGGGTGGGCGGGATTGGAGGATCGAGTTTGACCGAAGATCTCTACCCCAGCGGACCGGGGATCGATCTGATCATGAGGGTGGGGACAAGCTGGTGAGGGAACAGCGTGAGAGGTTAGAGGTGAGGCCCTCCCGTTGCAGGCGGAGGGCCTCGTTATTTCGGAACCACCTTCTCACTTCTTACTTCTCACTTCTCACGCTTCTAGGTCTCACTTCTTACGCTGTTCTCTTCTCCAAACAGGAACTTCTCCATGTTCGAGAACAGAAATTCCTTTGCCTTGGCATCGCGAACGTTCAAACCGTAGTGATTGATGAGCTGCTGCTGGGTTTTAGCCACTCCTGCCAGCAGACATTGCAAATCTGCTCGTATACCCGGAGCCCGAGATCATTCTGGAAGGGGCGGAAGGCCAGCTGGTCGCGCTCCTGGCCACAGCGCGTGCAGAGGACGGTCGACATGCAGGAAGATAACCCGTTCCCTAATACCGACGACTTACGATCACACCACCCTCTCCCCGCTTCAGCGCCTTCACACCGGAGCGGGTTCCCAACCCGGCACCAAGGCCGAAGATCACTGCGGTGGTACCGCTGACCAGGGAAGCAACGCGACAGGCCACATCGAAAGGGCAGCCAGCATTCCTGCGATCCAGGGGCGGCCGGAGAATAGATCGCGTCAACGAACCGGAGCCTGCGCCGCACGAAACTCCGCGCCAGGAAGAACCCGGCAAATCCAGCAGTGACAATCAGCAATCCGGCAATCAATCGATACATTGGTTCGGCTCTTATGTGGGACTCGTTCCACTACGGAACAGGGCTCCCTGAAAGATTCAACCTCTCACCAGCGGGCCACGGCACTGCCCCAGGTGAACCCCGAGCCGAAAGCCGTCATGACCAGGACGTCCCCGCGAGCGAGCCGCCCGGCCCGGACGCACTCATCCAGCCCAATAGGAATCGTGGCAGCCGTGGTGTTGCCATAGCGCATGATGTTGTTGTAGACCTGGTCTTCCCGGAGGCCTAGCGCCTTCTGGACCGCTTCGGAAATGCGGAGATTGGCCTGATGCGGGATCAGGAGAGAGACATCAGTCGTGCCGAGCCCCGCCTTCTCCAGCACCGTGCGAACCGACTCAGGCATCCGGGTAACGGCATGGCGGAAAACCTCCTTGCCGTCCATATGCGAGGAAATATCTCCCAGCCTCGAGGTGCTCCACGGAAACCCGGGGATGGTACCTCGAACCGGGACCATCGACCCACAGGACCTCGGCAAAATTACCGTCGGCCCTGAGATCGAAGGCCAACAATCCCTGATCGGGGTGTTCAGCCGGTTCGAGGACCGCCACTCCAGCGCCGTCGGCGAAAATCACTGCGGTATTCCGTCCCCTCGTGCTGACGTCCATGCCGGTCGACTGAATCTCTGCTCCGACCACGAGCACCCGCTGAGTACTCCCCGCCCGGATCCAGGCATCGCCCACCGAGAGTCCATAGACAAATCCGCTGCATTGAACCCGGACGTCGAGTGCGGGAATGGTCGGGATCCCCAGCATGCGCTGCAGGAAGACTCCGCCTCCCGGGATGAAGTGGTCGGGGGTCGAGGTCGCATAAACGATCGCGTCGAGGTCCTTTGCGGTGAGGCCCGCCATTTCCAGGGCCTTTAGCGTCGCCTCATGCGCCAGGCCGAATCCGGTCTCCCCTTCGGCGGCCCAGCGCCGCTCCTGGATACCGGTCCGGACGCGGATCCATTCGTCCGAAGTGTCCATCAGCTGAGCGAGGTCCTCGTTTCGGACCACGCGGTCGGGAACGGCGAACCCGGTCCCTGTAATGCGCGAGCGAGGCATTTGGGCCCTCGTAGTGCTGGCCAGTTGTCGGCAGGAAACCGTATCTTCGCGGAAGCCGCACCCTCCCGCAAGAGAGAACGATCATGACCGACGCGAGCGATCGCCGCCTCGGGATGGACCGGAAGATCAGCCGCCGGGACTTCCTCGATGGGCTGGCGATTGCCACCGGAATGGCACTGACGCCCTTCGGTTGCAACGCTGGAGTTGAGGACACCTATGCTCCCGAGCAGGCCCCAGGCTACTACCCTCCGGCTCTGACCGGCCTCCGCGGGAGTCATCCCGGATCCTACGAAGTAGCCCATCAACTGCGGGACGGCACACTCGGGAGCTCGATTGGCCGCCCGCGAGATACCGGCGAACGATACGACCTGGTTGTTGTCGGCGCCGGGATCAGCGGTCTCTCCGCAGCATACTTCTATCGCAAGGCCCGGCCTGATGCCGGATCCTCGTGCTGGACAACCACGATGACTTGGGAGGCCATGCGAAGCGTAACGAGTTCACCGTCGGCGAGCGGCTCCTTATCTCCTACGGCGGAACTGAGTCCATCGAGAGTCCGGCTCAGTACAGCGAGGTGGCTCGAGGGCTGCTGAAGGAGCTCGGGATAGACCTGCAGCGCTTCTACACCGCTTTCGATCGAGGGCGCTACCGGAAGCTCGGTATGACCAGAGGCATTTTCTTCGATCGGGAGACGTTTGGAGCCGATCGACTGGTGCGCGGGGAATGTCCGACATCTCCCGGAGCCTGCTCAACCGCGCGCCACTCACGGAAGCAACCCGGAATGACATCCTGCGGGTGCACGGCAACCGGACTGATCATTTCCCCGGACTCACTTCGGCGGAGAAGAAGGCCCGGCTCTCCCGAATGAGCTACCGTGATTTCCTCCTCAATGTCGTAAAGGTCGAGCCGAGGGTGATCCCGCTCTTTCAGGCGATGACGCACGATCTCTACGGTGTCGGGATAGACGCGGTCCCCGCCCTGGATTGCTGGGGACTGGAGATGCCGGGGTTTGCGGGCCTGAAGCTGGACGATGAAGAGCCCAGCCCGGGCATCGGGCGTACGCCGCTGCTCGAGATGAATGAAGAAGAGCCGTACATCTTCCACTTTCCCGACGGCAATGCGTCGGTTGCCGGGCTCCTGGCCCGGCACCTCGTTCCCCGGGCGCTGCCCGGCGCTTCGATGGAGGACGTGGTCACCGCCCGCCTCGATTACAGCAGGCTGGATCAGCCTTCAGACTCGACTCGCATTCGACTCAACAGCACGGTGATTCGGGTAAACCATCGGGGCGATCCCACTTCGGCCCGCGAGGTCGAGGTCACCTATGTTCGGGGCGGAAAGCCCAGATCGGTGCGGGCAGGAGGATGCGTCCTCGCCTGTTGGAACATGATGATTCCCTATCTCTGCGCCGAGTTGCCGGAAGCGCAGAAGCAAGCACTCGCCTACGGGGCCAAGGTGCCGTTAGTGTATGCGAATGTCGGGCTCCGGAACTGGCATGCCTTCCAGAAGGCAGGAGTGTTCGATGTGTATGCACCGGGCAGCCATTACGTGCATGCCTTTCTCGATTTCCCGGTCGATCTGGGAGCCTATCAGGCGCCGCGAAATCCGGAGGACCCGGCGGTGGTGAAGCTGGTGCGGACTCCCTGCCAGCCGGGGTCCCCTCCCGGGTTCAGCATCGCGCCGGTCGGGAGGAGCTGTTGCAGACCCCCTTCGAAACGTTCGAGCGAACGCTGAGAGACCAGCTGGCCCGAATGCTTGGTCCAGCGGGCTTCGATCCTGCCGGCGACATCACCGCCATTACGGTCAATCGCTGGCCCCACGGTTACAGCTACGAATACAACTCCCTGTGGGACGGGCCGTGGCCCGAAGGTCAGAGCCCTGTGTCGTGGGACGCCGGCGCTACGGCCGTCTCACGATCGCCAACGCCGATGCCGGGGCGTTTGCCTACACCAATTCAGCCATCGATCAGGCTTGGCGCGCGGTCGGTGAGCTGCTCGGAGGGACTGCATGATGAGCGACGACAATCAGGATGAAGACCAGCTCCCGGAGGAGGATTTCGCCGATCAGGACGCCACCGTTACACCCGTCCCATTGCGGCGAGGAGGTCGTGATAACCCATCGATCCAGGCGGCGGGGTGGAGCAGGAAGTACATCGAGGACTGTGAGGTCTGTTGCAGGCCCTGGCGGGTGACGCTCCACTGCAGCGGGGACGACGGCCGGGCCAGCGTGGAGCTGGAGCCGGGATAAGCCGCTCGCCTACCAGCGGAACTGATAGGCCAGCTTCACGAAGAAGCCGTCACTGGCTCGGGACATCTCGGAAAAGTTGAATGCCGCCGTGTCGTCCAGCGAGCTGCCGTAGCCCAGGAACGCGACGGTGCCGGGTGAGGGCTCGAACGACGCCAGGAAGTCCACTCGCAAACCGTTGGATTCCTGGAAGGGTTGGGGCTGGCCGTTGATCAGCAGGGGATCTCCGGTGACGGCGTCCTCCAGCGGGGCCCGTCGCTGGGAGACGTACTCCCCACGACCCGGAAGAACAGCGGCCGCGTCGGCTGATACTCGACCTTCAGCCGGGGAATGATCGTCCGGGCAAACTCGGAGCCGTCCCGACTTCGGGTAATCAGGGAATAGGTGTTGGATCCACTAACCCGAATCGATCCGGTCGGCCTCAGATCCAGGGTACCGACGACGCGGGTCTCGTATCCCTCCGCCCCTTCCGCGAAAATAGCCCCGCGGGCCCGGATCACCTGGACGAACGCATCGAGCGCCTGCCAGGTTGGTGTCGTCAGACCAAGGTTCACGTTGAAATTGTTGTCGGTTCCGCTTGGAGCATCGTACGGAACCGTCGTTCCGCCCTGGTCCACTTCGTAACCGTTGTATGCGCCGGGCTCGAAGTTGGTGAACCGAGCTCTCCGTGAAGATTGAATTGCCACCCCCGCGGAGAGTAAAGTCGCTCTCGGCCTGCCAGACTCCCTCGAGGGCATTTCCCACTTCGAACCCGTCGTAAAGCCAGGTGTAAAACGGCCCTCCAAAGAAGTTGGCCTTCTCCAGAAACGCTCCGCGGGCGCCGTAGATGGAAAAGCGATTGAACGCATGCGCCGGGATGATGTTGTTTCGGGGGACAAACCCGGCTTGCGATTCGAAGTCCTTTCCGAGGCCGGTGACTTTGTAGTTGAAGCCCCACGACCTTCCCGTGCGATCGAACTCCGCTTCCCACAGCGGCGCCGATCGGGGATCGACGACGGGAACGTCTCTCGTCACTGATCCCCCGAGCTGGCCCGCGACGTAGTAGAGCTTTCCGAAGACAATACGAACGTCCCCGGCCAGAACCCGGTTGTAGGCGTCTCCTGCGTCCTTGGAAGTCGCGGTAACGCCGGCTGTGGAATTGGCCCCGATGTCATGCCGGATCCGGGCGATGTTGAACCAGTTGTCGTCCGGGCCCGACTGATCCACACGCGGTCAAGAAAGGCAATATTGTTGGGTCCGAGCTTCGAGGTCACTTTGCCGCCGACGATCGGATCCACGATCTGCCAGGTGTAGACCAGTTGGTTCGGAGTCGCGAACAGCTCGATCCCCTCAGGAAGAACGGACGCTTCTCCGGAAAGAAGAGGGCGAACCGCTCGTTCACGGTCACCGGGCTCGCGTCGGATTCGATCTGGCTGAAATCCGGATTGTAAAGTGCCGTCCAGCGAGAGATTACTGGTGATGCCGAGCCGCAGGTTCGCTCCTACTTCGGGATTGACGTCTTCCCGCGCGTAACCGTTTGCCGTCGGCGCACCGTTCGCCGAGGCGGTCACAAAGGGCTGGAACTCCGTCGTGATCCCCCTCTGCAGGTCGTTAGCCCGGTCCAGGGGGCCGGACTGAATCAGGAAACTCGCGTTGGCGCGCCGAGTGTCGGTCAGGTATCCTCGTAACCCGTCCGCTGGATTTTGCGGACCACATTCAGGCCCCACCGTTGAGCACCATTCCCGGATAGCGTAGGCTCTTGAACGGGACCCGGATCTCGACGACGTATCCTGAGTCCGTCAGCCGTCCTTCGACTCCCAGATATAATCGGGGTTCTTGTCGATGGTTCCGCCCTGCAGGCTTCCCGCGGTGAAGCCGCCCTCGCTTCTCACCCCCATCCTCCTGCGACCCCAGCGGGTTCACGGTGAAGAAGAACGCCCGCCTCCGGTCATACGAAGGTGTCGAGGTAGATCGTGACTCGATCATCCGCGTCCAGATTGTCCCGGTCGGCCACCGTGGCGCGAATGGCACTGGGTTGGCTTTCGTTGGCGAGGATACCGAAGTAAATCGCGTTGGGCGCGTACCAGACCAGGACGACCGTCTTTTCCTCGGCGGGCCTGCTGTCAACCGGCTGGTATTGATGGAAGTCGGTGAGCCTGGCGGCCTGGGACCAGACCGGCTCATTCAGGTCCCCGTCGATGGTGACGGTGGCCTCGAGCCGGGGGCCGTGGCGAAAAAGCGGCCGCGTCGAATCCGGCGGCGGGCCCTGAAGGGGCGACGATGAGGGCGAGGAACATTTTGGCTAGGAACGTACGAGGAAACCCTAAAGGCAACAGGGAGTGTTGCGCTGCTTCCAGGTCCGCCTAACCCACGTCTTGCTCTGTACTCGGCATTCCTCGTTTTCGTTTCTACCGTAGCGCAATGCAACAATCCGGGTCGAGCTTGGCGGCGCGACGAGCAGGCCAGATGCCGAAGATCAGTCCGATCGCGGCGCTGAACCCGAACGCCATGATGATGCTTTGAGGCGAGATCAGGGTGTTCCAGCCCGTTGCTCTTGGCGAGCAGTGTCCGGTCACCCAGACGCCGAGCAGAATGCCGAGCACCCGCCTAGCCAGGCACAGGACCAGCGGCCTCGACCAGGAACTGGAACAGGATGTTGCACTGCGCGTCGCGCCCAGCGCCTTGCGCACGCCGATTCTCGCGCGTCCGCTCGGTGACCGACACCAGCATGATGTTCATGATGCCGATGCCGCCGACGAGCGAGGCTCACCGCGGCGATGCCGGCCAGCAGGGTACGTGAAGGTCTGCGAGGCGTATTGCTGAACGTCGCCAGGAACTGTCTGGCTGGTTCCGGATCTGGAAATCGTTCTCCCCGCCTGGCCGGATCTTGTGTTCGCGCCGCAAGACCCGCTCGATGTCGACCATGCCCTGTTCGACCGGCACGTCATCGCGAACCTGTACCCCGACCGAGCGGAGTCGGTCGGTTCCGAACACCCGGTAGCGCGCCAGTCTCCAGCGGAATCCAGATCTGCTCGTCCGGGTTCTGCCATGACCCCGTGGCCCCTTGCGGGGCCATGATGCCAATGATCTCGAACGCGATGCCTCGAATCAGGATCGGTCTGGTGGAGCAGCCCGACCGGATTGGCTTCCAGCAGCTCGGGGATGTCGGCCCCGAGGACGGCGTACCGCTCGCGAGCGGCGTCATCTCCACTCGTAAACATCTTCCCCTGGGCGATCTGTGTAGTTCCGGACCTCGGGGAAGTTGGCCGTCGCTGCCGGTGACGTTGGTATTGATGTTCTTGTTGATGTGCTCTGATCTGCTGCTGCGAGACGATTTCGGGCACCACGGCCTTCGATGAACTGGCCGTCACGCTCCAAGGCATCCGCATCGTCGATGGTGAGGCTCGACCCGGTTATTGGAGGCAACTCCCCCGGTAAACGACATGCCGGGGCACACGCTGAGCGCACGTTGGCGCCCAGGGAAGCGATCTGATCCTCGACCGCCTTCTGGGCTCCGGTGCCGAGTGCCACCATCGTGATGACCGCCGCCACGCCGATGATTGATGCCCAGCGCCGTGAGAATGGAGCGCAGGGCATTGGCCGGATGGATTGCAGCGCGACGGAAACAGTCTCACCAATCAGCATAGTCAGGGCCTGGTGGCGGGGGCCTTGGTGGTGCCCTGGGGAGATCTGCAGGCCCGGCGAATCCGGACCCTGTCACCCGGCTCACCCGTTCCTTGAATTCCTGCTGGGACCGAACCAGGCTCGCGCTGGGCAGCACGAGCACCGAGTCTCCCGGCTCAGCCCGGAGACGACTTCGGTGTAATCCATGTCGGTCAGACCGGTCCGGATGTTGAGTGGCACAACGGCTGCCGCCCGGCGCGGGCGAAGACGATGTGGCGTCCACCAAAGCGCGTATCGGCGCTGGTTCTGTGAGCTCTTCCCACCCTGCCGCCGCCGCCCATCCCGGCGAACACCTTTCGCAGCAGCGCCGCTCCTCGGCTGTGGGCTCCTGGCCGCTCATCCGTTTCTGGAAGATGGCCTTGACCTGGCCTTCGCTGACGCCCGCCGGCAGCACGACGCTGCGTCCATCCGGCAGGGTTAGCGTATTGCCCGCTGGCCCGCTGGTCCCGCCGCCGCCCTGGCTGGCGGTCGTCTCAGGCTGTTCCCTGCCGGTTGCGCGTTGCCTTGGCGAGCTGCGCTTGAACGTCGGCCATCGAGAGGCCGAGCACCTGACCGCGGAGCTGACATCGCGCTGGGTGCGCAACGCGGCGTTCGGGATCGCAGGACGCTGTCGCGGCGGCCCACTGATCTCGACCTCGGTGTTCATGCCCGGGCCTCAGGAGGCCCTCGCGATTCTCGATCCGCACCAGCACCGGGAACATGGTGACGTTCTGCACCACCGTCGCCTGCGGCTCGATCTTCAGCACCGACCCGTCGAAGGGGTGATTGGGATACGCGTCCACCGTGATACTGCGCCCGCAGCCCCGGCTGGATCTTCCCGATGTCGGTCTCATCCACCAGGGTCTTTCACCTGGACCAGGTTGAGGTCGGCCATCTTGAGCAACACAGTGCCTCCGCCGACGTCCTTCGTGGGCGACGAGATCGACCTGGCCGCGCTCGACGTCCTTTTCGATGATCGTGCCGGAGATCGGGGCCCGGACATCGGTGTCTTCCAGCTGGATCTTGGCGTTCTCCACATCGACCTGGGCGCTCACCACCTCGGCCTTCGCGTTGGCGTAAGTCCAGCATCGCCTGGTCGTGCTCGGTTTCGCGTGAGGGCTTGAGAGCCGAACAGCTCATCGGCTCGACGCTTCTGGGCGGTCGCGTTCGCCAGTTTGGCCTTGGCCACATCCGAGGTTCGCTTCCGCCTGCGAAAGCGTGTTCCGTGGCTGGCGCTGATCGATCGGACCATGCAGGCTGGCCGCGCTTCGACCTGGCCGCCGGTCTCCACCAACATCTCGCAGGATCTCACCCGAAGCCTTCGACTTGACCTCGACCGTCGTCGTGTCGGGCTGGATCGCGCCATTGGCTCGGGCGGAGACCACGATGTCCCGGCGTTCCACGGAACGCCGAGTAGTAGACGGTGGAGGCGGCAGGCGGCTCCTGCAGGCCACCGCCATCGTCAGGAAACTCAGAAAGATCTTGCGCATCAGCACTAGAGTCTCAGGTGTCAGGTCGGCGCCAGCCGGGAAGTCCCGGATCGGTTCCCAGGCCTTGGTCGCGAAGTCCTGCTCGCGACCATCCCATCCTTGAGATGCACCTGGCGCCTGGCATGCCTCGGCGATGTCGTGCTCGTGAGTCACCAGAACGATGGTCTGATCCTGCTGCGTGCAGCTGGTTGAACAGCGCCATGATCTCGACGCTGGTCGTGGAGTCGAGATTGCCGGTCGGCTCGTCAGCCAGCAGGATGCTGGGCTGATTTACCAGCGCCCTCGCGATCGGCGACGCGCTGCCGTTGGCCGCCCGAGCAGCTCGCTGGGCCGGTGCTCCATCCGGTCGGCGAGTCCGACCCGGGTCAGGGCGTCCACCGCCCGCGCCATGCGCTCCTTGCCGGTCACCCCGGCGTACATCAGCGGCAGCTCGACGTTGTGCAGCGCGGTGTGCCCGCGGCAGCAGAGTTGAAGGTCTGGAACACGAAGCCGATCTCCTTGTTCCGGATCCGAGCCAGGCTCGTCTGTCTCCCAGCTCCGATACCCGATGGCCGTTGAGCCAGTACTCGCCGTGCGGTCGGGCGTGTCGAGGCAGCCGATCATGTTCATCAAGGTGGACTTGCCCGGAGCCGGATGGGCCCATGATCGCGACGAATTCGTTGCGACGGATCGTGAGATCGACTGCCTCGCAGCGCCCGCACGATCTCGCCGCCCATGTCGTAATCACGCTGCAGGTTGCGGGTGACGATCACGGCGTCCCGCGGGACGTCGCCGGGCAGAACCGCCATTCGTTCGTCGGTCGTCTTCAGCGCAGAGGTCATAGGTCCCGTCCGATGAGTGCTTCAATCTGTGCCTTGGCGCGGAGATAGTCGAACCGGGCGGCGACTGCATCCACCTCGGCTTGAGTAAGTGCTTCCTGCGAGTTGAGCAGGTCGAGAATTGTTGCTGCGCCGACCCGGTAGCGCTGTCCGACCACCCGGAGGTCTTCCTGCGCCGCTGCGACGCTAGCCTGGGTGATGTCGATCTTGAGCCGGGCGGCATCCAGCTGGGCAAACTGCGCGGTCATAGCGGAAGACACCTGGCGACGGGTATCGCTCGCCGTCGCTTCCGCCTGGTCCAGGGTGCTGGTTCGGATCGCGATCGTCTGCTCCCGGTTGAACCGGTTGAACAGGTTCCAATTCAAGCCCACGCCCAGTTGCCTCTGGTTGAATAGCTCCCAGTTGCGATTCTCAGTGCCCGGACCAGCCGGTCGGAAGCGCCCAGCGTCAGAGTGGGCCAGTAGGCCGATTTGGACGAGGAAGGCCGGCATCGGCGCGCGGGTACTGGCCTCGGCGCTCTGGACTCCTGGGGCGACTGCGACAGGGCCTCATTCAGCAGGGCGAGGGTATCCAGTTGGGGTGCGACCCGGTAGAAGGCTGAGTCGTCGGCGGCAGCGACCGCGGCCGTCGGCGCCAATCGATCCGGGCCAGCTCGGCCTGAGCCGCAGCCACGTCGGCCTGCGAGCTCACCCAGCGCCAGCAGCGTGTGCGCTACCCAGTATCACGATCGATCGCAGTGGAATCGGAACGGGTGGCACTTCCCGCGTTCAGCTTGGCGATCGCCAGCTTCAGCTGTTCCTCCGCGCGTCTGACACTGGCCTCACGCACTCGTACCAGCTGCCGGCACGCCAGCGTCGGTGAAGAACTGTGTGCGCCGCGGAGAGGCTCGCCTGGCAGTTGCGCATCGATCAAGTCGCGGCCGCCGCATCGCGGTCCGCGTGTCGCCTCGGCGGAATCGATTGTCCCGCCTCGCCGGAACCCGGTGAAGAGGGCCGAGGTCCGCGTCTGAGGCCGAAGTTGACGATTCTGAGATGAGGTGTTGCCCCCCACCAGCTCGCCGGTGCCTCGAATTTCGACTCCGGGCTGGTCCTTCCGGTAAATACGGTCGCGCCGCCGCACGACGGTCGCGCCTGTGACGCTCGGGAGGCAGGCGCCCTTGGCAGCCCGGACCTGGGCGTCGGCGTTGCGTACCGCTCCCATCGGCGGCGACCACCGCCTGGCCGCAACCGCCCGGGCCAGTTTCCGGCGAGCCTCCGGAGCGTCACCACTGCGCTGCTGGGCCGCCAGGTCCGGGCAGACACGGCGGCAGCTGAAAAAGATCTGCCGCAACGGCGAGGCCGGGTCCAGGAAGCGAGCGCGTCGAGTAGCTCGGTGTCAGCGGCGACCAGTGCTGCGGAGTTCAGGGCGTTCATCTTGTAGCGTCCTCGTCCAGCCGGGCCGTGAGTCGGCGTACTGCGTTGCTGTTGAACTGGAAATCGTGAGCTGGCGCGGATCTCGGAACGGATCTGGACGCCGCGATGGTTTCACGACGCGGGGCTACTTCCCCGCCAGATGGCGTCCATGTCGCCCCGGTGCCGGTCGAGGATGGCGCTGAACGCTGGGTCGCGCTGGGGGTCACTGCAGCCGAAGCGAGCTTATTCACCCAGCAGGCGAAGATAGCCTTCCATCCTGTCCCGCGGCTTTCCCTCCCAGAGAGTCCGATGGGAGACTCCCAGTCACGGCACCGCCAACGCGGCGCCGAGGACGAATGCGGCGAGAAGCGCAGAATGCCCGCCTTCCAGGTGCTGCGCATCATCGATCGTCGTCTCTCATGGTTCGGGAATCATGGCTGTGAGAATGAGTTCACCGTCTGCCGCGGTGCTCAGTTCGAGTAACGGCTCACCGACCGCGTCGCTCCGCCGGGAACTGCCAGCCATGCACCGAGGGCTGCCGCTCGTGGGATCGCCGCCGCCGCGATTCCCGGTCGGGCCCACCGGAGCCAGGACCTCCCCAGCTATCCAGCGCGATCGCTTGCGGCAGCCCCCGCCATGACTCGATGGACAAAATGCTCCGGCCGCCTCGAGGTGAGACCGGAGCAGAGCACCGATCTCGGGGTCGGGCATGCATGCTCGAAAGATTGAATTCCCTGGCTCACGAATCACCTCGGGGCTCGAAAGCCGTAACCGTACGCAGCGCCCTCCGCGCGTGAAAGACACTGACCGTACCGTGCCCACTGGGATGCCCAGCATCTCGGCGATCTCTCCGTGGGAGAACCCCTCCGAATCGAAGAGCACGACTGCGAGCCGCTGCTGCCCGGCAGGTCCGCCAGTGCCCGGTCGATACGCTTTCTCCAGCCTTCCTGTTCGAGCAGAGCTCGGGGTGATGCTTCGCCCTGAAAAAGCTGAGGGCTCACCGGATCGGTCTCCTTGATCTGCCTGCGGCGACGAAGATCATGAGCTGCATTCACCACGATACGAAGGATCCAGAGCGAACTGCCGTCCCGGGTCATAACGATGGATGTTCTTCCACGCCGAGAAAAGCCATCCCGTGCGGCGTCATCAGCGTCTTCGGGGGTGGTGAGCACGGCTCGCGCCACTCGCCGCGCCGCCGGGCCGTATCGGCGAACCAGCTCACCAAACGCCCACGGTCGCCCCCTGGGGCCGCAACCGCCAGGTCGGCATCGGCTATCTCAGAACTACGCAGCGGGGGACTCCCGATGTTGAATTCCGTACCCCAGGCCCGGCGACTCGATAGCTGTAGCCTTCGAAGCCGCGCGCGGGTGGGGAATAGGAAACTCCTTGTCAGGCAAGGATCGGTGTCTGAGTATCCGGGATCGGGACCGAATTACAAGCGCGGGCAAGCCTCGGGGGCGGTAAGGATGAGCCATCCTGACATGGAAGATGCGCGGAGCGGGAGGAATGCGTGACTACGGCGGGTTCAGATGTTCCTGGCTAATCGCCGCGACGCCCAGGCCTCTATTCCAGCCGCCAGGCCCAGCCAGATGCAAAGCCCGACGACGTACGCCATTGCCCGGGGCAAACCAAAACAGCAGAGCGATCACCACGAGTCCCCGCGTGCTGAGCGGACCAAAGAAGGAGCGCCACGCCCCACTGATCACGGTTCGCGCGGCGATCGCGGTGCGCCCACGCAGGTTTCGCCTCACCCGGCGGTGCACTGCTATGCTCACCCGTCGATTGACGGGTGAGATGGGATGGTGCCAGCCGTCCCAAACCGGGAAGCTGGCGCCGTTCGACCTAAACGCTCGATGCCAGGTCTTTCCTGAACCAGGCCTCCATGGTAGTGGCCAACTCCGAATGCATTGATGACCACGTCCAGCTCTGTAATGATTACCGAGCAGACTGGAAGCGTTGAGGTTGCTGGAGCCCACTCCGGACCCAGGTACCATCTGACTACCGCCAGGTCTTGGCGCGCGCGGCCGTGGTCCCTTCCCCACTCGGCGATCACTGATTGCCACGGCGCCGTAGAAGAGTCCCGGTAACCGGGATCCGGGTCAGGTTGCGAGGGGACGAACGGCAATACATCACTGGTTATCCCCGGAACCCGTGAGGCGGATCGTCGGCCCCATCGCGTGCAGCCTCGACGACAGTACTGGTGAACAATCGCCGGAGGCGCGGAACGGGAGTAGGCATCGCGGTGATCCAGAGTCGGGATCCCACATCCGGCGGCGAGGATAATCGGCGAACGCGGTAGGCTCGCTCCACGACCAGGCGCCTCCGGCGACGACCGCTTTGGACTTACTCGCCTTTCCCGAACCCGAGGGACCCCTCAGGAAGCGTGTTCGCTGCAGTTGGGAAGAGCGGAGATCCCGCGCTCTTCCGCACACCCAGCGCGCTGGACGCGTCGATCATCTGGGCTGCCGGGCCCGCGATCTCGACCGCGGTGTCGCGCCACGGCGAGAGTCCCTTCTCGGATCTCCGACCACTCGTCGCCGATGCAGAGAGGCCGCCCACAATCGCCAACCCGCTGGCCGTGCGCAGCAACGGCGATGTCTTCCAGTGGTGCCGCGGACGTTGTTGTCCAACAGCAGCCGAAACGGGCTGCGGGCGGGTTGAAGCAACGAACCTCGACTCCCCCATCACGCAGTTTCTTCCAGCATCGGCGTGGCGTCGCGATCAGAGCCAAGCCAAAGTCGTACAAAGAGGCGAACCGCGACGCGCTGCGCGCGACCATCGCTCACGAAGCGCATCGGCAGAACGTCGGCCGGTGCGGTCGGTCACCGAGACTGATCGCAGTTCTCCGAGAGTGCAGATCCGGTGCCGCGCCTCGGCGATGAGGCGTAAGCATCCCCCGCCGGGGTAGACCTCACGGGGCCGTCTTCCGTGGCGGTCAGACCCGATTTCCGGGATGCGCACGGTCCACCCGACGCTCACGGTCGAGCGCGCCTCGAACCAGGACGCCTCCCCATGCCGGGTTCGAGTCCGGCAGCGCATTGCCTGCTTCGGTCTGCGCTTGAGTCCCCGATGCGCGCTCCACCCCCGGACGTTTCAACGCCTCGCGCACTGTACTGTGTGCGCTCGTCCAGCTTTGCACCCGAGTTCTCGGCTGCACCCTGCGGCTCACGATAACCTTCGGCGGTTCAGCCAGCTTCCCGGGCAAAGGCTTTGTCTTTGAGGCTTTTTTCTTCACGCTGGAGACCTCAGAAGGTCTTCAAGGCTTCTCGCGACGGGCGTGGCCCATGGCGCAGGCGACCAGGAACCCACACGCAGAGCTCTATCCACGGCGAACAAGGGCCATTCGTGCCATTGGGTAGTCATGCGTGGCACGCCACATGTAGTTGGCGTGGGAGAGGATCAGAAAAGCGCGCTGGAGGTGTTCGGGGAATCCCTGAGCCGCCCAAGAGGTCCCGCCACGCCCTCGGCGGGATGCTCCTCGGTCGGCGAGTGAGCCGCACAGGGAATCTCTCGTAATCGGTGTCGCAGCAGCCCCACCAGCCTCACTGTCAGGTTGCTCTCCATGCTTCGCGTGGCTAGAGGCGCATCGCTGCAGCCGATGGCGTACATGTGTTTCCTGAGCGCTCGCTGGCGGTGAACCCGCATGAGCGCGAGGCGCGCTCGGGCGGGTCCAGGTAAGTATAGGTCGGTTGAAGGGTTGAAGGGATCGAATATGTTCCGGAACGGTGGTCCCTGCCCCGTTAACAGACTGACCCTTCGGCGTGGCACGCCGAAGGGTCAGTCACGTCTCAGACCGGCGGCCGCTACCGAGCTCGCTGCCTTCACGGATTGGGACTGCGTCGTGCCACATATCGGCAGCGGCGCTGCCGGGTCCCATAAGTGCCGCTGGTTGATCGCCGACGCGAGCGAGTCCGCTAGAATCCGGTGCGTGCGCAGTGCTGTTGGTGAATGCCGTCGAGCGAGAAGATCGGGCCGAAATTGATCGACTGCCGTGGGTTGAGGAAGGCTCCGGACACATCGGGGAAGACCGGGATTCGCCCCTGTGCCTTGAGCTGCGCGAACGCCGGATTGACATCGAAATAGGCCCAGTCTCGGTTTGTGCCACAGATTGAATGTGGGCGTTACTGCGACGGTGACCATGGCGCTCACCTCCTGGGACTGATGACGCTTGGCCCGTCCGCGCAATCGATGGTTCGCCTTCCTGGCCACAGCGCTGTCCACTCTCGCCACAAGTACACGGTACTGCAGTTGAATCCGCCGAGCCTGAGGTGAGCAGCTTGCCGCGACCGTGAAAGTAGGAATCGCGCCGGAAAGTACCGGGCTCCTGCGGAATGGGCGGTGTCACTACCGTCGTGCAAATGGGATCCGCATTCTTGAGGCAATAGTAGATCGCGGCGGGTGAAGCGAACGGAATATTCGTGACGTTCCCAACGGCTATCACCGCAACCTTGGCCCCTTGTCTTGAAACCGAGTCCGCCACGGAATCGAACTGCGCGATAAACTGCGGCACTGGGGTGATCTGGGTGCTGTCGCCGGCGTTGGTCAGACTGGAAGGCACCCAGCACGTCGCGTTGCTGCCGACGAAGATCGTCACGAACGTAGGCTGGAGTCATCGCCTCGACCTCGCCCGTCCCCCAGCATGATAGTCTTGAGTGGATCGTGAGCCGATGGGGAACCGCCGAAGGTTGAGCAGTGCGCCGACTGCATTACCCGGGACCCCGCGTTGTTGAGCAGCTCACGGGGACATGTTACCGGCACAGGTGGTCAGGAAAAGCCGTTCCTGACGCGGGCCTGGGTCACGTGCTGTTGGTGAACGGCGGCGGGCAACGTGACGCGGCAGCGTCGGAAATGGTGCTGGTGCCCACCGCCGCTGCGAGCAGGGCAGGGTAGGCACGCCTGGGTACTGTCGCTGTATTGATGCCGAGCGATGACTGGAAGCCCGGTGTAATGCTGTAGCAATACGTAACCGGAACGAAGTACAA
>ERZ1370068.3222-contig-2339_pt1 | contig 24378 bp, 34 predicted proteins | sample MGYA00561227_ERZ1370068 | MGnify/ENA primary metagenome ERZ1370068 (study PRJEB38410, sample SAMEA6850437) | metagenome | study: Metagenomic assessment of the ecological functions of the soil: analysis of the soil microbiota associated with the...
CGCCACGGCTTCGTGTTCGTCAACACCGCGGCCGGCATCCGCGCGCCGAAGGACCTGATCGGCAAGACGCAGGTCGGCGGCACCAATTTCCAGCCGGCCGGCAACATCTGGATGCGCGGCATCCTGGAGGAACGACTACGGCGTGCCGCACCGAGCAGGTGACCTGGGTGGTCGAGCGCAGCGAGGACGTCGCCGTTCGACGCGCCGCCCAGGACCTGCGCATCGAGATGAACGCAGCGCCGGCAAGATCGCTCGACGAGATGCTGGCCGACGGCGACATCCCGGCGATGACTGTCGCCCGATCTGCCGACGCCGTTCATCAAGGGCGACAAGCGGATCGCGCGGCTGTTCCCGAACTACAAGGAGATCGAGATCGACTATTTCCGCGCGACCGGCATTTTCCCGATCATGCACGTCACCACCATCAAGCAGGAGATCGTCGACAAGTATCCCTGGGTGACCGACCAACTCTGGTCAAGGCGTTCGAGGCGGCGAAGCAGCATGGCCTATCGGCGCGTCGCCAATCCGCGCATGGTGCCGCTCGCCTGGGTGCGCACCGCGCGTCGAGGAGCAGGAGCGTCTGCTCGGCCGCGATCCCTGGGCCTATGGCCTCACGCGCCGCCAACCGCAAGAACCTCGAAACCGATGCTGCGCTACGCCCACCAGCAGGGCATGATCAGCACGCGACCTGGCCGCTCGACGAGCTGTTCGACGACACCGACCTCGGCGACGCCGGCCGGCTCGATGGATTTAGCAAGTGGCCCGTATGAACTTCGACGAACGGCCTCGCCGACGATCCGCGCCACGCATGGCGCGAGGCAGAGGCTCGACCTCCTGGTCGGCGATTCACGACGGCGCGCATTTCATCGAGACGCCAAATCCGGTGATCGTGCTGAGCGGCTTCAAGTCGCTCAGGGCCGGCGGCTGTCGTCGCTGCAGCGCGACGGCGCGATGAGCCTGGTCGTGACGCCGCCTGGGACGCCGAGCGCGCCGCGGAATGACTGTCCGCGACGCGCGCGTCGTCGCGCGCCGACGATGTCGTCGACGGCGCTGCGGTCGAGCTCGGCCCCGTCGCGCAGCGCTCGGACCGCAGGCATCGCCGGCCTGGCCTTCACGGCCGTGCGACATCGCCAGCCGCCGTCGTCGCCGCGCTGCCCGCCGGCGCCGCTCGGCCGACAAGCTCGTGTTCGACGCCGCCGCGCGCCAAGACCGCGGAGGAGATCGCCAACGCCCGCGAGGCGACCCGCATCGCCGAGCGCGGCTACGCGCGGATCTGCTCGAGATCGCGCGGCCCGGCATGAGCGAGGACGAGCTGGCGGTCGAGCTCACGTGGTACATGAAGACGCTCGGCGCCGAGGACAATTTCCTCCTGCTCTGCGCCGGGCCGCACAATCCGGCGGTAGCGCCGTCGAACGGACGCAGCATTGCAGGGCGGCGACATCATCCTCGCCGAGATCACGCCGAGCTATCGCGGCCAGCTCGCGCAGATCTGCCGCACCGTCGTGCTCGGCGACGCCGTCGCACGAGCTCAGCGGACAAATACGCGCTGCGTGGTGCGCGCGATGGACGAGGGCATCGCGCGCCGCCGTGCCGGGCGTCACCGATGGCCGCGGTCTGCCGCGCCATCAACGCGGTGCTGGAGGCGGAAGGGCTACGGCGAATATTGCCATCCGCCGCACATCCGCCGGCGCGGCCACGGCCTCGGCTTCGGCTCGATCCGGCCGGGCGACGTGCGCGCTCGACAACGACACCATGCTGCGAGCCGGACATGGTGTTCATGATCCATCCGAACCAGCATCTGCCGGAGACCGGCTACCTGCTGTGCGGCGAGCCGGTGCTGCTGACCGCGCAGGCGCCGAGCCGCTGACGCGGCGTCAGTCCGCGCTGGCCGAGATCGTTCTCTAGGTCGCGGAGTCGCCGTGCTCGCGATGCATCCGACGCTGCTGGTGCGGACCCGCCGACTGGGATGCCGGGCGGATGCCGAAGAACGAGTTCGCCGCGCGCATCGCAGCACTCTGGCGGCGGTGCCCGTCCGCGGGCGGCGCGATCGTCTACGGCGGCCGCGCCCATCACGCGGAGCTCGCCTATCTGACCAATTTCACGCCCAAGCTCGAGGCCGCGTTGGCGCTGATCCCGCGCGCGGGCACGCCGCAGCTCCTGGTCGGCGGCGGCGTCAACATGCTCCCGGCGGCAAAGCCGCTCACCTGGATCGACGACCTGCGCCCGTTGCGCAACGCCGGCACGGCGGTCGCCGAATGGGCAGCGCGACAGCGCGGCGACGGCCGGCCGGTCCTGATCGGCGCGTGGTCGAGTGCCGCATGCGCTGCACCAAGAGCTCACCAATCGGCCTCGGCGGCGCGATCGAGGACAAGACATCCGGATCTCGCGGCCTTGATGCGCCGCAAGAGCGGCGCACGAAATCGCCGCCATCGCCGCGCGGCCTGCGCCACGCTCGGCGCTTCGCCATGACGGCGATCGGCGACGCCCAGCGCGCGGCGCGCGGGCGCGACCGCCGCCGTTCTCGCCGGCGAGCGCCGCCCACCAGCGCGGCGCCCAGGATGTGCGCAGCTTGTTCAGCCTCGACGGCGGGGTGAGCTTGCGGCCGTTCGACACGCCGGTCGAGCGCGCGGTCGATCCGCTGCAGGTCTATGTCGCGGTGCGGCAGTCCGGATACTGGGCGGAAGGATCTGCCGTGCTGGCCGTCTCGCCGCTTGCCGGCGCGCTGGCGGCCGATCCTGCGCCGCGGTTGCTCCCCCGGTGCAGGCCGGCAGGCCATGCGGTGAGGTCGCGCGCGCGATCGGCGAGGCCATCCGACCGAAGCGGCCGCATCCGGTCAGCGCCCGGATCGTCGGCAACGCCATCGGGCTTGCGCTCGAAGAGCCGCCGCTGATCAGCGCGGGAATGCACCGACGGCTTCGAGCCCGGCGGCGTCTACAGCCTGCGGGTGGGCGTTTGCGAGCAAGCCGACTCGGCCATCGTGTCGGCGATGGTTGCGGTCACCGAAGGCGGCAGCGACGTGCTGTGGTCTTCCCCGGGGCTATGCCGTGACCGCGCTCGAGCAGCTCGGCCGCTATGTCGCGAACGGCGCGTCCGCGCCCGACGCCAGCGCGCGAGCTGGTCGAACTCCACCTCATCGACACCGTCGGCGCCTGGATCGCCGGCGCGCGACCGCCGAGGGCCGCTTGCTGCCTGCGGTTTCGCGCCGGGATGCGCGACGGGCAGACAGGCGGGCGGCTCGCTGGCGCTCGACCTCGCGACCCGCTGCGCGCTGGCGCGGCTGAGCGAGATCGACGACATCCATCTCTGCCTCGATGACCACGCCGGGCGCTATCGTCGATCCCAGGCGCGCTCACCCTGGCGGCGACCATGCCGGGGGCGAAAGCCGAGGACGTGATCGCCGCGATCCTCGCCGGCTACGAGGCGATGACCCGGCTCGGCCGCGCCATCGACGGACCGACCGCGCCTCTACCGCGGCATCTGGCCGACCTATTTCGCCGCGCCGTTCGGCATCGCCGCGGTCGCCGCGCGGCTGCTCGGGCTCGACGCGCAGGCAGGCCGCCAATGCGCTGGCGCTGCGCGCTCACCCTGGCGGCGCCCGGCGTCGGCCATCACAACGCGCAGACCACCGCGCGCTGGTTCGCGGTCGGCAACGCCGCCCGCAACGGGCTTTCCGCCGCCCTGGCGGCGAAGAGCAGGCTTCACCTCCGACCTCAAGCTGATCGAGGGCAATTTCCTGTCCGGCGTCTACGGCGTCGACGCCCGACGCGCGCGGCGCTCACCGCGCGGCCTCGGCGAGGCCCTCGCCGTGGCCGAGGTGTCGTTCAAGCCGTGGTGCGCGGCGCGCCAGACCATGGCGGCGACCCAGGCGCTCAAGGAGATCATGCGAGGGCGGCGTCGCGCCCGCGACCATGATCGCGATCAGCCGCGACGGTGCTGCCGCCGCACGTCAAGATGATCGGCCACGGCGTTGCGGCCGGCGACCGCGCCTCGCATCTGACCAGCCTGCCGTACTGCCGATGGCGGTGGCGGCGGTGGCGCCGGACCTGGCGTTCGACGTCGCTCAATCACCCGCGAGCCTGCCGCCGGCGGTGCGCGCCTTCATGGACAAGATCACGGTCGAGGCCGACGAGCGGCTGCTCGCCGACTACATCCGCGCGCCTGGACGGCGCGGGTGAGCGTCGAGGCGGCTTCGAGGCAGCACGAGCGGCAGCTCACGCATGTTCCGGCGATCCGGCGCGCCCTTCGACCGGGCGCGCGTGCGGGAGAAGTTTTGCGCTTTTCGGAACCAGTCGTCGGACAGGCAAAAGCGGAGCAACTCTTTCACGCGCTGCGGCGAGGCGCTCGCGCACGGCCAGTTCGCCTCACTGGTCGCGGAGATCGAGCAGGTCTCAGAAAGGGCCGTCGCTTTCACCTGGCAGGTAGGCCTCGGTATAGAGCTTCGCCGGGTCCGGGTTCCTCCGGCAGCAGCTGCAGCTCCACGTAGGACTTCGCCAAGCGTCGCCAGCGCCTTCGGGTTGGAATTTTCCGTCGTCGGAGAACATCGGCATCAGCTCGTCGTAGACGCGTGACGTGATCGTCCTCGTCCTTGTTCGGTGACTTCCTTGGCGATCGCCACGGTCTCCGCCTTGTTCTTGCGCATGAAGTCGATGGTCTCGAACCAGCCCTTCAGAAATCGCGCAAGCGCCTCCGGACGTGTCGGCGATGAGCTTGTCGGTGGCGAAGATCACGTGGATATGGAAGTCCTTGATGTCGGTGAAGCGGACCAGGATGCGGCCCTCGCCCCTCTTTCTCGAGCTCGAAGGCGTTGCCGATGTCCATGATGACGCCGTCGATGTCGCCGCGCTTGAGCGCCGCGATCTGTCCCGGCATGGCGCCCATGGGCGCGATTTCGATGCCTTTCGGGCCCCAGCCCTGCCGCCGCGACGTCTCGCTGACCAGCCAATAGGTGAGCGAGCCGGCGGTCGACACGCTGATCTTCTTGCCCTTGAGGTCGGCGGCGGTCTTCGGACCGTCGGGCCGCACCACGATCGCCAGCAAGCAGCGGCGGCCCGGCCATGGCGGCCACCGCCCTTGATCGGCGCGCCCTTGACGATGAACGCCATGGCGGGACCGGAGCCGAGCAGCGATGTCGAGACTGTCGGACGCCATCGCCTGCTGCATGCGTGCGTCGCCGGCGAAGGCGATCGACTCGATGCTCGAGGCCGTTCCTGGCGAAGATGCCCCTTGCGCATGCCGATATCGAGCGGCACGAACGAAAACGCCTCCGGCACGGCCTTGCCGACGCGAAGCTTTTCCGCGGCGTCAGCGGGCGACGCCAGCATCGCGCCCGAGGCTGCGAGCAGGAGCATCATGGCGGCGGAGCGGAACACGGGGCGCAACAGCGCGTTCATCGACATGGCAACCTCTCGGTTCAGGACGAATTTCATCTTCAGCAGCCGCTCGGCGTTGCCGACGAAAATCTTGCGTCGGTCGCCGTCCGCGATGTCGAGCCGCTTGATGGTGTCGATCGTCGGCGCGATCGGACCGAGCGGCGTGTCGGTCGCGAACACCACGTGGTCGCTGCCGAAGAATTCGAGCCCGCAGCGCACCGCCTGGATGCCGCCGCCGAACAGCGCGGTATCGCCGTAGAAGTCGTGCAGATAGTCCAGGTGCGGCCGCTTGAGCGACGGCAGAATGTTCGAATAGTCCTCGTCGCTGGTGCGGCTGCCCAGCACCTGCAGGCCCGGGCCGATGCGTCCATCGTAGTACGGGATCATCCCGCCGAGATGATGGGTGATGATCTTGAGCCCCGGATAGCGGTCGAGCAGGCCCGCTGAACACCATCCGCACCATGGCCACCGAGGTGTCGTAGGGCCAGCCGAAGCACCACCACATCTCGAAGCGGGACTTCTGCTCCGCCGGGTAGTCCGGCATGCTGGCGGTGCGCGCCGGGTGCAGCCAGATCGGAAGGTCGAACTCCGCCATGGTGGCGAAGATCGGCTCGAATGGCCGGATCGTCGAGCGGCCGGCCCGCCACGCTGGTGAAAATCTGGACGCCGCCGGCGCCGAGCTCCTTCACCGCGCGCCGCGCCTCCTTGACCGAGCCCTCAACGTCCGTCATCGACAGCGCGGCGACGAAGGTCGGGAAGCGCTCGGGATGGCGCGCGCACAGCTCGGCCATGGCGTCGTTGCCGATCCGCGCCAGGTCGAGGCCGACATCGCCGGCCGCGAGGTCCTCGATCGGCGGGTTCGGCAGCGAGATGATTTCGCGGTAATCGCCGAACTGGTCCATCTCGCGGAAGCGCTCGTCGAGGTCGAACAGCTTTTTGACGCCGCGCAGCCGCGCCGCGATATTGCCCAAGCGCGGCGCAATGCGGCTCATCTCCTGGAAGAACTTCTCCGGCATGATGTGGCAATAGATGTCGACGATCGTGTCGTTGGCCATTGGAAGCTTTACCATTCGCGTCATATCCGGGCAGGCGTCCGTCAGGACAGGATCAGGCGGTCGCGCGATTGAGCTGGCTCCGGTCGGCCAGCGCCGTGAGCCACGCTGTTCAAAACTTCGTCCGATCCGGCCCTTCAGCCCGAGCGTTTCGCGCGCTTCCTTCGGCGTCGCGACCTGATAGCCGAGTTCCTCGATCAGGCCGGCGCACCTTCGCGACCTGCTCGGCGTTGCTCTTGGCGAGCTTGCCGCGGCCGATGAACAGGCTGTCCTCGAGGCCGACGCGCACATTGCCGCCCATCATCACCGCCTGGGTGGCGAACGGCATCTGGAAGCGGCCGGCGCCCAGCACCGACCACTGATAGTCGTCGCCGAACAGCTTGTCGGCGGTGCGCTTCATGAACATCAGGTTTTCCATGTCGGCGCCGATGCCGCCGAGGATGCCGAAGATGAGTTGCAGAAAGATCGGCGGCTTGAACCAGCCTTTGTCGACACCGTGGGCGAGATTGTAGAGATGCCCGACGTCGTAGCATTCGTGCTCGAACTTGGTGCCGTGCCCCTCGCCCATCAGCTTTGAAATCTTCTCGATGTCGGCGAAGGTGTTGCGAAAGATGGTCTCGCTGGTCCCGAGCAGATAAGGCTTCTCCCAGTCGTGCTTCCATGACTTGTAACGCGCGACCATGGGATAGAGCCCGAAATTCATCGAACCCATGTTGAGCGAGCACATCTCCGGCGACAGCTTCATGACGCCGGCCGAGCCGCTCTTCGACCGCCATGGTGGGCGATCCGCCGGTGGTGATGTTGATCACCGCGTCGGTCGCCTGCTTGATGCGCGGAAGGAACTGCATGAACATCGCCGGGTCGCCGGTCGGGCGGCCGTCCTGCGGGTTTCGCGCGTGCAGGTGGAGGATGGCGGCGCCCGCCTCCGGCGGCGGCGATGGCCTGCTCGGCGATCTGGTCGGGCGTGATCGGCAGGGCGTCCGACATGGTCGGAGTGTGGATCGCGCCGGTGACGGCGCAGGTGATGATGACCTTGTCGGATTTCGCAGCCATGGGTGTCTCCCGGTCTATTCGCGAAGATGACTCTTAGGATCAGCTTGTGCGGGGATCCGCGGTCAGGCGCAAGCGCCGTTCCAGCGGCAACAGTTGCCAGCCGAAGCGCTCCACCAGCAAGCCCCAGATCCCTTTGGGCGCAAACAGCATCACCGCGATCGCGACCGCGCCGAGCATCAGGAGATACAGGCTGCCGAGATCGGCCAGCGTCTGCCGCAGCAGGAAAATACGATCGTGCCGATGATCGGTCCCTCCACCCGCCCGATCCCGCCGATCACGGTGATGAAGATGACGAAGGCGGTCCAATCGTTGACGCTGAAGGCGGTATCGGGGAAATCCGCAGCTTCTGCAGGAAGATCAGCGCGCCGACCATCGCGGTGCCGAACGCGGTCAGGACATAGACGACGAGCTTGGTGCGGGTGACGTCGATCGCCGTTCGATCGCGCAGCCAGTTCGTTGTCGCGAATTGCGGTGAGCGCAAGGCCATAGCGCGAGCGCAGCAACAGCACGATCGCGGCGAGCACGACGACCACGAGGGCCAGCGCGACCCAATAGATCAGGAACTCCCGCATCTGCCGGCTCGACGCCATCGCGGTCACGATCCCGGCCGGCAGGCTGATCCCGGAGCCGCCGCCGAGCGCGGAGACCTGCGACGAGAGCAGCCGGAAGACTTCGGCGACGACCCAGGTGCCGATGGCGAAGTAGTGGCCGCGCAGCCGAAACATGCAGACCCGCGACCGGCAGCGCGACCACGGCCGCGATCACGCCGGCGACCGGCACGGCAGACGAGCGGAGGCATCGCCGAACAGAATGGTCGATGCGAACAGGACATAGGCCGCCGAGCCCGACATAGGCCTGCTGGCCGACCGAGACCAGCCCGGCGTATCCCGCGAGCAGGTTCCAGCAGACTTGCGAGCGCGACATAGGCATAGATCTCGGACAGGAGCCGCAGATCGTCGCGGCCGCCCCAGGCCGGCGCCGCCGCGAGCGCTACCAAAGCGACGGCGAACACCGCCATGCCGATCCGGCTCGACCGGCTCGCATGCTCGACGTGGAATGCGGCGCTCATGCCTGCACCTTCGGGAACAGGCCCTCGGGCCGCACCGCCAGAATGACGAGAAAGGCGAGATGCCCGGCCAGCAGCTGCCAGCCCGGATTGATCTGCGCGCCGATCGCCTGCGACACGCCGAGGATGATGCCGCCCGCGAGTGTACCCCACATGCTGCCGAGCCCGCCGATGATGACGGCCTCGAAGCCGAAGATCAGCCGGGCAGGCCCGATCGCCGGGTCGAAGTTGGTGCGCACGGCGAGAAAGACGCCGGCGACCGCGACGACCGCAAGCGACAGCGCCATGGCCAGCGCAAAGATGTGGCGGTTGTCGAGACCCATCAATTGCGCCACCGACTGATCGTCCGACGTCGCGCGGAAGGCGCGGCCGAGCGCGGTGCGGTAGAACAGGAGTTGCAGGCCGGCGATGACGCGCGATGGCGACCACGAATTGCAGCAGCGGAAGAACGCCGATCCACACGCCCTCGCCGATCTGAAAGCTCGCGACCTCGATGGCACCGGCCTTGAGCCGGCGGCTGTCGGCGGTGAACAGCTCGAGCAGCGCGTTCTGAATGATGACGGAGAGCCCGAAGGTCACCAGCAGCGGCGGCAGCACGTCGTCGCCGAGCGTGCGGTTGAGCAGCGCCGCGCTGGAGCCCATAGCCGATCGCCGCCATGATCGGCACGACGACGACGATGGCGAGCAGGGGATTGAGCCCGAGCGTGTCGGTCGTCATCAGCGCGACATAGGCGGCGAGCACGATCAGATCGCCATGGGCGATGTTGACGAGCCGCATCACGCCGAAGATCAAGGCAAGTCCGGCGGCGAACATGGCGTAGAGCCCGCCGATCAGCACGCCTTGGATGATGATGTTGACCCATTCCATCGCGGTTACGTTCTCAGCGACTCCACGTGCTCGTACCTTCACGCTCCAAAATAGGCGGCCGAGATGGCCTCACGCGTCAGCGTCCCGGCGGAGCCGGTGAGCGCAACGCGGCCCTCCTGCAGGCAGTAGACGCGGCTGGCCGCCTTGAGCGCCTGCACGATGTCCTGCTCCACGATAATGAGCGAGCTGCCTTCCGCGACGATCGACGGCAAGCGGGCATAGACCTCGCGCACCACGATGGGCGCAAGGCCGAGACTGATCTCGTCGCACAGGAGAAGCTTCGGATTGGACATCAGCGCGCGGCCGATGGCGACCATCTGCTGCTGGCCGCCCGACAGCGACGTGCTCGGCACGTGGCGTCGCTCCGCCAGCACCGGGAAGAGGTCGTAGATCCGCGCCAGGTTCCACGGTCCCGGCCGCGCCGACCTGGCCGCCGATGAGCAGGTTCTCTTCGACCGAGAGCGAGGCGAACAGCCGGCGCCCTTCGGGAACGAGCGCGATGCCGCGCCCGACCACCGCATGCGCAGGCTGGTCTCCGATCGGCTCGCCGTCGAACAGGATCGCGTCACGACGCGACCTGATGGCCGCCGGCGATGCAGTTGAGCAGCGTCGACTTCCCGGCGCCATTGGCGCCGATGACGGCAACCACCTCGCCCGGCGCCACGCGCAGCGAGACGCCGAACAGCGCCTGGAAGTCGCCGTAGAAGGCGTCGAGCGCCCGCACGTCGAGGAGCGGTTCAGGCATCGGCGGGAATTCCCATGTAGATTTCGCGAACTGCCGGCGGACTTGATCACGGTCTTCGGGTCGCCCTCGCCGATGAAGCCGCCGCCGTGCAGCACGAGCAGGCGATCGACCACCGCGACGAGCGCGTGCACGACATGCTCGATCCAGACGATCGAGACGCCGCTGCGATGAATGCTCCGGATCAGAGTCGACCAGCGCCGTGCATTCGTGCTCGGTCAGGCCGCCGGCGACCTCGTCGAGGAGAAGCAGCCGCGGCTGCGTCGCGAGCGCGCGGTGCAAGTTCGAGCCGCTTGCGATCGAGCAGCGTGAGCCTGCCAGCCGGCCTGTTCGCCTTGTCGGCAAGGCCGCATTGCTCGAGCAGCTCGACGCAGCGCGGATAGGCGTCGCGCTCGCTGCGACCGCCGCCGAACGCCGCCGCCACGACCAGGTTCTCGAACACGCTCATGCCGTTGAACGGCTGCGGAATCTGAAACGATCGCCCGATGCCCATGCGGCAGCGGCGCTCCGGCGCGAAGCGCGGTGATGTCACTGCCCGCGAAGATGACGCGCCCGGCGTCGGGCCGCACCGTGCCGCTCGCGATACCGAACAGCGTGGTCTTGCCGGCGCCGTTAGGTCCGATGATGCCGAGCGCCTCGCCCTCGGCAACCGCGAGATCGATCGCGTTGCGCCACGATCACCGCGCCGAACCGCTTCGAGACTTTGTCGAAGGCGAGGATGGAGGGCATGGTCGTCCAACGCTTGCCCGCGAACCCGGTGCGCTCCGTCGTCCCGCTTGCGCGGCGAGGGCTGGGTCGGAGGCTGCTGCGAACACTCGTGTGCGTGCACTCCCCCTCCCTGTCCCTCCCCGCAAGCGCAGCGGAGAGTGGAGTCCGCCCAGCGTCGCCGCATACTGCAGCTCGGCCGAGCATCGCAACAGCGCGCTGACCTCACGACAGCACGCTGCAGCGGTCCGCCGACCGGAATCTCCGGCGCGGTCTTGTTGGTGGTGATGACCAGGTCGAACTTGTCGCCCTTGCGCTGCCACTGCCCGGCGACGAGCGGCGTCTTGGTCGACGTTCTTCACCGGCTGGCCCGTCCATTTCACCGGGCCGACCATGGACTTGTAGTCGGTCGCGACGATCGCATCGAGGATCGCCTTCGGCTCCAGCGTCTTCGGAGCGCTTGAGCACGTCGATCGCGACCTCGAACAGCGCGTGCTGGAAGCCGATCGGCTGCGTCCACGGCCGTTTGGTGGCGCCGACATAGGCGTCGGTGAGTTCCTTCGCGCTCTGCCCGGTGAGACCGGACTTGAACGGATGGTTCGGCGTCCACCAGATCTCGGACGTGAGTCCGTTGCCGCGCGCGCCGAGCGAGTCGATCACCGAAGGAAACAGCAGCGCCTTGCCGATGGTGACGATCTTCGGCCCGAAGCCCTGTTGCGCCGCCTGCGACCAGAAGGTGGCGAAGTCCGGCGGGATCATGTTGCCGGTGACGATCTCGGCATTGACCGCCTTGAACGCCGAAATCTGCGACGTGAAGTCGTTGTTCATGAGCTGGATAGCGGCCGGGATCGGTGAGCTTGTAGCCGGCCTGCGCCAGCGCCGGCGGCAGGCCGCGCTGCGGATCGCCCCAGGCGTTGCCGTCGGCATCGTTGGGGAAGAGCCCGCCCACGACCTTGTTGGTCGGGCGCTGAATCCCACAGCGCCAGGAACGCGCCGATGACGTCCTCGAGGCCCCAGAAGAAGTGATAGGTCCAGGTGAAGCCCTTGGCCGGATCGCCCTTGCGTCCGAAGAAATAGGGCTGCCACGGGCAATTGGTGGTGATGCAGGGCACCTCGTTGACCTCGGCCTGGTCGGCGACCGGATTGGTGGTATCGGGCGTCGCCGAGGCGACGATGAGGTCGACCTTGTCGCCGAGGATCAGCTCGGAGGCGACCTCGGCGGCGCGGCTGCCGCTGGACTGGCTGTCCTTGCTGATGATCTGGACCTGGATAGGTACGCGCCGCCGCTCTGCAGTCCGTTGGACAGAATGCCGCGCACCTGCTCGAGAACGAAGCCATCGGCCTCGCCGAAGCCGGCGAGCGGACCGGTGCGCGGGCTGACGTGTCCGATCTTGATGACGCGGCTCTGGGCATTGGCCGGGATCGCCCGCAGCACCGCCGGTGCGGCAATGGCGCCGATGCCCGCCTTGACGAGCGTGCGCCGGCTCACGCCCTGCAAGTATCCGGACTCGTGGATTTCGGAAGCGTCCTTTGGTTGTCATTGGCAACCTCCCTGGTGGCGTTGCTCAGGCGTCACTCGCGCGCCTGCTTGAGATGTTGCAGGACCTTGCTCCGCAGCGCCGCCTGCTGCATCGGCGCTCCAGCTGCGGAAGCCCTCGCCGGACTTGAAGCCGAGCTTTCCGCTGCGCCGCCAGTGCTTCGAGATACGGCGACGGGCCAGGCCGCTGATCGATATCGGGCAGCGACGGTCTTGTGGATCGCGAGGGTCAAATCGGTGCCGACGAGATCGGCGTTCTCGAGCGGACCCAGCACGGCGAGCCGCCGGCCGAAGCTCGCCTTGATCACGGTGTCGACGGTCTCGGCGTCGCAGATGCCGTGCTCGACCAGCGCGATCGCCTCTCGCCACAATGCGTGCTGCAGGCGGTTGCCGACGAAGCCGGGCACGTCCTTCTTGACGTGCACGGGCATCTTGCCGGCAGCCTTATGCAGCGCGATGGTCCAGTCGATCGCCTGCTGCGACGTCCACTGCGTGCCGATGACCTCGACCAGCGGCACCAGATAGGGCGGATTCCACCAATGGGTGCCGAGCGCGCGCGAGCGCGTCGCGCAAGCCCTCCATGATCGTGGTGATCGGGATCACCGAGGTGTTGCTGGCGAGGATCGTGTCTGCGGCCGCACGTGCCGCTCGATCTCGCGCGAACAGCTTCTGCTTCAGCGGCAGGTCTTCCGAGCACCGCCTCGACCGACGTAGTCGGCGTCGCGCACCGCGGCTGGCGAGATCGGCGGTCGGACGCACGCGCTCGACCGCCGCTTGATCGTCGCCGAGATCCCTGCAGATTTGCGAGAATGCGCGCCTTGGCGCTGTCGAGGCTCGCCGCGACCGGAGTCGTAGATCGTCACGTCGTGGCCGGCGAGCGCGAACACCTGGGCGATGCCGTGCCCCATCAGGCCGGCACCGATGACGGCGATGCGCGCCTTGGCCATGGTCTCACCCTGCCGTATAGCCGCCGTCGGCGTAGAGGGTGTGGCCGGTGTAGAAGTCCGGACGCCTTCGACGCCAGGAACAACAGCGGCCCGGCGAGGTCGGACGGCTCGCCGAGGCGGCCCTTCGGCACGCGCGCGAGAAACGCCTTGCGCGCGTGGTCTTGCCGCGCTCTGTCGTCCTCGAACATCCATTGCGTCAGCGGCGGAGCGGAAGACCGTCGGCCCGATGCGCGTTGACGGTGATGCCGGTCGCGCCCCACTCGCAGCCGAGCGCCTTGGTGATGCCGTCGACCGCCGACTTCGACGCGCAATAGGCGGTGTAGCCGGCGGGATGGCCGAGCAGGCCGCGCGCCGACGACATCAGTATGACCTTGCCGCCCTGCCCCTGCTTGAGCATCTGCCGGCCGGCCGCGCGCGCCATCAGCCAGGACTGCGTGACGTTGGCATCCATCACGTCGAGGAAGTCCTCCGGCCTTCTGGTCGACGATCTTCGACACCTTGTTCTGGCCCGGAGGCGACGACGAGGATGTCGACGCGGCCGAACCGTCTCGACCGCCGCGTCGACGATCGTGTCGCAATTGGCCTTCCGAGCTCGGGCGCACTGGCGATCGCTCGGACCTTGCCGCCGCCGAGCGCCTCGCATTCGGCGGCGACCTTCTTCAGCTCGTCGGCGTTGTCCGGCCGCAGATCACGACATTGGCGCCGGCGCCGGCCAGCACCTTTGCCGGCGAGCGCGCCGAACGCACCGGATGCGCCGGTGACGATCGGCGGTCTTGCCGCTTGACGTCGAACAGGGAGAGCGGATTCTTCAGGAAGTCTTCGGACATGGCGTCCTATCAGCTGTTCGGTCTATTCCACGCCTGTCGCGTCAGGCGCTGAGGCACCCATGCCTAGTCCGCAAGCCGATGCTTCGCATCGGCGCAGATCGAACGCGGCGACAGCTCTGCGAGATGATGGACCGCCGTCGCGTCACTTCACCGGCGCCGACCGCAACCGCGATGGTGCAGACTTCGTTGCCGCGGTTGACGATCTCGCGGCTTTCGTTCGGGCCGATGTAGCAGGAGTCGCTCTGCTTTCACGACGGTCTCCTTGCCGCCGGCGATCACCGTCAACTCGCCCGCCAGCACGTAGTAGATCTTTCTCCGGCGGCGAGGCGTCGGGACCCGCGCCGCCGCCGGGCAGGAAATGCGAGATGCCGAAGATCAGCGTCTGCGAGCCGCCCATCTCGGCGCCGAACACGCGCAACGACTTGTAGTCGCGGTGATTGGGCGCTTCGTAGGCCTTCGCGTCGGAGAGTTTGCGGACGATCATCAGAACTTCTCCCCCTTCTCGATGCGGTAGGCGCCCTTGGGATCGACGATGGCGACCAGGCGGATGATGCAGCCGTCGCCGCGATCCCAGTTCCACGGGAAGAACGCGAAGGTGCAGCGCCGGCCGGTGACCTTGTCGATGTCGCCGCCGACGTTCTCGATGCCGAGGATGCCGTTCTTGAACAGGATGCGGTGCACCGGCTCCCACTCCGGGAAGTCGTCCTTCCAGTCGCGCCCGCCCGACCACTTCTTGTACTCGTCGGCGAGATGCGGATGCAGCGGGCCGTTGCGCTGCGGACCGATGGCGGTCGCGAGCGGATGATCGTTGGCCTGGGTGTCGTGGCCGACGACCTTGACCTTCTTCTCCGACGAACCATTCGCCGGCCGACGACACGAAGCCGGGCGCGCGGCAGAAATAGTCCTCGCTGTCCTCGTAGATGCTTGTGCCAGCCGGTGTTGACGATCACGACGTCGCGCGGACGCACGCACCTTGCCGGCGGCCTTTTCGAGGTCGTCGTAGGTGATCGGCTCCCACTTCTTCTTCGGGATCGAGACCACGATGCCCGGAGCCGAAGAAGTGCGGCAGCGGCACCTCGTCGATGAACGGCGTGCCCTGCATCGACGTGCGCGGGCGCGTCGATATGCGTGGTGTTGTGCATCGACTGGTCGGTGATGCGCTGCGACAGCACGCCCGACTTGGCGTGGTAGTGGATGCGCTCGATCTTGACGTCTTCGAAATAGGGCCAGTTCGGGATTGGTAACTCGAAGCGATGGGACAGGTTGAAGAACTCGAGCCCCATGCTGTTGTTCAGGTTCTCCTCGAACGTGACGCCGCGGATTTTTTTGTCACCGCAACTCCTCCCATACCGCATCGTGGTGCACATGTATTACATACTGGTCCAACATCCCGAATAGCGCAAGCGCAAGCCGCCGGCAAATGCGGGCATCACGCCGCGGCAGCGCGCAGGTGCTCTTCCAACGACCGTCGCGTCGCCAACAGCCGCTCGGCGATCAGCTGCTCCTGCGCATGGAACGCGTTGCGCCGGCACCGGCACCGAGAGATCGCGATCGTCGTTGCCCAGCGACGTCGCGCATGACCACGCCGGCTGCGCAGATTCCCGGCGTGTGCTCCTCGCGGTCGAACGCCACCCCGGACTTGCGCACGGCCTTGAGGTCTTTGAGCAGTGGTCGCTCGAGCCGCGTGATCGTGCTCGCCGTGCGCGCGCTCGAAGCTGGTGCCGATGAGCCGCGCCGACCGCCATCTCGTCGAGACCGGCGAGATAGGCCTTGCCGTTGGCCGTGCAATAGCAGCGGAAAGGTCTCGCCGACCGCCGACACCGCGCGCAGCCGCTGCGGCCCGATCACCTGATCGACGAAAATGAGGTGGTCCTTCTTGATGGTCGCGAGGTCGACGGTCTCGCTGAGCTCGTTCGAGAGCTTGAGCAGGAACGGCCGCGCCAGCGCGACGAAATCGGTGCGCGCCGAGGCCGGCGAGCCGCAGGATGGTCGGGCCGAGGCGGACGCGGCACTGGTCGGCGACGCCGCGATCAGCAGCTTCTCGGCGGCGAGCGCTGCGACGATGCGCTGCACGGTCGAGCGTGCGAGTCCACCGCTGCGCGATCTGACCGAGGCTCAGGCCCGCCGGCTGTCCTCGAGCGCGCGCAGGATCGCCGCGGCACGGCGCGATGACCTGACCTGACTCTTGTCGTTGGCAACGCGGCTCCGGTCGCCGGCGACAGGCGGCCCGCTCTGCTTTTGCACTTTCGGTCTCCGCCAACTACGCGGTCGAAACGCGGATGGCCGCGGCCTGGACTTGCCTCTTTGGCTCACCGGTTGATACATGTTAGAACCATAATACGATACACAAGGCATACGATACAAACGCACCAAGGCGTGGGGGATCAGGAGCGGCATGGTCAGTAAGATCGCGCCTGGAAGAGCACTTCCTGTGTCCCGGTTTTGAGGATTACTGGCAGCGCCACGGTCGGCGACGTCGATCCCGCCATCTGCCGCGAGGTCATGTCGCGCGGCTGCCGGACTTTCGGCGAGATGCGGCTTGCGACACGATGGACCGCGCCGGCATCGCGCGCGCGGTGCTGTCGCTCGCCGGACCCGGCGTGCAGGCCGAGCGCGACGCGACGACCGCCCGCCGCAAGGCGCGCGACGCCAACGATTTCCTGGCGCGCGAAATCGCAGAAGCGGCCGGACCGCTATTCCGGCTTCGCGCATCTGCCCATGCAGGACGCCGGCCGCCGCCGCGGACGAGCTCGAGCGCTGCATGCGCGAGCTGAAGTTCTGCGGCGCCATGATCAACGGCCACACCAACGGGCAATACCTCGACCATCCGTCGCTCTATCCGTTCTGGGAGCGGGCGCGAGGCGCTGGGCGCGCTGATCTACATTCATCCCGCCGATCCGGTCGCGCCCTCGCCGGCGCTGGAGGGCCACACCGGGTCTGCGCCGCGCCACCTGGGAATGGGACGTTCGAGACCGGCTCGCACGCGCTGCGGCTGATCTTCGGCGGCGTGTTCGACCGCTTCCCGCGCGCGCAGGCTCGGTCTCGGACATCTGGGCGAGACGCTGCCCTTCCTGCTCTGGCGCTTCGACAGCCGCGCCAGAGCTCTATGGCGATCAAGCTCGCGAAGCCGCCGTCGCAATACATCAAGGAGAATATCGTGGTGACGACGTCGGGCATGTGCTCGGCGGAGCCGCTCAACTGCGCCATCGCCGCGCTCGGCCACGAGCGCGTGATGTTCGCCGCCGACTATCCCTTCGAAGTCGACGGAGGAAGCCGGCGCATTTCATCGACAGCGTGCCGCTGCGAGGAACAGGTACGCAGCGACATCTGCTTCAACAACGCGGCGAAGCTTCTGAAATTGCCCGGCTGAAAGTTAACATCGGGCCCGATCGCGAGGGCGCCAATTCGCCGCTTGCCAACACTGGCGCCGCTCGGCAACGTGGCGGCAAGATCGGTCGAACCCGATGCAAGACAGCTCTGGTCATCAGAGGAAAGTTCATGCGCAGCTTGAAATTGACCCTTGCAGGCATCGCGGCCGCCGCGCTCCTCGGTGTGACCGCGGGCACAGCCGCCGACCCCGTGCGTGGATCTGCGTCTCCTGCGGCCCCGGTCTCCAACTGGGCCTCGATCCTGCTGAGAAGAAGGACCTCGCCCGGCATGCTCGGCAAGTCCTACGTGTTCGAGCCGGTGCGCTATCGCGGGCACGCCGCCGATGATCACGGCGCTGGCGAACAGCGAGCTCGAGGTCGCCAACCTCGCCTATTCGCACGCTCGCGCATCGCGATCCAGAACGCCGGCATGGATGACCTGCGCGTGATCGCCGACGAGTTCCGCGACGGCGTCGACGGCTACTACTCGCAGGAATACATGGTGCTCGCCGACGGGCCGATCAAGAAGGTCGAGGACCTCAAGGGCAAGGTGGTCGCCACCAACGCCGCCGGCAGCGCGGTCGACGTCGCCACGCGCGCGATGCTGCGCAAGTTCGGCCTCGAGGACAAGCGCGACTACACCGTGGTCGAGGCGCCGTTCCCGACCATGCGCGCGATGCTGGCGGAGAAGAAGGTCGACCTCATCCCGGGCGTGCTGCCGTTCTCGCTCGATCCGGAGCTGCGCAAGATCTCGCGCCCGCTGTTCATCCAGCGCGACGCGCATCGGCGTGACGCAGATGATCGCCGTGGGCGGCGCGCAAGCCGTTCCTCGACAAGAACCGCGCCGCCATGGTCGACTTCATGGAGGACACGCTGCGCATCGTGCGCTGGTATCTCGACCCGAAGAACCATAAGGAGGTCGTGCGAGATCGCCGGCGCGCGTCACCAAGCAGCCGGCCGAGCGCTTCGACTGGCTGTTCACCAAGAAGGACGCCTACCGCGATCCCAACATGCTGCCCGACCTCGCGGCGCTGCAGACGCAACGTCGACATGACCACGCGACCTCGGCTTCGTGCGTCGGACGCTCGACGTCAAGAAGCACACCGACCTGAGCATCGTGGAGGAAGCGGCGAAGCGGTTGAAGTAGGGGCCGAGATCGCCTCGATATGCGCAGCGCGCGCTACACGAAGTGGCGCGCTGTCCGCCGACGGCTCGCGTGACGCTACATCTGCGTGGGCCGTTTCGGGCGTTACGTCGGCACGGGCAATGTCTGGCAGCGAGATTTCCAGCGCCGGAACGTATGAGCGCGCCAGCCGCCTGAGTTGATTTTTCGGGCGGTATCTCCTCCATGCCTGCTCGATCACGGCGACCACCTTGCTGCCGCCCGAACGATGCTGCAGGCCCGCGTGCTCCGAGTGACGCCACGCCTCCGGCATCGTCGTCCCGCGAGGGCGCTGCGCCTGCCGGATACTCGACCTGGCGCCCGCCAGATGGCGGCCGCATCGACTCGGAACAAGACATTTCCGGCCGATGTCTACTGCCGGGAAGGCGTCGTCACGGTGACGTTTCTCATCGACCGAGCGGGCAACCTGCGTTGCGAGCGAGATCGCCGAAAGCTCGAAACATTCCGGCGTTCGACGTGGAGGCGCTTGCGATCCTCAAGCGCGCATCCGTTCCTCCACCGCCTGAAGGGCGTCGGCGGCGCGTCCGTGAGCCTCAGGTTCCATGCGGTTCATACCGGCGACAGAAGGTGGAAAAGCGGCTATACATCAATCTGGAAATCCGACCTGACGCTGACGCTCGATGGCTGCCCGTTGAGCGCAGAGGCAATTGGAACGCACGATCATCCGACGACGAACAACGACAGGAAGTGCCTGGATCACCAGTTTGCAGCGATGAGAACGTGCCGCCTGAGGAATTGAGCAATCTCGCCGAGCAGGTGAAGGGCGCCGGATTTCAACTTTACAGCGTTACTCCCGCGCCCGGACCCGACAGTCCGATGACGCGCGTTTTCCCGAGGACGGCCCGCGTTTGTATCCGAGTCGGGCGGCTTCGGCGGAAACGCGGTAGGATTAACCGGGTGCAGCGGCGGCAAAGGAACGGCCGAGGGACACGTCGATGACGGACTACTGGCTGAGCAAGCTGTTCTTCGACCTGCAGCAGGATCCGGAAGCTGGCGCGCGAGTATCGCACCGACATGGCCGCGCGTCATCGACCGCTACGAGATCAAGCCGGAGCTGCGCAAGGCGCTGCTCGACGACGACGTCGGCACGCATCGCGCCGCTGGTCAACGCCTATCTGCTGCGCTTCTATTTCCAGATCCGCGGCATGCCGGAAGGCGAGTTCATCGCGCGCCTGCATGCGCTCAAGGCCAAGGGCAACGCGATAAAGAGGCCACCCATGGCTGAGTCTCGTCGGCGTGTTCGCCGCCAGCCACGGGCCGATCATCGCGCGCAATTGGGAGACGATGCCGGCCGCGCCACCGCAACAAGCTCAGAAGCCGGCTTCGACGAGATCGGGCGGCGGCTCAAGGCGTGCCGGCCGGACCTGCTCGGTCGTCGGTCTCGCCCGACCACTGGGTCAACTTCTTCATCAGCAACCTGCCGGCGATCTGCATCGGCATCGGCGAGGAGCACGACGGGCCGCCCGAGCCGTTCATGCGAGAAGGTGTATCCGCACCAGCGGCTCAGGGCCACGCCGCGTTCGGACGCCATCTGCTCGACACCGCGCTCGACAGCGATTTCGAGCCGGCGCTGTCGCACCGGCTGCAGCTCGACCACGGCACCTGCATCCCGCTCTGGCGCATCGGGGTCGATATCGGACTTGCCGATCGTGCCCGTGCTCGTCAACGACCTCGAAGAGCCGATGCCGAGCATCCGGCGCTGCCTCGCCTGGGGCCGGCTGCTGCGGCAGGCGATCGAGCTATCCCGAGCCGCTGCGGATCGCGGTCCTCGGCACCGGCGGCCTGAGCCACTCGATCGGCGGAGCCGACGATGGGCTGGATCGACGAGGAGTTCGATCACGCCTGCATCAAGCATTTCCAGGACGGCGAGGAGGGACGGCTGGCCGCGTTCCTCACGCGAGGCGCTGCCGCGCACCGGCAACGGCGCGCACGAGATCCGCGACTGGGTCATCGCGCCACGCCGCGGCCGGCAGCAAGGGCTTCGAGCTGATCGACTATTTCCCGAGCCCGGAGACGCTGGTCGGCGCCGGCGTTTCGCGTCGCGGAAGGGGTGGGGGCGAACTGAACTGCCGCCCGAGCCCAAGGTTTCAACCAAGCTTCAACGCACCTCGTTTTCCGGATTTGAAACTTCGGCCGCCTCGACCCAGGGATCAGGTGGGTCGAGGCCAGAACGCTTGACGATATAAAACCACAACAGGTTGTCCCCGCAACCCACCGGGGCTGAATTGAAAGGGAGCCGATCGTGACCGATCAATTTGATATTCCCCAACAAGGCATGGGAAGCGGCTCCACTGGTCGGCGCATTCCAAAACGATCAGTAAGCGCGGCCGCCCTGGCTTCCCGACTTCGAAACGCCCCTGCAGGTCGCCATTCCGCTCAGCGACGGCAGCACCATGACGGTTGCCGCGCGGCTCGCGTTGAAGACCGCGAATGCCACCGCGGAGGTGTGGTGCAATTCAGGACTTGATGGACCCGACGAAGAGCGCATCGAGCAGCGAGGAAAGGCGCGCGTGCTGCCGTATGCGTGACGGCGAACGGCGCGCTGCCTTCGCTGGTCATCGTTCGGCACGGCCGCGACCGCCGATGTTCATTCTACAATGGATGTGTCGTGATCGGCTCCAGCGCCTTTGTACACAACCCTTACGCAGCGATGCCGAATCCCGAGAGCCGGTGGCGGCATCCCGACATTTGGCAAGCTTCTCGATTCCAGTCAGCCCATCAACGCTGCCCTGTTCGGTCAGCTCGGCCGCGAGCTGCGCGCCTGATCGAGATCTGTTTTTCGCGTCCGCCCTGAACTCCGGCCGATCCGCCGACCCTGGTCTTGTCATCGGCGTACGTGGCTCTGAGCAATGTCAACGCTCGTCGGATCAAAACAATTGTTCGGGCCGATCCGGAGGCGCTGCGGGCATTGCGATGGCCGAGCCGAAGCAAACAGTCGGCTCGATGGAAACAACCCACGGCCTCATCCGTCTCGTCGTGCCGTCGCCGCAGTTTCGTTCGTATCTCCGATTGCCAAATCGTCTCGGATACTTTAACATGGAATTGGCGCCGAGATCATACGCCCAGATCTTCTACTGTCTCGCACAACGCGGGCGTTGCGCTCGCCTGATGATGCCCTTACTGATGGCCTGACCTCCCCCACTAGAATAATGACCCGATAACGTCTCGCGTCCCTTTAGGGGGAGCGAAGCGAGATGAAACTCGGTAGACGTTCCCGATGAAATCCGTCCCCACATCGCCCTGTCCTTCCGGCAAGAGCGCCATTGCCGGCGTGGGCTTGATGCTGGCCAGCATCGCCGTGTTCTCGGATCAACGATGCGCTCGGCAAATGGCTGCTGGCGACCTATTCGGTCGGGCGAGCTGCTGCTCGTCCGCAGCGCCGCGGCACTGCTCTTGCTGGCACCGTTCATCCGGCAGGCGGGCATGGCCGCCGTTCACGCGCGCGCCGCGGCGCGGGCTGCAGATCGTGCGCGTGCTCCTCTCGACGCTCGAAGTGGCGATGTTCTTCTGGGCGGTGTCGTATCTGCCGCTGGCGGATACCGTGACCTTCTATCTCGCCGGTCCGATCTACGTGACGGCGCTGTCGGTGATCTTGCTCCGCGAAAAGGTGCGGCTGGCGCCGTTGGACGGCGGTGATCGTCGGCTTCGCCGGCGTCGTGCTGGCGTTGCGGCCGTCGGCGGCGAGCTTCACGCTGGCCGGCGCTGATCGCGCTCATCGGCGGCGCTCTTTGCTTCGCACTTGCTCATGATCGCCACGCGCGGTTACTGCGCGAGACCTCGAACACGGTGCTCGTCGCGGGACAGATCGGCGGCACGCTGGCTGTTCGGCGCCGTGATCGCGCCGTTCGCGTGGATCACGCCGTCGCCGCTCGACCTTGCGCTGCTGGCGCTGTTCGGCGTGCTGTCGATCATGGCGCTCGCCTGCGTCAACCGTCTCGCTCGAAGCTCGCCGCCGCCAGCGTCGGTCGTGCCCTATCAGTACACGATCATCGTCTGGGCGATCGTGCTGGGCTATGTCGTGTTCGGCGACGTGCCCGATGCCGTTCACGCTCACCGGCGCCGCCATCATCATCGCGGCCGGGGCTTTACATCTTCTGGCGCGAGCAGATGCGGGGCGAGCAGGAGGCGTCGCCACCGTTCATCCGTGAGGTCGCCTTCATGCAGATCAGCGTCCGGACTTTGTCGGTCAGCTGAGCGGCCTTCCTGAGGCATTCTCCACCAATTGCTCGCATGCTCGGCGTGTGGACCCGGTTTCTCGCATCGCGACGATCCCGACCGGCGGCAGTCGATCGGCACCTTGATACCAGCGACTTTCGCGAGGCCTTCTGCGTTCGAGGTGCCGAGCGACTGACCGGGCGACGCTTCCGCGCACGGCGACCGCAATGAATGTCAACGTCACCAGAAACGACGCCGGGACTCGATGATATCCACCAGGGATCGAGCTTGCGCCGGTAGAACATCTGCTGAGCTGATTCCGATGAAGCCCGGGCGGGGTCACGACCCACGGCTGCGCAGCGAGTGCCCTACCGTAGCTTGGTACGCCTGACGAGCTCATGGTCGGGTCGGGCGATACGAGCATACTCATGGGCTCGTCGAACAGCGGCTCGGTCGCCAAACTGGCGCCGCGTAGCCCGGCCTGAGTCGACCCACGCATTGTGTCGAGCTCGCCTACCCGCAACCGCGGCAGCAACTGGGCCAGATCGCCCTCCTTCGATCAGCACGGTGGTTTCCGACTATCGCGCCTGAGCAACGCGACGGCGCGCGCCAAGAGCCCGGGGATTGCCACGACCATCGCGCCGACCCGCGTGCCGCCGCCGGCACCACTGGCCACTGCCTCGATCTCGTCACGCGTGGCTGAAGTCCGAAAGCACCGAGCGCGCGAAGCGAACCACCGCGGAGCCGACGGCCGTCGGTTCCGTGCCGCGTGTCGAACAGATAACAGGCCGAGCCCGAACATTCGCTCCGATCTCGGCCAACGACTTGAAACCGCCGAGCTGCGTCTGCGCCAGAAATTCCCGCCGCGCGACCGAGATGGCGAATTCGTCCAGCGCCACCAGCAGCTGAAGATGCCTGCGACTTCAGTGTGGGAGCGCAGCACGCGGTCGATCTGAGTCTCATGGCGCGATCCTTAACCGGTTTGCAATGAAGAAAGTCCACTTCTTCAATTGATCGCAGCGGCATGATCGCCAACAATCGCGCCTGGCAAGACGCAACAATAAACAATAAGCGAAAACGGGAGAGGAACGATGCGCCGGACCCGCCGCCAGTTCGTGCTCGCCAGCCATTTCGGCACCGGTGCGCTGGCTTGCTACCGCGCCGCGCGGCTTTGCCGCCGCCTACCCCGAGCGACCGATCACGTTCGTCTGCCCTTGGCCCGCCCGGCGGCACCGCCGACCTGACCATGCGCGCGCTGTGCAGTGCCGCGTCAAAGGCGCTCGGGCAGCCGATCGTGACCGAGAACAAGGCGGGCGCCTCGGGGCATGTTGGGGCGCTGGCGAAGGCGATTGGCCAACGCGAGGCCCGACGGCTACACGATCGGCCAGATTCCGATCTCGGTGACGCGCTTCTCGCAGTTGGGCACCGTGCAGGTCGCCCCGCTCAAGGATCTGACCTACGCGTCTGCTGCCGCACCTCAGCAATACGTAACTGAACGAAGTACAA
>ERZ1370068.1122-contig-11024_pt1 | contig 24376 bp, 23 predicted proteins | sample MGYA00561227_ERZ1370068 | MGnify/ENA primary metagenome ERZ1370068 (study PRJEB38410, sample SAMEA6850437) | metagenome | study: Metagenomic assessment of the ecological functions of the soil: analysis of the soil microbiota associated with the...
ATTGTACTTCGTTCAGTTACGTGTTTGCTGGCCAGCGGTGTGTTTCTCACGTCCTGGGGCACCATGAATAGGTAGCGAGGGACGGGGGAGTTGGAGCGCCCGTGGGGCGTTGCGCGGTGGATCTGAACGGCGATGTCTATGTTGCCGACTGCCTGGAACCACCGCGTGCGAAGTTCACCGCCACCGGCGCTTACCTCACGCAGTGGGGCACCCAGGGAGCGGGCCCGGGCAGTTCAACTATCCATTTGGGATCGCCACGGATGGCGCCGGCAATGTCTAGCGTTTCGGAGATCGGAAACAGCCGCATTCAGAGGTTCGCGGCATTCCTACCGCCACGAAGGCGGCGAGCTGGGGTCGCATCAAGGCGCTGTACCGCTGACGGAGGGAGCCGTTTCCACTTCGGTTCCACCTTCGACTCGTGGGCGGTGTGGCGGCCGGGCGGCAATGTCAGCGGGTCACCGGCACTTTCGCCCGGGCGATCGCCTCGCCCTGGCGCAGCACCGCGAGTAGATCCCGGGGTGGCGGAAGCATCCACGTGGCAGCGGTCAACCTGGTGCCGGCCCGGCCCGAGGGCGGCGACGTCGAGCAGGCCCGCGCGCCGGCCGAGCGCGTCGAACAGCTCGAGCGTGGCGGGCTCCGTTCCCGGCAGCTCGATCGGCGAGCGTGACGTCGCCGCCGGCGCCCACGCGCGCCTGGAGGTGTGGCCCGGCGCCGCCCGGCAGGTCCATGCGCGGGAACGCGACATGCGCGAGCGCCTTCGCGATCCGAAGCGCGAGCGCGTACTCGACCGACTGACCGACGGTGGCGGAGCGTGCTGTCGCGCCAGGTGAGCACCGCCCGAACGGGTCGGCGACGGCCCGGCCGGCGCGTACTGCCAGGAGCCGTCGCGTGCGCGGCGATGGATCCCTCGCCTCGCGCGCGGCGCTGTCGGAGATCGACCAGCCGAGCTCGAGCCCGCGGCGCGTGACTCCGGTGCGTCGCAGCTCAGCGGCCGGAATCGTCGCGATCACCGGCGCTGCGACCGGAGAGCCGCGCGCGCTTCAGCGAATCCTGCTGCGCCCGGGTGAGCGGCGCCGAGCGGATACTGGCGCGCGCGCGCGAACGCTTCGCCGGGACGGCCTCGCTCAGCGATGCGTGTGCGAGCCCGGACGGCCACACGCCTGCCAGCAGGGTGGACAGCAAGCGGAAGACAGCACGTCGACGGCGCAACGGCAGCCCGCGGCTGCGGACCAGAATCGGGCACGACCTATCACCCCCCGAGCGTGGTGGGCGTACCGGACGCCCATTCGCCGAGTGCGAAAACGACATGAATCTCGGGGAAGTTCAGTGTCGGACGGGCTCGCGAGCGGAAGCGCCAGAGGAGACGCCCGGCGCAAATAGTGCTGGTGGCTCTGGCCCTGAAACACAGCCTGCACACCCGTCGAACAACGATGACGTTAGGTCGAGGGCGGTGCGCGCGTCGACACCATTTGTTCGTGCCACGATTCCCTCTTGCGGTGGCGATGAGCGTTCCGATTACGCTGCTCGCGTTGCTCGACGGGCGCTTCCCCGAGCGCCGAGAGCGCAGCATGGTCGCCGCCCGCCAGCTGCTTCGCCTGACTGCTGTCATCCCCTGACGAGACCCGCAGTCGCTGGCCGCCGCACTCCGCGACGTATCGGAACGCATGGCCGATCGGACCGCTGGGACCAATCGAGGGTTCCCGTGAGTAGAGCGTTCGAAGAGTGCTCGCGCACGCCGTGTTCTCTTGGCGGCGCTCGGGGATCGCGCTGCTGATCCCGGCGCTTGCGAGCGCACCGGCCCGAAGCCGAAGGCTTGATCGACGCGCAGGAGTCGCGTTGCCAGGCAACCCTGTGCCGGTCGGTCGGCAATCTACGATTAAAGGCGGGGCGGGCGAAGCTGCCTCCCGGTGGGCGAGACCCAGTGCGTCACCGATGACGGTGAGCGGCACGCATAATTTCGCTCTCGATCTCGTGATCGCGACACGGGACTCACTGCCAGCGTGAAACGACGCCAGGCTCAAGCTGGTGGCAGTGGTCCCAATCAGCCCCTCAGGACTGTCAGCGGGCGCTCACGCAGAAGGATCGCCCATCTGGCCGCCCGACCGCCGATGGGGAGAAGGTGGCGATCGAGGTGCGATCGCGGACCCCGATGGCGACCCGGTGCTGATCGGGTGTTCTCGATCACGCAGGACGAGCCGCTCAATACCGAGGAGACGGAAACACCTGCGCCGACGCTCGCGCTTCGCTCAGATGGCGTGGCCAGCGTGCGATAGCCAGAGCGGACCGGCGACCCGAACATTACCGGGCAACGGCCAGCAGTTTACTTCCTTACCTTCGAGGCAAACGACGGCCGCGGCGGCAAGCGCAAGGGGCAGGACCACGGTCTGTGTCCCTGCACGACATGGGTCAGAGAAAACACCTGCATCGACGACGGAGCGGGATCGACGACCTTTCGGCGCTGGGCAAATGCCCGGGCTAGGGCTCCCAGCCGTCCGCATTACACGATGAAGCCTTCGCACGCCCCGGAGCGCGGCGCCGCGGCGCCGGCTCCGGCGTTTTCGCGCCTCCCGGGATCGAATCCGGGCGCGCCAGCAGCGAGCTTTGCTCAGGACCTCGCGGGTCGCGGGCGCCACGCAATCCACCTCGCCCGGGCCTGCGCCACTCGCAGATCCGGTCCCTGACTTGTCCGCAACGTCGCACGTGGGGTACGGCACGCCGGGGCGTGGGGTGAGACTGGCGCAACCGGCCGCGGCTGTGGTCGATCAGCACGCTGGCGCAGCGCAGCCTGGCGGGCCACGAAGCGGGCGCCACCGAGCGGGAAGGGGTCGAAGCACGATCACCGCGACCTCGGCAGGCCCCACCAGGTCGGGGCACCCGGCGCAGGAGTCGAGCCGCGCCGCCTGCTGCGCGCGCTCGCGTGCTCCACGGCGCCCAGTAATGGATGAGCAGCACGCCGTGCCCGGTCGTGAGCCGCTGCGAGCCGAAGGGGACCGCGGGGATCGGTGGCGTCGGAGTCGCACCGCGATGCGGGCCGCGGGCGCGGCGCAGCCGAGCGAGCTCGCGGGCGGCACTGGGGCAAGCGCACGACTGTCCAGAGCTGCGAGCGCCACGGCGACCCACGGCGATCGCATGGCGAGGTCGCGACACCACGCGCGACTTGCATCGGAGGACGCGCCGCGGCTTGCACGAGCCCGGCGGCTTCGGGGAGCGCCTCCGCCGGCGGCGGCGACCGTGTTGCGCGCAGCCCGCGGACCACCTTCGGCCCAGCGCAGCAGGCTGTCGGTCATCACGACCAGCCAGCAGCGCCATGATGGTGCAGCGTGCGTCACGCACTGAATCCGGGCCGGCATGGGTGCGGCGAGGAACGCGGCCGCACAGCGATGGCGCGCCGGTCTTGAGCTGCGGGCGCAGGTAGTTGACGCTCAGGTTCATCCAGCCGGCGGTCAGCGTGTTCACGCACATGAAGGCGAGCGGCAGCGAGCGTGCACCGGCGACGTAGCGGGCGCTGCCCATGTTGATGAGCACCGAGGTGCCGATCGCGAGCGCGAAGGCGGCGAGCAGCTGGTTGCACGACGCCGAGCATCGGCCAGCAGCGCGCTCGACCGTGCCGGTCCACACGAAGTAGCCCCAGCGCCGCAGCCGCGAGCGCGCTGAACACGATCGCGGCGGCGCCAGCGCCGCGCCAGCGCGCGCGAGCGCGGGCACCGCCATGCCGCCGACTTCCTGCAGCATGTAGCGGGTGACGCGCGTGCCGGTGTCGATCAGCGTGAGCACGAACATGCGCCTCGAACATGATGGCGAAGTGGTACCAGAACGCCATCAGCCCGCGCAGGAACGGCAGCGCGCAGAAGATCTGCGCCATGCCGACCGCGAGCGACGACCGCGCCGCCCGGCCGCGCCGGCCAGCTGTCTCGCCGACCTGCGCCTCGAGCGCGTGCAGGTTCTGCACCGCGCATGCCCGAGCTTGGCGAACACCTCGGGCGGCGCGTTGATGGCGAAGTAGTCGCCGGGGTGCAGCGCGCAGGCCGCGACCAGCGCGATCACGCCGACGAAGCCCTCGAGCACCATCGCGCCGTAGGAGATGGGCAGGATGTCGCGCTCGCGGTCGATCATCTTGGGCGTGGTGCCCGAGGCGATCAGCGAGTGGAAGCCCGAGATCGCGCCGCACGCGATGGTGATGAACACGTACGGGAACAGCGTGCCCGGGAACACCGGGCCGCCGCCGTGGATGAACGGCGTGATCGCCGGCATCTGGAGCTGCGGATTCACCAGGATCACGCCGACCGCGAGCAGCGCGCACCGCGCCGATCTTCATGAACGACGACAGGTAGTCGCGCGGGCAGAGCAGCAGCCACACCGGCAGCACCGAGGCGATGAAGCCGTAGGCCATGATGCGCGAGCGCGATGCCGTGGTGCGCGGATGCAGGAACCAGCGCGCGCAGCGGCGACTGCTGCACCCAGCGCGCCGGCCGCCGACCGCGACCAGCAGCAGCATGCCACCCGCGATCGCGGTCGCGCGCATGATCGCCGCCCGGGCGGATGCTGGTAGGTCCAGAGCCCCATGCGCGAGCGCGATCGGGATGGTGCAGGCGATGCTGAACACGCCCCACGCGCTCTCGCTGAGCGAGTTCACGACCACCAGCGCCATCGCCGCCGAGCGCCACCACCATGACGAACACGATCGCGATCGCGGTGGCGGTGCCGGTGAGCGGGCTCACCTGCTCGCGCGCGATGTTGGCGAGCGAGCGCCCCGCGCGCTGCGCACCGAGGCGCGTGAGGATGACGAGAGTCGTGCACGCCGCCCGCGAGCACCGAGCCCACCAGCAGCCACAGGAAGCCCGGGCAGGTAGCCGAACTGGGCGGCCAGCACCGGGCCGATCAGCGGCCCGGCGCCGGCGATCGCGGCGAAGTGGTGGCCGAACAGCACGCCAGCGGTGGGTGGGCACGTAGTCGCGCCCGTCGCGCATGGCGTGTGGGCGGGCGTGCGCGCGCAGGTCGTCGAGCGTGGCGACCTTGGCGGCGAGGAACGCGCCGTAGGTGCGGTAGGCGATGATCGCCACCAGGGCGGAGACAATGACCGAGGTAAAGGGCCGGGCACGGTGCCGAGTCTAGACGTGACTACGCCCGGATACAACGTGGGCATCGACCAACTCGTCCCCGGGGACAGTGGAACACGCCCCGGGGCATGTTCCGATCGGCCACGCCGTAGCCAAGTGTGCCGCGGTGGACACCGGCGAAACCTTCCCCGGGGAAAGTCTGGCCGCTACGCCGCCTTCTGAGGGCGCGTCCGGGGCGGGTGCTGAGTCGGACGCGGACGCCGCCTCGCGCCTTCGCCGACCTCGGCCGCGGTGTCGGTGCGGCGCACCTCGGCGTTGCGGACCCCGGCGCTGTAGGCGCGTCTGATACAGAACGGGCACCCACGCCCAGCCCGGGTTGAGGCGTTGCGGCACGAGCTGCAGTGCTCGCCCACGAACTCCGCCGCGACGAGGGGCAGTACTCGAACTCGCGCGACAGCGCCACGCCTGCCGCATGAGGGGCAGGCCTCTTGTTGCCCTGGTCGGCGAGGTGATCACGCGCGACACTCGTCCAGCGTCGTGCGCCCTCGAGCACCCCGCGAGGATCCCGTCTTCGCCCATGGTGCGCATGCCGTTCTCGAGCGCCGCGGCCCGGATGGCGGCGATCCGGCACACGTTCTGGGTGATCATCTGGCGCCGCAGCGTTCGGTGATCTCGAGCGTCTCGAAGATGCCCATGCGACCGTGGTAGCCGGTCGGGCGGCAGTGGGGCAGCCGCGCCCGCGGCTCTGAGCTGAACCGTGCGCCTGCCCCAGATCGCGCGCGCCGAGCCGGTTCGAGGCTCGCGGCGCTCACCTCGTAGGTCTCCTTGCAGCGCGGGCACAGCGTCCTGCACCGAGCGCATGCTCACCACGCCGATCAGGGCCGAGGCGACCATGAACGGCTCGAGCCCGAGGTCCACGAGCCGCGTCACCGCGCTCGGCGGCGTCGTTCGTGTGCACCGTGCTCAGCACCAGGTGGCCGGTGATCGAGGCGCGGAACGCGATCTGCGCGGTCTCCTTGTCGCGGATCTCGCCGATCATGATGACGTCCGGGTCCTGGCGCAGGATCGCGCGCAGCGCGCGGCGGAAGCGTCTTCTTCGCCTTCTCGTCCACCTGCACCTGGTTGATGCCCGGGATCTGGTACTCGACCGGGTCCTCGACCGTCACGATGTTCTTGGTGACGTGCTGGATGTAGCGCAGCGCGCGAGTAGAGCAGCGTGGACTTGCCGGAGCCGGTCGGGCCGGTCACCAGCACGATGCCCTGCGGCCGCGTCGAGGTAGCGCTCTGATCCGTCGCCAGGTCGTCGGCCGTAGCAGGCCGAGGTCGGCGAGCGTCGACGCTGCGACTGCGCGCCTGGTCGACGACGCGGATCACGACCTTCTCGCCGTGGGTCGTCGGGCAGCGTCGAGACGCGCATGTCGACGCGGCGGCCGCCGATCTCCGACCATCAGGCGGCCGTCCTGCGGCTGGCGCTTCTCGGCGATGTCGAGGTTCGAGAGCACCTTGATGCGCGACACGACCGCGCTCTGCGTCCACTTGGGCAGCCGCTGCACCTCGCTGCAGCAGGCCGTCGACGCGGAAGCGCACCACCAGGTCGCTGGTCCTGCGGCTCGATGTGGATGTCGCTCGCGCGCTCCTCGACCGCGCGGTGCAGCAGCCAGTTCGTGAGCCGCACGATCGGGCGGCCCTCGGCCTCCTTGCATCAGGTCGTCGATCGCCTGGTGTCTGCCTCGCGTCGTCCTGGACGGTGCTGACCATCGACGCTCGTCCTCGGTGCTGATGATGGTGCTGATCACCTCGTTCATCGAGCGGTCGATGTGGTAGTAGCGCTCGATCGCCTCGGCGGATCGCCGAGGGCAGCGCCAGCACCGGCTTGATGAACATGCCGCTGTGGAAGCGCAGGTCCTCGAGCGCCGCGACGTTGAGCGGGTCGGCCATCGCCACGGTCAGCGTCGAGCGGCCCTCGATCTCGATCGGCAGCGCGACGTACTTGCGCGCCACGCTCCTCCGTGCACCATGCGCGAGCGCCTGCTCGTCGGCGGTCGACCTCGGCGAGATCGACGAGCGGGAGCCCGAGCTGCCGCTGGAGCGTGCGCATGAGCACCGTCCTCGGTGACGAGCCCCATGCGCACGAGCGTGGCGCCCAGGAGCGTCGCCGGTGCTGCGCTGCTCGGCGATCGCGTCGCGTCGAGGTCCTGCGGCGTGATGAGCTTCGGCCTCGATCAGCAGGTCGCCGAGGCGCTTGTGCTCCGCGGGGCCATGCTGGAGTCTCCGAACCTGGCGGATGCAGGACGGCAGATGGTCCCGTAGGTATCGGCCGCTTCGGCGCGGATGGAGGCGGGCTCTCACCGGTCGCTCGGGGCGTCCTGCACGGCTGCAACGCGGGTTGTCGGCGTCCGAAGCGGTGCTAGGTTCGCCCGCCCATGCACCGAATCCACCATCCGAAGTCACCGACGCCGCCGCGCTCCGGCTCGAGTCGCAGCTCCCTGACGGCGGCCGCCAGGGCCACTGCCCTCGCTGGTGCTCCATCTCAGCGAGGGCTTCGACGCCAGCACCAACCTGACCGACCTGCTGCGCGCGGCCGGCCGCCACGTGCGCGAGCTGGTCGATTGCCAGAGCACGTCGCGCATCTGGCTCAGCGCGCCGCGCCGGCGCGTCGGCTGGTGCGCGCGCGACTTCCCGGCGGCGACGAGTCCGCCGACGCGCTGCTGCGCCATGGCGCGCGACGAAGGCCTGGCGGGCTGGGCGTTCAGCCGCGGCGAGTGCTGAGGCTCGGCCCGGGCGATCCGCGCCCCGCGTTCACGGGGCAGGTGCCGGAGTTCCGCTCGGCGCTGGTGCATGCCGCTCTACCGGCGCGGCGAGGTGTTCGCGGCGATCGAGTGCCTCGACAAGAACGGCGGCCGAGTTCACCTGCGAGGACGTCGACCGGCTCGAGGTCGCGGGCGAGCACGTCGCGTTCGCGCTCGACAACGCGCTGCTCTATCAGGAGACGGAGCGCCGCGCGCTCGAGAAGGAAGTGCTGCTCGAGGTCACGCAACATCGCTCGGCGATCGCTCGACCTCGACGAGGTGATCGAGGCGATCTTCAAGTCGCTGCGCCAGGTCGTCGACTACGACGCGGCCGCGATCTACCTCGTGAACCGCAGACGACGCTGCGCGCTCGAGCTGGTGCAGCGAGGTCGGGCTATCCCGTCGGACTCGGACGAGGCGTTCGACCTGCAGGTCGGCGCAGGGCATCGTCGGCTGGGTGGCGAAGACCGGCGAGCCGGTGATCGTGCCGGACGTGCGACGCGACCCGCGCTACGTCGCGGCGCGCCCGAGACGCGCAGCGAGCTGGCGGCGCCGCTCAGCGTCGAGGGCCGCACCATCGGCGTGTTCAACCTGGAGAGCGACCTCGACGGACGCCTACCACGAGGGCCATCTCGAGCTGGTGACGCGCGTTCGCCGCGCAGGCCGCGGTCGCGGTCGAGCGCGCGCGGCTCACGCGCGAGCTGCTCGAGCGCCGGCGGCTCGAGAAGGAGCTGGCGATCGCGCGCGAGATCCAGGCGTCGTTCCTGCCCGAGCGCGCGCCCGATGCTGCCGGGGTTCGAGCTCGCCGGCACCACGTCAGCCGCACGACGAGGTGGGCGGCGACTACTACGACTTCATCCGCGTGTCGCGAGACGCGGCTCGGGCATCGCGATCGCCGACGTGTCGCGGCAAGGGCATCCCGGCGGCGCTGCATCATGGCGGGCTTCCGCATGAGCCTGCTCGCCGAGATCCGCAACGAGTTCGCGATCCGCGCCGTGATGCGCAAGGTGAACCGCCTGCTCCACGAGAGCACCGACCGCGACAAGTTCGTGACCGCGTTCTACGGCGTGCTCGACTACGAAGAACCGCGTGCTCACGTTCTCGAACGCCGGCCACAACCCGCCGATCCTGCTGCGCGCGCGACGGCACGATCGAGCACCTGTCGGAGGGCGGCGTGGCGCTGGGCGTGCTCGCCGGACGCCAGCTACGAGGAGCGCCCGATCGCGCTCCGCCCCGGCGACGTGCTGGTGCTCTACACCGACGGCGTCTCCGAGGCCGAGTCGCCGACCGGCGAGCAGTTCGGCGTCCAGCGCATCGAGCAGCTGGTCGAGACAGCCCGCGAGCCGCAGCGCCCGGCGACCATCGTCGACGCGCATCGTCGAGCGCGTGCAGGAGTGGGCGCGGCGAGCGCGGCCAGAGCGACGACTCTCACGCTGGTCGTGCTCAAGGTCAAGCTCGAGACGATCTAGCCGCGACGGCCTAGGGCATCGGCCGAGCGCCTCGCCCGCGTCCGGCGTCCGGCGTCGCTGATGCGCCGTAGGCGCCCGCGCGCGCCGTTCAGCACCTCGGCGCGTGCCCGCGGACGTGCACCTTGTCCCCATACCGCGCCCGACCATGCCCGTCGCGGTCGGCCAGCACCGTGCGGCGGCGGAAGAACTCGATCGACCAGCTCGCCGATCCCGATCCGGCGCAGTGCGCCGAACGCGTCGGCGGCCGTGCGCTCGGGTCGGAGAGCAGCGGGTAGGGGATCTGCAGCCGCTCCGTCCAGTGCGGTTGCCTCCGACCGTGTCGGCGTTGATGCCCGCGACCTCGATCCACTCCGGCCACGCGAATGTCGGCATGGCGTTCGCGAAACTCGCGAAGCTCGCGCACTCAGCCGGGGGTGCCGTTCAGCGACGTAGAAGAACAGCACCAGCGGCCGGTGGCGGACGAACTGCCGCACCGCGAACGTCCCGCCGCATGGACGTCGGGCAGCGTGAGGTCGGGGAGCGGACTGTCCGAGCGAGCTCGTCCGGCGAGCGCGTGGAGCGGCTCATGCACGCCAGGCTAGCAGTAGCGTATACGGGCCGCGCGCGAGCAACGCGCGCCCGATGCGTGATCGCGAGCGCGACGTGCGATGCGCGCGAGGGCGTCGCGCGAACGGCCGCGCGTGCTTGACCCCCTCTCGGCACGCCTGTAGTATGCCGCGCAATGCCATTTCGCCCTGACCTGGAGCGGCCCGCGAATGAACTTTCGACCCCACCGTCATCGTCAGCCTTCCCGGTGTTCGTGCATGAGCATCGTGGTGCACGAGTGCGCCCACGGCCTCGATGGCGCTCTGGAACGGCGACCCGACCGCCAGAGAGCGCGGCCGGCTGACGCTCAACCCGCTGCAAGCACGTGGATCCGGTCGGCTCGCATCATGCTGCCTGGGCGTCCTGATCCTGACCCGCGCGCCGTTCCTGTTCGGCTGGGCGAAGCCGGTGCCGGTCGACTGCGCGCGCGGCTCCGGCATCCGCCCAACGACCGGCGTCAAGGTGGCGCTCGCGCGGGCCGGCGTCGAACGCTCTGCTGGCGCTTGGCGTTCGCCGGCGTCGGCTCGCGTCGCGCCGGCGAACCGGGTTCTGCTGCGCCGCCCAGCGTCGATGGGCTACGCGGGCGTGGTGTGGAACTGCGCGCTCGCGGCTGTTCAACCTGATCCCGATCCCGCCGCTCGACGGCTCGTGGGTGCTGATGCGCTTCCTGCCGCTCCGCCACATCATCGCGCTCCAGCAGTTCCGGCCTTGCTCGGCATGGCGCTGGTGGTTGCCTGCTCAGTCGTCGCCGATGGTCTCGCACGTGCGTCCTCATACGCCGCTCCGCTTCGCGGTGCGCGCGTGTCTCGGCCTGTTCGGCGTGGCGTCCGAGGGGCTGACGCTGTGACCCCGCGACGCCGGGCCGGATCCTCTCCGGCATGCGCCCGACCGGGCGGCTCCACCTCGGCAACTACGTCGGCGCGCTCGAGAACTGGGTCCGGCTCCAGAACGAGGGCTGGACGAACTTCCACATGGTGGCCGACTGGCACATGCTGACCACCGGCTACGAGGACACGTCGCGGCTCCAGTCCGACATCTACGAGATGGTGGTCGACTGGCTCGCCGCCGGGCTCGATCCGCGAGCGCAGCGTCATCTTCGTCCAGTCGGCGGTGAAGGAGCACGCCGAGCTGCACCTGCTGTTCTCGATGCTGGTGAGCAAGGCGCGGCTCGAGCGCATCCCGACGCTGAAGGAGCAGATCCGCGACCTGCACCTCGACGAGCAGACGATCTCGTACGGCCACCTGGGCTACTCGGTGCTGCAGGCGGCCGACATCCTGCTCTACAAGGCGACGCACGTGCCGGTGGGCGAGGACCAGGTGCCGCACGTCGAGCTGACGCGCGAGATCGCGCGGCGCTTCAACTTCCTCTACTGCAAGCGATCGCGCGCCGGTGTTCCCGGAGCCCGAGGCGCAGCTCACGTCGTTCGCGCGCCTGCGCGGCCTCGACGGCCAGCGCATGAGCAAGTCGGTCGGCAACACGATCACTGCTCGCCGACGACGCCGGAGGAGATCGCGGCGCAAGGTGAGGCAGGCCTACACCGATCCCGAAGAAGCTCCGCGCGAACGATCCCGGGCGGCCCGAGGCGGACGAGACGGACGGCCACGGCGGGCTGCGTGGTGTGGGAGTACCACCGCAAGTTCAACCCCGGCGAGGCGGACGAGATCGCGGCCGGTGCCGCGCCGGCGACAGCTCGGCGTGCGTGCCCGACAAGCAGCATCTCGCCGCAGGTCGCTGGCGCGCGGCGCTGGCGCCGATCCGCGAGCGGCGCGCGCGCTGGGCGCGACGATCCCGACGCGGTGCGCGACGTGATCGCCGACGGCACCGCGCGCGCGCGCGCGGTGGCCGAGCGCGACCATGGACAGGTGCGGACGCGATGGGCCTCAAGTCCGCCGAGGTGACACGATGAGCGACGAACCGGCGCGACGCGCGCCGAGCGACGCAGCCCGGCGGACGCGGACGCCGCGGCAAGGTCGCGGCGAGTCGCGAGCCGAGCGCCGGGCCCCGACGCACGGCGCGCCGATCGCGGCGAGCAGCGGCGGTGCCGCGGTGCCGCCGGCGCGCCGCCGGTGCACGGTCAAGCTGCGCGCGCTTCGAGGGCCCGCTCGACCTGCTGCTCCACCTCATCAAGCGCGACGAGATCGACATCTACGACATCCCGATCGCGCACATCACGCAGCAGTACCTGGCCGTACATCGAGCTCATGCGCCATGCTGGACCTCGACGTGGCGGGCGAGTTCCTGGTCATGGCCGCGACGCTCATGCGCATCAAGGCCAAGATGCTGCTGCCGCTGCCGGCGGTGGGCGAGGAGGAGGAGGAGGGCGATCCGCGCGAGGAGCTGGTGCAGCGCCTGGTCGAGTACCGCCAGTTCAAGGAGGCGGCCGGCACGCTCAAGACGCGCGAGGAGGAGCGCCGCCTGCTCTACGAGCGCGGCATGCTGCCGGGCGAGGACGAGGCGGGCCCGCTGCCGCTCGCGCCCGGCCACGCTGTTCGACCTGCTCGATGCGCTCAATCGCGTGATGCGCGCAGTCGCCGAGCAGACGGTCTACGCGGTGCAGGCCGAGGAGTACGACGTCGAGGAGAAGATGTCGTTGCTCGCCGCGCACGCGTGGCCGAGCAGGGCTCGGTCTCGTTTCCACGCTCATGCTGGCGTGCCGCGCGCGCGCGGAGATGATCGTCACGTTCATCGCGCTGCTCGAGCTGATCAAGCTCGGCCAGGTCGCGCGTCGTCGCAGGCCGAGACCTTCGGCGACATCACGATCGTCGCCCGCACCCGGAAGGAAGTGGGCCCGATGCCTCCGCCGAACCTGCAGCGCGGCGCTCGAAGCGCTGCTGTTCTCGTCCGACCAGCCGCTGCCGCTGCGCTGCTCGCCGAGTCGCTCGACAGCGCCGCCCGAGCGACGTGGCCGAGGCGCTGCGTCGCGCTCGGACGCCGACTACAGCCGCGCGCGGCGCCGGCGTCGAGCTGCGCGAGATCGCCGGCGGCTGGATCTGCTCGTCACGCCGCCGAGCACGCCGAGTGGGTGGGCGAGCTGCTGCGCGGCAAGCAGCAAGATGCGCCTGTCGCGCGCCGGCGCTCGAGACCATGGCGATCATCGCCTACAAGCAGCCGGTCACGAAGTCCGAGGTCGAGGCGATCCGCGGCGTGGATTCGAGCGCGGTGCTGGCGACGCTGCTCGAGCGCAACCTGGTCACGATCCGCGGCCGCTCCAAGGTGGTCGGCCGCCCGCTGCTCTACGGCACCACGCCGGAGTTCCTCGACTACTTCGGCCTCGCGGATCTCACCGAGCTGCCGCGCCCCGAGGAGCTGCGCGCGCTGGTGGCGGCGCGCGAGCCCGAGCAGCTCGACATGATGGAGCTCGAGGCCCCGGCCGAGGCGGTAGCCAACAGTGTTTCTCGAGCTCGAGGTGGTGGCGATGGTGGGCTCGGACCTGCCGACCGTCAGCGACGCGCCGCACGAGGTGGAGCCGGTCGAGCCCGAAGACATGGACGAGGCCCTGGCTGAGGGACTCAAGCGCGCCAAGCGCCCCGGCGTTCGCACGCGTGGCTGAGGAGTCGGGACTGCCCGCATCCGCGCCGCCCCGCGCCAGCGCCCGGGACGCCGCGATGCCGCCTCGCGGGCCGGCGCGCGCACGCGCCGCGCGGCGCAACCCCGGTGCCCCGGGCGCCCCATCGCAGTCCAGCGCCGCCGCGGCCGGCAGCATACGCCTTCAACAAGCTGCTCGCCGCGCGCGGGCTAGGGCGCGCCGCAAGTGCGATGCGCTGATCGCCGCTGGCTCGGTGCGCGTCAACGGCACGGTGGTGAAGGAGCCCGGCACCGCAGGTGATCCCGAGCGCGACCGGATCGAGGTGCACGGGCGTCCCATTCCGGGACGGGCGACGCTTCGCTACCTCATGGTCCACAAGCCGACGGGAGTGATCACCACGCTCGACGATCCCGAAGGCCGCCCGACCATCCGCACCCTGCTGCCGCCGGGGCCAAGGCTGTTCCCGGTCGGACGCCTCGACGCCGATTCCAGCGGGCTGATCCTGGTCACCAACGACGGTGAGCTGCGCACCACTTCATGCACCCGCGCTACGGCGTACGCAAGGTCTACCGCGCGCGGCTCGATCGGATGCCCGATGCCGAGCAGATCCGCCGGCTGCGCCAGGGGGTCGAGTTCGAGCCCCGCGTGGTGAGCCTCCGTGCGACGTCCGGGTCCTCGCGGGCCGGCCCGATCGCCCCGAGATCGAGATCGTGCTCCACGAAGGCCGCTACCGGCAGGTGCGGCGCATGTGCGAGGCGGTGGGCTGACGGTGGTGCGGCTCCACCGCCCGGAGCTATGGCCCGCGTCACGCTTCGGCGAGCTGCCGCGCGGCGCCTTCCGCGACCTGACGCCGGACGAGGTGCGGCGGCTGAAGAGCGCGAGCGCCCGTCCCCGCCCCACGCCCGGGCGTGGCACGCCCGGCTGCGGCATACCCAACACGGCCCGACACCGCGCCTGAGTCAAGTGCCCGGCCCGAGCCGAGCGACGCTTCCCAGCCGGGCAGCCTCGTCCCAGCCGAGCGCCCGGCCCGAGCCGAGGGCCACGCCCGGAGTCGAGCGCCACGCCCGGGCGGAGCACCCCGCTCGAGCCGAGGGCCACGCCCGAGCCGAGCGCCGCATTCGGGCGGAGCACCCCGCACGAGCCGAGAGGGCCACGCACGAATCGAGCGCCGCATTTCCGGGCGGAGCACCCCGCACGAGCCGAGGGCCACGCACGAATCGAGCGCCGCATTCGGGCGGAGCACCTCGCACGGGCCGAGGGCCACGCCCGAGTCGAGCGCCATTCCGTGGCGGATCACCCCGCTCGAGTGCAGCACCCCGCTCGAGCCGAACGCCACGCCCGGGCGGACCAAGACCCAGCCAGCGCCAGGGGCCGCCGAGCATCTCCGGCACCCGCGCGCGCACCCGCACGCCCTGGCGCACGGGCGCGGGCCCGGCGCGGTTCCGCCCGGGGCAAAGCACCGGCCGCAATGGAGCCAACCGGCCCGCGCCGGACCTCGCGGGATGCAGGGCCGCCGCGCGCGCCCCGGTCACGGGGCCGCGGCCGGCCCCCAGGCGACCATCCGGCAGGCGTTCAACGTATTGAATTGACTGACTTTCCGGCGCCGACTTGTAATTGCACGCGAAGGTGCTGTCCGGCGCCGTTTTGCCTTGCCGATACGGGTACGTTTCCTGCCCTTGATACCGGGCAACATTCCGCGGCGAGCCCCCGGTAGCCTCCGCGAAGCGACGGCACGAGTCGTCGCCATTCTCTGCACGGACGCCTTGCGCAACATCCTCCTCAGGGGCTGCCGTGCAGATCGATCGTCTTCTCCCAGCGCCGTCACCACCTTTCCGGGAACGCCCGGTACCCCCGTCGGGGTAGTACCGTGCGATCGCCCGACACGGGGGGACGATCTTCCAGAGCTTGCGCGGGCGCGATCCGCTCAGGCCGCGGTACGCAGTACGGGATGGCGGGGAGTGCTCGTGGTCGCTTTCGCCAGCCTGACCCTTCTGGGCCAGGGCGAGCGGGCGATCGTGGATCCCCGCTTCATCTCGCCCAGCGCGACGCCTCACGACCTACTGGTCGAGCCTGCGCGCCGGGGATGCCTGTGGCGCCTGGGAGTGCCTGGTGGAAGGCCGGCACGACCTGCCGCGCCCCGGGATGCTGTGGTTCCTGCTCCCCGACGGACGAGCTCACGCTCCAGGAGTTCCGATCGCTGCCGGTCACGGGCGGGCGGATCCTGGTGAGCTACGAGATTCGCTACCGGCCCGCGGGCAGCGACGAGGTGCGGAGCTTCCGCACCGCGGATGAGATGGTGCGGATGCGGGGCGAGTGGCGGATCGCGCGACCGATCGGCGAAGCGAGCATGCCGGAGTGGCAGCCGACACCGCACACGGTTGACATCTGATCTGACGCGCACGTAGGCTCGTTGGCCGAACGGTCGCGTCACACCCGAGGCCCCTGCATGCAGCGTTCCGCCCGACTTCGGCGCCGCCATCCGTCGCTCCTTCCGTTCGCCCTGGCGGGCCTGCTCGCCGCCCCCGCCGCCCACGCCACCAAGTACGCCGGTGAGTTCCTGAAGGTCCCGGTCGGTGCCCGCGCCGTCGGCATGGGAGGGGCCTTCACCGCGGTGGCCGACGACGCCACCGCCATCTGGTGGAACCCGGCGGGCATGGTCTACCTGCCCTATCACGAGGTGCTGCCGCAGCACGCCGAGAAGTTCGGCAAGCCTGGTGAACCACGACTATGTCGGCGTTCGTGATGCCGCTCGGGGCCCCTCGGGCAAGCAGTCGGCGCTCGGGATCGGGCTGCTCCGGCTCGGCGGTGGACGACATCCTGATCACGCCGCGCCCGGCCGACTCCAGCCGGTGCAGCGGCTTCCAGGACTACGGCACCGACGGCATCCGCAACACCTACGACGCGGACGGCAGCGAAGGGGACGGCAAGTGGCAGCCGGGCGAGCGCATCCTCGCCGTCGACTCGTACCTCGCCAACAGCAGCGACATGGCGACTGCTGCTCTCCTACGCCCGGCACAGCGGCCCGCACTGGGCGTTCGGCGGCAGCGTCAAGTTCGTGCGCCAGAGCCTCCCGGACACGCTGTTCGGCGAGCACGTCACCTCGTTCGGCGCCGGCCTCGACGCGGCGCTGCTCTACATGCCGATGGACGCGGCCACGATCGGCATTACGGTGCACGACCTCACCACCACCTATCTCTCGTGGAGCAACGGCACGCGCGAGCTGGTGCGGCCGACGCTCGACACCGGCGTATCGTTCAACTTCTATCCCGCCGAGCGCCACGCGCTCACCTGGGCGACCGACATCGGCTGGGGCTTCGAGGGCCGCCAGTTCGACAGCCAGCTCAAGCTGGGCGAGGTGACCGCCGACGTTCCGCACCGGTCTCGAGTACTGGTACAAGAGCACCTTCGCGCTGCGCACCGGGGTCAACGCCAAGGACCTCACCTTCGGCGCCGGCGATCGCGCTACAAGCATATCGGCGTGGACTACGCCGCGCGCGCTCAACCGCTTCTTCGCCGCCGACGAGCCCGATTTCCCGAACGACACCAACCTCGACACCACCCACATGGTCTCGGCCTCGCTCTCCTGGTAGCCGTCGCACGGCGGCCGCCTCGCCTGACGCGCTCCGGGCGGCACTCCGTAGCTTCGGGTTTTCCACTCCGATTCCCGGGCGATCCTCCGGAACGTCCCCGGGACCCTTCCATCCGGTGGGAGACGTCCGTGCGCGACGTGCTGGCGCTGGTGCTGGCGGGCGGCGAGCGGCGAGCGGCTCAGCGTCCTGGCCGCCGAGCGCGCGGTGAGCGCGATCCCCTTCGGCGGCAAGTACCGGGTCATCGACTTCGCCCTCAGCAACTGCTGCCACTCGGGCATCGACCGCGTCGGCGTGCTCACCCAGCACTCGCCCGCCTCGCTCCACGACCACATCGGCTCGGGCCGCGCCTGGGACCTCGACCGGCGCGAGCGCGGCGTGGTGATCCTCCAGCCCTATCTCAGACCCGCGAGCCACGCCGGCTGGTACCGCGGCACCGCCGACGCGCTGGCGCAGAACTGGGACGCGATCGAGGAGCTCGCGCGCGCGCCAGCGTGCTGGTGCTGCCGGGCGATCACGTCTACAAGCATGGACTACCGCGCGCTGTTCCACGCGCACGAGCAGCCGCGGGCCGCGGTCACGATCGCGGTGGCGCCGGTGGCCCGCGAGCGCAGTCGCGGCGCTTCGGCATGGTGACCACGGACGCGGACGGGCGGGTGACGCGCTTCGAGGAGAAGCCCGAGCGCACCGACGCCCGGCTCGCCTCGATGGGCGTCTACCTGTTCGAGTCCGACGTGCTGCGCGAGGCGCTGCGCAGCGCGACCGGTCGATCTCGTGCTCGACGTGCTGCGCCCGATGGTCGCAGTCCGGGCGAGCGCGTCTACGACCTGCACGAGTTCGAGGGCTACTGGGAGGACGTGGGCGACGGTCGGCGCGCTACTACCGCGCGAACCTCGACCTGCTCAGCGCCCGAGCCGCGGCTCCAGCTGCACGATGCGCGCTGGCCGATCCTGACGCGCGACGAGGAGCGGCCGCCGGTGCTGCTGCTGCCGGGCGCCGACGTCGAGGACAGCCTGGTCGCCAACGGCTGCCGGATCGCCGGCACGGTGCGGCACTCGATCCTGTTCCCGGGCGTCGCGGTCGAGGCGGGAGCGGTGGTCGAGGACTCGGTGGTGATGCCGGACGTCACGATCGGGCGCGGGCGCGCGCGTGCAGCGCGCGATCCTCGACAAGTACGTGCGCGTCGGCGAGCGGGCTGCGATCGGCGGCGGCGAGCCGATCGAGCGATCCCGCGCTCGCCTGGCTCGACGGGCTGACGCTGGTGGGCAAGGACGCGGCGATCCCGGACGGCGTCGAGGTGGGGCGCCAGGCGGTGATCGGCGTGGGCGCGGGCACGGCCGACTTTCGCGGCCGGCACGCTCGGCCCGGCGGCACAGATCGCCGGACCGCCCGGCGCACGATGGGCCTGCTGTGAGCGGCGCGCGCTACGCGTTCATCCTCGCCGGCGGGCGTCGGCTCGCCGGCTGTGCCTGCTCTCCGAGCGGCGCGCCAAGCCGGCGGTGCCGTTCGGCGGCAAGTACCGGATCATCGACTTCACGCTCTCGAACTGCGTGAACTCCGGCATCTTCGACGTCGGCGTGCTCACCCAGTACCGGCCGACCTCGCTGCAACCAGCACATCGGCATCGGACGCCCGTGGGACCTCGACCGCACGCGCGGCGGCGTCCAGCTGCTCCAGCCCTCGCTCGGCACGGTGGAGAGCGACTGGTACCAGGGCACGGCGGACGCGATCTACCGCAACCTGATCCATCTCCGGCGCCGGCGCGACCGACCAGCGTGCTGGTGCTCTCCGGCGACCACGTCTACAAGATGGACTACAACGTCCTGTACGCGTTCCACGCGGCCAACCGCGCCTCGGTCACGGTGGCGGTCACCGAGGTGCCCGGAGGAGCCGGTCAGCTCGTTCGGCATCCTCGAGACCGAGCCCAACGGCCGGGTGACCGGCTTCCAGGAGAAGCCGCAAGCAGGCGACGCTCGCGGCTCGCCTCGATGGGCGTCTACCTGTTCGATCGCGACGCGCTCATCGCGCTGGCTGGTCGAGGACGCGACCATGACCGATTCGAGCCACGACTTCGGCAAGGACCTGCTGCCGCGGCTGGTGGCGCGCGGCGATGCGGTCTACGCCTACCGGTTCCGCGACTACTGGCAGGACGTGGGCACGCTGGACTCCTACTACCAGACCAACCTCGACCTCGCTCTCGGACACCGCGCCGCTCGACCTGAACGACGCCCCGTGGGTGGTCCACACGCAGAGCGCCGACCGGCCGCCGGTGCGCTTCGAAGCGGGCGGCACGCGTCGGAGCGGAGCCTGATCGCGAACGGCTGCCGCATCGCGGGCGACCGTGCGTGCGCTCGATGCTGTTCCCGGGCGTGGCGGTGGCGCGCGGGCGCCGTGGTGCGCGACAGCATCGTCATGAACGACACGCTGGTGCGGCGCGACGCCGCCGTGGACCACGCGCATCCTCGACAAGGAGGTGGTGATCGGCGACGGCGCCCGCATCGGCTTCGGCACCGACCGCACGCCCAACCGCGCGTGCCCCGAGCACCTCGCGAGCGGGCTCCTGGTGGTGGGCAAGGGCGCACGGGTGCCCGGAGGGCCTGACCGTGGGCCGCAACGCGCGGATCGGGGCGTTCGTGGACGAAGGCGAGTTCCCGAACGACGTGCCGGCGGGAGGCGTGGTGCGGGGGCCCGAGGCCGAGCACTAGTTGCCCTGCGGAGAGCTCCAGGGGCCCGGCGGCGCGGGCGGGGGAAACTACGCCGGCAGCTTCGAGCCGCCGCCCGGTGCGGATGCGCGAGGTGTGCGCAGGCCGTTGGCCTGCTTGAGCTTCGAGACCGTGGTCCCGTGCCGCTTGGCCAGATCCCGGAGCGTGTCGCCGCTCTGCACACGGATGGTGCCGTTGGTCGCGACCGCGCCCCGGCTTCCCGTGGTGGCGCCGCGCGGAGGACGGCGGCTTGAGCATCGCGACGCGGGCGCTGTCGGCGGCCAGCGACTCGGGAGAGGAGACGCGCGGCTTCGCCGACCCGGATCTTGAGCCGCGGTGCCGCGGCGCACCGAGGACGTCTTCAGGTGGTTCCACTGCTTGATGTCCGAGACCGCGACGCCGTACTGGTTGGCGATCATGTCCAGCGTCTCGCCCTTCCTCACCGTGTGGCAGGTGCGGCCCTCGGCGTCCGATTCGGCGTCCAGCGACGTGGCGGGAAGCCGGATATCACGCGCCGGCACGTAGGCGGTCGATGCGCGCGGGTCGCTCTGGTCGATCTCGGCCGGGGCCGGACCGCGGAGCGAGGCGGGCACGGTCAACACCATGCCGCGCTTGAGCGGCGCTCGAGCGCGAGATGCCGTTGGCCTGCGGCCAGGGACTCGCGCCCACGTGGTACTGGTTCGCGATCCCCTGCAGCGTCTCGTTCGTTGCGCACCCGGTGCTTGACCGAGAGGCTCGACCGAAGGCAGCGACGCCCCGTCCTGGAGCTTCGAGAGGATCAGGTCGGCCTTGCCGCGCGGCACGCGCAGCATGGTGATGCCGTCCCGGCCCGGGGCCGCATGCCTCAGGACCGCCGGGTTCAGGAGCTTGCATCTCGTCGTACGAGCACTCGGCGAGCTTGGCGATCGCGCGCAGGTCCACCGTGCCCTTCGAGCGCGATCTCGTCGAAATCCATCGGGCTGGTCGAGCTCGATCGTCGTCGAACCCGTACTTCTCCGGCTCGCGGGAGATCGCCAGCACCGCCATGAACTGCGGCACGTAGTCCTCGGTCTGCCGCGGCAGCCTCAGGTCCCAGTAGTTGGTCGTGCCCTGAGCCTTGATCGCGCGCAGCACCGTGCCCTCGCCGGCGTTGTAGGAGGCCAGCGCCAGCGGCCAGTCGCCGAAGATCGAGTAGAGGTGCTTGAGGTAGCGCGCCGCGGCCACCGTGGACTTCTCGGGATCCTTGCGCTCGTCCACCCACTGGTTGACCGTGAGCCCGAACAGCCGCCCGGTCGAGCGCAGGAACTGCCACGGCCCGACCGCGGCCGAGACGGAGCGGGCGTGGACGTTGAAGCCGCTCTCGACGAACACCAGGTGCACCAGGTCGGGCGGCAGCCCTTCCTTCTGAACACGTTCGCGGAACAGCGTCATGTAGCGGCCTGAGCGCATCAGCCAGCGCTCGAACACCGAGCGGCCCGCCCCGGTGAAGTACTCGATGTAGCGGTAGACCTCGGCGTTGTACTGGGGCTCGATCTCCTCGACCGCCGGGGCGTTGAGCACCCGGGCGTCGGCGGCATCGGACCCCTTTGCCGTCTGAGTTCGGGTCCTTCACCGTGCCACGCAGCCCTTCGAGCTTGGACTGGATGTCCACCAGCTCCCGGCGCGTGCTGGCGTCGAGATTCCTTTCCAGCACCGGCGCGATTGCGGTCAGCGTCTGCTCGGTGGTGCGCAGAGCGCCGGCGCGGTTCCCCGCCTCCCGCTGGTCCCAGGCCATCTGGATAGGCCTCGCGTGCGTCGGTGACCACCTGCATCGCGGCCGCCGAGGACGAGTCCACGGTTACCGGAATGGGGCGACCAGCGGCATGGTGAGCTCGGCGCGCGCCTCGCGGCACGTGCAGAGCGCCACCCACGCAATTAGCAGCGTCAGGGAGCGTCGAAGCAAAGGCGCCTCCGGGGTGAAGGCTCCTCATCCAGGACATTGCAGAGTCGCAGCACGGTAGGGATGCGGCATGCAAAATGCAACTCGAAATGGAACGGCTCACGGCCGATCTTGGCTTTGGCCTGCCACATGCCAAGGACTAGCGGACGTGCTGCACCGGCATCACGCAAGACGTGTGCCACCCAAGATCATACACCACGGACACTTGCGGCATACAGATATGCCCGGTCCGCCTCATGGCCGTTCCGGGCATGGGGTGCACAAAACCCCGGGGAGGGACCCCCACATCATGAGCAAGGCCACCCAGAACGACCAGGGCTGGAAGTTCTCGCCCAGCCCACCGGCGAAGTCCCGACCGCCGAGGCCAAATCCCCCGGGCTGCTGCTTGACCCCTGGGGGTGCCGCGAGGGTCTCGCAGCCCGGGACGCCGAAGGCTGGCTCTACGATGTGGCGGGCGTCTCGCACGAATCGAGCGCCGGAAGACCCTCCCGGCGGCCCATCCCTCGATCCTCGACCACGCGATCACCGCTCCTGTTCTCGCACGGAGAGCCAGGGAGCAGGAGGAGTCTCCGAGTCCCTGCTCGTACGCGTTCATCGAGGGGCGCGGTGAGATCGGCTTCGGCTGGGTGGGAGACGCCAAGGCGTCCTCGGTCTGTCGATCGGCGAATCCGCGCGAGGCGGGCTTCATCACGCTGCGCGACGGCCGCGGTCGCAAGGGCCGTGCGTGGAGCATTCCCTCGTACCATAACGTCCAGGTGCGCATCTCGTGGCTCAGCCTCCGTTGGATCCCAACGCCGGGGCGCCGAGGTGGAGGCCTCCTGGATCGCTGATGGCCGCGCCGCCCCCGGCTAGTCACCCGGTCCCGGTTCACGGCGAGATGGCCGCGGTGTTCCCGGCCGAGGCAACCGGCGATCGAGACCGAGATCGAGACCGAGACCGAGACCATCCCCGCCATGGCTCTCCGGCCATGGCCTCCGCCATGGCGCCCGCCATGGTCCCCGCCATTACGGCGGCAGCCGTCCCCGAAGCGAGCCCCGAGCTGCGCGAGCCGATCCCGCTCATCGCGTGGAAGCGGCGGCTCCCGTGGCCCAGATCGCGGAGAAGCCCCGGCGTGGCTTTGGCGCGTGGCTCAGGCGGGTCTTTGGCTGGCTGCCGTTTGTAAGGAAGGATGAGAGACGAGGTCGACGAGGACGAGGTGTGGCGCGTGGCCGCCGAGGAGTCGGCGGACCTGGTGGCAACCGGGACCGACGATGCGATTGATTCACCACCGGGTCGCCCGGCTCCAGGCGTGACGCCCCAGCCTTCCTCGCTGAGCGCACGCCGCCGGGCTACGAGAGCCAGCGCCCGGACGCATGGGAGTCGGCCGGAGAGGAGCTGTCGCCTCCCGGACTCCCCGCCCAACCAGGCGTTTTCGTGCCGAGCCCACGCCTACTGTAGCCAGCTCTCGTTCGACGACGCCCCCGCATACGATCTTCGGCTGGAGCCCCAGAGCGTGCCCCAGAGCTTGGAGTGACGTGCAGGACCACGGCTCGCCGTCGGCATTGCCGGCGGAGGAGTGGGGCGTAGCTCGACGATCCGCACGCGGATCCACTTGGTTTCGCTCGAGCTGGCGCTCGTCTCGCGCGCGCATCGAGCAGGCCCTGCGCGAGACCCAAGGCCTGAGCTGGTCGGGGTCACGCCCGACGAGCCGGAGATCGAGCCGCGGCCCGTGTCCAACCGGATCGCCGAGTCGTTCCCGCCCATCGAGCATGCCGGGCTCGAGCTGGTCCGATCCCGTCTCATGACGAGGACGCGACTGCGCGCGCGGCGTGAGTGGCGCCCCGCGGGCGTGGGAGTTGATGACATACCCCAGGCGCCTGCCACGAGCGGCAGGAGCGCCGCCCCCTCGTGGAGCGCGATCGCGCCCCAGCACCCGGCAGGCCCAGCCCAGAGCTGGCGCGCACCCAGCGCTTGCCGTTCGGCCGCCATGCCTGGATCTGGGCGGGGCTGGTGGCGGTGCTGTTTGCCGGCGGCTGGCTGGTGGGTGGCATCCAGGACGACGGTCACCCGCGCGATGCCGCGCATCGCGGTGCCTTCGCCAGCCTGCTTCGCTCGCTGGGCTTGGGCGGTCCGCGCTACCGCGTGCTGGTGACGAGCCGGCCTGCGGGCGCCTGGATCTCGGTGGACGGGAGCCACTCTCCGCTGCACACCCCGGCCACCATCGAAGCTAAGCCGGGCGAAGCACGTGTGATCGAACTCTCGTTCGCCGACCACGGCACCGCCAGCTTCCCGGTCAGGCGCGGGCGCGAACAGGTGCCGCTGGATGCCGCGCTGTGGGGCGCGCTCGACATCATGTCGCCGGACGAGATCGGCGTGATCGGCGTCGCGGTGGACGGTGTGCCGGCGGGCCTGGCTCCGATGCGCGTGGACAGCCTCGCCCCGGGAGTTCACGAGGTGCGCTTCTCGGCGCCTGGTCTCGAGCCGTGGGGCCAGACGGTCGAGATCCGGGTGCGGCAGACGCACGAGTTGCTGTCGCGCGCGGTCCAGTCGCCGTCCACGGCTGTGCTCGACGTCCAGGCCTCGCTCACCGACGGACCGGCAGCCAGCCGCTCAAGGGGCGCAGGTGTTTATCGACGGCGAGTCGCGCGGGGTCACGCCGCTGGTGCTGGACCTGCCGCGGGGGGCCGCACAGCGTGCGCCTCAGCTACAAGGGTCAGGAAGCGCCCATCCAGGAGCAACACGGGAACTGGTTCAGCCACACTC
>ERZ1370068.599-contig-10547_pt1 | contig 24372 bp, 26 predicted proteins | sample MGYA00561227_ERZ1370068 | MGnify/ENA primary metagenome ERZ1370068 (study PRJEB38410, sample SAMEA6850437) | metagenome | study: Metagenomic assessment of the ecological functions of the soil: analysis of the soil microbiota associated with the...
CCGTTACGTATTGTTGCTGGCTGGGTGTGAGCGCACGGACACGCGCCATCTGCTGCCCGCCAGCCGGGCCTCGCCTCGGGCCGCGACGAGGTCGTTGCGAGCGTCGCGCGCCTCGGGCGTCGAGCCGTCCGGTGTCACGACGCCAGGCGCGCGGGAGCGGTCGCGGACGCGCTCGATGGCGGCCACCACGCCGCTCGACGCCGGGCACGGCTGGTGCGGCCGCCGCGTGGGCGGAGTGGATCGCTCGAGCAGGCGGCCAGCACTCTGAGCAGCAGGGCGGCGGCGCGTACGTGTTCACCACGGATTCTCTCCGATCGCCTCGATCACGTCGGGCTTCGGCCTCCTGAGGTCGAGCCATGCGTCGATCGCCGCTTTCCGCGTCTGCGCAGGTGGTCCTGCTGCACGGGGAGGTCGGGGAGCGCGAGCGATCCGGCCGCCACGGCGCGTGTCGAGCTCCGCGCGCGCGGACTCCGGCTGCCGGCAGTGGGCCTCCTGTCGATAGCGCGTCCACACCGCGGCGGCGGCGCGATGCCGGGCGAGCGCCGTGTGGACCTCGCGGGGAATGTCGCGCTCGAGGCTTCGCGGTTCAGCGTGCCGCGCCGACGCGGCCTCGGCGGCGGAGATCGGCCTCCGCACCCTGCTGGCGATCGAAGATCGGGAGCGGGATCTCGATCTCGCCGCCGAGCAGGTTCTCGTGGCCGTTCTCGTGGCTGTAGTAGCCGCGCACGGTCAGTTCGGCACGATCCCCGTGCGGTGCGTGAGCGCGGCCTCGGCCCTCGAGCTGGTCGCGCGCCGCGCGCGACGCGGCGAGATCCGCACGCGTCAGTGACCGGCGCGGGGAGCGACGGCGACCTGCCGGTGGCGTCTCGGTGCGTAGCGGCCGGTCGCTCGCCGTCACGACGATCGTCTCAGCCGGGATCAGCGCCGATGGCACACGTCGCGAGGCGGGCGATCGCTTTCGCGATCCTCGGTGTCAGCGGTCGCCGCCTCGCCGCGCCACATTTGACGGCGTCGAGCCGCGCGGAGGTCGAGTGCTGAGCGCCGGCGGCATCGCCCTGCGCGACGCGCTGTCGCCGCGATGCCGGCGAGCCGCTCGGCCTGCGCGGCGGCGTCGAGCGCCAGGACGCGACTTGGCGCTGGGCGGCGGCACCGAGGCCCGGCGAAGGCCCGACGGACCCGCCGTCGACGAGGCGTGCGCGGTCGGCGAGCGCCTGCTCGGCGTGCAGGAGGGTCGGCGCGTGCCGCCGCGATGAGCCCGCGCTGCCCACCGATCTGCAGCTCCTGCCCGAGGCTCGCGCGCGCGTCCGATGTTCTTCTCGCCCATGGGAAGGGTATGGCGGTTCGCGCCCGAGTTGACGACGGGGTTTGCGGCGAGGACGCCTGCTTTGCATCGGAGGCCGCCGTGCGCGGCGGCGAGCGTCGGCGGACAGCGGCCGCGAGGTCGGCGTTCGTAAGCCATGCGAGCGCGCAGCGCGGTCTCGGTAGGCTCAACGCGGTCGCGGCGAGCACGTCTGGAACGCCTGCGAGCGCGAGGCCCACCACGACCACCGCCACACGGATCATGTCCGCGGCGCGTCGGGCGCGGAGCGGCAGCGTCACCGCACCATCGTCGTGCCGATGCCGGGCGCACTCGCGAGCTCGAATCTCGCCGCGGTGGCGAAGCGACGATCTCGCGGCAGAGCGCCAGGCCGGAGCCGCCGAGCCGCCCGCGATCGCTGTCCGCGCGATAGAAGCGCTCGAAGACGTGCGCCTGCTGCGGCGGCCGGGATGCCGGGGCCGTCGTCGCGCGCGCGGATGCGGCACGCCCGTCCGTCGTCGGCGACGATCGGCGAGCTCGATCGGGGCGTCGGCGGGCTGTACGGCGGAAGCGCGTTGTCGAGGAGGTTCACCATGAGGCGCTTCGAGGAGCTCGGGCACGCCCATCGGACGGGCACCGTGCGCGGCGCGTGCACGACGAGCCGGCGGTGCTGCTCCTGCGCGATCGGCTCCAGGGAGTCGCCGACGCTCGCGGGCGAGCCGTCGCGAGGTCGACTGACATCGATCCTCGGAGGCCGCGGCTGCGTCGGCCTCGATCGCGGCTCAGCGACAGCAGGTCCTCGGCGAGGACCGCTCCGAGCGCGCTCGGTCTGCTCGAGCGCGTCGAGGAGATCGCTCGCGGTACGACGACGGCGTCGCCAGCCGCGGCGATGACTCACCTCGAGTCGGGCGCGCAGCGCAGCGATCGGCGTGCGCAGCTCGTGCGCGGCGTCGGCCGCGAAGCGCCGGAGGTGCGCTCATCGACCATTCGAGCCGTGCGAGCAACGCGGTTCAGCACGAGCGACCAGACGATCTACCTCGGTCGTGTTGCGGGTCTCGAGACCGGCGGCCGAGCGAGTCGCGACCTCGATGCGTCTCGAGCTCGGCGGCGCAGCGCGGCCGAGCTCGCGCGTCGCGCGCGTCGTGATCGGCCCAGCGCGAGCGCCGCGAGCGCGGCGACCAGGACGCGCCGCGACCCGCCGCGATCGGCGGCGCGCGCGCGTGCCGGACGGCGGCCGCCGGCTGATCGACGCCGGGCCCGACGAGGATGACGCCGACCGCCCTCGGCGCGTCGTCGCGAGCGCCGTGCGTCGCCGCTCGCCGCGTCGGCGCGGGCGCGCTCAGTCGGTCGGACCTGCGGCGTGCCGTTCGGCGGGCGCCCGGAAGGCGTCCGGGACCGGCCCCAGGCTCGACGCGACGCGGCCGTCGGAAGCATGGCGACGGATGATAGCGGCCCGGGCCCGAGGTCGGCTCTCTCGCCTGATCGCCGCGACGTCGAAGTGATCGGCTCCGGCGCTGCGCGAGGGCTCGCGAGCGTCTCGGCCTCCTCGGCGAGACGGGCGTCGAGCGGCTCCCACGATCGAGCGCGTCGACGACGGCGCCCATCGCAGAGCGCGGCGCCGAGCGACGGCGACGCCCGCAAGACCCGCGAACTGCGACGGTGAGCTGCGAACGCGGAGGCTCGCGGTGCCGTCTCATTCAGGCCGATCGCCGAAGATGAAACCGGCGCCGCGGACCGTGTGCAGCAGCGACGGCCGGCCCACGAGCTCGAGCTTGCGGCGGAGCGCGGCTCACGTGCACGTCGACGAGGTTGGAAACGGCCTTCGTAGCTCTCGTCCCAGCAGCTCTCGAGCAGCGTCGAGCGCGTGACGAGCTCGCCGGTGTGGCGCATGAGTACTCGAGGATCGCGAACTCCTTCGTGGTGAGCGTGACCGACGCGCTCGCCGCTGCGGCGGACGATGAAGCGCGCCGGATCGAGCTCGACGTCGCCGACGCGGAGGAACGGTCGGAACGACGCGCGTCGCCCCGGCGCGTGGAGCAGCGCGCATGCGGGCCAGCAGCTCGGGAAACGCGAAGGGCTTCGGCAGGTAGTCGTCGGCGCCGGCGTCGAGGTCCCTCGACGCGGTCGCTCGACGCCCGCCGCGCCGTCAGCATGAGGATCGGCACCGACGCGCGTTGCGCGCCCAGGCAGCCGGGTGAGGGTCTGCCCGTCGATGCCGGGCAGCCCGATGTCGAGGACCAGCACGTCGTAGCTCGCGAGCGGCGAGCAGCTCGAGCGCGCGCTCGCCGCTGCCCGCGTGATCGACCGCCATGCTCGCCGTGGTGAACCAGACCGTCTCGACCAGTGCCGCCACGAGGGCGTGGATCGTCTTCCACGAGGAGGAACCCGCATCGTCCCGTAGTCGTGTCCTATAGCGGACCGGGTGCGCGGGGTAGAAGCGCGCGCGCCTTCACCGTGGCTTCAGGCCGGCGGATGGTAGCCGAACGTCGTGCGTGGGCCGAGCTGGGAACGGATTCTGGTGGTGCTGTCCCGCTGGCGCGTCGACCTCGGCATGGCTTGGACGTGCTCGTCGCTGCCGTGCGTCGCGACCGACGCGCGCGGTCGATCTGCGCTTGGTCTGCCGGCTACGTGGCGGCGTGGCGTCGCGCTCCGCGGATGGGCGCGCGGCCATCTCGAGCGGGGCACGTAACGGGTGACGCACCACCGGGCCCTATGCGCATGTCGCCATCCGCTCTACGTCGGGAGCTTTCTGCATCGCGCTCGGTTCGCGCTGATGACCCACGCTGCCTGCGCTGCCGATGATCGTCTGCGTCGCCTTCGTCGTGATGTACGTGCCGAAGGCGCTGCGCGAGGAGGCGTATTCTGCCGCCGCCGTTTCGGCGTGGCAGTACGACGCAGTACGCGGCCCGGGTCGGCGCCGTGATCCCCGCGAGCGGGCCTCGTGGCCCCGGCGCCGACACAGACGCGCTCCGAATGGCGGCGCGTCATCGGGTCATCGCGAGTGGCAGACCTGGATCGGGCGTCGCCGCGCTGCTCGCCGTCCTGTGCGGTCTGGCGTCGGGCGATCCCCGCGTGGGACCGTCTCGCGGCGCATGGCGCACCGCGCGCATCACGGCGACGCGAGTACGTCGCGGGCGATGCGTCTCTCTCGCGCTGAGCGCCCGATCGCATCTCGATGACGTTGCCAGGGTCGACGGCGTGGGATAGTCGGCCGCGATGCGCGGGCGCCACGCGGTGCGCATGCTCGTCGGGGCTCGCGCGTCGGCGCGACGCTCGGCATCACGGTGCACGCTGACGCTCGGGGACGCGCCGATCCTCGAGCGATCGTCGTGCACGCCGTCACGGAGCCGATCGGCGCGGTCTTCCTGCGTCTGCTCTTCATGCTGGTGGTGCCGCTCGTCGATCTCGGCGCTCGCGCTCGGCGTCGCGGGCGTCGGCGACGTGCGCGCGCTCGGCCGGATCGGCGTCCGGACGCTCGCGTACACGGTCGTCGCTGTCGAGCATCGTCCGTCGCTGATCGGCGTCGGCGCTCGTGAACTGGGCTGCGACCCGGCGACGGGCATCGCGCCGGCGCTCCGCGCGCGGCTCGCCGAGCGCGCGCACGCGATGCCCGCCGTCGCGCCGCCGTCGCGCAGGGCGATGGGCGTCGAGTTCTTCGTGAACCTGGTGCCGGCGAATCCCGTTCGCGCGATGGCGGACGGCGACATGCTCGCCGTGATGACGTTCGCGCTGCTTCCTGGGCGTCGGGCTCGTGCTCGACGCGCACCGAGCCGGCGCGGCCGGCTCGAGGAGGCGTTGCAGGGCCTCTACGACGTCGTCATGCGCCTCCTCGACATGGTGATCGGCGTCGCGCCGCTCGGCGTCGCATGCCTCGGTGTTCTCGCTGACCGCGCGGCTCGGCATCGACGTGCGTGCGCCAGCTCGCGCGCCTACGTCGGCGTCGTCGCTGCTCGGGCTCGCCATCCAGCAGTTCGTCGTCTACTCGGCGTAGCGTGCGCTGGCTTCGGCGGCATGGCGCCCGCGCACGTTCTTCCGCGGCGTTCGCGAGGCGATGGTGACGGCGTTCTCCACGGCGTCGAGCAACGCGACGCTGCCGACCGCGCTGCGCGTGGCGGAGGAGGAGCTCCGGCTGCCGCCGCACGTCGTCGCGCTTCGTGCTCACCATCGGCTCGACCGCGAACCAGAACGGCACGGCGCTCTTCGAGGGCGTGACGGTGCTCTTCCTCGCGCAGTTCTACGGCGTCGAGCTCACGCTCGCGCAGCAGCTCACCGGTCGTCGCCGTGTGCGTCCTCGGCGGCATCGGCACCGCGGGCGTGCCCGGCGGGCTGCATCCCGGTGATCGCCATGATGCTCGGCATGATCGGCGTGCCGGTCGAGGGCATCGGCATGGTGCTCGGCGTCGACCGCTTCCTCGACATGTGCCGGACGACGCTCAACGTGACGGGCGACCTGGCCGCGGCGGTCGGTGGTCGCGCGCGGCGAGCCCGTTCAGGAGCCGGCGTCGCGATAGGAGCAGCTCGCAGCGTGACCAGCGCGCGCGCGACCGCCGTCCCAGCGCCGTCGTCGACCGCGACTTCGACAGACGACGATCGAGCTTCCCCGCTGGATGACCGTCCCGATCGCGACGAGGTCGCGCGCGTGCGCGCCGTTCGAGGTAGTTGACGGTGAGGCCGATCGTCGTGCCGCGCGGGCTGGCGCGCGAGCTCGACGTGCGACCAGGCGGCGGCGGTCGCGCGTGACGTCGACGAGCGCGCCGATCGCGCCGCCGTGGACGAGGTCGCCGACCGTCGTGATCTCGGACCTGAAACGGCAGGCGAACCGTCGACGCGATCCGGTGCTCGCCGTCGACGAGCGTCGAAGCCGAGCAGCCGGCCGAGCGGCGAGCCGACGATCACGTCGCGCAGAGGATCGGCTCGGGACGGTCGTCGCTCATGCGAATCCCGGAGGCCGGCACGAAGCCGCCGAGTGACGCTCGGCCATGCGGCGCGCGACGTCGATCGGTCGTGCGGTCCTCGAGGTACGGGACCGACGATCTGCATGCCGACCGGCAGGCCGCCGGCGGTGCGTCCGACCGGCGCCGACGGTCGCGGGCAGGTGCGCGAACGTCGCCGAGCGCGATCCAGCTGGAAGAGGTGCGCGTATGGCGTCGGTGCTCACCGTTCACCGGTGATCGTGCGGGCCGGGAAACGGCTCGCTGTGGTCGTGCGGAATCGCCGGCACGGGCACGATCGGCATCAGGAGCGCGTCGACGTCGCGGAAGCAGCTCGGCGAACAGCGCCTGCACCCGCTTGCGTCGCTCGTGGGCGATGCAGCCAGTCGCGGTGCCGGATCGTCGGCGGAGCGCGCGCTGACGCCAGCGAGCTGATCGTCGCGTCCGGCATCGACGCGGCCATGCTGCACGAGGTTGTCGAACCCGTCGTCGGGCATGCCGGCCAGGACGATCGGGTAAGAGGAGCATCTGAGTAGGTCGTGTCGAGCTCGCGGATTGAAGTCGATCGACGGCCGGCGCTCGCCGACCGTCGACGCCGCGCGCGACGGAGCGCGTCGACGGCGCTCTTCGAGCACGCGCGCGTGACGTCGCGTCGACCGGCGCACGATGCATCGTCGAGCCAGGCCGCCGATGCCGATAGTCGCGGAGGCTCGTGCGACGCGCGCGGCGGCAGCTCGAGCCGCCACGCGCGCGCGTCCTCGGGCGGCGGGCCGACGAGGACGTCGAGGCCGAGGTCGAGGTCGTCGGCGCTCCGGCCGATCGGCCCGCTCACGTTGAGGTCGACGTCTCGACGAGCGTGCCCGGCGGGCCGGGAATGTGCCCGCGATCCGCAGACGATGCCCCACGTCGGCTTGTGGCCGTAGATCCCGCACCAGTCGGACGGCGTGCGGATCGATCCGCCGATGTCGCTGCCGATCTCGCCGCCCGTCGAGGCCCGGCGGCGATCGGCCGCGGCGGCGCCGCCCGACGAGCCGCCCGGCGCGCGCGCCGGATCCCACGGGTTGTTGGTCGTGCCGAAGATCGGGTTGTAGGTCTGCACGTCGCTCGCGAGCGTCGGCACGTTCGTCTTGCCGAACACGACGCCGCCGGCCGCGCGCGTGCCGCGCGACGACGATCGCGTCGGCCGACGGGACGTGGTCGGCGGTGATCGTCCCAGCCGCACGTCGTCCGAAGTCCGGCCGTCTCGAAGGTGTCCTTGATCGTGAACGGCACGCCGTGGGCGGGCCCCACGATCTCGCCGCGCGCGAGCGCGCGATCGGCGTCGCGGCGGCGCGTGCCCGGGCGCGCTCGGCGATCGAGCGTGACGATCGGCGTTGAGGCGCGCGGTTCAGGCGCTCGACGCGCGAGAGATAGTGATCGAGGAGCTCCGCGCACCGCGATCTCGCGCTGGCGGAGACGCGTCGTGCGAGTGCGGTGGTCGACGCGGAAGGCGAGGTCCATGGTCGCTCGTCTTAGACCAGCGCTGCCGGGCTGTGCCACGACGATCTTCACGTGCGCGCGGGTTCGGCCGCGGCGGCGAACGCGTCCGCGAGGCGCGTCCGCGGGCATGCGTCGCGGTCACGACGCGGTCGCGAGATCCGGCACGTCGGGGAGGTCAGGAGTCGAGCGCGGCGCCGCAGTCGCCGCAGCGCGAGCGTCGTGACGATCACGCCGCGACCGACGATGGCCGCGCGCGAGCGGATTCTCGCGTCGGGCGTCGTCGGGCGAGGATGCACGAGCACCTCGGGGCCGCCACGCCGCGGCGGCCCGACGGCCGGATGGCTTCGTTGATCTCACGCGAGACGGCCGTGCGACGACGACGTCGGTCGCCGCGGAACGGTGTCGCATGGAGCGACGTCGAGCGTCGTCGTCGATCGACGCGAAGACCCTGCGCAACCGAGACGCGGCGCGCGCGGAGCGCCGGCGCATGATCGAAGACCGACGCCGTCTCGTAGCGGCGGACCGCCGACCGGCGGGTCGATCGGCATGTCGCGCGCGCGAGCGTGATCTCGTCGACCACGAGCGCCGGTCGGATCCGCGAGCCCGAACCGACGGGTTGGCCGCACGTCGTCTTCAAATGGACCTCGTCGCGCGCGAGCGTCGAGCGCACGCCGAGGCCATCGCGGGTCGCCCGGTCGTTTCGACGACGACGTCGACGTCGCCGGCGCCGAGCGTCGTGGGATCGCGCGCCGTCGTCGGCGCCGAGGCGGCGGGCGAGGTCGCGACGGTCCGCCCGCCGGGCGAGCGCGACGATCTCGTACTGCGCGCCCGTGCGCCGCGACGCCAGGCGGCGAGCGCCGCCATGACGAGCAGGCCGAGCCGACCCGTGGTCCCAGCACGGCGATGCGACGCGCGCGGCACGCGCGTCACGATCCGCGGACCGCATGCAGCGCGGCCGCAAACGGCTCGACGAGACGTCGCCGTCACGCGCGCATCGAGGGACGGCGGCAGCGCGATGCACGGCGTCGACCGGGGCGAGGAGCCACGTCACCGAAGCCCGCCGGCGAGGTCGTGGATGCCGAGCACGAGTCGCTCGGGACAATGCGACGCGAGCCCGCGCGCGCAGTACGCGCACGTCGCTCGGCGATCCGACGCGCGGCGTGCGACGCGTTGATCTCGACGACGACGGCCGTGCCGTCGTCGTCGACGCGCGACGACCTCGTGGCCGATCACCTGCGGCAAGCGGAACGGCAGATGCGCGGCGCGCGAGATCGGTCGCGCAGACGCCGCAGTGGCTCACGCGCAGCGAGCCGGTAGCCGGGACCGAGCTCGACGTGCACGCCGCCGTCGCGCCGGACTTCCACAGCCGTCGGCGTCGGAGCCGCGAGACGTAAGGACGCGCGGCGTGGATCGCGCCGTCGAGCGTGGTACTCGGCGGCGGTGAACGCGACCGACGGTCATCACCGGCCGCCGGCGCGGTCATGCCGAGCGCTTCGGCGAGGTAGGGCAGCGCGGCCTCGTTCAGCTGGAGCGTCGGATCGAGCGCGCTTGCCGAGCCCTTCGGCGCGTCATGAGCGCCAGGTTCACCATCGTCATGTGGCTCCGCGCCTGGATGCGATGGCGGCGCAGGATGTCGAAGAGCCGGCCGATCTCGAGCGTGAGCTGCACGTTGCCGAGGCCGCGTCTTGTGCACCTGACGGACGTAGTCGGCCATCTCGCGCTCGTAGACGGCGTAGTCGGCACCGCCGTGGTGCGGCGCGCGTCTCGAAGAAGAGCCGCGCGACCGTCGTCGCCGTCGCCGACCGCGAACGAGTAGAGGAGTGCCGCGGTCGCTGAGCCGGTCGGCGTCCTCGAGCGTGCCGATCGAGCCCGAGGTCGAGGAAGACGACGCGGCCCGGCGGCAGGAAGCGCAGGTTGCCCTGATGCAGGTCGGCGTGGACGAAGCCGTGGAGGAAGATCATGCGGCAGACGGCGCGGATGCCCGCGTCGACGATGCGCGCGACGTCGAGGCCGTGCGCTTCGAGGTCGCTCCTCGCGCACGCCGTCGACGAACTCCATCGTGAGGACGGCGTCCGAGCACGCTTCCGGGACGAGGCGCGGGAAATGGATGTCGGCGATCGCCGGCGAAGTTCGCGGCGAAGCGGCGGTTGTTGCGCGGCCTCGTTCGCGAGGTGGATCTGCGCCTCGACCGCGTTGCAGAACGTCTCCAGCGCCTCGGCGAGCGAGACCAGCCGGAGCGACGGCACGACGCGCTCGGCGAGCGCGGCCGACGAACAGCAGGATCGCGCGGTCGAGGCGCACCTGCTCGCAGGATGTCGGGACGGCGCACCTTCACCGGCGACGGTCTCGCCGGTCGCGCGCCACACGGCGCGGTGCACCTGCGCGACCGACGCCGCGGCGACCGGCTCGCGCTCGAAGCTCGCGAAGAGCGGCGTCGAGCGGGCGCCCGAGGTCGCGCCTCGATCGTGCGGCGCACGTCGTCGAAGCGCGAACGGCGGCACCTGATCGCGAAGCGGCGCCAGCTCGTCGACGAGCGCCGCGCGGCAGGAGGTCCGCGCGCGTCGACGCGATCTGGCCGACCTTGATGAACGTCGCGCCGAGCCGCGTGCTCGCGTCGACGAGCGCGACGCCGAGCGCGTGCGCCAGCCGCTCGCGCGCCGAGCGCGGCGCGGCGGCGCGCGCATCGCCTCGCGCGTGAACACGCCGACGCGCGCGCGCGCCGCGCCAGCACGAGCTGCAGGCGTCCGCACGACGAGTCGGCGACGGCGGAATGGGCGACGGCGATGCGGGCGTCACGAGCGGCCGCAGTTTGACCGAAGGGGCGAGGGCGGGCTAGGCCGACGCCGATGCGGGAGCTCCGGGACAAAGTCGCCGTCGTGACCGGCGGGGCGAGCGGGATCGGCCGCGCCATGGTCGATCGCTTCGCGGCCGAGGGCATGAAGGTCGTCGTCGCCGACGTCGAGCCGGCGGCGCTGGCGGCGACCGAGCGCGAGCTCACCGCTGCCGGCGCACGCGGTGCTCGCGGTCGCGACCGACGTGTCGAAGCCGGGCGACGTCGACGCGCTCGCCGAGCGGACGCTCGCCCGCTTCGGCAAGGTGCACGTCCTCTGCAACAACGCCGGCGTGTCGGTGGGCGGCCCGATGTGGAGCAGCACGCTCGACGACTGGCGCTGGGTGCTCGGCGTCAACCTGTGGGGCGTGATCCACGGCGTGCGGACGTTCGTGCCGATCATGATCCGCCAGGGCGAGCCCGCGCACGTCGTCAACACCGCGTCGCTCGCCGGCCTCGTCGTCGAACCCGTTCCTCGGCGTCTACAACGTGACCAAGCACGGCGTGGTGACGCTCTCGGAGACGCTCGCGCAGGAGCTCGCGATCGTGGGCGCGCCGGTCAGCGTCTCCGTGCTGTGTCCGGGTTCGTGCAGACGCAGATCGCCGACTCGAGCCGTAACCGGCCGCCCGACCTCGCCGACAGCGCCGAGCCGTCGCGCGGCCCGAGGCCTTCGAGTCAGATGGTCCGTGCGGCCGATCGCGGCGGGCATGCCGGCCGCGCGACGTCGGTGGCGCTGGTGCGCGGCGGCGATCCGCGAGGAGCGGTTCTACATCCTGCCGCATCCCGAGCTCACCGCAGGCGCGGTGCGCCGCGCGCATGGAGGACATCCTCGAAGGACCGCACGCCGGAGCCGACGGCGTTGCCGCCGCCGTCCTCGCGCTGAGCGATGGAGCCGTTCCCGCCCTGGAAGTGGCGCATCCCGAGCGCTTCAACATCGGGGTCGCGTGCACCGACGCGCACGCCGAGCGGCGCCGTCGCGGACCGCGACGCGGTCGTCGTCGACGACGACGCGCGCGGCGTACGGCGGAGCCTCACCTATCGCGTGCTCGCCGACCGGACGAGCCGCTTCGCGCGCCGTCGCTGCGGGCGCTCGACGTCGCGGCCGGCGATCGCGTCCTCATCCGGCTGCCGAACTGCCTCGAGTACGCGACCGCGTTCCTCGGCGCGATGAAGCGCGGCGCGATCGCGGTCCCGACGTCGACGACTGCTGACGGCGCGACGAGGTCGTCGTACCTCGCGCGCGACTCCGGCGCGGTCGCGATCGTGACCGACCGCGCGACGTGGCGGGCGATGCGGTCCGCGCTCGAGGGCGCGCCCGCGCTGCGACACGTCCTCGTCGCCGGACCGGTCCGACGGCGCCGGCGCGTCGCATCGTGGTCCACGACTTCGAGCCGTCGCGCTGGCCGGCGTCGAGCGCGGCGCGCGACCCGCACCCGACGCGTGCGGACGACCCGGCGTACCTCGTCTACACGTCGGGCACGACCGGCTATCCGAAGGGCGTCCTGCACGCGCACCGCGCGCTGCTCGGCCGCCAGCCGTCGTCGAGTACTGGTTCGACTTCGATCCGCGGCGGCGACCGCGTGCTGCACGCCGGCAAGTACAACTGGACCTACGTGCTCGGCACCGGCCTCATGGATCCGCTCTATCGCGGCCACACCGCGATCGTGCTGCGAGGGCGCGACCGACGCCGCGCGCCTGGCCGCGGCGGATCGCGGCGCCACGCGCGCGACGATCTTCATCGCGGTCCCGACGATCTATCGCCAGATCCTGCAGAAGACGGCCGCCACGCGGCGCCGACGTGCCGACGCTCCGCCACTGCATGAGCGCGGGCGAGCAGCTCTCCGGCGGAGGTCCTCGCCGGATGGCGCGCGCGCTTCGGCCTCGACGATCTACGAGGGGCTCGGCATGACCGAGTGCTCCTACTACTCTGCGCAGACGCGAAGCCGTCCGATCCGGCCGGGCTCGGCCGGCTTCGCGCAGCCGGGACACGCGATCACGCTCCGCGATCCCGCGACCTGGCGCGAGGTGCCCGTCGACGTCGAGGGCATGATCTGCATCCCGCGCACGATCCGGGCCTGATGCTCCACTACTGGAACCAGCCCGAGGAGACGGCGCGCTGCTTCCACGGCGACTGGTTCCTCACCGGCGACTACGCGCGGCGCGACGCCGACGGCTACGTCTGGTTTCTCGGCCGGAAGCGACGACCTCATCAACACGTTCGGCTATCGCGTCTCGCCGTTCGAGGTGGAGCGCGTGCTGAAGGGTCGATCCCGACGTCGCGCGAGGTCGCGGCGGTGGGCGAGGAGGTCGGGCGCGGGCAAGATCGTCGTCGCGGCGTACGTGATCGCGCGCGCCGGCGCGCGACGCTCACGCCCGACCAGCGTGCTCGCGTACGCGCGCGAGCACTCTGGCGTCGTACAAGGCGCCGCGTATCGTCTATCTCGTGGACGACTTCCCGCGGACGCGCAACGGCAAGGTGCTGCGTCGCGGCCTCGCGCGCGCGCCGGCGCGCGCGGCACGGTGACGCTGAGCGATGGCGACGTCGATCCGACCCGCACGCGCCGCTGATGCGTCGTTCCTCGCCTGGGTCATGCTCGCGGCGTCACGCAGCCACCTGCGCCGCGGGGCGTGGGACCCTACGTCGATCGGTCCGGACGCCGACGTGCTCGCGTTCCTCGAGCGCATGGCGCGCCCAGTCTGAGCCGTCGTTCTGTCACTGGGACGGCTTCCTCGTCGCCGAGGTCGACTGGCACGCCGGCGGCAGGCCTCTGCGGGTACACGACCCGCGATCCCGGCATGCGACGATCGCGACGCCGGCGATCACGGCGCGCCTCGAAATCGGTGCTCGGCTGGAGTGACGCGGATCTCGCCGCCGCCGGCGCACGCGTGGCGCCGTTCCTCACGTGCGTGACCGAGCCGGCTCCCGAGCGGTGGGCCGTCGAATGGGTCGCGACCCGGCCGGAGTTTCGCCGCCGCGGGCTCGTGCACGAGCTGCTGCTGGCCGTGATGGACGATCGGACGCCGCGCGGATTCCGGCAGTCGCAGATCCTCGTGCTGATCGGCAACACGCGCGGCGCAGTGCGCCTACGAGGCGAGCCGGGCTACGAGGTCGTCGGCGAGAAGCGGCATCCGGAGTTCGCACGCGTGGTCGAGTGCCCGGGCATCGTGCAGCTCATGCGAACGCTGTAGGGCTTCGCGGGCAACGCGCCTCGTACCTTCGTACGCGTTGACTGTCACGCCAACGCCGCATACCAGATCACGTATGGGCATGATGACAAGGTGGTTGGGGATCAGCGCAGTGCTTCTCTCGGCCGGGCTCGCGTTCGGGCAGTCGACGACGATATCGGTCACGACATCGTCGACTGCGACGACGACCACGACGCTGTTCGGCGGCTGTACGGTCGAGGTGAGCTTCACCTCGGTCCTCTGCCGTCTCGACGCGCTCGTGACCTTCGTCGACGGCGCGACGGACCTCTGGACGCTCAAAGGGCCAGCTCACGGCGTCGGCTCGCAAGGCGCGCAAGCAGTGTGGCAAGGCGTCCGACTTCGCGACCGGGAAGAAGGCGTCGACTCAGCTCAAGAAGTGCGCGAAGACGATCGAGCACCTTCCGGCACAAGCTGGATTCCCACAGCGCGAAGCAGATCATTCCGGCGGAGACCCGTTCGTTCCTGCGCGAGAATGTTGGAGCGCAACTGCACAGCGACGTGAACGGGCTCCGGGGCCAGGTCTGATTTCCTTCAGTTCGTGACGTGCTCACCGTCGGCGGCGGAGGCCATCGCCGCCGGCGGTGCCGTCCCGCAGAGGACGCGTGGCGACCCGTGGTGACCCACGGGTAGACGGTCGCCACCTGTGCCAGCTCGGCGACGTGCCGAGGGCTCAGGTCACGATCCACGTGAACGGCTTGTCGGCGAGGCGCGGCGCAGGGTGGCACGCGGCTCACCCGTAAGATGGGCCGCGGGACATAGAACATGAGCGACGCTGGCGTCACGTTGAAGCTGACGATCGGCGCGTCGACACGCTCGGAAATGACGTGCGCGATCGCCCTCCCTCCCCACCACCCGGCTTCACGGCGGGTGCCGCACCCGCGTGTAGAAGACGAGTGCCACCAGGACGGCCAGTGGCGGGATCAGCGCCGTCGCGGCCGGAATACCGCGCCGCCACCACCACGCCGCGAGGACGACGGCGCCCACCGGGAAGATGAGCAGATGGGCCGCACGGCCGCGATGACCGGCGACCAGAGCTCGTCGTGGATCGCCATCATCGCCGGCATCGCCGCGAGGAAGTGCCGCGATCAGGAGGACGAAGCCGCCCGCCGCGAGCCAGCGCCGGGCCGGCGTCGGATCCCGTCGACGGCGCAGCGCCGTCAGGGCCGCCAGCGGCGGCAGCGCCGGCAGGATGTAGGTCGCGAGCTTCCCGTGGGAGAGCGAGAACACGCCGACCACCATGCCGGCCCAGCAGAGGCAGAAGGATCGATCCCGCGTCGCGGCGGGAGCGCTCGCTCGCCAAGGTGGCCGGGAGCAGTGCGCTCCACGGAAACAGCATCAGGGCCAGGGCGGGGCCGTAGTACCACCACGGAGCGCGCATGGAAGGTGGTACCGTCGCGCGTGAAGCGCGCGCCAGATGGTGGACGGTAGGAAGAGCTCGCGGAGGTACGCCGGATCGACGATGCCGCGCGGCGACGTACCAGGGGCCGGCGACGACCGAGAGACGCCGCCGGCGCGCGATCAGCCCAGGACGCGCGGCCCTGGCAGCGGCCGGCCGACGAGCCATGCGTGCAGCAGCGGGATGCGCGGCGATGAAGAGCGGCGCCTCGCAGCCCTTCGTCAGCATGCCGAGTCCGGCGGCAGCGCCGGTGACGACCAGCAGAGCCGGACGATCGCGGCGACGCCGTGAACCGTTCGGCGCGCCAGCACCCCGATCGTGATCCAGCACGTGAGCGAGCATGTCGAGTGCTGTAGCGCGCTGCAAGCCGAGGAACCCGACCGAGGTGACGTCGAGGACGAGCCGGTCGCGCCGCGGGCGGTCGCGCACTGTCCACAGCCACAGACTGCGTCCAGCGAAACAGCACGAGCAGACGTGGCGATGCGCCGCGAGCGCCGAGACGAGCCGCGCGCCGAGCTTCGGTTCGGACCGATCAGCGGCGAACGCGAGCGCTCGTGAGCCAGTAATAGAGGATCGGTTTGTCGTGGTAGGCGGTGAAGTTGTGCGGTCGGAACGATGGGCCACGCCAGGTTGGGTCGCGCGAGTAGACTGCGCGCGCGATCGGCGCGTGCCGGCCCTCGTCGGGATCCCACAGCCCGTAGGCGCCCAGTCCCGTCAGGATGGCGAGGATGGCGACGCCAAAGACGCTGGCCGTCAAAGGCGCCCGATCGCGCACGGCCGCGCACAATGGAGGACCGGGCTTCGCGCGGCGCAACGACGTCGAGACGGCGCCGGCGCCGTCAGGGAGGGGTCCCGACGGCGCCGGCACCGCTTTCAGGATCCGGTCGCGCGCTTACGCGGCGTCGCGGAACCCGTGCGGATGGGAGTCGGCGTCGACCGGTCGCCGACATCGCGCACGGCTCGATGGTCTCGACTCATGCGCGATCGCGATGCGGAGCGCGATGAGTCCACCGAGCGCCCAGCGCGAGCGCCGCGACGGCCGCCGTGACGTCGACCGCGCTCACACCCGCGAATCGAGGATCGCCGGCGAGAAGCAGGCCCGGGAAGATCGTCGACTGGCAAACCCGGGAACGTGGCTGGAATCATCGTCGTGTCCTCCTTTTCCGAGCTTGTGCGTCGCGCTTCCTGACGATGAAAAGCAACGCATATGCCACGAATCGCGTCGTAGAAATCCCTGCGGTTTTCGGCGCCGCAGTGCATCGTGGAGTATGCGGTGCCGCGGAAAGTATGCGTCGAGGACTTGACGCCGCGACCGGGCTCAGCGCAGCCCGAGGTCCTTCATCTTTCGCTGCAGCATGGCGCGCGAGAGGCCGAGCACCTGGGCGGCGTGCGTGACGTTGCCGCCGTGGCGCCGGAGGACGCCGGCGATGTGGCGCGCCTCGAACTCGGCGCGCGCCTCGCGGAGCGGGCCGATCGTCGAGCGGCAGTCGCGTCGCCGCGTCTCGAGCCGGCCTGCGAGCTTTGCCGAGAGGTGGCCGAGCGCCGATCGCGGTCGCCGTCGCGCGCGAGGCGTCGCCGCGCGCTCCATCTCGTTCTGCAGCTCGCGCACGTTGCCGGGCCAGTCGAACTGCAGCCAGCGCGTCGAGCGCGTCCGGATCGATGCCCTGCGAGCCGGCGCCCCTGACGCTCGGCCGCGTCGCGCAGGAAGTGGTGCGCGAGGAGCGAGACGTCGTCGCGCCGATCGCCGGCAGTGGCGGCACCCGGATCGGAAACGCGGCGAGCCGGTAGTAGAGGTCCTGCCGGAACGTCTGCTCGCTGTGACGGCCTCGCTGCAGGTCGCGATTCGTCGCCGAGACGACGCGGACGTCGATGCGCCGTGGCCGGGTGTCGCCGACCGGCACGATCTCGCCCTCCTGCAGGACGCGCAGGAGCTTCGCGCTGCATCGGCGAGCGGCATCTCGCCGACCTCGTCGAGCAGGATCGTGCCGCCGCTCGGCCGCCTCGAAGAGCCCGCGATGGTCCTGCGTCGCGCCGGTGAACGGGCTTTCGACTGATGTCGGGCTTTGTGGACCATGGTGTAGGCGTATTCGACGCCGCTGCCGTAAGCGCCGGCTTGCTGTTTCAAAATCCCCATGAGCGCATTGTAGTGCTCCTTGTTCTTCCAATCCCGCTGCCATTCGAGCAGGGCGGCGATCGTCGTGGTCCTGACTGCTCCCGCCTGACACCATGCGTGAAAGCGCGGCTTCCTGCGCTGCGGCCGAGGTCGCCCCACAGCAATCCTCAACCACATAGACGTTGTAACCCTCCCCGAGCATCTCAATGGTCGGCCAAGCGATGGCAAACCTCGGTCAGAGGCCTGTCATGACGATGTTCTTGCGGCCAGTGGCCTCGACTGCCGCGCGAAATCCCGGGTCGTCCCAGGAGTTCATGGAGGACCTTTCGATGACCTGCTGGCCGGGAACACATCGAGCAATTGCGGCCAAACGTAACGCCGGAAAAACTTTCGGTCTCGACGGCCGTACAGGACCGCGGGCACGTTGAACTCCTTCGCCACCTTGGCAAGGGCGAGACATTGTTGATCAGGGTCGAACGCGTCAATGCTGGCCACGCCGAGCATCTGCGGCTGGTGGTCAATGAAGACAATGGCACTGTCTGGGAGTATAGAGTTTATGATAATTTGGCATATGAACTTCCTTTCTTCGTAGCCACTGTTTGAGGCCTGGAACAATCGAAACCACCCTAACCGCAGGCACAGTCAACCACTTTCCACACGACATCTGTCCCACTGCAACAGGCGCGCACCTGCCTTTGAAAGGCGAGTGAGGCCGGCGGCTGAACCGACTCAGCCGTCAGGATTCAGGCAAGGAAACCACGATTCATGGGTTCGGCGCTGGTGGATGTTTTCGCGTTGACGGTTCTCCCGCCAAGGTAGAGTTCAAATCTATTGCGCGCTGTCGGGGGCGCGTGCGCCGAAAGACCAATGCCTGCGCATTAAAGAGCAAATGGAGTCACGGTCAACGCTGGAGGTACGCGGGTGGTCGTGGTGTATGATGGTGTCGCGGCACGCAAACTCGCGATTGAAGTCTGCCATTCGCTGGCGCAAAGTTTAGCGGCGACCTGTGAGTTTGAAATCATGCGTGGTGGCGGTTCGGTTATCTTGGCACAGGCCGGTTATAGCGCGCCCAGGCGGCCAGGCCGCTGCCAAAGCGGACCGATCCTGGTTTTCCTCGGAACCGGACAACATTCCCCGGAGAAGCTCGGGACTGGTTCGAGCGATGGTTTCCGCAGCGTGAAGCGAGGAAGGCGCGCTGGTGGTGGGCCGGACTTCACTTCCGACGAAGGCGGTGACGCGGTGGACAGCACGCGCGACTGGTGGCCGAACGCGCGCATCTGGATTACCTGCCGCTTTGGGTCGGGAGTCTGGTGGTGCGATTGGATGGCACCGATTGCGCAAGGACGGACTATTTCCCGGCAGCTGGCGGATCGGATCGACCGCCCCATTACCCTACCATTCGTCAGGTTGGGGGTAACGAATAACGATCAGTTTCCAAATTGCTCGGTTATTGAGGCTTCTTCAGATAATCCGCAGCGTTGTCGCGCGGTTCATCTTCTTTTCATTCCTGCGCGTTGCTCGTGTCCCAGAAACGACCGGTGTTCGCCGATACCCCGAAGAAGAGATCCCGAAGCGCAAGTCGGTGCGCAAACATTTTAGGAGCAACTGCTCCCGGGTCCGCGGACTGCGCCGGTTTCGCTGAATGTCTCCCGGCTGGCGCAGCGACTCGCTTTCGTAGGGCTGAAAATAACAAGGCGGATGACCAGGATCGACATGCCGTGCCTCTCCCGAGTAGTGACGCGCCAGCGCCATAAAAGTTTCGTGCGCATACCGTCGAAGGCCGGGGCGGCATGTCGGTTGTCTGCCCCATTGCCCGCGCGGGCCTTCAGAACCGTCTGGCCCGTGCTGGGAAAAATCACCTTCTTCACCCGGCCTGGCGCGCGGCTTCGAACGCGTTGTGAACGCCTTCCAGATTGGCCGGCAGCAGACGAAGGAATGGAAATCGTCTTCGTCGGGCACCGCCGCCAGATGGATCATAGCCTCCACACCCTCGAGGCCGGCACGGCCTCGAAGTCGATGCAGCTCCCCTGGATGAACTCATCAGCTCGGTCGCAGGCAGCGCGGGCCGGAGCGCGATCGAACAAACGCAACGCGAAATGCTCCGCGCAACAGCGGCGCTCCATCCACGCGCCCCACGCGTCCGCACGGTCAGTGATCCAGAAGCCGCATCTGGGAATTCAATGCCGCCAATCAATGGCCGATTCATGCGCGTTTAGCCCCCGCGGCATATGCCTCCCTCCTCGCGAGGGACGAGCGGGGTGAGGGTCGGGGAGAGATCATACGCTCGACGACCGGCCCTCCTCTCCCCGGCCCTCTCCTCCCGCAGGGGGAGGGGAGAGGGAGAAGCTACGCCAAACATGTTCGCCGATTCGGTCAATCGGGAGTGGAAATCGAAAATCGAAAATTGGACATGCTTAAGCCGGCCAGAGCCGGTAGAGGCAAGCGCAGGATGCCGCCGATGACGGGACTGACCGGAATCCACGCGTAGCTCCAGTCCGAACCGCCTTTGCCCGCGATGGGCAGGAGCGCGTGAGCCAGACGAGCCGAGATCGCGGGCCGGATTAATGGCGTAACCCGTCGGTCCCGCCCAGCGAAACCCCGATCGAGCACGGGGCCCCTACCAGGAGCGGGCCAGGCCCGTGTCAAAGCCAGCCATGATCGGGTTTCGGATTCTTCGGCGACTGGATCGCAAGCACCGAGCACCAGCACCAGCGTGCCGATGATTTCGGTGAGGAGATTGGCCATGGGCGGCGCACAGCCGGCGCAGTGCAGACACGCCGAGCTTGGCCGCCGGGTCCGCCGTTTCGCGCCAGTGCGGCAGGTAAGCCAGCCGAACCAACCCCGCTCCGACGAACGCCCCGGCCAGCTGCGCCGCGATATAGACGGGAACCTGCTCCGGCGGGTGCCCCAGCGTCGCCAGACTGATCGTCACAGCCGGATTCAGATGCGCGCCACTGATTCGGTTCACGCAATACCGCCACCGCCGCGCCAACCCCAGCCGGTGGCCACCACGATCCAGCCGGCGTTCTGCCCTTAGACCGGTTCAAGACCACGTTAGCCACCACGCCATCGCCTAACAACACCAGCAAGGCCGTGCCGATGAATTCCGCCAGGGCAGGTTTCATAATCATAGGGTACTTAGCTCGGCTACTGGGCAGTCAACCGCCATCGATCAGAATGTCGGTGCCGGTGATGAAGCCGGCGTCCTCGGGACAGAGAGATAGAGTGCGAGCCGGCCGACCTCAGCGCACCTCACCCCAGCGGCCGGCGGGGATCTTGGAGATGAACTGGGCGTTGGCCTCCGGGGTTCTGGAGGATGGGCGTGGTTCATCTCGGTGGCGAACCGGGCCGGGAGCTGATGCCGTTGACGGTGATGCGTTCTGCGGCGAGTTCGAGCGCCAGCGCGCGGGTGAAGACCGAGCAGGCCGGCTCTTGCTGGCGGCGCAGTAGGCGGTGCGCTGCGCGAGCCCGACGTGGCGCTCATGATGCGCAGTCCCAGGTTGAGGACGCGGCCGTAGCCCTGACCCTTTGAGGTGCAGGTTCAGCGCGCGGCACATCAGGAAGACGCCGGTCAGATTTGGTGTCGAGCACGGTGCGCCATTCATCGCGGGGGTGAACTCGTGCGATGGGGTCTGCGGATGTTGAGGCCGGCGTTGTTGATCAGGATCTGCGTCCGGCCCGAACCTGCGACGGTGACCGCGGCTCTCCGAGGCGTTTGCACGTCGGGTTCGTCGTGGTGACATCGGCCAGGAACACCTCGGCTGTCCGTGCCGAGCGTGCGCGCGGCCGCGGCGGCGACGGCCTGGAGCTGGGCCTGGTTGCGCGAGACCAGCGCCAGCACGCGCGCCCGGCGCCCGGCAGCGCCAGCGCCATCTCCTTGCCCAGCCCCTTGCTGGCGCCGGTGATGACGGCCGTTCCGTCCGCTGCAGTGGTTTGTCGCTCATAATGGAAACTCTGCCGCTTCAGCCCGCCGTCCCGGCTAGCCGCGGCGTCTCGATGCTCAGGCCGTCACGGCCGGGTCAGGTCCTTCAACTTGATGTTCTTGAACCAGCACGGGCTGCCGTGGTCCTGCAGACCGATGTAACCGCGGCGCGGATGGTCGCGATACGCGACGTCGAATTTGTGCGCGCGTGCCATCGGGACGCTTGTTCGGCTCCGGTGAATTGAGCGAGGTCCGCGCGCGTCACGCGGTACGCCGTTGAGCACGACTTCAATGCGGTCGCTCATCGCACGTGATCTCGATGTGAGTTCCATTCGCCGACGGGCTTCATCGCGTTGCGCACGCGGCTTGCACCAGATCGTAAATCGCGCCGGTGTCGTGGTAGCCCGGCGCCCGGCGTGTCGTCGATCGCGATCTCGAATTCCATTGAAGCCCACGTCTTTGCCCGGTCGCGGCTGTGAGCGACGAGGTGCGCACGAAAATCCCGCTGTTGCAGCCCTTGCTGATTTTGAAATCGAGCGAGCGCGCAAAGTCTCCGACCACTGCTGCGTGTGCACCAGCATGTAGTGGCCGGCCTGCGATGCGGGTTGAGCAGCCCCTCCTCCACCGGCGTGCGACACGGCGCAGCACGTCGCTGTTCATCCAGCCGTCGTGGTCGTGCGCCCGTCGAACAGAGCGAACACCGGCCCTGCTCGCTGCTTCCAATTCGGTCCGGGTGTTCAGTCGGCGGCGCAGGACGGCGACGCGCCAGACGGCGATGCGATGAAGACCAGGGACCACGGCGCGATTCAGCTTCAGGTGCGCCAGCTCAGCCCGCTCACCACCGCTTCATAATGGGCGTCCCAAAGGCATCGTCTTCTTCTGGCGATAGGATTCGACCGCCATCTTGATCGCGACCATCGTCGGAGCAGCCGAGGTCCGCGTTGCAGGCCAGCTTGTCCTTTGCCGCGCAGCACGTCGATGAAGTTGCCTTCCAGATCGCGGCGCTGCTTGATGGGAGGCGCACTTCCTCCTTGCCGTCGTTCTTCGCCTTGAACTCCTCCGCAAAGCGCGCCGTTCACTTCAAGCGACGGTTCGCCGCCGAGTTCCATCGTGCCGTGCTTGCCGTAAATGCGATCGGGCAGCCCGCGTCGTTCGTCGAGCGTGCTGACGAGGAAGAGCGACCATTCGCTCGGGATAATCCGCCGTCATCAGGAACGTGTCCGGGATGTCGCGCCCGTCCTTCTCGATGTAGAGGCCGCCGCTGGCGTTCACGCGCAGCGGATACTCGCCGTTCGCGCCGGCGACGGCGATGAGCAGCGGCGCGAGCTTGTGGTAGAGCAGGTCGGTGGCGACGCCGCCGTTGTAGGGCCAGTATTTGCGGAAGCGGAAGAAGTGCTCGGGGTTCCACGGGATCTTCGGCGCGAGGCCCCACTTGTGACCGAGCCACATGTCCCAATCGATGTGAGTCCTCGCCCGCGCTTGTCCGGGCCGGCGGTGGGATCGATCTTCTGATGCTCGTTGAACAGGCAGATGCGCGCGTTGCGATTGTAGCTGCCGTGCGCCCACGTCACCTTGCCGATGCGGCCCGCCCGAATCGCCTCGTGCGCCTGCCAGTAGGAATCGCTGGCCGTGCCGTTCGGGCCCGACCTGGAGGATCTTCCCGGTGCGCTTCACCGCGTCGCGCAGCTGCACGCGCCTGCTCGACCGTGTGCGTCATCGGCTTCTCGACATAGACGTGTTTGCCCGCGTCCATCGCGTCCGATCGAAATCTTCGCGTGCCAATGATCCGGCGTGGCGATGAGCACGCGCATCGATGTCTTTTCGCTCCAGCAGCTTTCGGTAATCGCGCATAGCCGTCGCCCTGGCAGATGCCCTTGGCGCGCGTGAGGCGGCGCTGATAGACATCCGACACGGCGCGCACCTTGATGTTGTCCGCGTCGCTGCGCTTCACGAGGCTGCTGCAGGATGGCCGGTGCCCATGCCGCCGCAGCCGATGACGGCGAAGCTGATGCGATCATTGGCACCGGGAGGCCGCGTAACAGGCGGCTGGAAACGAGAGCGCGCCGGCGGCGGGGGTGGAGGCGAAACGAACGTCAGGGAAAGGCCCAGTCATTCATGGCAGCAAGATAGGTTCGACCGCAAAACTTGGAACAGCCCTTTATTGCCCGAGGGCGTGGCTGGCAAGAGAAATGAGGGTAGGCGAGGCTTTGCGGGCGCATTCGCCCTGGGCGTTGAACGTTGGGCGTTGAACGTTGGGCGTTGAACGTTGGGCGTTGAACGTTGGGCGTTGAACGTTGGGCGTTGAACGCGTTGGGCGTTGAACGCACTCACGCTACCTTCAAGCCCAGAACGCCAACCGCCGTCGCCGCGCTATGACGGGCCGGGGATGGCTGGCGCACTCTAAAGCTTCGCCACGTCGTGGCGTCCAACGTCAAATCAACGTCCAGCGTCAACGTCCCTTTGTCTCCCCTTTGTCTCTGTGCCTTTGTCGACAAAGGGGAAGAGACAAGGTCGAAGGTAAAGGTTAGAAAGATTAAAGGCGACAATTCAAGGATTTTGGGACAAGCTCCGACTACGGCCGAGCCTCCAGCACCTGGTAAAACCGGTTCAAATTCAACCCCCGGTCTTCGACCCGTCATCCGTGAACTTGTAGAGCGTGTTGGTCGACAATGATGTAAATCCGGATACGGCACCCACTTCGGCGGCGACAGGGGTGTCGGTGTAGAGCACCGGGTAGTATTGGTTAGGCGGAGCCAGCCAGCGGAAAGTCAAGCCATTCGTCCCGTAGACCTGGTTCGTGAAGTTAATCGTCGTGACCAACGAGAGCGGCGACAATCCCCTCGCGCAGGTCAAAGAACATGTAGGGCGTCGGCAACACCGTGCACCAGGTGATCCAGGTGTTGGTCGCCCGAATGGTCGGCAGACCGGCACCCAGACTTGCGACTGCCAGACATCCTTCGCGACCACGTAGTTCACGCCCGGGATGGTGTTCGTCAGATGATGCAGAGCGGAATTCGTTTGCACGAATACGCTTGAGCACTGACGTCATCGCCCGTCTTGGGAAATTCAGTGGCGACCACGTTGTAACTGGCCAGGTTGGTCGTGTTGTTATACGCGGACAGGAACCAGTCGCCGGGCGCCAGCGGGATCGGCGCGGAATTAGTGAACAGGCTGATCAGCTCATTGCAGCAATACG
>ERZ1370068.3576-contig-2685_pt1 | contig 24366 bp, 30 predicted proteins | sample MGYA00561227_ERZ1370068 | MGnify/ENA primary metagenome ERZ1370068 (study PRJEB38410, sample SAMEA6850437) | metagenome | study: Metagenomic assessment of the ecological functions of the soil: analysis of the soil microbiota associated with the...
TTGTACTTCGTTCAGTTACGTATTGCCCGTCATCGGCGCCTGCCGGGGTTCGTTACGGCTACGGCGACGCGGGCCGGCAGCGGCACTTCCGAGTTTTCGCAGTGTGTACTGGTCACTCCTGATCCCGGCAGCGTTAAGTTTTCAGCGGCAAAATTACTCGATCACCGAATCGAGTAACGTACCGGTTAAGGTGATTCGCGGACACGCCGCTGATAGCTTTTCAGTCAGCTACACGCACTCAGGATGGGACTGCCAAGGCCGGAGTCGATTACACGGCCAAGAGCGGATTGGTGACGTTCAATGTCGGTGAGTTTTCCAAGACCATTGATATTCCAATCTTCAATGACACCTTGCACGAAAATGACGAAGCCTTCACGGTCGTCCTTACCGATCTGCCACCTGATGTTACGTTGGGTACTCCATCGACAACGACCGTTACAATTAAGGATGATGACCCGCTGCCGAAGTTCTCTATCAGGCGACCTCCAAACCACGGAAGGGAACTCCGGCACGAAAGATTTTACGTTCAACGTTACGCTGTCAGCGGCGAGTTCCTTCGACACCACGCCGTTGATTTCTTCACCGATGCTGACTCGGAAAACGATAATGATTATCAGAATATCAGCGGTACCTTGACATTCGCGGCTGGAGAAGCCAAAGACGATCGTCGTTAAGGTGAATGGCGACACCTTGCTGAGGAAGACGAAGAGTTCCTGGTAAAGCTCACCAATTCACGAACGCCGGAATCACGATAAAGGTCAGGGCAACGGCCTTATCGTCAACGACGACACAGAGGGTGGCACCACGGTGCAATTCAGCCAGACCAGTTTTGACGTTCAGGAAGATCTGGCCGCGGCGATCATTACGGTTACGCGCACCGGCGACACCTCTGGGTACCACGACCGTCGAATTATTTCACCGAAGACGATACGGCGACCCAGAAGGGTGATTATGAAATCGCGTCGGCACGCTGACTTTTCTTCCTGACGAAACGAGCAAGACCTTCGTGGTCGCTGATTAATGAAGACTCTTACGTCGAAGGCCCCGAAAAACGTAACACTCTATTTGTCGAGACCAGAATGAGAGCAATCAAGGGAACTGCACGGCCGTGTTGAATATTATCGATGATGGGTTGGAATCACCTGGCAATGTAATCGATGATGCGCAGTCGTTCGTCTACCTCCACTATCACGATTTTCTCAATCGTGAACCTGATGCGGAGGGTCTGGCTTTCTGGACCAACCAAATCACTTCCTGCGGCAGCGATGCACAGTGCATTGAAGGCCAGGCGCGTCAACGTTTCCGCGTCATTCTTTCTCTCGATTGAGTTCCAGGAGACTGGTTATCTCGCTCTACTCTGATGCAGAAGAGAATCTTGCGACTCTATGCCGAAGTACGCTGAGCTTCATGCACGACTGTGCAGGAAGTCAGTCGCGGCGTGATTGTGAATTCGCCCGGTTGGCAACAGAAACTGAGCTGACAATCAGCAGTCAGTTCGCCGACACCTGGATCAACCGGCTCGGAGTTCAAGGCTGCCTACGATGCGTATGTCGAACGACGCATACGTCAACGCCCTCTATGCAGAATGCGGGCATCGTTCCGTCGCAGGCTGAAAAGCGACAAGCTGGTCAGCCGCCTTGAACAGTGCCAGCGATGAATCGTTCGGCGGTCTTGCTGAGGTGGCATCGGACGCTTCGTTCCGTCACCAGGAGCAGAACCCGGCGCTTCGTGCTGATGCAGTACTTCGGTTACCTGCGGCGCGATCCGAACGACGCTGCCTGAATGTCAGAACTTGAGCGGCTATAACTTCTGGCTGAACAAGCTGAATCAATTTGGCGGGAACTACATCGATGCTGAGATGGTTAAGGCCTTCATCACTTCGATCGAGTATCGGCAACGGTTTGGGCCATGAGTGCGGCAACCGTCGTACCTTCCCGACATGGGCGATGCCCAGCTGGCGCTTGCGGGTAGTGGCAAGCATCAACGCCATTGCCCGGCGCGGGCGTTCCTGAAACGAGCCTGTCGGCAGCTTCCCGGCTGGTTTCGGATCAGGCGGGCGCTGATGGTCGTGCCTCAAAACTCGAAGAGTTCCCTCTTATTCCGCACCCGGCTGCCCCGGAGCAGCGATCAAGAATTAAGCCCAAAGGTGAGGCTTTGCGAGCCTTGGGTAAACGTTCATCTAACGTGATCGAGCCCCGAAGGGGCGACTCCGATCGCTCAGGGTAATCAGGCGCGACTCTTGTGTACGCATTCTCTGTCGCCCGCTTCGCAGGCTCTTCACATCTAACTGATCCATTACCCAAGGCTCGCAGAGCCTCGCCCTGGGCTCTAATTCTGACCGCTGCTCCGCAGCTCGGTTGAATGGTCACGTCTCAAGTCTGATCTTTCCAAATGGTGGGATGAAACGACGGCATTCAAGGCTGGCGTGAAAATCACCCTAATTCTCACTAAAAAGGATGAAGCAAACTATCCGGCTGAGGTGGCGACAACCTCATGGAACCACTTCGGCTACCTCAGGGCGCGATCCGAACGCGTTACCGGATGCGGACCTCAGCGGGTACCACTTCTGGCTCAGCAAACTGAATCAGTTCCGGGACAATTACATCGAGCGGAGATGATCAAGGCCTTCATCTACCTCGTTTGAATATCGAGCCAGATTCGGCCAATGACAACTGCTTAACCCGGAATTCTTCGCGCCCAGGCCCTTCTTTGGCTCGCAAGGCTTGAAACCAAAGCCCATTGACCCTTTACTTCCTTGTCATCTCTGGATTTCGGGGGCCGGAAGTCTAAACTTCCCCGAAAAACTTGAACCGGCGTGGCCCGTTGCCCGGCCACGTCCATTTTGAAAGGGTAAAAATGAAGATAGTCTCGAAGGGTTTCGGGTTCGGTCTCACGCTGGCCGCAATTCTTGTCCGCTGGTTGCTTTCGCTCAATGAAGCCCAGGCGCAGAAAGAAAAATATGTATCGTCAGGGCCGCCTACGCCTCGCTGGTCGCGGAACCGACCGTGCGTCAAGGCCTGTCCCGACGCGGCGCGAGTGCAATTGACCGCTAACGCGCGCAGCAATGGCGCGGCCGCATTGCGCTATCGTTGGACTGTCAACGGCGGCAAGCTCAGGGGTGACGGGGCGAATCCCGAGTTGGGATCTGGCCGGCGCTGCGCCCGGCGTTTACCAGGCCGTGGCCGAAGTTGATGATGGCCGCGATTTGAGCTGCGTCGCGTTTTCGTCGATTTCGGTGGTCGTGCTTGATTGTCCGCCGCCACCGCCGCAACCGCCCGTCTGTCCCACTGTTTCAGTCTCATGTCCGGAAGCCGGTAAGGAAAACGAGCCCGTCACCTTTACCGCAAACGTCAGCGGCGGCACGCCGAACATTACTCCGAGTTACAACTGGACGATCTCTGCCGGTCGCATCATCAGCGGTCAGGGCACGCCCAGCTGTCACCGTTGACACCACCGGTTTGGCTGGACAGACCTGCGCGCGACTCTGGACATTGGCGGTTTTGGCACGCCACGTCCGGCGAGTTGCGCTGTATCGATTCCCATCGTCAACAAGCCGCGCAAGTTCGACGAGTACTATGACATCGCGCGCAACGATGAAAAGGCGAGGCTGGACAACTATGCAATTCAACTGCAGTCAGAACCTGGCTCTCAGGGTTACGTGATCGTTTATCCCTCAAGCAAGGCCCGACGGAGACCAGGCTCAGGAACGTGCACAGCGAATCGTCGATTACCTCGTCAATACGCGAGGTCTGGACACGAATCGCGTGGTGACAGTCATGGGTCCCGCGCGTGAAGGCTGGGTCATTGAGCTGTGGGTCGTGCCGGAAGGCGCGCCGCCACCGCAACCTCAGCGTTAAAGCAGCAATGTCTCCTGCAATGAATTCTACCGGCGCGACTCAGTGTATGCAGTCGCGCCGGTTTTTTTAGGCTCCTGAAAGCGAAGCATGCCGGAGGCATGCGTACCGCACGCGAGGCGTGCGTAGCGAACCTCTTTGTGATAAACGTAGCCGCTCCAAATGAGCCGGCCCCCCAAATCGTCCCTCGCCTTCTCAGTCTCGTGATGCTGGTGTCTGTTCTGCGGCGCGCATAACCTTTATGCGGAACGCCTGCCGATCAGAATCTACACCAGCGACGACGGCCTCGGCAGCAGCGCGTCATTCAACTTAGTGCGCGACCCGCGAGGCTTTATCTGGCTGTGCTCGCGCGATGGGCTGGTTCGCTTTGATGGTTATCGTTTCATCACCTATCGCATTGGCAAACGACGATGCCGATCCTGCCGTGTTCAGCTTGCTGCCGACGCGCAGCGGTGTCCTGTTGGATCAATCTCAATACCGGCGGCGATTATCGATTCATCGATAAGGGCGATGCGACCACGCTTGAGCCAATTCCGCAGCTATCGAGAAACGATCCCCGTATTCCGCTGGTCAACGTCGAACAGGTAAAGACGGGCGTGCGGTTTCCCACGTTTGAAGACAGCGCCGGCAATCTTTGGACTTATCAGGCTAAGGGTCTTGAGTTGCTGCGTGAAGTCGATGGGCGCACGGTTTCAGAATTGATCGAGCTGAAACTGCCGGGAAATCCGGGCAAGAGTCTTCCTATCCGCGCGTTCAAGCCCGGCACCGATGGCAGCTTTTGGGTCGGCACGAATTGGGGTTTGGTGCGTCACCTGCCTGACGGCAGGATGATTCATTACTCGTTTCGGGTCGAAAACGATCTCGACCAGGTAAATTACTTTGGTGAGGACAAAGACCATCGAGTTTGGATCGCGCGCCCCGAAGGCGTCTTTGTGTTGAAGGTCGAGCCGGTTTCGCAGATCAGTTCGCCCGAGAAATTCTCTTCGCGTCAGGCGATCATAAAACCCGGACATGTCGGCCCTGATGGAGAGGCCGAGCTTCCTACCCAACCGGGCGAGGTGTTCGCCTTTTCATTCCGCGACCTCATTCGTCGAGATAAGGGTTCAGATAAGAGCACTGCCAACCGTCCTATCATTTGGGGAATCCTGGCCACCACCGATGGCTCTGTTTGGATGTCGGCTACCGGCGGCCTGTTCCTTTATGACGGCCAGCGATTTCGGCATTTCACCGAACAGCAGGGTCTGGCTTCGAACACTCTGGGCGACATTATTGAAGACGGCGAAGGAAATATCTGGCTGAATGCTTACGGCGGATTGATGCGGCTGAATCCGAAGGGCCTGGTCACTTTCGATCATGGCGATGGTCTGGTGGAAAAACGCGTTCACTCGATTCATGAAAATGCTCAGGGGCAACTGTACGTCGTCACCGACAACTGGAACATCAGCCAATGGGAGAATGGCGCCTTCAAAACTGCGCGGCCGCCGGTCGCTCCGGACGAGATTTTCTTCTGGCACTCGAACGTTGCGTTCCTCGATAGTCACAACGATTGGTGGGTAATCACCAACAAGAAACTGTATCGCTACTCAGGCGTGACCCGAATTGAAGACCTGGCGCACGCGCAACCCGCCGTCTGTCTACACCGACAAGAACGGACTGATTACCAACGAAACCAGCAATGTGTTCGAAGACTCCAGGGGCGATATCTGGATCAGCAATGACCCCAGCGGAAAGAAGCTTGGTCTGACCAGGTGGCAACGCGCGACGGGCGCCTTTCAACATTTCTTTGCCGAAGATGGATTGAGAAAAGACACTTACATTTCGGCGTTCGCCGAAGACAAATCCGGTGACCCTCTGGTTCGGCTTTGGCGAAGGAGGATTGTCACGCTACCGGGATGGCCATTTGACCGCGATGGAACCGTCACGCGAGGTACCCGGGGGATCCATCACCAGCCTTTATCGTGGACAGCAAAGGGCGGCTTTGGGTCGCATCGAGTATTACCGGGTTAAGCCGGCTGGACGATCCCGGCGGCCGAGCATCCCGTCTTCCGCCGCTACACAATTGCGGACGGCCTGACCAGCAACAACGTCCGCTGCATCACTGAAGACCGTTTTGGCAACATCTACGTCGGCACGGTGCGCGGCGTTAACCGGCTCTCGCCGGAAACGGGACACATAAAATACTTTGGCACCGGCGATGGCCTGGCGGGAGATTTCATTAGCGTAGCCCACCGCGATCGCAGCGGCGCGATTTGGTTTGGTACTTTCAGCGGCCTGTCAAAACTGGTCCCTCAGCCCGAGACTCCGGCTCCTCCTCCGCCGGTTTACATCAGCGGCTTGCGCATAGCTGGGGTGGACTATTCCATTTCGCCGCTCGGGCAAACAGAAGTGTCTGCGCCGGAACAAACTGCCAACAACAATAATCTGCAGATTGATTTTTCAGCATCAGTCTGGGCGGCAACGCCGGCACTCGTTATCAATACAAGCTGGAAGGAAGCGGATCAGGACTGGAGCTTACCCTCAACTCAGGGCTCGGTTACTTTCGCCAACGTGCGGCCCGGACGCTACCGGTTCCTGGTGCGCGCGTTGAACGCCGACGATGTAGCTTCGGAAAAACCGGCCTCGATCACTTTTCGCATTCTGCCGCCGATCTGGCAACGTTGGTGGTTCCTCACCGTGGCCGCCTTGCTGATTGTTGGGGCAGTGATCGCTTTGGATCGGTATCGGGTGGCGCGGGCGCGCGAATTGTCGGCCGCTCTTTCAGTCTCACAAAATCTCACCGAAGAGTTAACCCTCAAAGGTGACGAACTGGGCAAAGCCCATCAGGCGCTGGCCCTTGATTACGATGTCACCCGCATCCTGGCCGAATCAGCTTCGCCAGGCGAAGCCTCGCCCAAAATTCTCAAGGCTATTTGCGACGCCACGAATTGGGACGTCGGCGCGCTATGGTATGTCGATGATCAGGCAAACGCGCTGCGTTGCGCCGAGGTTTGGCAGCAACCTGAGATGGCCGCAAACGAATTTGAGATCTTGAGCCGGGAGACCGTCTTTCAGCCCGGCGTCGGCTTACCCGGACGGGTTTGGCAAAGCGGCGACCCAAGTTGGATTACCGAACTCGAGAAGGACGCGAACTTTCCGCGGCTGGAAGCAGCCTCCGGAATCGGCTTGCAGAGTGCTTTTGCGTTTCCGATTCTCCTGGGCAGCGAGGTGATCGGCGTGGGTGAGTTTTTCAGCCGTGAGATCCGCCAGCGGGACGATGAAATGCTCGCCATGCTCGCGGGCATCGGCAGCGACATCGGGCAACTCATCGAACGCAAGCAGAAAGAAGAGGCGCTGCGCGAAAGTGAAGATCGCTTTCGCACGCTGGCGGAAACGGCTTCCGACGCGATCATCACGATCGATGCCAGCGGTTTTATTGTCTTTGTAAACCCCGCCGTCGAAAAGGTGTTTGGCTATCCGCCGGAACAAATGATTGGGCACGACCTGACTATGTTGATGCCTGAGTACCTGCGTCATCTGCACCGGGCCGGACTTCAGCGTTATCAGGAAACCGGCAAAAAACATATTTCCTGGGAGGCGGTCGAGCTGCCCGGCTTGCATCAGAACGGCCGCGAGATTCCGCTGGAATTGTCGTTTGGTGAATTCGTGCGCAACGAGCGACGCTATTTCACCGGCATCGTGCGCGATGTGTCCGAGCGCAAACAGGCGGCCGAAGCGCTCCAGAAATCCAGAGAAGAACGTTTTCGCGAATTGGAACGAGTGCGGCGGCGCATCGCCACCGACCTCCACGATGACATCGGATCGAGCCTGACGCAGATTTCGATCATGAGCGAGGTGGCGCAAAATCGCGAGGACGGCGAGAACGCGCCGGCCTTGTCGATGATTGCGAACGCTTCGCGCGAACTGATTGATGCGATGAGCGACATCGTCTGGGCCATCAATCCGCAAAAGGATCACCTGAGCGATCTCAAGCAAAGAATGCGAAGGTTTGCCGCCGATGTCCTGACTGCCCGCAATATCGAACTGGATTTTCGCGCCCCGCTGGATGAAACTGACATCGCGCTGGGCGCGAACATCCGCCGCGAGGTCTTTCTAATCTTCAAAGAAACTGTGAATAACCTGGTCAAGCATTCCGGCGCCACGCGTGCCGAAATCGACTTTCGCATCGCCGATGGCCAGCTGCGGCTGCGCGTCAGCGATAACGGACAGGGCTTTGATACGAACAGCGAAAGCGAAGGTCACGGCTTGATGAGCATCCGCGAAAGGACCGCGGCACTCGGCGGTAAGATTCAGGTCGAGTCCGAGCCGGGCCAGGGCACAACGACTAACCTGCACGTGCCGCTGGACGGACCTTCGAATGGCGACCGCCCGCCGGCGGCTACTACCTGAACAGGTGGCGGTGCCATACTCCATCGAGCGTAAGGTTTGATTACCCCGCCACACGCGGAAAGGGTCAATCGCTTATGCTGCATCAACTGGCTGCACCTGAAACTGTAACGCTTTTGGAACCAGAGACGATCAAAGTTGCGCTCATCGAAGACCGCCGCGAGATTCGCGACGGCCTGGCGATGCTGATTAACGGCACTCAAGGGTTCAAGTGCACCGGTTCTTATCGTTCGATGGAAGATGCGCTGCCACGAATCGGCACTGATCTTCCCGACGTCGCTCTTTGTGATATCGGCCTGCCCGGCATGTCCGGTATCGAAGGCATGCGCATCCTCAAAGAGAAGTTCCCTGCTCTGCTCCTCCTGATGCTGACTATCTATGATGACGACGAAAGAATCTTTGACGCGCTTTGCGCCGGCGCCTGCGGCTATCTGCTAAAAAGACGCCACCCGCAAAATTGCTCGAAGGATTACGAGAAGCCGTCGACGGTGGTTCGCCGATGTCGCCCGAAGTCGCGCGGCGCGTGATTGCTTTGTTCCGCGATATTCGGCCGCCCGAACAGGCCGATTATGAACTCACTCCGCACGAAACTCGCCTGCTCAAGCTGCTGGTCGAAGGACACAACTACAAAACGGCGGCGCTGGAACTAAACGTCAGCATCAACACCATCTCCTTTCATATGCGCCACATCTACGAGAAACTCCAGGTCCATTCCAAGTCCGAAGCGGTCGCCAAGGCGTTGCGCGATCGACTGGTTGACTGAAGTCATAGCTGCCCGGACGAGTCTGCGGCGCAGCAGTCAGAGACCAGCAGACGGATGTCACCAGCTGAAGCGGCAAGCCACGGTCGACATTGAGACGAGCGCGCAGCAGGGTGATCAGAACCGAGATGCATCGAGCCGAATCATTGACTGCCTTCTGCTCACGGGCGAACGTTGCCGCTCCTGGGGCTTGGCGCCACACTGTATCTGACGCCGCTCCTGCGGTTCCCGACACGTCTCCTGCGGGCGACCGCCCCAGGCTTAAGACCGACGAGATCCGCTTCCGACTCCAGAAATCTCACCTCACTACATGATCAGGTGGTGACGGTCGATGCCCTTTCCGACTATTCATACTCGCGCGGCGCTGATTGAAACGCCGCGCTTGAAAACTCGACCGAAACCTAAGGAGACTAACAATGAAGATCAAAGCATTTTTCGCAACCCTGCTGGCGACCGTTGCCTTGAGCATCGCCAACGTCGGCTTCATCGCCGCGCAGAATGGAATGCCGGCAACGATCGACCTCGGACCGCAGCGGTTATCTTGCAGTGCCGCAACTATGGCGGCCAGCAGGATGTCGCCAAGAACCCGGACATCATCAACACGACCACAGAAGACGATTCCGTCAGGGAAAGACTCTGTACTGGAAATCGACTGACGGCGATTCGGGCTCAGTCGTTCTTCAGAAAGCTTTGGCTCCCGGAGGCAAAGTTGGCGTGAACGGCAAAGCCTGGACAGTCGTACTCCTGCACGGCCTGGATGACGAAGTAAGACGCCGAGAGAATCCTGTCCAACACAACACTACAATCGAAAGGCCTGAACCGCTGCGAGATCGAAAACGATCTGGCGGCGGTTTTGGTTTGTTTAGGTAGGAAGCGTATTAGACATGGACATTCAACAAGCTGCGGAGCAACGGTCAGGAGTTAAGCCCAAGGCGAGGCTTTGCGAGCCTTGGGTTAGATTAGCCAGGTTGGCTGAGCCGCGTAGCGCGACAGAGAGCTAGTAAACCGGTTCCGCTTGATTACTGATGATCGGCTGTCGCCCCGTCGGGACTCAATCATTTCGGGGTGTGGACCCAAGGCTCGCAAAGCCTCGCCCTGGGCTTAACTCTGACCGCCGCTCCGCGGCTGGTTGAATGTTCACGTCTTAACAGCCTGATCCGGCAACGCGATTTACTTTCAGTCGCAGACTACCTACTTAGGTGGCGATCCGAAAACAACTCGAGAGTATTACTTAGTGCGTAGCCGGGCCCCGAGCCCCAGCAATCATCAGTCAGAAATAACGCTCGGGTCCCAAAGCTACCTCGCAGATTTCTTCTTGATAACCGCCAGAGCGCCTGCCAAAGCGCCTACCTTTCGAGACCGTTGCGTGACTGGGACCCGCAACGGTCTTCGTCTTTTGAAACAACTCCAGTGTCAGAAGCCCGACCGTGAGGGAGGGCAACGTTGCACTCAAGGATGCCCTCCCTTACGGTCGGGCTTCTGACACGTTCGACCGCCACCAGTTCAGGTGGTCTCACACCTTCTGCATCTTTCTTATCTTGCCAACGTCGCGAGGCACTCGCTGACGAAGAAGAAAACAAGGAGATGAAAAACATGACCCACCAACAAAACAACTTCTCGGACTCGATGCGCGTTGAGATCGCTTCGAACGGATACCTAAGACTCTATGGCCGCTTTGCGGCGACCCGGCGACTCTGGCGGTCGCCTTATTCCTGTTTGCAGGGGTCCGCGCGAGCGAACACTTTCTGGTCACGGTCACGTTTGACAGCGGTCCAGGCTCTTTGCGACAGGCAATCTTCGACGCCAACTTTAATCCGGGTGCCGATGAAATTGACTTCAAGATCCCCGGATCGGGCGTGAAGACGATCCCGCTCCTGACAGAACTGCCGGCCATAACTCAGCAGTTAACGATCGATGGATACACCCAACTTGGATCCGTCAAAAACACACTGGAAGTTGGCAGCAATGCAGTCCCATTGATCGAGCTGAATGGGGCCGGTATCGTTGGACCCGCTAACGGGTTGTTACTCAATGCGCCAAATTGCGTCATCGCAGGTCTGATCATTAATCGCTTTTCCGGCGTTGGCATTTTCTTCAGGTGTATACCGGTGTGACGGGGCACGATGCGTTGATTTATGGATGCTTCATTGGCACGAATGCTTCGGGTACCGCCGCGGCCGGGAATGGAACTGGAATCGAGATCATAGGGTCGAGGAACAATATTATTGGCGGCATTTTTTTGGCCTCACGAAACGTGATTTCGGGCAACACTGATTGTGGAATTCAAATTTCAAACGGTGCCGCCCCGGCAAAAACAATCTCATCGTTGAAAACCTGATTGGCACGAACAAATCAGGCACCGCCGCCATTCCTAACGGGAAGGGCATATTGTTGTACCAGGTGGCCGGACCCAACCAAATCGGCGGAGCCGCGGTCGGGCGTAACATTATTTCGGGAAATACCCTGGCTGGCGTTGAGCTGGGCCAGGCTGATTCAACAACGGTCATTGGGAACTACATCGGCACCAACGCGAATGGCAACGCTAAGTTGGGAAACGAGTCAGGCGTACTCCTGACTGGCTCTTCGAAAAACAACAAGATTGGAGACGTGGACGCCGGCAATCTAATTGCAGGAAACTCTATTGCGGAGATCAGTCTCAAAGGTGCCCCAGGTCCATCTAATAATCAGATCCTCGCGAATCGAATTGGCACTCAGGCCGACGGGACCAGCCCGCTCGTCAACACCGCGGACGGCATCACATTCGGAGACAATGCGAGCCAAAACCAGGTCGGCGGCGACGCCCCGGCAGCGGAAACATCATCGCTTATAACGTCAGCGGCGTGGCAGCGCTTAGTGGCATCGGGAACCTGATCAAACAGAACTCTATCTTCTCGAATACCAACCTGGGAATTGAGTTGCGCGGCGTGAATGGCCCGAATCCCAATGACCTCAATGATGCCGACATTGGATCGAACAATCTGCAGAACTATCCGGTCATCGCCTCGGCCCTTTATAGCGGCGGAACGACCACACTAGCGGGAACGCTGAACAGCGAAAACGGGAAGTCTTATCGGATTGAGTTCTTCACCAATTCGCAATGCCACGCATCCGGATACGGAGAAGGTGCGACCTATCTCGGTTTTACGGACGTCGTTACCGTCGCCAACAACGCCTCTTTCTCAGTGAATCTGCAGGGCACAAACCCAAATCAGTTTGTGACCGCGACCGCGACTGACCCGGACGGGAACACCTCCGAGTTCTCGCAATGCAAGCAAGTGATCAATTTTCTGCCGGGCGCGTTTCAGTTTAGCGCCGCGACCTATGTCACGGCGGAAAATGGAAACATGACCATCACAGTCAATCGCGTTGGCGGCTCAACGGGCGCAGCGACTGTAAACGTGGCCACCGCAAACGGCACGGCCGTGGCCGGCACTGACTACACGGCAGTTTCAGGAACACTTGCATTCGGTGACGCTGTGACCAGCCAAGGCTTTACCGTGCCGATTACCCTGGATTCGACCGATGAACCCAACGAGACGATCAATCTCACTTTAAGTAATCCAACCGGAGGCGCAGCTCTCGGCAATCCGAGTACTGCCGTGCTGACCATTACCGACGATGATCCACAAGCCGAGCAGTGTCAATCAACGACGCTGAGTATCGTCGAAGGCAATGGCGGAACGACGGCTATCTTCACGGTCAGCCTTTCGAACCCAAGTTCCGAACAGATTACCGTGGACTATGCTACGACAGGTGCCGGAACGGCCGACGTCGGGCGACGACTACCAGCCTGATAAACGGGACGTTAACCTTCGCTCCGGGTGACCTCAGCAAACCTTTGAATGTGCTCGTAAATGGCGACACACAGGAAGAGCCGGATGAAACCTTCGTCGTGCAACTAACCAATTCCAATGCCGGACTGGCCAAATTCCATGGGCACAGGCACGATTATCAACGACGATGCGGCGCCGACACCGACGCCGACTCCAACACCAACGCCGACTCCGCACGCCAACGCCTACACCTACGCCAGAGCCGACGCCCACGCCAGAGCCGACGCCGAATGCCGACTCCCACGCCACAAGCGTTCGGCACGTTGCAGTTCAGTTCTGCGTCTTACTCCATTAACGAAAATGGAGCGCAGGCAACAGTTACTGTTACTCGTACGGGCGGCGTTGATGGCGCTGTTTCAGTGCAGTACTCGACCGGCGGTGGGACAGCCACCATTGGTTCCGATTACGCGGCGACAAGTGGGACGCTCTCGTGGCCCGATGGCGATGCTTCCGATAAGACTTTCACGGTAGCCGTCACAAATGACACGCTCAATGAGTTGGACGAGACCGTTAGTCTCGCTTTGAACAATCCAACTGGCGGCGCGTCGCTTGGCAATCTGTCGAGCGCGACGATCACGATCGCAGATGACGATGCGCCTCCGGCAATCTCGATCTCCGACGTGAGCCAGGCTGAAGGCAATAGCGGCACAACGAACTTCAGTTTCGATGTGACTCTGTCGGCGGCCAGCAGTCAGACAATCACGGTTGACTATTTGACCTTGAACGGAAGTGCGCAGGCCGGCAGCGATTTTCAAGCCGCTGGCGGTACCCTGACCTTTGCGCCCGGAGAAACTACCAGGACAGTCGTCGGTCGCCGTCAGCGGTGACCCTGATGTCGAGTCTGACGAAGCCTTCGTCGTCGGTTTGTCGAATCCGGCGAACGCGACCACCGGTAAGGCGCAGGGAACGGGAACGATCGTCAATGACGACAGCAACTCTCCGTCGCCCACGATTCAATTCAGCCAGGCAACCTACTCAGTTCAGGAGGATCTCGGCTGGATGACGGTGACGGTCACTCGCGGCGGCGACACCAGCGCCGCAGCTTCTGTGGATTATGAAACGGTCGATGGCGGCGGCACGCAGAAAGCCGATTTCGAATACGCTGCGGGAACGCTGAACTTTGCGGCGGGCGAAATCAGTAAGACGATCACGCTGCTCGTCAACGAAGATGCTTACCTCGAAGGCAACGAAACCTTCAGCGTCAAATTAAGTAATCCCGCCGGTGCGGTGCTGGGCCAGCAGAGCGCTGGCCAGCGTCAGTATCACTGACGACTTGCCCGAGTCTGCGACCAATCCAATTGATGATGCGCAGTCGTTCGTCTATACGCACTATCACGACTTTCTCAATCGCGAACCTGATCCGGCTGGTCTGGCTTTCTGGACCAACCAGATCGCCTCGTGCGGCAGCGAACGTGCAAGTGCATCGAAGAGAAGCGCGTCAACGTTTCAGCTTCGTTCTTTCTCTCGATTGAGTTTCAGGAGACGGGGTACCTGCGCTATCTGCTGGAGAAGGAATCTTTCGGTTCGCTGCCTAAGTACGCTGAGTTCATGCGCGACTTGCAGGAAGTCGGCCGCGGTGTGATTGTGAACTCGCCCGGCTGGGAACAGAAGCTGAAGGACAATCAACAACAGTTCGCCGATAGCGTGGGTGAACGCGGCCGGCGTTCAAAGCCGCTTACGACGCCATTGTCGAACGCTGATTACGTGAATGCGCTTTATGCCAACGCCGGCATTGTTGCCGCCGCAGGCGGCAACGCGATTCACTGGTGGCCGCGCTTGGATACCGCGAGCGAGAGTCGCGCCAGCATTCTCTTGGACGTGGCCGGCAAACGCGGCCTTCAGACAGACAGGAACACAACTCGGCGTTTGTGCTGATGCAGTACTTCGGCTATCTCCGGCGCGATCCGGCCGCAGCGCCTGACTCAGACTTGAGCGGCTATAACTTCTGGCTGAACAAGCTGAATCAGTTTGGCGGCAACTTACATCGACGCCGAAATGATCAAGGCCTTCATCACCTCGATCGAGTACCGGCAAAGGTTCGCGCAGTAGCTTTCGGCCAACCTGTCTTACTCAGCTTCCGGCGCGGCTCAACCGCTGAGTCGCGCCCGGCTCTCTACTTGTCAGAAGCCCGACCGTGAGGGAGGGCAGCAGTGCAACGCTTTGCCCTCTCCTCACGGTCGGGCTTCTGACACGCTTCAACGCGACCACCAGTTTAGGTGGTGCCGCCGCAATCTTTAAGCGGTATCCATTAACTCGTAGCCGGGACCGAGCCCCAGCAATCATTTTTGGAAAACGAAACTGCTCGGCGCCTTAGCTAAGCTCGCACGAAGCTGCTTGATAAACCGCCAAGCGCCGCCAACGCGCCCCACCTTTCGAGACCGTTGCGTGACTGGACGCAGCGGTCTTCGCTCTGTGGCACAGACTTCAGTCTGTGTTTTCTTCAACCGACATTCACAGACTGAAGTCTGTGCCACCGCTCAACGCCACTTGTTCAGGTGGTCTCACATCGCTCGCCGCTCCGTATCTTGTGACCGTCGCGATGCTTTCGCGGATAGAGACGAACGAAGGAGATGACAGAAATGACCCTACAACAAAACCAGACCCGCCGGACAGGCCCTGAGAAGACCGACGCCAACCTGGAGGCAATCACCGAGGAAATGGTGATCGCGACTGAGGCCTGCACGGCAAACACCACGCCACCTGCAGGTGGCGATCGCGACGACTCGCGGAAGTACTGCTGCTGATCGCGACAGAGCAAGACGCTGGAAAATTGCCAGATACGAAAGGCTTTGTGCCCGCTTTGCCACGCACCCTCGCGACGCTGATCTGTGTGCTGGTTCTATTTGCAGTATCCGCGTCAGCGGCAACCTACACCGTAAACTCAAAGGACGACCTTGACGACGGTGTTTGCAATGCCGCGCACTGCAGTCTGCGCGAAGCGATCAACGCCGCCAACGCCAACGTGGGTTCGGATTTTATCGTGTTCAACATCGACACCTTCAACATTTCCTCGGGCGTGGCTACGATTGTATTGACAGATGAGCTGCCGGCGATCACTGGCGCCTTGACGATCGATGGATACACCCAAAAGCCATGCGCGAATAATCCGGCGCCGTGCTCGAAGCAGAACACGCAGGCCGCGGAGTAATGACGCCGTCTTGCTGATCGAGCTTAACGGCGCGGCAATTGCGCGACCCTGCGCGCCGACGGTTTAGACTATCGATGCGCCAGGTTGTCTGATCCGCGGTCTGGTAATCAATCGCTTTCCATCCAGACGGCATCTCCATCACCAGTTCCGCCAGCTGGAACCGTCATTGCCGGTAACTGGATTGGCTTGAACGCGGCGGCCACTTTCCATCAACCGAATCTGGGCGATGGGATATGCATGAGACAACGCTTCAAATATCACTATCGGTGGCACCACTCCGGCGGCGCGTAATGTAATCTCCGGCAACGATATTGGAGGTTTTGGCGTTTCCATCACCGGCGCCGCGGCCTCAGGAAACAAGATCCAGGGCAACTTCATAGGCACGAACAAGTTCGGCCAAACCGACGCGGGCAACACCAGATGGTGTTTTCATCGGTGCGCAGGCGCATGGCACGACCATCGGTGGCACGGTCGCCGGGGCAGGCAACGTCATATCCGGCAACGACCAGTATGGCGCTCGTTGTCGATAATGCGTACAACAATCAAATTCAAGGCAACCTCATCGGGCTTAATGCTGCACGGCACCTCCACAAGACCCAATGGGAGCGCAGGCATTCTTCTCCGGAACAACTCAATCACCAACACGATCGGTGGCACGACCGCCGCCGCGCGCAACGTCATTTCCGGCAACGGAAGCGTTGGAATAGAGATCGAGGATTCGAACAACAATGTCATTGAGGGCAATTACATCGGCACTAATGCCGCCGGCGACGACGATCGTTGGCAATACCAGCCAGGGCATCCTCATAACGGCAACTCACAATCGAACAAGATCGGTGATAGCGTGGCCGGCGCCGGCAATGTAATTTCGGGTAACGGCGGGGAAGGACTTCTACTGCGAGGCAGATACGTCAGGCACTTTGGTCCTGCACAATTTCATCGGCACGAAAGCAGACGGAACTGGCGACCTGGGGAACAGGAAGAGCGGGATCTTCATTCGCGACGCCCATAACAATTTTATCGGCGGCACCATTCCCAACTCAGGAAACATCATCGCTTATAACGGTTCTTCGAATGTTTACCATGGCGTCGAAGTCTATGGCTGGCACCGCTCTCAACAACGCGATCCGCGGCAACGGTATTCACGACCACATTGGCAAGGGTATCGCTCTGGCGGGCTTGGCCGACCCACCAAACGACCTGGATGATGTCGATACCGGCCAGAACAATCTGCAAAACTCTCCCGTGGTTACTGCGGCGGTCAACAGTAACGGAATTACTACCATAACCGGCACGCTGAACAGCGAAGCCGACAAGGACTACCGGCTCGAATTCTTCGCCAATGCGCAATGCGGTCAAATCCGGCTACGGCGAGAGGCCAAACCTATCTCGGCGCCACCGGCGTCACGACCAGCGGTCACAACGCAACTTTCAGCGTGGCCTTTCCGGGGTCAGTATCGGCCAGGTAGTTACGGCCACGGCGACAGATCCGAATGGCAACACGTCCGAGTTTTCGCAGTGCAGGCAAGTTACCGCGCCGGTCACGGCGGGAATCATTTCCTTCAGCGGCGCTGCCATACAGCATCAGCGAAGGCGGCGGCGTGGCTGACGATTAACGTCACTCGCACCGGAGGCAGCGGCGGCGCGGTTTCCGTGCAATACGCGACCACCAGCGGCGGCACGGCGACCGCCAATGATGACTACGCGCCGGTTTCGGGCACCTTAAACTGGGGCGGCGATGGCGATTCGGCCAACAAAACATTTACCGTTCCCATCACCGATGACACGGCGTACGAAAGTAATGAAACCGTGAATCTTTCGCTTAGCAGTCCAGGCGGCGGCGCCAGCCTCGGAAATCAGAGCAGCGCTCCGCTGACGATTTCGGACAACGACCAGCAGCCCGCTCTCTCGATAAGTGACGTGAGCGTTGTCAGAGGCGACAGCGGTACAACCGTCGCCAGCTTCTCCGTTACTCTCTGCGAACGCAGAGTTACCAGCAAATCTCGGTCAGCTATGCAACGGGCAGCGGCACGGCGACCAGCGGCCAGCGATTATCAGACGGCTAACGGCACCCTGACTCTTCAATCCCGGTGAGACAGCGAAGCCTATCGCCGTCAGCGTCAACGGCGACACAGCCTTCAGAGCTGGACGAAACCTTCGTCGTTCAACTATCGAATCCGGTTAACGCCTCACATCGCTAAAGCGCAAGGCACCGGCACCATCAAAAACGACGATGGCATCGCCATCCGGTTCGCTCAACTTCTACTGCAGCTTCGTACAGCGTCAATGAAGACGGCGGGAACGCAACCATCACTGTCAAACGGACGGGCGGCTCTAACGGTGCGGTCTCTGTTCAGTACGCGACCAGCGGCGGTACCGCCACGGCCAACTCTGATTACACCACCACCGGCGGCACGCTTTCCTGGGCCGACGGCGACGGTGCCGACAAGTCTTCACGATCGCTACTCGCGAAGCGACGGTATGGACGAATTGGCCGAGACCGTTCACGTCCGCTCTGAGCAACCCGGCAGGCGGCGCCTCGCTGGGCAATCCGTCAAGCGCGGTGCTGACTATCAGCGACGACGATGCGCCGCCGGCAATCTCGATCTCTGGCGTAAGTCAGGCCGAAGGCAATAGCGGCACGACCAATTTCAGTTTTGACGTGACCTTGTCGGCCGCCAGCGGTCAGACGATTACAGTTGATTACCTGGCGGCGGACGGCTCTGCGCATGGTTGGCGGCGACTATCAAGCGGCCAGCGGCACGCTGACGTTTGCTCCCGGTGAAACCACCAGGTCGTTTTCGGTCGTGGTAAGCGGCGACACTCAGGATGAACCGACTGAGACTTTCGTCGTCAATCTTTCCAATCCATCCAACGCGACCATCGCCAAGCGCCAGGGTACGGGCACGATCGTCAGATGACGACTCGGCGGCCGGTCCGACTATCGAATTCAGCCAGGCGGCCTATGGCGTGGCAGAACAACTGGGAGCGATAACTGTCGACGGTGACCCGTTCTGGCGATGCCAGCGGCGCGCGTCTGTCGATTATGCAACCGCGCGACGGCTCGGCAGCTCAGAAGACTGATTTTGAATATGCGGCAGGGACTGCTCAACTTCGGTCCAGGTGAAGTCAGCAAAGACTTTTGTCGTGCTGCTGAACCAGGACACGGTTACAGCGAAGGCCCGGAGAGCTTCAACCTGGTGCTGAGCAATCCCGCGGGTGCAGCTCTGGGCGCGCAGTGCTGTCTCGTCAGGTCAGCATCACGGACGATCTGCCGGAAACGGCTGCGAATCCGATCGACGATCGCGCAGACCTTCGTCTACACGCACTATCACGACTTTCTCAATCGTGAACCCGATCCGGCCGGTCTGGCCTTCTGGACCAACCAGATCGCCTCGTGCGGCAATGATGTGCAATGCATCGAAGAGAAGCGCATCAATGTTTCAGCTTCGTTCTTCCTCTCGATTGAGTTTCAGCAGACGGCTTATCTGCGCTATCTGCTGCGAGAAGGAATCGTTCGGTTCGCTGCCGAAGTACGCCGAGTTCATGCGCGACTTGCAGGAAGTCAGCCGCGGTGTGGTGGTGAACTCGCCCGGCTGGGAACAGAAGCTGCGAGACAATCAGCAGCAGTTCGCCGAAGCGTGGGTGAAGCGGCCGGCATTCAAAGCGGCTTACGACGCCATGTCGAACGCTGATTATGTGAATGCGCTTTATGCCAACGCCGGCGTTTTGCCGACCCAGGCTGAACGCGATTCACTGGTCAACGCGCTGGATACCGCGAGCGAAAGTCGCGCCAGCATTCTTCTGGACGTGGCCGCAAACGTGGCCTTCAGACAGAAAGAACACAACTCGGCGTTTGTGCTGATGCAGTACTTCGGCTATCTCCGGCGCGATCCGGCCGCAGCGCCTGATTCAGACTTGAGCGGCTATAACTTCTGGCTGAACAAGCTGAATCAGTTTGGCGGCAACTACATCGATGCCGAGATGATCAAGGCCTTCATCACCTCGATCGAGTACCGGCAACGATTCGCGCAGTACGTTTCGCCGCAATCCGGCCTTCTCACTCCCGGCGCGGCTCGACGACGGAGTCGCGCCGGCCTTTTTCCGTGCGTCGGCAAGCGCCCACGCCTGTGTGGGTGCCCGCCGCGCTCTTTAGTGCGTTGATGTGCGGAATCGAGCTCGGGACTCGAGCCCGCAGCTGCTCATTCCATTGCTGAAGGCGAAACGCCTCCGGGGTCGCATGCCCGAGGCATAGCCTCGGAAGACTAAGCCTGGGTTGATCGGCAAGCGCCGAGGCTTGCGCGCCACCCTTTCAGGCCTTCGTGGCAGAGACCGCAGTCATGTAAGGTTCGGCTCTAGCCCGACGTTGCCCTGCCCTGACGGTCTGGCTTAGCACCGCTCATTCTTGCACTTGAAGTTCAGGTGGTGTCACGACTTTACCTATCTCCTTATCTTTGTCATGGTCGCGTCGGCAACGCCAGCGAAACAAGATTAAGGAGAACAAATCAATGACACCCAAAGCCCAACCACAGCAACGACAAAAGACTTTGCGAACCTTAGCGGTCGACTCGCGAGCCTCCTCGCTTTGCTTGCGTGCTTGTTGTTGCTCGAGTTACAACCCTGTCCGCCAAGACCATTACAGTCACGGGCACGGGCGACACTATCGCCCATGATGGCGTCGTCACCTTACGCGAGGCCATCATGGCAGCTAACACGAATCTGCCGGCAGGCGATGCTCCGGCCGGCAATTCCGGTCTCGATACCATTGTCTTCAGCATTAGCGGCTTTCCGGCGTCCGCACGATTCACGTAAACGGACCATTGCCCACGATCTTCGAGAACCACTTGTTATCGATGGCTACACGCAAAAACCTTGCGCAACTAATCCGGCGACGCGCTCGAAGGTGAGCGTCTACGTCAATGGCAGCGATGCCGATCCTGTTAATCGAAATCGATGGTTCCAATGCCCGGCGCGGCTACCGGGCTCAAGATTGCTGCGCCCGCAACTGCAAAATCCGCGGTCTCGGTAATCAATCGATTCCAGACCTTGCTGATCGGAATAGCCGCGCCTTCCGGAGAGCGCGCCATCGAAGCAATTTTCTGGGCACTAATGCAGAAGGCACCGCCGGCTTTAATTCGGCGGCCACGGCATCTTACATCAACGCGTCCTCGTTCAACGTGATTGGCGGGGATGGACCCGATAAGCGCAACGTGATTGGCGGCAACTCAAGTTGCAACGTCTGCCACGGGAGGCGTTGGATATATTGTCGTCGACACTAATGGACCGGCAAATTTCAATCAGGATTCAAGGGAATAGCGTCAGGCACCGACGCGGGCACCACCACCGGCCGCTCGGCAACGGCATTGGCACGTTTTTGGCTGGAGATGGCAATCTGGTCGGCAGCAAAGCCGACTTCGCCTCTAATAACATCAGTGGCAACCACAGCGTTGGGATAATCGGTTGAGGATTCCAACAGTAATTTTTATCCAGGGTAACAAGCTTGGGTGTGGGCGCAACTGGTATCAGCAAATGTGGGTAACGGTGGCGGAGGGATCTTGAGTCCGCTTTGGTTCCGAAGGGCACCATCATCGGTGGCACGGACATCAACGAGCGCAACTATATCGAAGGGAATTATGGTCCTGGTATTGAAATTCGCAACGGGCCAGAGCGGGACGATTATCAAGAACAATGTCAATTAGCTACAACAAAGGAGATGGCATCTGGATCGACGACGGCCCGGGAAATGTAATTGGCGGGACCGCCGCCAACGAAGCCAACGCGCTTGCTTTCAATGACGGCTGCGGCGTGCGAGTCACCGGCGCCGGCGCTGTCGGCAACTCGTTACACGGAAACATCATTAACGAGAACGGGCAACTGGGGATCGATCTGGGTGGCGACGGAGTTACTCCCAACGACAATGTCCCGTTCGACCCGGATAGCGGGCCGAATTCCCTCCAGAATTACCCGGTAATTACCAGCGCCACGTCTGTCGGTGGGTTCACGACTATTAAAGGCGACCTCAAGACGAGGGCACAACAGACTTACCTGCTGGAATTCTATTCCAGTACTCAGAAAGACCCTTCCGGCTACGGTGAAGGTCTGACGCCTATCGGCTCAACGCAAGTCTCGACGGACGCTGTTGGCACGGCGACCTTCTCCGGTGACATTCCGTGGGGATACTGTTGGAAACCAGATAACCGCGACCGCCACGGAAATCGGCAGCGGCAGCACCTCAGAATTTTCAGGCGAGGCGGTTTTTGTCAGTGGGGCCAACAAACATGACCATCTAGCAACGCGATCGTCACCGAGGCAACTCTGGCCAACAGCAAATGGTTTTTACTGTCTCTCTTTTCAAGACTGCGTTTTCAGGACGTGACGGTAAATTATGCAACCGCCGACGGGACCGCCACCGCGCCGAGCGATTACGCGGCCACCAGCGGCGTGCTGACGATTCCCGCCGGCAGTTCGGAGCGGGAAGATCGCGGTAGCCATCAACAACGATGTCATGTTCGAACCGGACGAAACGTTGACGCCTGAAACTTTCAAACCCACAGGGCGCAATATTTGTCGATCCAGTCCCAGGGCACTGGCACAATCAAAAACAATGATCCCCAACCGACAATCACGGTAAGCGACACTCGAGATGGGAGAAGGCAATAGCGGCACTACGCCTTTTTCCTTCGCGCTGAGTCTGTCCAATCCCAGCTACTCAGCCGATCACGGTGGAAGTACGCTACCGCAGACGGAACGGCCACGGCGAGCTCTGACTATCAGGCGGCCAAAGCTACCTTCACCTTTCTACCGGGGCAGCCGTTTCAGAACGTGCCGCTGATGGTAAACGTAAACGGCGATACGGTAATTGAACCGGACGAAACCTTCTGTCGTTCAACTATCAAATCCGGTTAACGCCTTCAATCGCTAAAGCGCAAGGCAGCCGGCACGATCACAGTAATGACGATGCATCGCCGTCCGGGTCGCTTAACTTCACGGCGGCTTCTTACAGCGTCAACGAAGACGGCGGGTAACTGCTATCACTGTGAAACGCACGGGTGGCTCTGATGGCGCAGTCTCAGTGCAGTACGCAACCAGCGACGGACGGCGACGGCGAACTCTAGATTACACAAACAGCCAGCGGCACGCTTTCCTGGGCGCGACGGCGACGCAGTGCTGACAAGACTTTCACCATCGCCATCGCGAACGACGGCGACGGATGAGTTGGACGAAACCGTTAATGTCACGCTGAGCAATCCCACCGGCGGAGCTTCGCTGGGCAATCCATCCAGCGCAGTTCTCACCATCGCCGACGATGACGCGCAGCCAACGATCTCGATCTCCGACGTAAGTCAGGCTGAGGGCAATAGCGGCACGACCAGTTTTAGTTTCGACGTGACGTTATCAGCGGCCAGCGGCCAGACGTGTCACGGTTGATTACCTGTCTGCGGACGGCACCGCGCTTGTCGGCGGCGATTATCAGGCGGCCAGCGGCACGCTGAGCGTTTGCTCCCGGCGAAACCACCAGGTCGTTTTCAGTTATGGTAAACGGCGACACTCAGGACGAACCGACCGAGACTTTCGTCGTCAATCTTTCCAATCCATCCAACGCGACCATCGCCAGGGCCAGGGCACTGGGAACTGATCGTCAATGATGACTCCGCGGCCGGAGCCTCGATTCAATTCAGCCAGGCGACCTACGCGGTGGCGGAACAACTCAGGAGCGATGACGGTTACGGTCACCCGCTCTGGAGATGCAAGCAGCGCCGCTTCGGTCGATTATGCAACCGGCGACGGCTCTGCGGTTCAGAAAACTGATTTTGAGTATGCGGCCGGAACTCTGAACTTCAGTCCGGCGAGAAGTCAGCAAAACATTCGTCGTGCTGCTGAACCAGGACAGTTACAACGAAGGGCCGGAGAGCTTCAACCTGGTACTGAGCAATCCCGCGGGCGCGGCCCCCGGCGCGCAAGCTGTTTCTCAGGTAAGCATCACCGACGATCTTCCGGAAACGCTGTCGAATCCAATCGACGACGCGCAGACCTTCGTCTACTATGCACTATCACGATTTTCTGAATCGTGAACCTGATCCAGCGGGTCTGGCTTTCTGGACTAACGCAGGATCACCTCGTGCGGCAACGATGCGCAATGCATGGATAGCAAAACGCATCAATGTTTCAGCTGCGTTCTTTCTCTCGATTGAGTTCCAGGAGACGGTGTACCTGCGTTATCTCATGCAGAAGGAGTCTTTCGGTTCGACTCAAAGTACGCCGAGTTCATGCGCGACGTGCAGGAAGTCAGCCGCGGCGTGGTCGTCAAAAGCGCCGGGCTGGGAACAAAAGCTGAAGGACAACCAGCTGCGGTTCGCCGGAGAGTGGACGAACCAGCAATACGTAACT
>ERZ1370068.6873-contig-5828_pt1 | contig 24366 bp, 27 predicted proteins | sample MGYA00561227_ERZ1370068 | MGnify/ENA primary metagenome ERZ1370068 (study PRJEB38410, sample SAMEA6850437) | metagenome | study: Metagenomic assessment of the ecological functions of the soil: analysis of the soil microbiota associated with the...
TTGTACTTCGTTCAGTTACGTATTACTCGGCTCCTTGAATTACGACCTTGCCATAGGTGCCGACGAAGCTCTCGAGGCGGCTTGGCGCGGCCTTCGTTCCGTTCCTGCTCCGAGATCGCCGACACTCACGCTCGGCCGCCTCCTGCGCTTCCTGCGCGGCGAGCAGGCGGGCACGCGCATCTACCTCCCGCTTTCTCCTGACCGCTCGCGCTCTTCACGAGGCTTTGCGCGCAGCTTCCTCCTCCAGCCGAGCGGCGCTCGGCGGCCAGCCATGCTCCAGCTCGGCGTTCCGCGCCGCTAGGGCAGCCGCTTCCGCCGGGCGGCCTGCTGCGGCGCGCTCACGCTCGAGGCGCTCTGCGCGCGGCGCTGTCTCCTCGGCTTCCTTGCGCTCGCGCGCAGCGCGTCTTCCCGGAGCCTGGCCTGCCGCTCCTCTTCCTCTGGCACTGCAGGCGCGGCGCTCTCGGCGGCCCAGTGGTCTCCCGGCACATCGGGTTGCCACCGGAGGTGTCGAGCTGGTCTGGTACGAGTCCTGCTCCGTTGACCCTTGCGCGAGTCGTCCATCGGCGGCACGTAGCCTTCCTGCACCACCGGGTTGGCCGCGGTGCCGGAGTCGCGCCTGGCGACGTTCGTCGGGGTCGAATCGTGCCTGCGCAGCCCGGCGAGCGAGCAGGACGACGAGCACGGCGAGGTTCTTTTCACTGAGCTACTCCCTTCAGGTTCTGTAAGCGCCGCAGCGCCAGCACTGCGTGAATTGCGGCTCGAAGACTCGCCGCAGGCGGCGACACCGCCATGGTACGCCTTCGGTCCAAAGCTCGTATTTCAGCAGCCGGGCGGCGCGCTCGGCTCTCGCCTTCGCGCAGCACCCACAGCTCCGCCTGGCATTCGGCGGGCGGCAGCTCGCCCATGGCCGAGGACAGCATCTCGTTCTTCACCATGGCGCGGATGCCCTCGGCCTCGAGCACGTTCTTCGCGTGGTGCACGGCCGCGAGGTTGAAGGAGCTGTAGATCCGTTTCAAAGCCCGAACAGCGCGTCGCACTTGGCGGCGCAGATGAAATCGTTCTCCGACAGGCCGCCGATCGGCGTGCGTGGAATACTCGACGCGGCACTTGTTGTAGCCGACCGGCGAGGTCGGGATGGTGGTCCTCGCGATGCGAGATCCAGGCGAGCGCGTTGACGAACGCCATGGTCTCGTAGTAGTTGGCGAACGGGAAGGACTTCGCCAGCTTGCCGTCCTCGACCTTCCAGCCCTGCAGGCTCCTTCAGCATCGGCTTCGACCTGCTCCGGGGTGTAGAGGCGCCACGCCGCTCCTCGCACGGCTTGCACTTCTTCTTTGCCAAGTTCAGCTCATGCTGTCCTCAGTCGGGAGATGCGCACCGCGGCCGGTGGATGCGAATCATAGAACGCCGAGTGCAGCGGGTCGGGGGTCAGGGTCGAGGCATTGTCGCGTGTAGAGCTTGACCAGCGCCTGCGGCGAGCTTCGCCGCGTCGGCGTTGCTGCGTCGCGTAGGCGTCCGCCTCGAACTCGTGCTTGCGCGACAGCCGGCTCAGCGAGCGGATCGAGGAAAAAGGTGAATTCCGGCACGACCAGGAGGAAGAGCGCCAGCGCCGCCGCGAGGCTCGGCGTCGCGACGCCCGAGCCCGGAATAGAACCAGGGCTGGTCGATCAGCTGCCCGAGGACCACAGGCCGGCGAGGCTGAGCGCGGCGCTCAGGGCAAGTCCCTTGAGGACGTGATGCAGCTTGTAGTGGCCGAGCTCGTGCGCGAGCACCGCCTCGACCTCGGGCGGGTCGAGCCGGCTCGACCAGGGTGTCGAACAGCACGATGCGCTTCGCCGCGCCGAAGCCCGTGAAGAAGGCGTTGCCGTGGCTCGAGCGCTTCGAGCCGTCCATCACGAACACGCCGCGGCTGCGGAAGCCGCAGCGCTGCGAGCAGGCCGCGCACGCGCTCGGCCAGCTCGCCTTCGGTGAGCGGCGTGAACTTGTTGAACCACGGCATGACCACGGTCGGGATGACGAGCTGCAGGAAGAGCAGGAACGCGGTCAGCGTCAGCCACGACGTACAGCCACCAGAAGTTCGCCCATCCGCTGCCATCAGCCAGAGGATCGCCATCAGCAGCGGCACGCCGATCAGCGCGGCGAGCAGCAGCTGCTTGGCGAGATCGGTGACGATACAGGCGAGCGGTCATGCGGTTGAAGCCGAAGCGCTGCTCGATGACGAAGGTGCGGTAGAGCGCGAACGGCAGGCGCGAGCGCGAACTGAACCAGGAACAACGCAGACGAGCAGCGCCGTGCCGTGCACGGAGCGGCTCGGCGCGAAGCGAGGCGGCCCAGGCTCGACAGCAGCTGCACGCCGCCGCCGAGGGTCAGGCCGAGCAGCGACACGCGCGTCGAACAGCGTCGCGAGCATGCCGAGCCGCGCCTTGGCGACGGTGTAGTCGGCGGCCTTCTGGTGCGCGTCGAGCCGGAATGCGTCGCGGCGAACATCGGCGGCACCGCGCCGCGGTGCGCGCGCACGTGGCGGATCTGCCGCTGCGCGCGAGCCACCAGCGCGTCGCCGTCGCCGCGGCGAGCGCGGCGAGGAACAGCCAGGTGAAGGCGTTCATGAGGCGTCAAAGTAGAATTATGCATGCCCGCCGATCAGAACAACCTGATCTGGATCGACATGGAGATGACCGGGCCTGCAGCCCGACACCGACCGCATCATCGAGATCGCGATGCTGGTCACCGATCCGCAGCTCGGCGATCGTCGCCACCGGCCCGGTGCTGGTCGTGCACCAGCCCGATGCGGTGCTCGAGGCGATGGACTCCTGGAACCAGAGCACCCACAAGAAGAGCGGCCTGATCGACCGGGTGCGCGCCTCGACCATGGACGAGGCCGCGGCCGAGCGCGCGGCGCTCGAGTTCCTGCGGCGCGCACGTGCCGGCCTGCGGCCTCGCCGATGTGCGGCAACTCGATCTGCCAGGACCGGCGCTTCCTCGCGCGCTGGATGCCGCAGCCTCGAAGCGCACTTCCACTACCGCAACCTCGACGTCTCGACGCTGAAGGAGCTGGTGCGGCGCTGGAAGCCCGAGGCGATGAAGGGCTTCGCCAAGGAAGGCAAGCACGAGGCGCTCGCCGACATCCTCGAGTCGATCGAGGAGCTGAAGTACTACCGCAAGGCGGTGATGAGCATCTAGGTCGAGCCGCGGCGCGCAGAGCCGAGATTGCCGCCAGCACCACGAGGCCGCCGGCGATCTGCAGGGCCACCAGCGGCTCGCGAGCAGCACCCAGGCGAAGAACGCCGCCACCACCGGCTGCAGCAGCAGGCCGACCGAGGAGAACGGCGCCGGCAGGTGCGCGAGCGCGTAGGCGATCAGGCCCTGGCCGGCGGCGTGCGAGATCGAGCGCGAGGCCGATCAGGATCCACCAGCCCGTAGGCGCTCGCCGGCAGCAGTCTGCTCGCCGGAAGCGAGCGCGACCGGCAGGAGGAGCAGCGCGGTGAGCGTGCTCGTCACCGCCATCACCTGCAGCGTCGCCGCGCCGCGGTCGCGCAGGCCCTTCACCGCCAGGATGTACCAGGCATAGAACATCGCCGTGACGACGCCGAGCGCGTCGCCGAGCAGCGCGGTGCGCGAGAACTCGAGGCTGGTATGGACGAGCAGCGCGACGCCGACCAGCGCGAGCGCCAGGCGCGGCGAGGAACAGCGGCCGCGGCCGCTCGCGCCAGAAGAGCCAGGCGGCGAGGGTGACGAAGATCGAGGCGAGGTTGGCGAGCAGCGTCGAGTTGCGCCACCGAGGTGAGCTGGATCGAGCTGTGCCAGAAGGCGAGGTCGCCGGCGAAGGCGATGCCTGCGGCAAGAAGAGAAGCTTTCGGACCGGCTTCAAGAGGTCTGGCCGGAAGAATATCCACAGGACCGGAACCGCCAGGGCGACCCGCCAGAAGGCGGTCGCGGTCGGGCCCGCCTCGGAGAGCCTGACGAAGATCGGCGACAGCGCGATGCACGTCGCGCGCCGAAGAGCGCTGCGAGGGCGGGCCGCATTGGCCAGGCGGATGTTAGCACGGCTTTCCCGGTAGAATTTTCGACATGAGCCAGACCGCTTTTCGTTCACCTGAGGATGCACAGTGAATACTCGGTGAATGACGGCATCGTCCGGTTGGAGGAGGCGGTGCGGCGGGCGGCGGAAGACCAGATGCCGGCGCGTAGCCCTCACCGGACGCGGCCAACCTGTTCGGCATGGTCAAGTTCTACGGCGCCGCCCGCGCCGCCGGGGTCAAGCCGATCGTCGGCGCCGACTGCTGGCTGCAGAACCGACCGACCGCGACAAGCCGTTCCGCATCCTGCTGCTTTGCGCCTCGCACGCGGGCTACCTGCGGCTGTGCGACCTGCTGTCGCGCGCCTGGCTGCAAGAACCAGCACCGCGGCCGCGGCGAGATCGACCGCGAATGGCTGGAGAAGGACAACGACGGGCTGATCGTGCTCTCCGGCGGCGCCGGCAGGCGACATCGGCCAGGCGCTGCTCGCCGGCCATGCCGAGGCGGCCGAGCGCGAAGCGAGGCGCTGGGCGGCGGCATTTCCCGGCCGCTACTACCTGGAGCTGCAGCGCGCCGGCCAGCCCAACACCGAGGCGCTGGTCTCGCGCTCGGTGGCGCTCGCGACGCGGCTCAAGCTGCCGGTGGTCGCCACCCGCCCGGTGCAGTTCCTCGCGCCGGACGACTTCAAGGCGCACGAGGCGAGGGTGTGCATCTCGCAGGGCTACGTGCTCGGCGACCAGCGGCGGCCGAAGCTGTTCACGCCGGAGCAGTACTTCAAGACGCCAGGCGGAGATGGCGAAGCTGTTCGCCGACATCCCGCAGGCGCTCGCAGAACTCGGTCGAGATCGCGCGCCGCTGCAACCTGGCGATCGAGCTCGGCAAGAGCCGCCTGCCGGCCTTCCCGACGCCCGACGGGTGTCGCGTCGACGACTACCTGCGCGCAAGCGAGGCGGCTCGCGCGAGGCTGAAGAAGCTGAGGCCTCGCGAAAGCAACCCGCTACCGCGAGCGGCTCGAGTTCGAGCTCAAGCACCATCATCCAGATGGGCTTCGCCGGCTACTTCCTGATCGTCGCCGACTTCATCAACTGGGCGAAGTCGAACGGCGTGCCGGTCGGGCCCGGGACGCGGCTCGGGCGCGGGCTCGCTGGTCGCCTACTCGCTCGGCATCACCGACCTCGATCCGCTGCGCGTACGACCTGCTGTTCGAGCGCTTCCTCAACCCGGAGCGCGTGTCGATGCCCGACTTCGACATCGACTTCTGCCAGGACGGGCGCGACCGCGTCATCGACTACGTGCGCAGCAAGTACGGCGACGACAGCGTGTCGCAGATCGCCACCTTCGGCACCATGGCGGCGCGCGCGGTGGTGCGCGACGTCGGCCGCGTGCTCGACCTCGGCTACAACTTCTGCGACCAGATCGCGAAGCTGATCCCGTTCCAGCCGGGCAAGCAGATCACGCTCGCACGACGCGCGCGAGATGGAGCCGCTGCTCGCCGAGCGCGAGAAGAACGGAGGACGAGGTGCGCGAGCTGCTCGAGCTCGGCGAGCAGCTCGAGGGCCTGGCGCGCAACGTCGGCATGCACGCGGGCGGCGTGCTGATCGCGCCCGGGCAAGCTGACCGACTTCTGCCCGCTGTACGCGGCCGAGGGCACGACGCACGTCATCTCGCAGCTCGACAAGGACGACGTCGAGGCGCGTCGGGCTGGTGAAGTTCGACTTCCTCGGCCTCACCACCCTCACCATCCTCGACTGGGCGACGCGCTACGTGCGGGCGCTGGGCGAGCCGGACTTTCGCGCTGGAGAAGATCCCGCTGGACGACGCGGCAACCTACGAGCTGCTTTCGGCCGGCAACACCACCGCGGTGTTCCAGCTGGAATCGCGCGGCATGCGCGACCTCATCAAGCGCGCCAGGCCCGACCGCTTCGAGGACGTGATCGCGCTGGTCGCGCTCTACCGGCCCGGGCCGATGGAGCTGATTCCCGACTTCATCGAGCGCAAGCACGGCGAGAGCGCGTCGAGTACCTCGACCCGCGCCTCGAGCCGATCCTCGGCCCCGACCTACGGCATCATGGTCTACCAGGAGCAGGTGATGCAGATCGCGCAGGTGATCGGCGGCTACACGCTCGGCGGCGCCGACCTGCTGCGCCGCGCGATGGGCAAGAAGAAGCCGACGAGATGGCCGCAGCAGCGCGACATCTTCGTCGCCGGCGCGCGAGAAGAACGGCCTGACCGAGCGCGAAGGCGATCGCAGCTCTTCGACCTGATGGAGAAGTTCGCCGGCTACGGCTTCAACAAGTCGCACGCCGCCGCGTACGCGCTGCTCGCCTACCAGACCGCGTACCTGAAGGCGCACCACGCCGCCGCGTTCATGCGCCGCCAACCTTTCGGCGGTGATGGACGACACCGACAAGGTGCGGCCAGTTCCACGAGGACGCGGTCGCCAACGGGCTGGTCATCGTGCCGCCCGACGTCAACGCTTCCGAGTACCGCTTCGTCCCGGTGGACGCGAAGACGGTGCGCTACGGCCTGGGCGCGGTGCGCGGCACCGGCGAGTCGGCGATCGCCGCGGTGCTCGAGGCGCGCAAGGACGGCCCGTTCACGAGCCTGCACGACTTCTGCTGCCGGGTCGACAAGCGCATCGTCAACCGGCGCGTCGTCGAGGCGCTGGTCCGCGCAGGCGCGTTTGATTCAATTGATTCGCAAAGAGCAAGACTGCTTGCTTCGGTCGGGCCGCGCGCTCGAGGCCGCCGAGCAGGCCGAGCGCCAGGCGTCGCAGAACAGCCTGTTCGGCGAGACCGAGGCGCCGCGCGGCGGCGCGCACGTGGTCGTCGAGGCGCCGGCCTGGGACCTGAAGCAGAAGCTGATGGAGGAGAAGGCGGCGCTCGGCTTCACGCTCTCCGGGCACCTCTTCTCGGTCTACGAGGGCCTGCTCTTCGGCTTCCCGCGCACGCCGCTCGCGCGCGCTGGCGGCATCGGACGAGCAAGGTCTGGATGGCCGGCACGCTCGCCTCGGTGCGCAGCCAGATGACGCGCCGCGGCCGGATGATGGTGGTGGTGCTGGACGACGGCAGCGCGCAGGTGGAAGTCACGGTGTTCAACGAGCTGTTCGAGAAGCACCGCGAGAAGCTGAAGGAGGACGCGCTGCTCATCGTCGCCGGCAAGGTGCAGCGCGACGATTTCTCCGGCGGCCTGCGCGTCCTCGCCGAGGATCTGCTCGACCTCGAGGCGCTGAGCGGCCGCTACGCCGCCCGCCTGAGGCTGGTCATGAACGGCGGCGCCGACGCCAAGCGGCTGCAGCAGGCGCTGATGCCCTACCGCGCTTCAGGGCCGGGGAGCTGCCTGGTGGTGGTGTCCTACAGCAACGGCCAGGTCGCGAGCGACGTGGTGCTGGGCGATGCCTGGCGGGTGCGCCCCGACGGGCGGCTTATCGACGAGCTCGGCGCCTGGCTCGCGCCGCAGAACGTGCAGCTGGTTTACGGCGCGGCGTAGCAGCCGCCACCGATCTCGACGATGCATTCGATCTCGACCGGGATGTTGCTTCGGCAGCGAGCCCATGCCGACCGCCGAGCGCGCGTGCTTGCCGCGCTCGCCGAAGACCGAGACGAACAGGTCGGAGCAGCCGTTGATCACCTTGGGCTGATCGGTAAAGCCGGGCACGGCGTTGACCATGCCGAGCACCTTGACGATGCGCTTGACGCGATCGAGGCTGCCGAGCTCGTCGCGCATCACGGCGAGCAGCGCCAGGCCGGTCGAGCGCGCGTGCTGGTACGCCTGCTCGACGGTGAAGTCACTTGCCGACGATCCCCGGGGGCTGCCGGCGGGTCCCTTGCCGGCGAGGAAGAGCAGATTGCCGGCGCGCACCGCGTTGACGTAGTTCGCCACCGGCGGCGCCACCGGCGCGAGCTGCAGGTTGAGCTCCTTCAGGCGTTTCTCGGCGCTCATGCCTAGTGTCCCGGGTTCGTGTCCTTGGGGGATGGGTGTTCGGCCTCCCGGGATTCAGGCGCCGGGGCGATCTTGCGCGCGTCCCCGCCGAGCGTCGGCAGCGCGGGTTCCGGCTTCTTCTCCGCCGGGGCGATCGTGGCGAAGGACGAGGGGTTGTCGAGCTTCAGGTTGAGCGGCGGCCGCTCCGCGGCTCGGCCTGGGTGCCGGTCGGTTTTGCCGGCGGTTCCTGCGCCGCCGCCGAGGCGCGCGATCGCCAGCAGCAAGGCGAGGCCGTCACTTCATGCGGGAATGACCTTGCCGGGGTTCATCAGGTTCTCGGGGTCGAGCACCTTCTTGATGTCGCGCATCACGTCGATGACGTCGTCGCCGAGCTCCATCCTCAGCGAGCCCATCTTGCCCATGCCGACGCCGTGCTCGCCGGTGCAGGTGCCTTCCATGGCGAGCGCGCGCTCGACCAGGCGCTTGTTGAACTTCTTCGCCAGCTCGGTCTCCTCGGGCTTCGCCGGGTCGACCAGGAACATGAGGTGGAAGTTGCCGTCGCCGATGTGGCCGAGCAGCGGCACCGGCGCGATGTAGCTCTTCACGTCCTGCATGGTCTCGCGCACGCACTCGGCGAGGCGCGAGATCGGCACGCAGACGTCGGTGGAGACGGCGCGCGAGCCGGGCCGGATCTGCAGGCAGGCGAAGTAGGCGTCGTGGCGCGCCTGCCAGAGCTGGGTGCGCTCCTCGGGCTTGGTCGCCCAGATGAAGTCCATGCCGCCGTGCTCCCTGGCGATCGCCTGCACCGCTTCCGCCTGTTCCACCACGGATGCTCTTTGATCCATGAAACTCGAAGAACACCGTCGGCGCGACGCGGTAGTCGGTCTTCTTGTACTTGTTGATCGCCGCCGACCGTCTTCTCGCAGACGATGTCGCAGCGCGCCACCGGGATGCCGGCCTGGATGGTCTGGATCACGGTGTTGGTGCAGCCGTCGACCGAGTCGAAGGCGCACACCGCCGCCGACATCGCCTCCTGCACCGGGTAGAGGCGCACCGTCACCTCGGTGATGATGCCGAGCGTGCCTTCCGAGCCGACGAACAGGCGCGTCAGGTCGTAGCCCGCGGCCGATTTCTTCGAGCGGCGCGAGGTCTGGATGACGCGGCCGTCGGCGAGCACCACCTTCAGCGACAGCACGTTCTCGCGCATCGTGCCGTAGCGCACCGCGTTGGTTCCGGAGGCGCGCGTCGCCGCCATGCCGCCGAGGGTCGCGTCGGCGCCCGGATCGACCGGGAAGAACAGGCCGGTGTGCTTGATGTACTCGTTGAGCTGCTTGCGCGTCACGCCGGCCTGCACCACCGCGTCGAGATCCGCCTCGTGCACCTGCAGCACCTTGTTCATGCGCGACAGGTCGATCGACACGCCGCCCTCGACCGCGAGGATGTGGCCCTCGAGCGAGGTGCCGACGCCGAACGGGATCATCGGCACGCGGTGGCGGCGGCAGATGTTGACCACGTCGCGCACTTCTTCGGTGGATTCGACGAAGACCACCACGTCGGGCAGCGCGTACGGGAAGTAGGACTCGTCCTTGCCGTGGTGCTCGCGCACCGCGGCCGAGGTCGACACGCGGTCGCCGAGCAGCGCCTTCAGCTCCGACGACGACGGACTGGTCGAATTCCCGGGCCTTGTTCATGCGGCTATTTTAGTTTGATCTCGCCGTCGAAGGGCACCTTGACGCCCAGCGACGGGATTTCCAGCGTCATCTTTACGGCGAAGCTCGTCGCCCAGCTTGCCGGCCGACGCGCTGCACCGCCTGCTCGATCTCGCGCTGCGAGTTGACGCCGACCATCTTCAGGAACTTGCGGATGCTGAGGTTGAACGTTTCCTGGTCCATTATTTGCCTCCGGAGAGTAACTTTTTTGCCAGTTCCTTGCCCAGCTCGACGCCCCACTGGTCGAAGCTGTTGATGTTCCAGATGACGCCCTGCGTGAAGACCTTGTGCTCGTAGAGCGGCGATCAGCCTGCCCGAGGTTGCGCGGGTGCACTTCATCGAGCGACAGAATGCTCGAAGGACGGTTGCCGGGGTACTGCCGGTGCGGCGGCAGCGACGGGTCGTCGGTGCCGAACGCCAGCGCATCGGCCTGCGCGCGCGCAGTTGCGCCGAGAGGTTCTGCTCGAGGTCGAGGTCGATGAAATCGCAGGGCACGACCTGCGTGCCCTGGTGCAGGAGCTGGTGGAACGAGTGCTGGCTGACCGTGCCTTCCGCGCCCCAGAGCACCGGCGCGGTCGCGTAGGTCGACCGGGCGGCCTTCGCGGTCGACGCGCTTGCCGTTCGATTCCATCTCGAGCTGCTGCAGGTAGGCCGGGAAGCAGGCGCAGCGCGTTGCGAGTAGGGCAGCACGGCGTGCGTGGCGGCGCCGAGGAAGTTCGTGTTCCACACGCCGCACAGCGCCATCAGCACCGGCACGTTCTTCTCGAGCGGCGCGTCGGCGAAGTGCTTGTCGATCTCGTGCCCGCCGGCGAGAAACTCCTCGAATCTCTCGAAGCCGATCGCGCAAGCCGCCGCGAAGCCCACCGCCGACCAGACCGAGAAGCGGCCGCCGACCCAGTCCCACATCGGCAATACCTCGGTGGCGCCGAAGCTGTTTGCCGCTTCGTGCATTTGCTGTCACCGCATAAAAGACTTTCCGCCCCAGGCCTTCGCGGCCGTCGGCATTGGCCATCGTTTCCTGGGTCGTGAAGGTCTTCGAGGCGACGATGAACAGCGTGCTCGCGGGCTCCGCGCCCTCGAGGGCGCGGCGCAGGTCCATCGGGTCGACGTTGGCGGCGAAGCGCACGTCGAGCCGTCCGTCGCCCAGCGCGTCGGCGAGCAGGCGCGGGCCGAGGTCGGAGCCGCCGGTGCCGAGGTTGACGACGCGGCGGATCTTTCCTTCCTGTCTGATCTTCTCGGACAGCAATTTCATCCGCTCGAGCGTGGCGTGCACTTCCGGCGGCAGCGAGCCGCCCGCGCGCAGCGCGGTGTGCCACGCGGCGCGGTCCTCGGTCGAGTTGACCTTCTTGCCGGAGAGCAGCGCGTCGCGCCACTCCGGCAGGCCGCGCTCGACCGCGAGGTGCGAAAGCAGGCGCAGCGTCATCGCGCCCAGGCGCTGGCGCGAATAGTCGAGGCGCAGGCCGGGCGCCTCGGCGACGAACTGCACCGCGCGCGCGACGTCGCTGGCGAACAGGTCGCGCAGCTGCACCGCGCGCCAGCTCTCGGCGTGGTGCGCGAGGTTCGCCCAGGCCTTGCACTCGGTCGGCGGCGGTGGTGTTCATTTGTGCGATGATAGAGGCGATAGCGCTCGACGCGGTCGCCGGGCCGGCCGACCTCGGCGAGCTTGCGCCAGCGGGCGCTGGGCGGATCGTCGATGTCTTCTGTCGCGGTTCCCTGCACGATCAGCACCCGGCAGGCGTCGGGCCTCAGCGGGTCGAAAGCGCGCGCGCGGATGCTGGCGTGGTAGTCGAACGCCGAGGCCTGCGAGACGCCCAGCCCTTCTGCGCGATGCAGCTCGAGCCGGGCGGGATCTTCGCGCGCAGCTCGAGCGCCACCGAGCGGTAGGTCCTCTGGTAGTCGACCCAGGGCATCAGCAGCATCGCCGCACGTGCCCCAGAACAGCACGATGCCCGCCGCCCAGCGCGCGAGCGAGCAGGTCGGCGCGCGCTCGGTGAAGAAGATCAGGTAGAACCAGGCGGCGGCGAGCGCGAGCGCGACCAGCACCGCGAGGATCGAGAACTGCGGCACGTAGCCCGGCGCGATGCGCTCGAGGTTGCGCGCCACCGGCGCCGGCGCGCCGAGCATCAGCACCAGGTAGAAGAACCACACCGCCAGGCTGAAGAAGCCGAACGCGAGCACGCCGAACGAGTCGAGCGCGCCGACCGCGCCGCGGCGGATGAGGAAGATCGCCGGCGCCGCGACCAGCGCCAGCGGCCGGGAGGAACAGGATCAGGTCGACGTCCTCGGTCGCGCCCCCAGAGCGAGAAGCCGGCGAGCATCGCCAGCACCGCCGCGCCGGGCACGAACAGGCGCGGCTCGCGCCACTGCGCGGCGCAGGTACCACGCGGTCACAGCGCGATCGGCCACGCCGGCCAGGTAAACCAGCTGCCGGTGACGAGGTAGAAGCGCAGGCCTTGCGATCGGGCGCAGGTACACGGGCAGGGTCAGGGCGCGCCACTCGCGCGAACGCCTCGGGCGCGCGCTGCGCGAGCACGCAACGGCCAGCTCGCCGCGATCAGGATCGCCAGCGGCAGCGCGAGCAGCAGGAAAAGCGAGACCGGCCGCGACGCGCCACGCGGGGCAGGCGAATCGCGCGGCGATCACGGCGATGGCGAGCGCGAGCGGCGCGATCCAGCCCGAGGCGAGGGCGCGCGAGGCCGAGCGCGGCGCCGAAGGCGAGTCCCGGCGAGCGACCGGCCGGCGCGGCGCGTGCGGCAGGGCGGCGAGCGCGCCGCACAGCGCGGCCAGGCCGGCGAGCTCGGGCAGCGCCTCGTGCGCATGCACCATCAGCCCGACCGCGCCGAGCACGAGCAGCATCGCCGCCGCGGCGGTCGACGGGCGCTTCTCGTCCTCGGCTCCCAGTCGCGCGCGGCGCGCCAGGCGAAATAGAACGCCGCCGCGACCAGCACGCCGCTCGCGAGGCGCGCCGCGGCGTGGAACTCGATGCAGCGAGGCGCAGCGCGGCGCCGAACGCGGTGGCGATCCAGTGATAGAGCGGCGGGTCGAACAGCCACGGCGTGCCGGCGACGCTCGGCACGAGCAGCTCGCCGGTGGCCGCACATGCCGTGCACGATGCCGAGGCCGACGGCGTCGTGCGTCTTCCAGGGATCGTGCCCGGTGAGGCCGGGCAGGATGAACGCCGCCGCGATCAGGAGCGAGCGCGACGGGAGAGGGCGGTAGCTTAAGGCGGGGCAGCATGCCCCGGCGGTTACTTGGTCTTCTTCGTGTAGCGGCGCTTGAACTTCTCGACCCGGCCGGCGGTGTCCATGATCTTGGTCTTGCCGGTGTAGAACGAGTGCGACTCGGACGAGACCTCGACCTTGACCACCGGGTACTCCTTGCCGTCGGACCACTTCATGGTGTCGCGGCCCTTGGTGTCAATGGCGGAGCGGGTGAGGAAGGAATGGTTCGAGCTGGTGTCGAGGAAGATCACCGCTCGGTATTCGGGGTGGATGCCGGTTTTCATAAGGGGCGCGGATTATACAAGAAAATCAAAGGCGGCCGCCCCTTTTGAGCTCCAGGTAGCGGTTCACCAGGGCGATCGGCAGCTTCTCCGGCTCGACGTCCAGCGTCATCACGCCGGAGGCGCCGATGCGGCGGAAGACCCGCTCGCGCAGCGCGAGGTAGTCGGCCGCGGCGGCGTGCGTCACGGCGCGGTCGAAGCTGTCGACCCGCGCGGTGAGGGCGCGCGAGAGGATCGCCTCGCGCAGGCGACGCCAGCACCACCAGGTGGCGGCTGCGCAGCAGCTGCAGCGCCGGCAGCAGGCCGTCGTCGTCCTCGTCGCGCAGGTTGGTGAGCAGGATGACGAGCGCGCGCCGGCGCACCTGGCGCATCACCTCGGTCGCGGCGCGGTAGTAGTCGGGCACGGCGAGCGTCGGCTCGACGTCGTACATGCGGTTCATGATCGCGTGCACCGCGGCGATCGACTTGCGCGGCTCGCAGTAGCGGTTGATGCCGCCCATGGTCAGCATGCCGACCGCGTCGCCCTGGCGCAGCGCCGACGTGGGCGAGGAGCAGCGCGGCGTTCAGCGTGTGGTCGAAATGCGACAGCTCGCCGTCCTTCGACGCCATGCGCCGGCCGCAGTCGACCACCAGCAGCACGCGCTGGTCCTTCTCGTCCTCGTACTCGCGCGAGATCAGGCGCGCGGTGCGCGAGGTCGCCTTCCAGTCGATGGCGCGCTGCGAGTCGCCCTGCCGGTACTCGCGCAGCTGGTGGAACTCCATGCCTTCGCCGCGCCGCGCGCACCTGCAGCACGCCGATCTGCGACAGGCGGTTGTCGGTGGCGAGCAGGGTGTAGCGGGCGAGCGCGCGGAAATTCGGATAGACGCGCACCGGAGACGGCGTCGCCGGTCAATCGCTTCACCTGGAAAAGCCGCAGCGGCGAGAAGATCCGCAACTCGCTCTGCGCCGAAGCGCGCCTCGCCGCGCGCGCATCGGCCGCGCCCGGTAGCTGCAGCTCGCCCCATTGCGCCGGGGCGAGGGCGAGGCGCCGCGGCAGCCTCGCTCTCGACGCTCGCCGGATGGTGGTCGTGCACTTCGCAGAGCAGCGGCAGGCGCGACGGGTTGTGCACGCCGCAGCGCGACGTCGACCGGCACGCCGAGCGCGAGCGAGCCCGGCACCGGCGCGCCGCCGGCGGCGTCGTCAGGCGCAGCGCGGTCACCGCGTCGAGCAGGGCGAGCACCGCGGTGATGCCGGCGAGGTCGCCCAGTAGTCGTAGTAAGCGCGGATAGATCGACACCGCGACCGCCAGCGCGGCGAGCGCCGTCAGGCACCACAGAAAGCGCGTGGACGGAAGAATCACGCGCTTCTCTGCGCGGGGCTTCGATTTTCTCCAGGATTCCCGTGAGGATCGCGTCCGCGTCGCGGCCCTCGAGCTCGAGCTCGGGCGAGGGCCGGATGCGGTGGCGCAGCGCCGGCAGCGCCATGCGCTTCACGTCGTCGGGCGTGACGAAGTCGCGCCCGTCGATCAGCGCGCGCGGCGCGCGCCGCGCGCATCAGCGAGATGCCGCCGCGCGGCCCGGCGCCCGCCGCCACGCCCGCCCAGTTGCGCGTCGCGCGCACCAGGCGGATGGCGTAGTCGAGCACCGCGTCGTCGGTCCGCGAGCGCCGCGGCGATCGCCTGCAGCGTCACCACGGTGGAGGCCTTGAGCGAGCGGCGCCACCGGCTCGACGTTCAGCTTGTCGCCGATCTTGCCGTCGGTGACGTGGCGCACCATGCGCCACCTCGTCGGCCTGGCTCGGGTAGTCGATCTTCACCTTGAGCAGGAAGCGGTCGAGCTGCGCCTCGGGCAGCGCGTAGGTGCCTTCCTGCTCGATCGGGTTCTGCGTCGCGAGCACCATGAACGGCGGCTCGAGCGCGTGCGGCTGGCCCTCGATCGTCACCTGGCGCCTCCTGCATCACCTCGAGCAGCGCCGCCTGCGTCTTCGCCGGGCGCGCGGTTGATCTCGTCGGCGAGCAGCAGGTTGACGAACACCGGCCCGCGCCGGGTGGTGAACGCCTGGCTCTTCGGGTCGTAGAGCGTGTGGCCGGTGACGTCGGCCGGCATCAGGTCGGGCGTGAACTGGATGCGGCCGAAGGTGCCGGAGATGGTGCGCGCCAGCGCGCGCACCAGCAGCGTCTTGCCGAGGCCGGGCACGCCTTCGACCAGCACGTGGCCGCCGGCGAGCAGCGCGCACGAGCACGGCGTCGACCACCTCCGTTCTGGCCGACCACCGCCTTCGCCGACCTCGGCGCGCATCGCCACGGCGACCTTCGCCGCCTGCTGGAACTGTTCCGAGCTGGGCCCGCGGCTGAGCTGTCATCCTCATCAGTTTTCCCCTTTCGAGCGCAGCGTGCACGCGCTGCGCGGTCTGCATCACCTGGATGAAGGCGGCGCCGCGAATCGCGCCGCCGGCGTCGAGCAAGCGCTGCGCTTCGCTCGACCGGGCACGCCCGCCAGCGCGGCGAGGCGCGCGGCGCGCTCCGGCGGCGAGCGCGGCGGCGAACTCCGGCTGCGCGCGCAGCAGCGCGCCGCAGCGCCGCGTCGCGCGCCGCGATCAGCAGGCGCTCGCGCAGGCCGTGCGCCCAGTAGTAGCGGCCGCTCGCGCGCAGGTGGTCGAGCAGGCGCCGGCGCGCCGGCGGCGCGTCGGGCGCGACCGGCCCGAAGCGCGGCGCGATGCGCCACAGCCACAGGCGAGCAGCGCGCGCGCCGGTGGCGAGCACCGCCGCGGCGTGCTCGACGAGGAAGCCCCACAGCGAGAGGCGCATCGGCCGCCAGTACACCGCGCAGGTGCGTGGCCGGCGTCGCCTGCATCAGCCGCCACAGGAACTCGGCATGGTCCGCGTCGCCGATCTGGAAGTTGCGCGCGAAGTCGAGGCTCGCGCGTCACGCGTCACCACGCCGCGGCCGCGGCTGAAGGACGCGAGGCGTACCGAGTCGCCGCTCGCCGCGCGGATCAGCAGGCGCCCGGTCGGCGGCTCGAGCGCGACGCGGCTGCGCAGCGCGACGTTGCAGCTCGCGCCGTCGGCGATCGGCACGGCGAGCGGATTGCGCGATCCAGGCCGCGTCGATGCGGCGCACCGCCGAGCAGGTCGAGCAGCGGGTCGGAGACGCCGATGCGCCTCGGCCTCGGCGATCGAGGTGGCCGCCGTCCTGCACCCAGGCGAGCGATCGCGGTCCATGCGCCGCGGGTCGAGCGGCTGGCGGCGGCTCGGCATCAGCAGCACGCCGCCGGCGCGAGCGCGTCGACGTCGGGCAGCGAGCGCAGCTCGCTTCGCGGCAGGCCCATGCGCTCGGCGAAGCGCTCGGCGGCGAGGAACTGGCGCAGCCGCGCCTCGCCGATCGGGCCGACCCAGATCTTGGCCGGCACGCGCACGAACGTCGCGTTCCACCAGCACCAGCGCGCCGACGGCGAGGCGAGCAGCACGCCGCCGACGATGAGGCGCGGTTCTCATGCGGCCATCACGCCTGTATCCGGCGGCGAGACTGCTCGACTTCGGCGAGCGCCGGCGATCGCGCGCGCGTAGGCGCACTGCGCGCCAGACGCGCACCAGCGTCTGCAGGTAGGCGCTGCGCTCAGGATCGACGCGCCTGGTCGCGAGCTGCAGCGCCTCGAGCTCGGTGTGGCTGGCGAGCAGCTCGACGCCGCGGCGGTGCACGAGGTCGGAGAGCGCGCCGCGATAGAGCAGGCCGAGCGCCTCGCGCAGGCTGGCCGTCGCGCGCGAGCGCCAGCGCGGCCGCGGCGACGTCGGCGCGGCAGCTTCTCGGGCGCGAGCTCCATGCCGAACAGCGACGCGGGCGGACGATAGGCTCCGCGCGCCGGCGCGCGCATCGCGCGGCAGCATGCGCGCCGCCCACCAGATGGCGTAGGCGACGGCCGCGACCGCGAGCAGCCCAGAACAGCACCTCGCGCGGCATTGGCGAGCGCGTAGCCGAGGCGCCGAGCCAGCTCGTCGTCGCCGCCGCTCTGACGCCGGCCGTCTGCTCCGCGCGGGTCGCGGCGCTGCCAGCTGCGTGGTGTCGACCTGGTGCGGGAATTCCTTCGCCTTGAGGACCTCGGCGATTTCGCGCCTTGGATTCTTTGTTCCTGAGCGAAGACAGAGCATCGGCGAGTCATGCAGCAGAACGCAGCAGAGCATCACCGCCGCCGCCGCGTGGCGCTGCGTGATGCTTGCGCAGCGCCACCTCGATGTCCCAGCCCTCGAGCAGCGTGCGCCGGTTGAGGTAGAGCGCGAAGCCCGCCGGCGACGTAGAACGGCTCGAGCAGCAGCACCGCGGCGCGCGTAGGCGAGCGACGTCGCCGTAGTCAGAAGATGCTCGCCGGCGAGAACGCGCGTCGAAGAAGTCCTGCGCGCCTCGAGTCGCCTTTCGCCGGCAGGAAGAGCGGCGTCAGGCGGCCGAGCGACCAGTAGCAGCACCACCTCGAAGTGCAGGCAGACGATGGTGAGCCAGGTGGCGTAGCTGCCGACGCGGCGGCCGAGCACGCCGCGGCGCTCGCGGCCGGCGCGCCGCGTCTGGCCCTCGAGCTGGCGCACCGGCAGGTTGAACGAGCGCGCAGTGTCGAAGCGGCCGGAGGTCAGCGCCATGGAGCCCGGTGCCGAGCCATTCGCGCGCGCGCGCCGAGCACCTGGCGCGGCGACTGCACCTCGCCGAACACCGCGCGCGACAGGACGTGCAGCACCACGCGGTCGTAGAGCGGCTTCAGCCACCAGACGAACGAGCAGCGACCACGACGCGCGCTCGCCAGCCCGAGGCTGAGCGCGCCAGCCGGCGAGCGCGACAGCGTGCCGACCACGAGGTGCGGCATAGCACCGTGGCGCCACCAGCGCTGCAGCATGGCGAGGCCGAGGTCCATCGCCTCCCACGGCGTGCGCCGGCGCAGCGCGATGGCGATGTCAGCGGGCTGCATCGCACGCGCGCCCGGCGAGCAGGAGAAGTAGGCGAGCAGCGACGACCCAGCCCGGCGATGCCGACGCCGATCTTGACGCTGAAAGCCGAACTCCGTGATCGGCGACCAGAACGCCTCGACGAACGCCGCGGCGAGGAACATCATCGCCGCGCCGTACATCAGGCGCACCGCCGGCCTGCCGCGGCGACCAGCGCCGCGCGGCGGCGTCATGCTGCCGGGCGCGATCACCGCCATGCCGAGCCGCAGGCCCGCGGCGCCGGCGATCGACGATCGCGAGCAGCTCGAGCGACGAGTGGCCGGCGACGAACGACCAGAAGGTCTGCGCTGTAGCCGATCTGCGTCAGGTAGCCCGCGACCGCGCCGATCACCACGCCGTTCGCGGCGAGGAACCAGATCGAGCCGACGCCGGCGAGCGAGCCCGCCGGCGAAGGTCTGGAAGCCGATGCGCACGTTGTTCCAGATGTAGAAGCCGAACATCATCAGGCTGGAGTCGGCCTCGCGGCATGCCGAGGCGCTTGTTCGCCGGGTCGTACATCTTGTGGAAGCTGCGCGATCTGCTCGGGCGCGAGCAGGTAGTGGACGAACTCCGGATACGCCTGCAGCACCGCGATCAGCCCGAGCAGCGGGCCGAAGAAGAGCAGCGACGCGGCGAGCGACCAGGCGCCACTCGGCGCGCACCAGCGCCGGGAAGCCGGCGAGCAGGAACTCGAGCACGCGCTGCGACTCGCGGCGGCGGTTGCGGTAGAGCGCATGGTGGCCGCGCAGCGCGAGGCTGGTTCAGGCGGTCGACCAGCTCCGGGCTGTACTGGCGGTCGGCGGCGAGCGCGAGGCTCTGGCAGATGCGGCGGTAGCGCGGCGGCATCTCCGCGCGGGTCGAACGGCGACTTCTTGCGGCGTTCGTCGAGGAAGCCTCGAACTCGTCCCATTCCTTCGCGTGCGCTGCCTCGAACTGGTGCTGCCTCATTTCGCGCCGCCCGGCGATGTAGTTGGCCATGCCGATCAGGCGCGCGGCGGCGCGGCTGCCGTCGAGGCTGCCGACCAGCGGCGCGGGCAGCTCGGCGAGCTCCTCGAGGCGCTCGCGCGTCAGCGCTCGAGGCGCGCTCGGCGAGCTCGAGCACCGCGCGCTGCTCCTCGAGGGACAGGGCGAACGGCGGCGCGACCGGCGGCGCCTCGGGAAGACGCGCGGCGCTGGCGCTTTCTTCGCCTGGTAGACCACCACCGTGCCGGCGGCGAGGTCGCCGAGGCGCTTGAAGTCGCGGTTGGCGAGCATCGCCACCAGGCCGATGCCGTAGAACAGCGGCAGGAAATCGACCGCGCGCAGCAGGTTGCGGGTCAGCGCCGCCGGCCAGCGCACCGGCGTGCCGTCGTCGTTCAGACGGCGATGCCGAAGGCGCGCTTGCCCGGCGTCTGCCCGTTCCAGTTGGTCTCGAACCAGGCCGGCAGCAGCCATTCGACGAAGAACGCGGTGATGAGGGCGATGCCGGTGCCGGCGTGCGCCGAGCGGCACGGCGACCATCATCACGACGAACACCACGGCGACGCGCAGCAGGAAGTCGACCGACCAGGCGAGCGCGCGCGGCACCGGGCCGGCGCAGGCGCAGCGTCAGTTCGATGCCTTCGGGTGTCGCTACTCGACGGGTGGTGTCGAGCATCCAGTCCCCTCCCCAGGGAGACCGATTCTAGGGGCTTATCCGCGCCTCATCGAGTCGAAGAACTCGGCGTTCGACTTGGTGGCCTTCAGCTTGTCGATGAGGAATTCGGCCGCTTCCAGCTCGTCCATCGGGAACAGCAGCTTGCTCAGCACCCAGACCTTCTGCAGCATCGGCTGCGTCGATCAGCAGCTCCTCGCGCCGCGTGCCGGAGCGGTTGACGTTGATCGCCGGGTAGATGCGCTTCTCGTGCATCCGGCGGTCGAGGTGGATCTCCATGTTGCCGGTGCCCTTGAATTCCTCGTAGATCACGTCGTCCATGCGGCTGCCGGTGTCGATCAGCGCGGTGGCGATGATGGTCAGCGAGCCGCCTTCCTCGACGTTGCGCGCCGCGCCGAAGAAGCGCTTCGGGCTTCTGCAGCGCGTTGGCGTCGACGCCGCCGGTCAGCACCTTGCCCGGAGGCCGGCACCACGGTGTTGTAGGCGCGGGCGAGGCGGGTGATCGAGTCGAGCAGGATGACCGACGTCCTTCTTGTGCTCGACCAGGCGCTTCGCCTTCTCGATCACCATCTCGGCGACCTGCACGTGGCGCGAGGCCGGCTCGTCGAAGGTGGAGGCGACGACCTCGCCGCGCACCGAGCGCGACATCTCGGTCACTTCCTCCGGCCGCTCGTCGATCAGCAGCACGATCAGCGACGACTTCGGGGTGGTTGGCGACGATGGCGTGCGCGATGTGCTGCAGCATCACCGTCTTGCCGGCCTTGGGCGGGCTGACGATCAGGCCGCGCTGGCCCTTGCCGATCGGCGCGACGATGTCGATGACGCGGCCGGTGATGTTCTCCTCGGCCTTGATCTCGCGCTCGAGCTTGAACGCCTCGTCCGGATGCAGCGGCGTCAGGTTCTCGAACAGGATCTTGTTCTTCGCCGCCTCCGGCGCCTCGCCGTTGACCTTGTCGACCTTGACCAGCGCGAAGTAGCGCTCGCCGTCCTTCGGCGTGCGGATCTCGCCCTCGATCGAGTCGCCGGTGTGCAGGTTGAAGCGGCGGATCTGCGAGGGCGAGACGTAGATGTCGTCGGTGCTCGCCAGGTACGAGGTCTCGGGCGAGCGCAGGAAGCCGAAGCCGTCGGGCAGCACTTCCAGCGTGCCGTCGCCGAAGATCGAGACGCCCTTCTTCGCCTGGCTCTTCAGCATGGCGAAGATCAGGTCCTGCTTGCGCATGCGGCTGGCGTTCTCGATGCCGTTGCCCACGGCCATCTCGACCAGCTGCGTGACGTGGTGCGCCTTCAGCTCGGACAGGTGCATGGGAATCGGCGACCGCGCCGCGGACGCCGGCTGCGGGCGCCGCTTCGGTACCTTGGGATGCACGAACTTCTGGCGGCTGGACTGCCTGGGGCCTGCTCATTCTCGGGGTAGGCGCCTGGGACTTCGGCGCAGGAACTACGTTATTCGGATCAACACCCCGTCTTGCTGGAGCGGGGACTACGCTGCGAGCAAACGTAAGAGGTTCAGATGTTGCTGTCAAGAAAGGCGGTGAGCTGGGACTTGGAAAGCGCGCCGACGCGCGTCGCCTCGACGTTGCCGTTCTTGAACAGCATCAGCGTCGGGATGCCGCGGATGCCGAATTTCGCCGGCACCTGCTGGTTCTCGTCGACGTTGATCTTGGCGATCTTCAGCCGCCCCTCGTACTCCTTCGCCACCTCGTCCAGGATCGGCGCGATCGACTTGCAGGGGCCGCACCATTCGGCCCAGTAATCGACCAGCACCGGGGTGTCGGACTTGAGCACCTCCGGGTCGAACGTATCGTCGGTGACGTGATGAATATCTTTGCCGCTCATGACTTCAATTGCTCCTGATGGGGGTCGTTGCAGGAAGGCCTCTATTATGAGGCCCGGCCTCGTTAAAATGCTAAACTATTGATTCTTATGGCCTACGTCGTCACCGAAACCTGCATCAAGTGCAAGTACACCGACTGCGTCGACGTCTGCCCGGTCGACTGCTTCCGCGAGGGGCCGAACATGCTGGTGATCGACCCCGACGAGTGCATCGACTGCACCCTGTGCGTCCCCGAGTGCCCGGTCGAGGCGATCTTCGCCGAGGACGACGTGCCCGACGCGCAGAAGCCCTTCATCGCCCTCAACCGCGAGCTCGCCGCGAAGTGGCCGGCGATCATCGAGAGCGAAGCCCGCGCCCGCCGACGCCGACGAATGGGCGAAGAAGAAGGACAAGAAAGACCTGCTGGAAAAATAGCGCTGCAGATGCTGCAGCGCAGATTGCCGCGCTGCAGCTTCCGCGTTGCAAAATATTTCTGTAGCCGGAATGACCACAGCAGTTTTGACAGTATCGACTCTTTTTTCCGGCAGTCACACTTCTGCAAGCTGAGCGGCGTAACCTGATCGTTCGTCAAGGCAGGAGGTTCGAATGGAACAGGGAAGGCTTGCGTTCACCGCGGTGTACCTCAAATCGAATCACGGCTATGTCGGCTTCATCGAGGAGCTGCCCGGAGTGAACTCGCACGGCCGCACCCTGGACGAAGCGCGCGAGACGCTGCAGAAGCTCGCCGCCGTCGTGTTCGACGAAGAGCGCCGCGAAGCCGAGGAGTTGATCGCCGGCAAGGACGTGGTGCGCGAGAACTTCGTCGTGCCGATCCCGCGTCCCGCCGAGGTTTCCTAGTCGCTAGCCGTACGGCGATCCGCCTCTCAGATGGTCAGGAGTTCATGACTGCAGTAGGGTCGATGGCGGGGGCGACGTGTACGCGGCCGGTACCATGGCGATGGTGCACACCTCTTCGCTCATCGGCCTCTGGGTCGCGCCTGCGTGGGGCGCGACGGAGACAGTACCGCCTCTACCAAGCGGTCAGGGACAGCGGCAACCCGGGGTCGTCGCCGGGCTGCTTACGCGCGGCGTCAGGCGGACAGGGTACGGCGATGGCGACGTGTACCCGCGCAGCTGCTCACGTTTGCGGCAGCCGGGGGCAGCGAGGAGAGATCGTCGGCCTGTTGCTGAAGCACGCGCGCCGACCCGGACTCGCGCAACAGCTTCCCGTACGAGTTCTATCCGCTTGCACGGCACGCCGGCGCACCGCTATCCCGACAACAAGAAGACGGCGCTGATGTACGCCGCGCGGAGCTCGGCAACGCCGCCGGCGTTGCGCGGCAGCTCCTCAAGGCGGGCGCCGACCCGAACCGCTCGACCTATTACGACGAGACGGCGCTGATGCTCGCCGCCGGGAACGGCGCTGCGAGGAGATCGTGCGCGATCTGATCGTCGGCGGGGGCTGCGTTGAACGACGAGGACGAGCGACGCATTCGATGGATTCGCCGCATGCGCGCCGACCGCTACGGCGGCACCGCGCTCGTCTACGCCGCTGCGATCCGGTGGCGCAGAGAAGGGCGCCGGGGGAAAGGTGCGGCGACTATCGCGCGTGCGGTGGACGCGGTCCTCGCCGCCTACGAGCGGACCCGCACCGGGTCGGCGCCGCCAACACCGCGGTCGGGTTCGCGACGATGAGCGGAGATGCGAAGCTCGTGGCGCGGCTGATCGCGCTCGGCGCGGTGCGCCGCGGCAGCGATGCGCTGCTGAGCGCCGGCGGCCAGAACAACGCCGAGGTGTCGATGCGGCTGCTCGCCGACGCGGGCGCCGACGTCAACGCGCGCATGAAGAAGCCCTACGACGAGACGGCGCTGATGCGCGCCGCCTATCTCGGGGCCGAAGCGACGGTGGGCGCGCTGCTCGACACCGGCGCGGATGTCAACGGCGCGAACACGTTCGGCGAGACGGCGCTGTGGCTGGCCGCGCGCCAGAACCGGCCGCGCGTGGTCGAGCTCCTCCTCAAGCGCGGCGCCGACCCCAACCGCCTGACGCGGCCGAACCCGCAGTGGTTCAGCGACGGCGGCAATGCCCTGAACGTGGCGGTCGACAAGGGCTGCATGGAGTGCGCGCGGCTGCTGCTTGCGCGCGGCGCGGATCCACGCGTCGCCGACGCCAACGGGCGCACGCCCGAAGACGGCGCTGCGCAAGGCTGGCCTGCTGCCCTGATCGACGTAAGATAGGAGCGATGCAAGAGGCGAAGGCAGGCGATCTTCGACTACTGCAAGAAGCGCGGCGCGCTCGCGGTCGGGATCGCCAGCCTCGAGGCCTGCGAGCGCATCGCGCCGCCGGGGCACCGGCCGAGCGACCTCTTCCCGCGGGTGAAGTCGGTGATCTCGCTCGGCGTCGGCGGCCAGACCGCAGGGCACGTGGCAGATGCCGGCCAAGGCGATGGCGTATTCGGGATCGACCGAGACGCGCGCCTACAGCGTGGCCTACGGGCTCGCCTTCCACATCGAGCAGCAATTCGGCGCGCCTTCGATCTACGTGCCGCCGGACCTCGATCCCGAGGGCGGGCCGCGCGTGCCGCTGCAGAGCCTGAAGCTGCACGCCGAGCTCGCCGGCATCGGCGCCCGCTCGCTCGCCGGCGACATCCTGCTGCACCCCGAGTACGGCTTCATGTACTACGCCTCGGTGTTCACCGAGCTCGAGCTCGAGGCCGATGCGCCGATGGCGGAGAACCCCTGTCCCGGCGCCCTCGTGCGTCTCCATGTACCGCCAGATCGGCCGCACGCCGTGCATGAAGTTCTGCCCGGCGCAGTGCCTCTCGGGCGAG
>ERZ1370068.3240-contig-2357_pt1 | contig 24359 bp, 51 predicted proteins | sample MGYA00561227_ERZ1370068 | MGnify/ENA primary metagenome ERZ1370068 (study PRJEB38410, sample SAMEA6850437) | metagenome | study: Metagenomic assessment of the ecological functions of the soil: analysis of the soil microbiota associated with the...
GGTTACGCGCATTGCTGCTCGCGCTCCGCCCAGTACACTTGCTTGGCCCGCAGCGCTTCGGTCACCCCGTATGCCACCGGCAGGCCGCCAGTCATCGGGACTACAATGAAAGCTCCGGCACGATCGCGCGGATTTCGGGGTTGGCACGCAGCAGCCGGCTCAACCCGACACTCAGCATGCGCTGATGCTGGTAGTGGCGCATGGCCAGCGGCACCTGCGGGTACTCGTTCGAGTGCAGCCCGCTCGGATACTCGAAGTGGCCGTCGCGCAGCGTCGCCGGTGTCCCGCAGCACCGCGACCACTTCTTCTTGCGTCGGAATGATGTGCATGGTCTCTCCGCCTCAACTAAGGAATTCAATTCGCTCCGCGACCGGTCAGCACGCGGGGAATGGTGCGCAACAAGATCTTCCAGTCCAGCGCCAGAGACCAGTTGTCGATGTACTGCATGTCCATCTTCATCCAGGTCTCGAAATCCACGTTATCCCGCCCCGAGATCGCCCACAGACAGGTGAGGCCGGGACGCATGCGCAACCGCCGCCGCTGCCAACGCTTATACTGCTCCGACTTCGCCTGGCACTGCCGGACGCGGTCCTCACCAGCGACATATCTCCGCGCAGCACGTTCCACAGCTGGGGCCACTCATCGATGGAGAATTTCCGCAGGTAGCGGCCCGATTCCGGTCAATCGCGGATCATCTGGAATCTTGAAGACCGTCTCCCGCACATTGAGATGTTCCAGATCCTTCTTCATCTCCTCGGCATTTTCCACCATCGAGCGGAACTTATAGAACAGGAACAGGCGCCCGTTGAGCCCGCATCGTACCTGACGGAAGATCGCCGGTCCCGGCGACGTCAGCCGGATCAGAATCACGATCGCAGTCATCAACGGGCGCCAGCACCACCAAACCGGCCGCTGCGATCACGATATCCGTTACGCGTTTCAACGAGCAGCTTGATTTCATCGTACGGCGCCGCCGAGAACGTCAATAGCGGGGTGTCTCCGAACCGGTCGAGGGACACCGTACTGTTGACGTGCGGAAAAAGTCCACAGCTACGCGTGTGCGCACGCCCTCTTCATCGCACATCAGGAAGACTTCTTCCAGCTCCGCCAGGCTTTCGCTGCCCACGGCGAAGATGACTTCGTCCACGACGTGCTCCCGTAAGATCGCGGGCAGATCGCCGATCGGCAGTACCGTACGGCACGCGGAGATGGATCTCCGCCGGAGCATCGTCGCGCTCGCTCAGAAGCCGCGCAGCCGGATTCCATACTGGCTCGATTGCTCCAGCGCCCGCGCCATGCGCACCGCGCGTTCCGCGGTGCCGACCACCATTACGAAGTGCGGCGCCGCAAACTCGCGCCGGATCACGCCAACCACCCGTCCCGCCGTCAAGCGGAACAGCAGTAGCAGGACCCACGCATACACCGAAAAGAGGACCAGAAAGAAGCGGCTCAGATCCAAGCGGAAGACCATACTCGAAAACGATCAGTGCGCCAGCGCCCCATAAGCGCACTGCCGCGCCGCATCTCGCAGGATCACGCGCGGATTCCCGATGTCCAGTTTTTCGTAGACCTCCAGCCAGAGGCCGATGGTGACCCACGCCGCCAGGGCAAAGGCAAGCACCAATGCCTTGCGCTCCACAGTTAGATAGAACGCGCGCTCGAGATGTAACACCACGCGGGTCTGATAGGCTGCTTCAAATGCCAGCGCGGCTATGAGGACGTCGGATAGTCCAAACAAAACACGAGCTTTACGATGTCGACCAAACATCCGGATTCAGCATATCACGTGGCAGGGTCGCATTCCGGCCCGCTAGGAGCTGCAGGCTCACGGGATCCGATTTGCCGCTCCCGGCTGCCTGGCGTTATACTGGACGTTCGCTCGTTGCGCGTACACCCACGCGCATTTGATGCCTGTGGTATTCTGGTGTACGTACCATAACCGAGATTAAGAGAAGACAAGGAGCATTACCCTTAGAATGGCACTGGCGATTGAAGCAAGCAGCAGCAGATTCTCACCGGGAATCAGCGCCACAAAACCGACACCGGGTCGCCAGAAGTACAGATTGCGCTGTTGAGCAGCCGAATCACGATGCTTACGGAGCATTTCAAGACGCACAAGAAGGATCATGGCTCCCGCAAAGGGTTGCTGACCCTGGTTGCCAAGCGTCGCCGGCTTCTGACTTACCTGCGAGATACGGGCCCAGAGCGCTACAAAGCGGTTCTTCTGAAGCTGGGCATCCGCCGCTAGTCCCATTCGCGGAAACCGTCCGTTCCATGTCGTATGGCGCGGGTGCTTCCCGTTTTCACACCTATTTCAATCCGAACGGGTGCCCGGGCGGTTGCCGGGTACCCGTTGCGGATTATCCTTCCTGTCAACTCCACTCTCAAAGCGGTTTATGGGAAACCGATTTTTGACGACTTACCGGAACTGGTTTCCGGCAGAGTGTTGGAGGTTTAAGAAAGAATGCAGCACATAGTTGAAGTAGACCTGGGCGGCCGCAAGATCACCCTGGAGACGGGTAAGATGGCCAAACAGGCGGGCGGCGCTGTTAGTCGTCCGTTCCGGTGACGCCGTGGTACTGGTCACCGCGTGTATGGCAGACCAGCCGAAGCCGGGGGCAGGCTTTTCCCGCTCACCGTCGATTATCGAGAATACACCTACTCCGCCGGTAAGATTCCGGGCGGATTCATCAAACGCGAGGACGTCCCTCGGAAAAGGAAGTCCTCACCAGCCGCCTGATCGATCGTCCCGATCCGCCCGCTGTTCCCCGAGGGCTTTCTCTACGAAACCCAGATCATCGCCATGGTCCTCTCGGCCGACCCCGAACAGGATCCCAACTCGCTCGCGATCGCGGGCACGGCAGCGGCGCTGGCGATCTAGTGAAATTCCCTTCCACTACGTGCTCGGCGGCGTTCGCGTCAGCATGAAGGACGGAAAGTACATTGCCAACGCGACGTATACGGAGGGCCGCGAATCGAAGCTGAATATCGTAGTCGCCGGCACCGAAGAAGGCATCGTGATGGTGGAAGCCGGCGCGCAGGAGGTCTCCGAAGCGGAGGTCCTCGGCGCCATCGAGTTCAGGCACGAGTGCTGCAAGAAGATCGCGGCCGGTATCCGCGAACTGATGAAGCTGGCCGGCAAGAAGAAGCGCGAGTTTACCCCGCACGTGCTGGATCAGGCGATTTACGATCAGGTGGAAAAGGATGCCCGCGTAGACCTGACCGACGCGATGAATACGGCGAAGTACGAGAAGCTGGAAAGCTACGGCCTGATCTCCGCGCTCAAGAAGCGCATCGTCGAAGCCCTGCCCGAAGAGCAGCGCGAAGAAGCGCGCAAGGCCTACTCGGCTCTCAAAGAGCGCATTTTCCGCGACGAGATGCTGAAGAATCACCGCCGTCCCGACGGCCGCGCGTTCGATGAGGTTCGTAAGATCACCATCGAAACCGGCGTTCTGCCGCGCACCCACGGTTCCGCCCTCTTCACCCGCGGCGAAACCCAGGCGCTGGTCACGGTCACGCTCGGCACCAAGGACGATGCGCAGCGCATCGAACTGCTGGAACCGGGCGAAGCCAGCAAGCGCTTCATGCTGCACTACAACTTCCCGCCGTTCAGCGTCGGCGAAACCGGCTTCATGCGTGGACCCGGACGCCGCGAAATCGGCCACGGAGCGCTCGCCGAGCGGTCGCTCACCGCGCTGATCCCCGGCGAAGACAAGTTCCCTACACCATGCGAGTGGTCAGCGACATCCTCGGAATCCAACGGTTCGAGCTCGCAGGCCACGGTCTGCGGCGCCTCGCTGGCGCTCATGGATGCCGGCGCGCCGCTTACGGCTCACGTCAGGGGCATTGCGATGGGCCTGGTGCTGGAAGGCAAGGACTACGCCATCCTCACCGACATCGCCGGCGCCGAAGACCACTATGGCGACATGGATTTCAAAGTCGCCGGCACCCGCTCAGGCATCACCGGCCTTCAAATGGATATCAAGGTGCCCAACATCACCGTCGATATCATGAAGGAAGCGCTGGAGCAGGCGCGCAGGGGCCGTCTTCACATTCTCGACAAGATGTACGAGGCGATGCCGACCGCTAAGACGGCGATCAGCCAGTACGCACCGCGCATTTACACCCTCCACATTCCGACCGATAAGATCCGAGACGTCATCGGACCGGGCGGCAAAGTCATCCGCGGCATCATCGAACAGACCGGCGTCAAGATCGACGTCGAAGACGATGGCACGATTCACGTGGCCAGCGCCGATGAAGCCAGCGCCAACAAGGCGATCCAGATCATCAGCGATCTTACGGCCACGGCCGAAGTGGGCAAGACCTATCTGGGCAAAGTGGTACGGCTGGTGGATTTCGGCGCCTTCGTCGGAGATCTTCCCGGGAACCGACGGTCTGCTGCACATCAGCGAGATCGCCGAGAACCGCATCAAGGATGTCCGCGACGAGCTCAAGGAAGGCGACCAGATTCTGGTCAAGGTCCTGGCGCTCGAAGGCAACAAAATCAAACTCAGCCGCCGCGCCGTGCTCAAAGAGCAGCGCGAGAAACTGAAGCCTGCTCCGGTACGGGAGTAAACCGCTCTAACGGTCGCGGCTCCGACTGAGCCCCGACAGTAAAGGCGGCGGTACTAAACTAAGCGGCGCCGGCGGTAAGCCGCGCTCTTTCATTTTGAAATCAGCCCAGGGTAAGACGATCACGGCGCGAAGTCGCCGCGCGGGACTAAGCCCGCTGCGGAAATCAACAGTTTGCGTGCGCGGGCGAAATCCTCTTTGAGCCGGGAGGTAATCTTGTCCGCCACGTCCGTGCTGGCTCCGCGAAACTTCGCCCCCAGACTCTCCTGCGTGGTCGCCCAAATCACGTCGCCGTCCTTGTTGACCAGGCGCACTGCGGCCACCGCCTCGCTGACGACCGTTCCGACGAACGCTCGCTTTCGCTTTCGCCAACGCCAAATCCCGCGTTCACGCCGCGCGAAGTGCTGGTGGTGCGCCCGGTCCCAAAATTCGACCGCGCATTCAAACTGTCCGACGAGCTGTGCACCTCGGTGAAAACCAGGTCTTCGGCAGCGCCTTTCAAAGTGGCATCGGCCCGCTCCGGGTTCTCCGTAAGCACGAAGAGCTTGCTGCTCTCCAGACTGCTCAACAAGATGTCACGCATCTGCGCAGCGGTCTCTCCGCCCGTCAAGTGGTCCACGTACACCGCCGGATCTGCAGCAACTGCTTCAAGCGAATTCTCTTCGATCGCGACCGGTGAAGAAGGGTTGTCCGCCCCAAACGCGGACATCCCGAGCCCGGCAAAACAATCAGAGACCACTTCATCCCTTTAACGCCTTTCGCGCCTCGCCGTCCTGATACTCGATCCGGCGGCCCGTTCGAGCCTCGAGACCGGCCAGTACGGAACGTATGTCCGATTTCTCAACACGGAACACCAGCGCCTGCTGTTTTCCTTCCTGGTCAATATAGCCGATGGTCACGAAATGCTTCCGCGACTTGCTGAGCAGCAACAGGGGTGAGATTAACACCGCCTCTGCGTACCTGCGGCTCACACTCTGCCCGTATTCGACAGTGTTGATTTTTGGTAGGAAATACCAAGCTCTGTCTTGCGCCAAATGAAAGAGAAGCGTTTCGGCTCCAGTTGAGATCCAGACGGGAATTCGTTCTTCGCGGTGATCCCGCTGACGGTACCCCCGACGATCTGAACTTTAATTCCCGGCTCCGCCGCCGCCAATGGTAGTACCAGAATGAGGCTTCCCAGCATTACCCAATAATTGCCGAGCACTTAGTATTACACTGACGATAGTAGCGGAAAAAGACCTTAATATCCAAATATAATTAACTGAGAACATCTGTCTGATTGTACTAGCGAGCGTACCCCCTACCCCAGTACAGTACAGCCCCACGCCTGGGGGATAGCATGCGGCCTCAGCAGCACTTCGCCCGTGAATATTTTGCGCTCAGCCTCTCCTCGCTGAAAGCGCCGCCACTCGGCGCCAGAGTGCGTTCTGCCATGCGCTGTGAGATGGCGCTGGTACGCGTTCTCATCCGCCAGTTCGCGCAGCAACGCCATCACCAGCCGGAACAGCCGCCTCACAGTTCCTCCGCCTGAAGCCGCGATACGACAAAGGGCGCTTCGTGCACCTGCCGGTCGCCATTTCCGGAAAGAATTCCCGCCCATACACGGATTGAATCCAGCAGAATTACCGACACCAGTACCATGAAAATGCCGCAAATTGCAGCGTCCAGGCGCGCATTGAAAATCAGCGTTTGCGTGGCCGCCACATCAGCCGCGCTGCCCGCCTGCAAGGCCGCTTCCAGCTTTTCGGCCTGGGCCAGGAAGCCGATTGCCGGCAGTGGCGAGAAGATCTTCTGCCACGCCGCCGTAAACGTGGCACTCACCAGCCAAACCATCGGCGCGCACGGTGATCCACATGATATTTCGCCCCATGCATCTTCGAGCAGGATCGTGGTCGCGACGCACAGCGCGATCGACGCCAGCAACTGATTGGAGATGCCGAACAGGGGCCACAGCGAGTTGATGCCGCCCAGCGGATCGCGCACTCCCTGTACCAGGAAGTAGCCCCAGGCAGCCACCACGGCGGCGCTCGACCCGATCACGCCCGGCATCCAACTGGTGCGTCCGAGCGGCGCCGACACGTGGCCCAGCAGATCCTGCAGCATGAACCGCCCCACGCGCGTCCCGGCGTCGATAATGGTCAGAATGAACAGCGCCTCGAACATGATCGCGAAGTGATACCAGAATCCGATCACCGCCTGCCCACCGCCCGAGCTGGCGAAAATGTGCGCCATCCCCAGCGCCAGCGAAGGCGCGCCTCCGGTCCGCGAGAACAGCGTCTGCTCGCCCACGTTTTGCGCCAGCGTCGTCATGTCCGCCACGGTCACCGGAAATCCCCAGGCCGGAAATGGTCGCCACCGCGGCCGCCGGCGTCGCGCCCACGATCCCGGCCGGCGAATTCACGGCGAAGTACACGCCCGGCTGCAGCACGCACGCCGCGATCATCGCCATGATCGCGACGAAGCTTTCCAGCAGCATGGAACCGTAGCCCACCGGCCAGGCGTGCCACTCCCTGGCAATCATCTTCGGCGTGGTGCCCGACGAGATCAGCGAATGAAAGCCCGAAATCGCCCCGCACGCGATGGTGATGAAACAGAACGGAAAGATCTTTCCCGCGAAAATCGGTCCGGTGCCATCGGTGAATCGCGTGAACGCAGGCAGTTGCAGTTCGGGCCGCACGAAGAGTATCCCTACCGCCAGCATCATAACTACACCGAGCTTGACGAACGTGCTCAGGTAGTCGCGCGGCGCCAGCAGCAGCCACACCGGCAGCGCGCTGGCCAGGAATCCGTAGAGAATGATGGCGATGGCGAGAGTCATCGCGCGTCAACGTGAACACCGGCGCGAGGTCGCCGATTCGCCCACCCACCGTCCCGCGAAGATGCTTGCCATCACCAGCACGAACCCGAGCGCCGAGCACTCCAGCACCTTTCCGGGCCGCCAATAGCGCAGGTACAGCCCCATGAAGACGGCGATCGGCATGGTTGCCGCGATGGTGAACGTGCCCCACGGGCTGCCTCTTCAGCGCGTTTACCACCACCAGCCCCACCACCGCCAGCAGAATGACCATGATCAGCAGCACGGTGACCAGTGCGATGAAGCCGCCCACCTTGCCGATCTCCTCGCGCGCCATTTGCCCCAGCGATTTTCCGTTCCGCCGCATGGAAGCGAACAGAATCACGAAGTCCTGCACCGCTCCGCCCAGACACGGCGCCGATGATGATCCACAGCGTGCCCGGCAGGTATCCGAACTGCGCCGCCAGCACTGGACCAACCAGCGGCCCCGGACCGGCGATGGCGGCGAAGTGATGGCCGAACACGATCCATTTATTGGTGGGCTCGAAATCGTGCCCGTTGCGCAGGCGTTCCGCCGGTGTGGCGCGCTTGTCGTCCAGCGCCATCACGCGTGCCGCGATGAACTTGCCATAGAAGCGGAAGGCCGTCGCGTAACTGCATGCCGCCGCCAGCACCAGCCACAAGCTGTTGATATGCTCCCCGCGGTGCAATGCGATGCCGCCCAGACCGATCGCCGCGGCGACCGCCACGGCGGCCCAAAGAAATATTGCAAGATCCTCACGCCCTAGAGTCTACTAAGATTGCGGCGGACGTTGGCCGGACCCCTGAGTCCTTGCGCAGCACGAAGAGAATGTTGTTAGGGCCACAAGAAGCGTCGAGGTGGTGGCCCAGAAAGATCGCTTCCACAACTTCAAAACCCGCCGCGTGAAGACGCTTGCGCCATTCGCCGGTGGTGCGGAACCTTCCATCGCAGCTCATTCTGGTCACCAACCATAGCCAGATGTGAAACCCGACGGTGAGAACCCTGTTCCACAGACCGTCCACGCTGTCTTCCGCGATCAGCAGGCAACCGTCGTCGCGCAGTACACGGCGAGCTTCATCCAGCAGGGGCTGGTCGTCAACCGCGTGATGAAGCACATACAACAACAGGACGACATCATAACTTCGGGCGTCCACCGGCAGCGCTCTTCCATCGAAAACCTGGAATGGAATATCGGTCTTATTGACGTTGACGACATCCAGGCACAGCACCTCACAGCCCTTTCGGTCGCGCAGCATCGGGCCCAGGTAACAGCTCCAGGCGCCTACATCCAGTAGTTTGCAAGCTTAGGGAACGTGTGCCTGTATCGAACTAAAATTAAATTCCGCCCGTGCTCTTTCGACGCGCTCCGCTTCGCTTTTCAGCCTGGCGGCAATGACCTGTCCGAAACCCACTTGCGAATATCCTCCTTTCTACCGATTGTCGCCGCCATGTCCAGTGTCCAGGGTGTCGGAGAGAAATTGCCCGAACATGACGCCACTGTCGTAACGGCTGATACACGGTTGCCCATTGTTGCGCGGAGCGGTGGTATTGCGGATCGAACAGAAGTTTCTTCAGCGCCTGCGACAGCCGCCTTTCGGAAGCTTCTTCCACCCGCACTCCGAGTCCCGCGCCGCTTTCTTCGAGCACGGCCGTCGAGAGCTGCTGGTCGGCGTTGCTGGGTATGCCCAATACCGGTGTTCCAGCCGCAATCGCCGGGTAAAGGCCACCGCTGCCGCCGTGGGAGACAACTACGCGGGCCTGTCCGGCGGTCTCCGTGAAGAGGACAGCAGGTCGGCGACATACGCGCCGGGCCCGAGGCGCGGCATGGTTCGTCCGGAAGTCGCAATGAGCACGGCGACGGGCAGGCTTGGATAGGGCTTCCAACAGCGCGGGAAGGGCGCGTAGCGGCCGGAACTGCCCAGACTGATAAATACCTTGGGTTTCGGATCGGCGAGCATACGGTCCCACCAGTCCGGTTTGGCAGTGGGGGCGTCCATGGGCAGATACCCACGTAGCGATGGTTGGCGGGGAGGTTGGAGGCCGGCACGAACTCGGGGATGTCGGGGTACAGGACATAGCTTCCCTCGGTGTACATCACCCGAAGATCCGCGGGAAGCGGCTCGATTCCGCACTCCTTCCGCACCCGATTCATCTCGCCTACATGGATGGCATACGCCAAGGGCTCGGCCAACCTGTACACCGGACCGAGCAGGCGGGGGCACCACGCGGGTCAGCGGCAGGGCGGGCACGATCGAACGGCGCCTGGTATACGGGCTCCAGTAAGCATTGATCATGACAGCCGATACGGCGCCTTCCAGACGCGCGCTTACGGGCAGCGACAGCCGCATATCGCCAATCACGAGGTCAGGGGCGATGGTGCCGATCAACTCACGGTCCTGCCTGATGTAGCCTCGGATGACATCCGCCGGAAAGACAGGAGCCCCTTTGGAGGTATTTTCAAAAAGCGCTCGCCCGGCATACTGTGAAGCTCCCTATGGTGAACGGCTTACCCTGGAGATAACGGAAGAATCGCGCCGGGGCGTAAAAATGGACGTCGTACCGGCTGGGGTCGAGCGAATCGGCGAGCGCGAGGGGACGAACGAAATGCGCCATGGTCGCGCCTTCCGCGAGAAAGAGAATGCGTTTTCGAGAAATGCTCGCCTCGGAGAGTAGGGATGGCAGCCAGGGGCCGCGTGCCTTCAGTTTACAATCCCGGAAGGCAGCGGCATTGATAACCTTCGGCAGGTGGGACGGAAATGGCCGATTGGAAAGGACCGACAAAACAAGAACCGCACAACCTTCGCCAGGCTGTGCGGTTCAAAAAGCCAAAACGATTGAGGATTGCGGGCTTACGCTGCTTTTCGCCTCTTAATCGCGGCGAGGGCGATCAAGCCTCCACCGATCAACGCCATCGTCATAGGCTCCGGCACGACGACGTCGAACTCACCGGAAAACGAGCTTGAAATGCTTCCGCCCGGTGCGGTGACAGTAGTTTCGAATGTCCATAGAGTCTGGCCGTTGATCTGCGTGGTGAACGCACCATTCCAGTTCGATACTGGCCCACCGGCCGGATCCGCAATCGTCCCGTGAGCGAGCAGTGTTACAGAGGTGCCGGTCGCCGTAGTCGTCAGGATAAACGGCGACTGGATCCCCATAAATACGATCGAGCAGGAGTTACCAACTGCCGGATTCACCGAGCACTTCAGGTACTACTGGCGGACCGAATCCATTAGGGGCGGCAAGGTCGAACAGCAACGTGCCAAACGTCATGAACCCGAAGATACCGCCGGCAGGCGGCAAATCGTTGATCGTGCCGGCGATAGGGGGAGCAAGAGGACCGCTGACGGTGCTGGAAGGACGGTTCCAATCCCGGAATTGAGGCAGGCGACGGGACTGCCTGGAGACCAGTCGATCGCCGAGAAGCTTACGGTTACTCCGCCCCCGCCGCAGTTAGCGACAGACAAGATGTCCGATGATTGACGCGGAAGCCGGAAGGGCGCACAGGGCCACCACTACCAAACCCAACAGCCCAACTTTCAGACTACGTACGTTCATTATCTTCCTCCCGATGATGGCTGAATCATACCTAAAGTTATGGTTAACCTAGAACTGGAGTTTACGGAAGGCCCGCGGGGTTGTCAATAGACCCTCGGAAGCCAAAAGAGACATATAGTCGTTTTTCTGGCTCTAGTACTATTCTCGATATTATGTTATTGATAATAAGGCACCTATAGTATCGACATGTCGTATCAAAACTCACATTTCGCAGTTGATATTGAGGCTTGACGGGTGTCGCGGGGAGCCGCACCAAACACATATTCCCCAAACCGTTGTAGCGGTTTTTGTGCAGCGTGAAAGTATTACGCTGCCCAGTACCAGGGATCCCACGTCCCGCGCCTCAGAATCAGGGTACGTGCCTTCTGGCGGTAACAAGTCCTTGCAAATTCAACTGGACAGGGAATTACGCATAGCAATCGGTGATCCGGTGCAACATGGCGCTCTTCGCCAGTTTACGACGTACAACAGTACTGCCTTATCCATGGGGAGTGTTGTAATCCGGGGACTAGGAGTTCGATAAACATCAGTAGCGGGTGGCGGTTGTGCCCATGGGTTTCGCCCCGAACGCTGCAATCTTTCATAGGGAAAAAATCGGTGACCGCTTTGCATAGCTTCGGCGATCAGATTCACAACGAGCTGGTTCTGCTGGCGCCGGCGGGCTTTGCTTCATCCCGGAGTCGTTCCGGCGACGTTACGTCGTCGCAACAGACACGCGCGGTGGCTGAGCGACGCACAAAAGCTGCGGGGCAGTATTATCTGGCCGATGGGGCCGTGCAGTCGTCGCAGCTCAGTGCAGACGGCAGACACGTGCAGCACGCCGACTACGACAGCTGGCACGTTCTTACGGTGGATGGCAAAGGAGCAGTGCAAGGCTGCGCACGCTACCGCCACCTTATCGGTAATGTAGGTTTTGACGATCTCCGGGGTGCGCGAATCTGGCTGGCGCAGTGCAGGAGCAGTGGGGGCGGGACACTCAGGGCAGCGGTGGAATCGGAAATCGTGCGGGCGAAACAACGGCGCGGCATTCTCCGAAGTTGGAGGATGGGCCTCACGCCGGAGAAACGCTGCAAGAGCGGGCGCTGCGGATCGCTTCATGGCAACCTACAGCCACAGCTCAGATTCTGGAGTGGCTGCGTGGGGATCGCCACAGCCACCGGCGGCACCATTTCCTCGTCCATCCTGCGGCGGATTGGGGGCGCTCGTTGGTGTGCGACGGAATGGAACTGCCATCATATTATGACCCTCAGTACCGCTGCCAGATGGAAGTTCTGCGATTCGATTCGAGTCTGCCGAATGCTTCTGTGCAGAAGATGGGTGGAGCAGTTGATGCGAAGAGGTTGACAGAGGTTACCGTGGTGGTCGCCAGAGAACCGGCAGAAAAGCGTTATGCGCCAAAGACGGTACCGATGTGGCAGCCCCAGCTTGGGTGGGTGACCTAGGCTTAGGATGTTGAATACCTCAAGGAGTCAACCGCAATTGAGTTCTGCAAGAAGCGCGCTGATCGCGTCCAGCTCCCACCTGCAGATGGCGCTGGAACAATGGCGGACGCACCTCGGCCGGGAGAATGTCATTCTCGACTCCGTTGCCCTGCGCGCGGCGGAGACCGCGACCTTGAAACCAGAGTCACGGTGCCTGCCATCGTCCGTCCCGGCAATCGCGAGGATGTGCAGCAGGTCTTGCGAATTGCCAATCAGTGGCGGATTCCCGTATACCCGGTGAGCGGAGGGTGCAATTGGGGCTACGGCTCGCGCGTGCCGAGCGCCAGCGGCTGCGTCCTGATGGACTTGGGAAGAATGAACCGGATCCTCGACTTCAATGAAGACCTGGCCTACATCACGGTCGAGCCTGGCGTTACGCAGCAACAGGTATACGCTTTTCTGCAAGAGAAAAGTCGGGGCTTCTGGATGGATGCGACGGGCGCCAGTCCGCAGGCCAGCCTGGTCGGCAACGCCGTCGAGCGCGGCTTCGGACATACGCCTTACGGGGACCATTTTTCGCACGTTTGCGGGATGGAAGTAGTGTTGCCAAACGGGCAGACGTTGGAGACGGGGTTCTCGCGATTCGAAGGCTCCCGCACCGGTCCGTTGCACCGCTGGGGCGTGGGGCGTACCTCGACGGCTTGTTTACACAAAGCAACCTGGGCGTAGTGACGCGCATGTCGATCTGGTTGATGCCGGCTCCCGAGTACTTTCAGGCGTATTTCTTCAGCTGCGATTCCGAAGCCAGGTCTGGCACCGATTGTGGAGGCCCTGGCGGCCGCTACGCCTGAACGGGACACTGCGCAGTACCGTGCACATCGCCAACGACTACAAGGCGTACTGTCCGGAATGCAACAGTATCCGTGGGCGGAAGCGGGAGGGCCGGACTCCCTTGCCGGCCGCCGTCATGCAGCGACTGCGGAAGCAGCGGCATTTCGGCGCATGGAACGCTTCCGGAGGGCTGCTACGGTACGCGGGCGCAGGTGTCGGAAGCCAGGCGGCTGTTGCGCGGCGCGCTTGCCGGCAAAGTCGATAAATTGCAGTTTCTGGACGCGCGGAAGCTGCGCATGGCGAACCGCTTCTCAGGGCTGTATCGTTTGCTCACCGGCTGGGACTCAGCCGCGCGCTGGAACTGGTGCGGCCGCTTTTCGGCCTGTTGCAGGGTGTCCCAACCGATCAGCCCTGGCCAGTACATACTGGCGAAAACGCACACCGCCACCGGCGGTGGTGAATCCCGACCAGGATGGCTGCGGACTCGTTATGGTGCAGCCCGGTCACGCCGGCCGATGGCGCACAGGCGGAAGAACTCGTGGCTCTGGCGGGCGAAATCCTGCTGAGGCATGGCTTCGAGCCGGCCATCTCCCTGACGATGATCACGGAGCGAAGCCTGGCGTGCGTGATTTCGATCGCCTATGACCGCCAGATCGCGGGTGAGGACGCCCGGGCCTCGGCATGTCACGGGAACTGCTCCGCCGCCTGGCTGAGGCCGGCTACCCTAGGTTACCGCGCATGACCAGCCAATCGTCCGCCGGCTTGAAACCGAGCCCCGGGTATGATGGCGTCTTGCGTTCGCTCAAACGGAGCCTGGACCCGAATCAGATTCTGGCCCCAGGACGATATCAGTCAGCGGAGTAAGCTTCTCACCAACATTACGCCCAGAGGCTGTGATTCGTTTCAATCCCGGCCAGCGATCGAAATCGGCGTCAAAACTCAGGATCGATTGAATCCCGCGATGCTCCATCACGGCAATGTGGATGGCATCCCGGGCGGAGAATGACCCTCGATTTTGCGCGATCTCCGCCGCGCGCAGCACGTCATACTTCTCCACGGCGAAGACGTCGTCGACGATATCCAAGAGTACCTTCATGACTGGGTCTATAGCTTCGCGCCGGCCAATGGCAATGAAGCGGTGGAGGATTTCCTGTAACACCTCGGCATCGGTAACCAAACTCTGTCCCGCGCTCCGCAAGGCGTGCGACCCAGGAACTGCGAGTCCGCCTTGTGGGGATGCGGCGCCCCTGCCAGGTACATCGGAATATTGGAATCGACGAAAATCAAGATTGACGGCCTTGCTCAATCTCACGCAGCATTTGGTCGATGTCGGCGGTCGGAAAGTTGTACTCAACCGCGCGTCGAATGGCCGCCAGCTTGACTGCCGGATCGCGCACTGACTTTGTTTGCGCGCTTCGCGAAGTGTTCGCCGGACCCATTCGCCAACGGTCAATTGTTCGCAGTTTGGCCAAGGTCTGGATGTCCGCCATTTCGTCGTCTGCCAGCAGGACCTGTAGTCGCTTGCTCATAGTGTGAGTATAACGCACTACAAGCCGGAGTGCTATTCGGCACGATGCCGGCGGAGTGCCGAAATATGGGCTGAGGCATTCGTCACGCTCCAGTAAGCCATGTGAAAACAAACACTTGTCAGTAAATATTTGGCATTCCGGGTGCAATCGCTCAGGCATGAAGCTGAGGATTCCGATATTGCTGGCGCTCGCCGGCCACGCTTTTGCCCAGGATCCTGCGCCCCTCAAGCTCACCCTGCGCGACGCCGTCAATTGGCGCTCAAACAGAATCCGCGCGTGATTCTGGCGAACCTGGGTGTGGCGCAGAGCGAACAGGACCGCAATATCGCGCGCTCCGCCCTGCTGCCGCAAGTGGCCGGCCACGCCAGCGCAGACCGTGAACCGCCTGAATCTGGAGTCTGCCATCGGATTCTCCTTTCCCGGCTTTCCACAGCACGTGGGGCCCTACCGTTATGAGCAGTTCGGCACGAACTTCAATGCGCCCGTGCTGGATCTGACGCTGTGGCGCCGTTATCGCGCGAGCCAATGGAGCATCGACAGCTCGCGCGCCCAGGAGACCACGGTTCGCGAGGAGAGCGTGATGCTCGTGGTGTCGCAATACCTCGGCAGCCAGCGCGCCGCCGCCGACGTCGAGGCTGCCCGGTCGCGCGTCGATCTGGCGCAGGCCATCTACGATCAGGCCGCCGATTTGCAGAAGAACGGCGTCGGCACCGGCATCGACACCCTGCGCTCCGAACGTGCAGTTGCAGAATGAGAAGCAGCGCCTCGATCGTGCGCGCACCCAGCTCCAGACCGCCCTTTACGGTCTTGCCAGGCTGCTGAATGTCGATCCCAAACAGCGCGTCGAACTGGCCGACGCGGTGAGCTTCTTCGATACCCCGGAAGTCAACGTCGATCAGACCGTGGAGCGCGCCTGGGAGACTCGCCCGGAACTGCACCAGGCTTCATGCCGAAGAACGGCGCGCCGAACTGGAACTGCAGGGCGCGTCGGATGCCCGGCTGCCGCGCGTGTCCGTCACTGGCTTTTGGGCGCAGCAGGGACTCAACTCCAGCACCGCCATTCCGGTCTACACCTATCAGGCCAACGTCGACGTGCCGCTTTTCACCGGTGGCCGCATACAGGCGGAGCGCACCCGCGCGGAACTCGCCATCCGCCAGTTGAAGCAGCAGGAACAGGATGTTCGCAGCCGCATCGTGCTGGACGTGCAGACTTCCATCGCCTCAACTGGCCAGCGCGCGCAGCGAGGTGGACGTCGCCAGGATGGGTATCGATCTGGCGCGCCAGGAAGTGGAACAGGCTCGCGACCGCTTTCAGGCCGGCGTCGCCAACAGCGTGGAAGTGGTTCAGGCGCAGGACGGGTTGGCGCGCGCCAGCGACAGCCAGATAGCAGCCTTGTACCGCTACAACCAGGCGCGGGCAGATCTCGCGCACAGCGTCGGTCAAATGGAGGCGCTCTACGCAAAATAGTTCCGCGGCCGCAGTTCCGGCAGGACCATCCATCCGCCGGTCATCAATCCATGGATTATCGCCGCCACGGTGATGCTGGCCACTTTCATGGAAGTGCTGGATACCAGCGTGTCGCCAACGTGGCGCTTCCGCACATTGCCGGCAGTCTGTCGGCTACCCCGGAGGAGGCCACCTGGGTACTCACCTCCTACCTGGTGTCCAACGCCATCATTCTCCCGATGGGCGCATGGTTTTCCATGCTGATCGGGCGCAAGCGCTTTTTACATGATCTGCGTCGGGCTGTTCACGGTCAGCAGTTTTCTCTGCGGCATGGCGCCCACCCTGGGATCGCTGGTCGTGTTCCGCATCCTGCAGGGCATCGGAGGCGGGGCGCTGCAACCGATTTCGCAGGCGATCCTGGTGGAGAGTTTTCCGCGCGAAAACAGGGCATGGCGATGGCGGTCTACGGCATGGGCGTGGTGGTCGCAGCGCCGGTGATCGGCCCCACCCTGGGCGGTTGGATCACCGACAACTTCAGCTGGGGCTGGATCTTCTTCATCAACATTCCGGTGGGTATCCTCTCGCTGGTGTTGACCTCTTCACTGATACACGACCCGCCTTATCTGGTGCGCAAGAGTCTCGGTAAAGGATTTCAAGGTGGACTACATGGGCTTCGGCCTGCTTGCGCTGGGCCTGGGTTCGCTTCGAAATCGTCCTCGACGAGGGCGCAGCGCAAGACTGGTTCTCCTCGAACTTCATCGTGGCATTCGCCTATCCTCACGGTGGCGGCGTGTCTCATCGGTCGTCGTGGTCTGGGAGTTGCGCCAGAAGCAGCCGGTAATCGATTTCCACGTGCTCAAGGAACGCAATTTCGCGCTGGCCACGGCCTCTATGCTGGTGCTCGGCTTCGTGCTCTACGGCAGCACTGCGCGCTGTTGCCGCTCTTCCTGCAAACGCTGCTTGGGATATACGGCGATGCTCAGCGGAATGGTACTTCTCGCCCGGGGAATCGTCATTTGTATCGCGATGCCCGTGGTGGGGATCCTGCTTCGCCGGTATCAGGCGCGCTGGCTGGTTATTTTTGGCGTGGTGGTGTCCGCGGCGGGTCTCATCGCGATGTCGCATTTTCACGCTGCAAGTGGATTACGCACGGCGGTTCGGAGGGCGGAATACGTGCAGAGCTTCGGCCTGGCGTTTCTGTTCGTTCCCATCAGTACGGTGGCCTTCACGCGGATTCCCCGCGAGCGGATGAATCTACGCCACGGGCCTCTACAATCTGGCGCGCAACATTGGCGGCAGTTCTGGAATCGCCGCCACCGACCACGATCCTGGCGCGCCGCGCCCAGTATCACCAGTCGGTGCTGGTTTCCCACCTGACACCGTACGATCCGGCGTATCGAGGGACGCCCTGGAAAAGCCACGCGTGGCTCTCAGGCAGGCGGGTGTCGTCGCCCACCGACGCGGCTGGGCAAGCGCCAGGGGTGATCTACGGGACGCCTGTTGAAGCAATCCAGCATGTTGGCCTTCGCCGACGCGTTCTGGATCATGGGCATGTTGTTCCTGGTGATCATCCGCTGATGTTCCTGATCCGCAAGACTCCGCCGGTCCGCGGCCCGATGATGGTGGAGTAGTGCCGAAATAACGGCAGCAGCGCATGGCGCCTCTAACCCGGCTGTACGCAGAAATCCAGTTGGATGAGCCGGTTGAAGAGTCTGGCACCAGGCATGCCATGGTCGAGAACGGGAAGGTGAAGGTAATTTAAGATGCCTGACGTGATGGACGAATTATCAAAACCCGATAGCGGCTTTCGGCCGAGCCTCCGGCGGAGGAGGCGCCCGGGCGATCGCCCGTCAAGTTCATCGCCGCTGGGCATGCTGGTGTTGGCACTAGGCGCATTGGCGCGTGGGCGTGGTCTCCACTTCCGCGACCGCGTGTCGAGCGACGACGCTCCAGGTGGATGCGACACATGAGCGCCGTGGCTCCCGAGATTCCGGGCAACGTGCTCGAAGTGCTGGTGAAGGACAACCAGGCTGTGAAGGCCGGCGACGCATCCTGGTGCGAATCCGACCCCGCGACTATCAGGCCAGAGTGGATATCGCGCGCGCCGCCTTGTTGCAGGCTGCAAAGCCAGCTGCATACCGCGCGAGACGGTAGTGCCCCTCACAAATGATGCCACGCAATCCGGCGCTTCCGGCGCGCACGGCGCAGCTTGCCGACGCTATGGCGGAACTCGACCGTTCCCGGCTGGCGTACGAGCAGGCGGCGAGTTCGGATATCGCCGCATGGCCCAGGCCGATGTGGCACCAAACAGGCGAACAGTGAACGCGCCCAGGCCGATCTGGCGCGCATGAAGCCCCTGCTCGACAAGGCGGAGATTTCACGCCTCCAATACGATGCCTACCGGGCCGCCGCCCGTAGTCGCCGAGAGTGAACTGCACGCCGCCCAGCAGAAAGTGGCTTCGGTACAGCAGAACGCAGGGATTCGCAAGGCGGCGATGGCGCTCTGCGCAATCGCGCGTCGCCGTGGCTCCAGGCGCAGGTGGAGGCGTCTCTGGCCAATCGCAAACAGGTGGATGTGCGCCGCGCCGAGAGCGCGCTACCGCCGCCGCCGGGGTCGAGGCCGCCCGGGCCAATCTCGCTAGCCGCCGAATTGCAGCTCAGCTACACCACGCTGGTGGCTGCAAGCGACGTGGTGTCATGCCGCAAATCGGTAGAGCCCGGCCAGATTGTACAAGCCGGCCAAAGTCTCGATGACCATCATTCAATTGCAGGACGTGTGGGTCACGGCCAACTTCAAGGAGACCCAACTGGCTGCGGTCCATCCCGGGCAGCGCGCGGAAATCAAGGTGGACATGTATGGCCGCTCGGTTGGGAGGCCACGTAGATTCCATCGCCGGTGCAACTGGCGGCAAGACGAGTCTGCTTCCTCCGGGAAAACGCCACCGGAAACTTCGTCAAAGTCGTGCAGCGCATCCCGGTGAAATCCTGATCGACCAGACCAACGGTCTGGTGCTGCCAGCATGAACGGCTGGACGCCACCATTTTCACTCAAATAACACTTTGTCAGGCCGTAATTTTTTGCACAACGGTGCCTTGGATGCGTAGTATGTGGGTATGAAGGCCTGCGTACTGGCGCTCACTCGCGACGCCGCTTCTTTAGCTTCCGATGACCGCCAACTGGCTCTCGCCATAAAGGCGCAGTCGGATTTCGACGGGGTGGAACTGGCGCCGCGGCCGCGTATTCCGGATGCCGAGGGATGCATACAGTCCCAGGCGGCCGCGCTGTCGTCAGTGAGTTCGCCCGAAGAGCGGTCCTTGCTCTATCATACCGGAAAGGCTACTGCATCTTCGCCGACGCCGCGGCCACGCACGATACGCGCCAGTTTCTGAATGCCGCGACCGAGTTCGACAAGGCCATCGAGGCTTGGCCGTCGCGCTTGCGCAGAGCCCGAAGCATCATCTCCCGAGCCCGTGTCTCCGGCGCTGCGCGTGTTCGCCGGCGATCGCCCGATTGCAGGCATCCAACCCAGCCGAGTAGTTGCCGGAGCCCGCGGGAAATCGCCGCGGCACTGGAGTCTCCTCTATGCAATTCGAACTCGATGTCCGCCTCCTCGCTGCCGTGACCTGCTCACGGCGGAGCTAATGGCTGGGATGGATCGCTCTGCGTGACAACAGATGGATGAAGCGGCGCGCGCGTTTCTCCACGGCGCCGAGTTCCGGCTCCGGAGCGCCTGGGTGGAGGCCCGGCGCGATTTCGCCAACACGCGGTATGGACCCGCTGCGAGCAATACGGCAAAGCCATCGATCAGTGGAAGCGGATCTGGCAGGGCGAGGACCAACTTTCCTGCAAGCCGCCCGGGCCGCGTCCGCAGTATGCGACGGCGCTCACCGACTGGGCCGGCGCGCGCCTGCTGGCCGGAGATCTGGCCGGCGCTATCGTGACGCTGGACGCTTCGTTGCAGGCTGAATCTGCCCAATCCGCACGCGCTATTCCTGAGGGCACGTGCCAAGGAACTCTCCGGGCAGAAGAAGACGCGGCGCTGGCGGACTACAACTATGGCCAGGTCGTACGGCGTTTGCCGCGGCGCAGGATTTGGCGAGTGGTGAGGCCCATCTTTATCCGCGGCATCGTGCTGTTTCGCCGCAAGGATTTCGCGCGTGCGGAAGAGGAGTTTGCGAGCGCGCTGAATTTCGTGATGACGGACGCGCTGCTGCCACGAGCGCCCGCGCCATGGCGCCATCTGTCCAGGCGGTAGCTGACGGTTCTTGCGGCCCGGCCCGCCAGTCGCTGAGTGCCGCGCTGAATGCGGTTTCGCCGTTTTTCCCACGCGACGAGGCCCGCTCCATGGCCGCTACCTGCGGCATCTGCTTCAAGCGCCTCACCGCCGCGCCGGTGTGTGTGTTACAGGTTCAGGATAAGATGGCATCTAAAAGCGTCGAATAAAGTCATTCTGCTGGGAAATCTCGGTAAGGATGCCGAGACTAAATTTACCAGGCGGAATTTCGGTTTCCAAGTTTTCCCTGGCGACGGGCCGCCGTAACAAAGACCAGCAGTCCGGCGAGTGGAAGGACATCACGGACTGGCACAATATCGTCGTGTGGCGTACCGAGCACGTCGCAATTTTCTGCTCAAAGGTAAGCAGATCTACCTGGAAGGCCGTCTCGAAACTCGCTAGTTGCGAGGACAAGGAAGGGCAGAAGAAGTATTTCACCGAAGTGATTTGCAATGCTCAGGACCTGTGTCCTGCTGGGTGGCGGCGGAGCAGGTCGCGGCGATGGTCCTTCAGAGGGCTCCGGTGATGTACGACCGGCCCGTTTCCATGCCCCGTTCCGCGCAGCGTCCGCAGGCGACGACCTCTGCGCCTCCGGGGATTTCAATCAGGGCATCACCGACGACGACGTTCCGTTCTAGGGACGGCCTTCAAAGCCGTGCATGCCGATCTCCTGCAGTCCGCCGCGCGTCGTCGCCAACCAGGCATAGAGACATGACAACCGAAAAATGCCGATCGCGGACAGCGTTAGTCCCATCGTGAGTTCCGACCGGCATATTCCTCGATCGGGTTGCTCGCCAGTGTGAGGCCCATGCATGGGGCAAAACTCGGAAGGAACCCAGCGCGAGAATGAGCGTCAGGCGACGCGGACGCATTCGGTAGGCTGACGGCAAATGCAGTGGTGCTCACGCTCGTACCGGCAAGCAATCCTGAGCGTTTCGGAGGGGTTCCTCGCCAGTGTGAGGCCCATGCATGGGGCAAAACTCGGAAGGAACCCAGCGCGAGAATAGAGCGTCGGGACCGGCGGCAGTAGGCCGGCAATGCAGTGGTGCTCACGCTCGTACCGGCAAAATCCTAGGCGTTCCTGGAGGGGGTTCCTTGGGAGCATTGCCCGTCTCCACTACTCACGGCGAGGCGGAACGCCGCCCGTCAGCGAAAACCGGACGTTTCTGCTGCGTTGAGTCGACCGATGCGTTGTTGCGCCGGAGTCGGCCCACGAATTATAATTCACTGGAATTGGAGCGGGCCCGATTTTCGTAAATCAAGCCTCGCCCCGGCTACTGTCATCCGGGAGGAGCGGCCCTTGGAAGGCGGATTGTGCTGGTCATTCGACAGGAACAGATGGCGGCATTGGCTGACGCCGTGCGCCACAAGATTGCGGGCCCCTGGCGGAACGCGTCGCGCAAAGCCGACCGGCGAAAACTCAGGAAATGGGTGAGGCCAGTTCACCATAAGCTGGTGCGCTGCATGGAGAAAGCGCTCCTGTATGGCGTCGACGGGGGCGGGATATTGCAACCCTCGCCGAGTTCATGGTCGATGTTCTCCGGAGTTCGACAGGGACCCCGGAGTATGCGTGGGCTCGAAGCAGCGGCGGTCGGCCTCGATTCCATCCTCAAGATGGAACTTCTCCACTTCCGCATGACGGGGCGCCCCAGAGCTGTCTAAGCCATGGAGCGCTCACATTCACAAGTCGCGGGAGACCTTATCTCAAACCGCCGTCTTCAAGGCGCTGTACTGCCCTGTCAGGAGCGGACCGAAGATGCCGGATTAGGTGCCGTTTATGTCGATACCGACAGCCGCCCTCCGGTTATTGGCGCCGGCACAGGCGTCGCGAAGGTAATGACCCGGTGGCTGACAGGCCTACGAACAAAAATGGCATCGTCGACTATCCGGGCCTCGATCCCACCGAATACACGGCCAAAGTGACACTGACCGCAAAAGCAATTGATCGACTATGCCTGGCCCACCACCGACGACACTTCCACGGACCAGACCCAAGACGTCCCGGCTCTGACCTTCAAGATGTTTCCGTTTAAGGTCATTCCGCTGCTCCGCCCAGCGCATCCAGGTGCTTTGGCGGGGAAGACGAGTCAGCCGTGCCCGGAGTAAAAGGTGAAACTGAAGACCGGACATCGCCTATTCCGATACCGATGGGGCTGGGCTCTCTCCACGCCGGGAACGTGCGGGGACTCCCGCGAAGGCGGATATCCCGTCAAATTCGTCTTTGATACCGGAAACATCGAATTGATGGATGAAAGGGAGATCCTGGTTCCGCAAAGGCAGTACCAAAACCGAAGTGTTTCATGTGCGCAAGTGCTGGGTAAGATCCGTCGTATCCGATCGGTTCAGCGACCGTTCTCCGCCGGTGCGGATTTCGTGCTGACCTATCCGGGGAGGCAGCAAGACCGAGACCGGCACGCTCCCCACGGGACGGCAAGCTCAAGCGTGCCGGTCCGCCCGGTGAATATAAGTTCGCGTTGAAGTTACTCTACGAAGCAAAGTGGAGCGATACGGCAGCCAAGGTAGGAGAAATCGCGCTCACCACGCAGGCAACCGGCTACGCGGCGAAGGGCGAGATTTCGTTCGAAGATCTTCGATGGCTGCTCGCCTGGCGGCACGGCTCTCGATACAGTAGCCGCGTCCTCTATCACAGGCCAGACAGCCGAGGCAAAGTGGACGCCGGACGAACAGAAGTTGAGCACGCAGTGACCAGCGGTACCGTGGTATTGCCGCCAAGGCCGGCAGGAGCGTCTCCTATAGTGCGCCGATTCCGATTTTGGGCAACGGACGTTCAATGTTACGGGACCGACTGGCGCGCCGATAGTACGGAACTCATTCTCACTTTCAGCGATGGAGACAGGCTCGAAGTCACCTCGGCCGGTGGTAGGCGGGCCGATGGTTCCCGCTCGGGAAAGAGCTGGTTTCCATCGATCTTCCCGGGATATCGAAATCGGCAGCCAGTTTCGAGCGTCGCAGGGAATCGCTGAAGTCTCGGGTGCTACTTCACCACGTGAGCAAGCTATGGACCCAATCGCAGGCCCACACAATCAGACTCATCCGGCAACGTAGGCGCGGCGACTTCGGTAGGGTGGTCGCAGCGCCGAGCCTGGCACGGAGACAAGGTCAGGTATTTCTTCACGCCGAACTGACAGGCCGATCCGCCGGCCGCAGTCAAGTGCCAAAGATAAGACGGCGGAATTCGACACACGGTTAGCGGTACGACTCTCTCCGCGCGTATGCGGCGGGCTGCGAAGTACGAAATCGAAGTGGAAGGGAAGCCATTCGCCAAGGACCGCCGAGTTTCAGCTCCAAGGCCAAGGTGGATGACAAGCTGGAATCCGCGCTTTCCGCGACACTGTACGTGGAATTGGATACGCCCGGCTTCTCACGGCATGATCGTGGGAGAATTAGTCAGTCATGGCGACGAGCGTAAAAATAGCCACTATTCCGTTTCTCAAAGACCCAAAGTGGCCCAAGACGCAGCGAAAGTGGGTGAAGGTCGAGCTCTCCGCCACTCCGCAAGAAGTCACTACGCAAACGGCCTGCTTCGAAATCCGAAATACAGCGGGAACATTGTGGCGCTGCTGGACGCCGATTCCTCATGCAAGAAAAGTGGTTTCCGCCTGCCAGACCGCTGGACGACGAATATTCGTTCTTCGCGATATTGCGCGAGAGCGCCATCGGCCGCAAACGGTTATATGGGCGTTCTGGCGCGCATCGAATCCATCAATAAACTAACGGTGAAAGGCGACAATCACCGATGCTGTGCTGGACGCGTGCTTCGTGCCCAAGCAGGAGAAACTGGTCGCGAAATTCAAAGTGACGGGCGAGTTGCCGGCCAGGGCCGGATCGAAATCTGGGGCGAGCGCGCTACCCCACCAGCAAGCCGCTACACCGAAGACAGCAATACGTGG
>ERZ1370068.9057-contig-7864_pt1 | contig 24356 bp, 24 predicted proteins | sample MGYA00561227_ERZ1370068 | MGnify/ENA primary metagenome ERZ1370068 (study PRJEB38410, sample SAMEA6850437) | metagenome | study: Metagenomic assessment of the ecological functions of the soil: analysis of the soil microbiota associated with the...
GTGTACTTCGTTCAGTTGCGTATTGCTAGAACCGTGTCGGACAAGGACATCCCGGGCGTAGACCGCCGCGCAGAAAGACGGCGCCGCGTGCGCGCATGCGGGCGAGGCCTGCAAGCGTCGGGCCTCAGCGAACGAAGGACGAGCCGCCGACTCTCGGTCACGTCGCCGATCGTGATCCGGACGAAGTAAGATGCCGGGGGAAGCTCCTCGCCGCAGTCGTCGCGACCGATCCCCACGCGCGTGTCGCTCGGCTTTCCTCTGGTCGCCCGCATGCAGCGTACGCACGCGCTGGCCGAGGATGTTGTACACGCCGAGATCCACGATGCTCAGCGCCGGGACGTTGAAGTGGATCGTGGTGTGGGGCGCGAGACGGATTCGGAACGCTCGGTCGGGCAGGACGTCTTCGCTTTCCGGGGGATCTCTCCCTGCGAACGGCGCGGGCGGCGCGCGAAGCGGCGAGCTGCCGCTGAATGCGCCGACATCTCGGCCCGCCGCGGCCGTGGCTCGAAGGCGGAAGTCTCCGCGCGGGGCGTCCACGAAGCGCGCTTCCGCGATCCGCAGGCCCCGAGGCTTGCCGGGCGGCCCCTCGAGCATCGCGGCGGGCTCCACGCTGGCCTCGCCCTCGACGCGAATCGCGCCGTCGGCGCAGCCGCCGAAGAGGTTGTCCGCGGGCTCCGGGCCGGCGTGTTCGCCCGACGCGATCAGGCTCCTTGAGCCTACGCCGCGCCCGTCGGAACCCCTGGGTTTCGCCACGATGGAGTGACGCAGCGCGGCGCGGGGGACCCGCGAAGCTCGCTCGAGGCGCCTGCGTTCGTCGACCGGGTTGCATCCGCTCGAACGTCGGCGCCGTCGGCCACCGGGGCCAGATCGGCCCGGGGCCGCCAGTTCGCCGTAGAACAGGCGAGTTCACGACCTGGGGATTCCCGCGCGCGATGCGCAGGCGCATCTCCGCCGCCGAGATGCCTCGCACTCCGTGAACACCAGGCGCGTGAGCGTCGGAGAAGCGCCGTCCACGAGCACGGCTGCTCCCCGTCGGCGCTCGTGTGGCCCTCGCTCGTAGCGTCAGACGGTCCGAGAACTGACGGAGGTGTCTTCCGGCGGGGGAGCACGAAGTGGCGGCTCGCGCCGTCCGCATCCAACCGCGTGTGGAGCGCTCCGGCGCCTCGGATGTGCGGAGGCTGCCCCGGCCAGCCGAATGGGGAAATCCTCGCCGGTCGCCGACGGGAATAGGTCCCCGCGGCGACATCGATCTCGTCGCCGGGACGCGCGGCGGCACGGCGGCAACCGTGAGCGAGCGATGCTCATCCGGTACGTGAAGGATCGCCGCGTTCGAGGGGCCTGTGCCGACGCCGACTCCGGAGACCGCGGCGACCCGGGTTCGCACCCGTCGACTCGCGGAGCCGCCTCCGGAAGTCCGTCCGGGACGCGCCGCCGCGGAACGCGGGCCCACGCTACCGCGCCTTGGCCCCGCTGACAAGCCGCTGGAAGCGTCACATCTCCAGCGCGGGTTGCAGGAGTCGCTTTCGGGCGAAGAATCAGACTCCCGGGCCTCGCCGCACTGCACACGGGAGGCGCCGGTGACCCAGCCCGTTCCGGTCACGCTGCACTCCCCGCTCTGCCCGTGGGGTGGGCCGAGCATCAGATCCAGGCGCTCGTGGGGCGCTGGACCGTGCGCGCTTCCGCCCGATCGTCGCGTGCCAGCACGCGCTCGGTCGAGATGGCCGCAGGAGATCGAGGGCGAGCAGGAACTGTGGTGCATCTCCTCTCGGATGGGCGGCGACTCGACGCTCGCGTTTCCGGCGCGACTGGTCGGGCTGCTGCGCACGCGAGCGCGTGAAGATCCTCGTCTCGCACGGCTTCAGCACGAGGGTCGCAGGTTACGCCCGGCCGCGGCGATCGCGGGCACCCGTGCGGGTCCTGGCCGAGCACTCGACCGGCGAAGCTGCGTCATGTCGCCGGCTCGCCATCGCGTACGAACCGCACTGCTATCGCCCCGTTCGTCGGCGTGGGTCAGTGCGGTCAGCGCAGCGGCCAGCGAATACTCTCACTGCGGGTGAAGGCAGTGCGGAGACCCGCCTGCACGTGATCCCGAACGGCATCGACGCGGCGCGCCCTTCCTCGGCGCCGTGGGGCGCGGCGCGCTCCGCCGCAGGTAAGCATCGCTTCCGACGCTCCGGTCGCAGGCATTCTCGCGGCGCTGCGCCCGGAGAAGGATCACAAGACGTTCTCTGCTCGCGGCGCGCTTTCGCCGTCGACGAGTTGCCGGCCGCGCGGTTCGTGATCATCGGCGACGGTCACGCTCCGGGGAGGAGCTCGCGCGAAATCGCCGTTGCTCGGTACCTCGGCGGTCACGTGGTGCTCGCGGGCCGGCGCAGCGACATCCCCGCAGCGCTCTCCGCACTCGACGTGTCCGGTGCTCTGCTCGACGGACGTCGAGACGTTTCCCGCTCGCCTTCCTCGAGTCGATGGCGGCGGGGCTTCCACGCTCGTGGGCTCGCGGGTGGGCAGGCTCCCCGAGATGATCAGAGGAGGGGGCCGCAACGGCTTCCTCGTGCGAGCCGCGCGATCCTCGCGGCCTCGCTGACGCGCTGCTGACGTTGCTGCGGGATCCCGAACAGGCGCGTCGCTTCGGGGAAGAGTCGCGCCGGCGCGTGGCGATCGAGTTCTCCTTGGATCGAATGGTGCGCGGGTGGGAAGACCTGTTCGACGAGGCTGCTCAGGCGGGCGGGACAGGCGGCTCCGGCCCGCGTCGACCGCGCTTCAGCTTGGATGAACTGCGTGCGGCGCTCGAAGCGACGAGCAACGGTACCGAGATGATCAGGAACAGCGCTCCCTCGAGGCTGGCGCGCGCCGTCTCGCTCCAGTGTGCCGCCGGCGTGTGTTGCGCTCCCACAGCAGGCCGGCGCACGAGCGCCGACACGTAGGCGATGGGCAGATAGGGTCTCCGCCGCCCGCGAACCCGCGCCAAACCGAGCCGCGCATGTGCCGGCCGGCGATGACCATCACGCAGGTCGTGTGCAGGAGCTGGCCGGCGGCGGTGACCATCGCCACGCCGGGCAGTCCGGCACCGTGACGGATCGCAAATAGACCCACGAAATAGTTGAACGCCACGGCCCCGGCTCCGAGCGGCACGAGCCAGTTCTGATGGTCGATGGCCATCAGGTAGAAGCCGAGCAGGATCGCGAGGCACGAGAAGACGATCGACACGGTGAGCAGACGGAAGATCTCGATGGACGCCAGGAAGTCCGGCGGGAACCACTGCACCGGAAGATGCAGCACGAGATACGAGAACCCGAGGGAAATGGACACGAGCAGCGACATGAACGCCGTCGGCTTCTCGAGATGGTCGCGCAGCTTCGCCGGATCACGCGTCTGTCCGTAGAGGCGCAGGAAGATCGGGTAGATCCACGAAGCCGACCGCGTCGGCGCTGTAGCGCACACGAGGCTCGAGAGCGTCACCGCGAGGCCGTAGATGCCGAGGTCGGTCTTCCTGCAGGGACGCTGTCGACGAGCACGCGATCGACGTTCGCGCATCGCCAGCTTCGTGAGGTTGTACCAGCCAGATCAGGAAGCCCGTCGTCACGAGGGCGCTTGAGCTCCGGCAGCAAGAGAGCCAATCGCGGCGGCTCCTCGCTCTTGCGGATCAACCAGCTCGTATTCGTGATGCGGACACGAGCCACGCCACCATGAGCCCGAGCATCCCGAACTTCGGCAGCAATGCGAGGGAGAGCGCCAGGTTGAAGAACGCGAAGCGGAGCTGATTCTCGGTGATGAGCGAGATGCGGCCGTCGGCGCGGAGCAAGGCCTTGTACACGTTCGTGACCTGCTCGAGCAGAATGACCAGCCCAGGATCGGCAGCGCCCAGCGGTCGATGGGGTCCACTTGGCTCCAGTGCAGCCCCACCGACGTTCCCATGACCAGCCACAGCACCAGCGCCGCGAGAACGATGCCGGTGAGCCCGGTGGCGCGCGCCGCCTCGAGGTGTTGGTCGTCGCGGCGGCCGATGAGATGCCCGATGCGCTTGTTGTAGCCCTCCATCACGCCGAGCTGCGCGTTCTGCCCGTACTCGAAGATCAGCGAGTAGTGCTGCCAGAGCCCGTTGCCGGCGGGTCCAAGCACGCGGGCGACGACGAAGCCCTATGATCATCGTGGAGAAGCGGAGAACGTACTGACTGCCAGCGATCCCGACGACGTCCGCGAATACCGCGCGCAGACCGGTGCGTGCGTCGGCGGAGTCGGCTCGCGACGTCATGGGCGGGAGATGGTCATCGAGCGGAGGGCTCCCAGGGACTCGAGAGGGGGCAAAGAGGGCGAGAATGGGCGTCGCGCCGAGTCGCGGCAAGGCCGCGGCCGTTGGAGCAGCCGCGGGTTCGGGTGCCGGGAGCGGGGGTCGAACCCGCACGGGAGGCCCCAGCGGATTTTAAGTCCGCCGCGTCTGCCGGTTCCGCCATCCCGGCGTCGTCCGCGACGTCGCCGAGCCCTGTGCCCGTCGCCCCGGGCGGTCCTTGGTGACGACGAGGTCTTCGAGAACGTCGCGGAATGTGGAGGCGGCACCCAGATTTGAACTGGGGATGAAGGATTTGCAGTCCTCTGCCTTACCACTTGGCTATGCCGCCCGGACAGGAAGCGAGGACGCGAGGTTCGCCCCCCGCGCCCTCGCGATAGACTAGCTCGCGAAGCATGGAGCGGGAAACGGGACTTGAACCCGCGACATCCACCTTGGCAAGGTGGCGCTCTACCACTGAGCTATTCCCGCCCAAAAAGGCTGGAACAGGGTAGGCGCGATCCCGGCGGAGTGTCAAGCTGGTGCGCCCTGCGCGGCGCGTCAGTCCCGGACGGAGATGGACGCCGTGCCTCGGCCGCGCACGTTGGAGGTGGCCGCGGCCACGCCTCCGTTCGGCGCGTTCAGCACGCTTCGATCCAGACCGAGGAGCGCATGCACGGCGCGCCGGTCGTACCAGATCCCGGCCTTCGTGCGTAACGTCTCGAGGGCTTCGTTCAACGACATCGCCTTCCGGTAGGACCGGTCGGACGTCATGATGTCGTACGCGTTGGCGACGATGAGGACGTGCGTGGGGATCGGGATGGAATCGCCCTTGAGACCGTCCGGATAGCCGCTTCCATCGCAACGCTCGTGGTGATGGCGAACCAGCGGTGCGAGCGACGACAGCGCCGGAATGCTGCGCAAGAGCGTCTCGCCGGCGGTCGAGTGGGTGCGAACGAGCTCCAGCTCTTCGGGCGTGAAACGGGTCTCCTTGCGCAGCAAGACTTCCGGCAGTCCGAGCTTTCCGATGTCGTGCACGAGCGCGGCGCGACGCAGCGTGCGGGTCGTGTCCTCGTCGAGTCGCAGCGCGCGGGCCATTTCTTCGCAGTACCGCGCCACGCGACCGGAGTGACCGCGCGCATAGGGGTCGCGGGCTTCGATCGCCGCCATGAGGCCGGCCAGAGTGTCGTCGAGCGATTGCTCGAGCCGGTCGCGCGAGCCCCAGGGCCCCAGCGCGACGCCCGCCAGCGTGGCGTAGCCGCCAAGCGCCGACGCGTCGTCTTCCGTGAACTGCCCGCCGCTCCGCCGGTCGTGCACGATGATGACGCCGGACAGCGTCTCGCCGACCAGCACCGGGACCGCGAGGGTGGACTGCGGCGGGTTCGCGAGCGCCGGCGCGATACCGGTGCCGCTCGCAGCCCCGCCGTTCAGGAGCACGGGGCGCCGCTCGCGAGCGCAGCGCCCCGGCAAGCCTTCGCCCAACGCCACGCGCCAATTGCGCGCGACGTCGACTTCCTCGCCGGCGGCCGCGCAGGTCACGAAGTCGCCGGCCGCCTCGTCGACGTCCACGATATAACCCACTCGCCCGTCGACGCACTCGATCGCGCCCTGCACGAGGAGGTCGTAGAGTTGCTCGACGCTGCGGGCGGTCTGCGCGGCGTGGGCGACACGGCTGATTCCGTCGTTCAGGCGATCCCGGCCGCGCCCACCGTCGCCCGACCGCTCCTGCAGCTTCGTGGTGATCGTTTGAATCGTCGCGGAGATCCGCCCGATCTCATCCTCGGACGCTTCCCGGAGGCGATCGGTGATGTCCCCGGAGGCCTCCCGGCTCGCGACCCGGAGGATCGAGAGCACCGTGCGGCCCAACTCGCGCCGGATGAAGAAGAAGCCCGCGAGCGCGGACGCCAGCATGCAAAGAACGACGCGCCCCGAGGCCGATCACCCCGCCGCGTCCCTTATCCAGGAGAAAGATCGCGAGCAGGATGGGGACGAGCGCCATGAGCGCGAAGCCCGCGGATAGGGAGAGGGCCAACTTCGGCCGTGACGGGCTTGGACGGCGTGGCGGGGGTCCTCGCGCTCCCGGTCGACCCAGGACGCGGCGACCTGCGTTCCGTTCGGTCCATGCGACCCTCCGGCCCGGGCGCACTCCCGGGTACTCCCGGTACCTATCGTCCAAAGGGTGCACGACTTTGAGCCCCGAGTCGGGAAGCGAAGGGTAGCTAGCCTGTCCTCCGCTAGCCTCTCGTCGGGAAGTTGTGCTCTTTCGCAACTTCTTCGCGACTTCCTGAGGAGACGCTAGGTGCTTCGACGGAGGAGGCCCTCGTACAACCGCTCGGGTCTCGTCGGCCACGCGGTCCCAGTCGTACTCCGTGGCGATCCGGTCGCGAGCGTGGCGGCCCATCTCGGACAGCCGGTCGGGCTCGCCGAGCAGCGACCGCATTCGCCGGCCGAGGTCATCGGAGTCGCCCGCACGGAAGACTTCGCCCACTCCGTCCACGACCTCGACGTTTTCCGGAATGTCGCTTGCGAGCACGGGCCGACCGAAGCTCATGGCCTCGAGCAAGGCGATCAGAGAGGCCTTCCAAAGACGACGGCGCCACGACCAGGGCCGCGTGCTGCTGCAAAGACGCGAGGCGCTCGCCGTAGACCGATCCCAGGAAACGCGCGTTGTCCCCGGCCGCGCGCCGGCAGGTGGCGACGTAGTCGTCCGTGAAGTGCCCCTCCCCCGCGATCGCGAGCGGCCACTCCGGCGCATGCTCGCGATGGGCGCGCAGCAGCACTGTGCAGTCCCTTCTCCGGAACGAGCCGGCCCACGAACAGGAGATAGCGCCCGGGCGCGAAGCCCATCTCCTCCGCGGGACCCGCCGGGGCCGGTGTCGGCAGGACCGTCCCGTTCGGGATGTAACGCAGCGAGTGCGCGCCGGCGCGACGAAAGTGGCTCTCGAGGCTTCTCGAGACGACGATCGTGACGTGGGGAAATTCGTCGCGGACCACTCGCACAGGCGAAGGAACGCGGATGCGACCGGGCCCCACTTCTCGCGACGCCAGTCCAGCCCATGCACCGTGACCACGACCTTGCGGCCGAGCAGGCGCGGGAGGAAGGCCAAGGACGACGGGCCCAGCGCGTGGTAGTGCACCACGTCGACGCCTTGGCCGAGCACGTGGGCTGTGGCGAGCATGGTGTGGCTGATCGCGTCGAGATGCTTCGTGTTCACTGAGGGCAGGGCGCACGAGACGCACGCCGGGAAGCGCGGCATCCTTCGGGGTGTAGTGCGTTCGGCAGTACGCGATCACCTCGCATCCTGAGACGGTCAGGCGCCGCGACAGCTCCTCGACGTGGCGCTCGATGCCGCCGGAACGTCGCGGGGACGCCCTTCTGCCCGATCATCGCGATGCGAATGACGCGACCTCCGCAAGAATCTGGAGCATGCGCGAGACCTGGTCGGAGAGGCGGTGCTCCCGCTCCACGAGCCGGCGTCCGCCCTCGCCGAGCGCTCGCGCGAGTGCCGCGTCGGCTGCAAGCAGCCGAAGCCGGGCACCGAGCTCGTCCGCCGAGCCGGCAGGGAACAGGAGACCGGTCTCGCCGTCACGCACGATCTCCGGCAATCCACCGATCGCCGACGCGACGACGGGCACTCCCGAGGCGAGCGCCTTCGAGCGCCGATCATCGGCGCGTTCTCGTACCCACAAGGAAGGCAGGACCACGGCTCGCGCGGCACGCACGCGCTCGAGGAGCTGCTCGCGGGGCAGGGCTCCGAGGAACTCCACGCGGCCGGGTGCCGCCTCGTGCGCGCAGCCGCTCCAGCGCGGAGCGCTCCGGTCCTTCCCCGGCGATGGCGGGATGCACTCCCGGTGTGTTGCCGACCGCCGTGAGGGGAGCGTCGTCACGCCTTTCTCCCGCGAGAGGCGCCCCGCGTAGAGAAAGCCCTCCCCGGCGAGGTCGCGGTGGGCAGAGCGTCCACGTCGAGGCCGTTCGGCACGACGCGCACCGTGCCGCGGAAGCCCATCTCGGCGATCTTCGCGGCGAGGAATCGGCTCGGCGAGACGAAGACACGGATGCCGCGCTCAGCGTCCCGCGGCTACGGTGGAACGTCGACTCCACGAACGCCGCGGCCGACGGCGCCAGTCCGTCGCGCACGCAGCGATGCAGGATCCGCATGGTGAAACCGACCGCCGGAACAGCGCTCCGCACGCTCGACCCTCGGTGAAGAGGGTGTAGCTGGGACGAAACCACCTTGTAGTCGTGGAGCGTGTGCGCGCAGGGAACGCGTGCCTCCTGCAGCGCGTCGATGATGGAGGGCGAGGAGCTGGTGGTGGAAATTGTGCAGGTGGCAAACGTCGGGCCGAGCCTCCCGGACGAGCGCCGCGACGCGTCGCTTCGCCTCCGTGGAGTACACGGCTCCGGCCGCGGCGCGCACGGCGCCGAGGCCCTCGTAGCTTCCCGTACTCGATCTCCGGAACGAAGTGCGCGGCCCAACGGCGTGGGCCGGTTGCGGGGCGACGCCATGGAGAACGGGACGACGTCGTGGCCGGCGGCCTCGTAGCCCCGCACGAGGTCGAACACTGACGCGCTCGGAGCCGCCCTTGTCCCAGTAGAACTTGTTGACGACGAGAATCTTCATCGCGAGGCGCCGACGACGGCCCCGTCACGCCGCGGGATTCTCCGCTTCGCGGCCGGCGGCGCTTAGGAGCGCCGGGCCGCGGCGTGCCGCCCGCGAGCCAGCGGGACATGATCCAGCGCGCGGGCACGAGCGGGTTCGCCTTCATGCCCGGCGCGACCGTGCAGCTCATCCAACACTGGATCTTGCAGGTGCGCACGTCGTGCAGGACGCCTTCGGTGGTGTGCGCGGCTTCGATCTCTTCCCACGTCGAGACGTTGAGGTCGCCGAGCGGTCGGTTGAGGATGTTGCAGGGGAACACCACGCCCTTGTGGTCCACGTGGATGTGACGCACGCCGGCCGTGCAGGGCTCGCGCCTCGGCTTCGCGTCGATGTAGTCGAGGATGCCGTCCGGTGTAGTACGCGCGGAACCAGTCCTTCGGCCGCTTCGAGCGCAGCTGCGTGGTGGCGATCGCGAGGAGATCGTTGCGCGTGACCTCGTCGCGCGGCACCATGTCCTTCTGGTCGCCGAAGTAGACCTCGCTCGAGTGGACCACCGAGCACACGTAGTCCACGCCGAGCTCCTCGGCGAGCTTCTTCACCGCGCCCAGCGCCCCGGGTTGTCGCGCGAGCCGGTGCACGCCAGTCCGAGGTCGCGCAGGCCCGCGGCCTGCAGGCCCGCAGGGTCTTCATGATCTTCTCGAAGCAGCCCTTGTGGGCGCGGATGCGGTCGTGCACTTCCCCGACGCCGTCCGTGGAGATACGAATCGCGATCAGGCCGCCCTTCGCCATCTCGGCGGCCTGACTGACGATCTTCTCCGTCAGCACGCCGTTCGTGGAGAACACGAAGCGCGGCTGGTGGAGATGATCCCGCAGCACACTGGATGATCTCCGGCAGGTCGTCGCGCATGAACGGCTCCCCGCCGGAGATGTTGATGTTCTTGAGACTCCTGGGCAGCCGCCGATACCACTCCGGCGGCAGCTCGTGTCGATCCGGCCGCGACCAGATGTCGCACATCACGCAGAACGTGTTGCAGCGGTGGTTCACCCGCGACGATGGCTTCGACCGGCGACAGCTTCACAGGCGACACTCCCCCGTTGCTCAGGCTCGGGCCCCGACCAGCTCGCGCAACACCGAGACCACATGCTCCGGCGCGCTCGGGTCCATCTCCGCGTACATCGGGGCGAGATGACCTCGCCCGCCAGACGCTCCGAGTTCGGGAACGCTCCCCGGGCGATTCCCAGGCGCTGATACGCGGGCTGCAGGTGGAGCGGGATCGGGTAGTGCACGCCCACGCCCACGCCTCGCTTCCCGAGCAGCGGCAGCAGCATCTCGCGGTCCGGGACCCGAACGACGTACAGATGATACACGTGGCGGACGCCCGGCCGCGGCTTCATCGGCACGATGTCCGTGCCGGCCAGGAGCGCGTCGTACTTCGCCGCGAAGCGCCGGCGCGCCTCCGTCCACTGCTCCAGGTGGCGCAGCTTGACGTCGAGGATCGCGGCCTGGAGCCCGTCGAGGCGGTAGTTGTACCCTCCACCTGGTGCTCGTACTTCGTGGTGCGGCCGTGGTCGCGCAGGAGACGGATGCGCGTGCTGCTAGGGCGTCGTCGTTCGTGACCACGCCGCCGCCGTCGCCGTACGCGCCGAGATTCTTGCCGGGATAGAAGCTGAAGCAGGCGACGCGCCCGAACGTCCCCACGCGCCGACCCTCGTCCTCCCGCGCCGTGGGCCTGCGCCGCATCCTCGATCACGGGCACGCCGCGCCGATTCGCGATCGAGAGGATCGCGTCCATGTCGCAGGGCTGGCCGAAGATGTGCACGGGCACGATCGCCTTCGTGCGCGGCGTGATCGCGCGGCTTCCAGCTGCTCCGGGTCCATGCAGCCGTCGGCGAGCCGGCAGTCCACGAAGCGCACGGACGCCCCGGTCTGGCTGATGGCCTCCACCGTGGCGATGAACGTCCACGGGGTGGTGATGATCTCGTCGCCCGGGCCGATGTCCATCGCCGCGAAGCTCACGTGCAGCGCCGCGGTGCCGGACGCGAGCCCGATGGCGTGCTTCGTCGCGCAGTACTCCGCAAAGTTCTTCTCGAAGCGATCCAGCGCCGGCCCCCGATGTAGGCGCAGCTCTCGAGAACCTCGGAGATCGCGGCGTCGATCTCCGGCTTGATGGTGTGGTACTGCGCTCTCAGATCGTTGAAGGGGACGTTCACGGCATCGACCCTTTCTCGGGGACGGGTTCACCGGAAGGAGCACCAGCGGAAGCTGCTCCCCGTTCTTCCGGATGGATTCGCAGGCGCGCTCCATCACGCGCACGACGGCCAGTCCGGAATGGCCGCCGGAGCGCGGAGTCTCGCGCTTCTGGATACACTGCACGAAATGCTGGCACTCGTTCTTGAGCGGTTCGTTGTCGTCCAGGCGCGGCGTGTAGATGTCGCCGAACCGGTAGGAGAGCTGGAACTCGCCGAACGTGTCGTAGTGCGGCTGGACGGTCACGCCCTTGTCGTAGACCCGGATCTTCTCGGTGGTGGAGACGTCGTCGTAGACGAGCATCTTTCTTGCTGCCCCACGACCGTGATCCGCCGGATCTTGTCCGGATTCAGCCAACGACACGTGCGTGTGGGCCACGATGTCGCCGGGGTAGCGGAGGTGCAGGAAGGCGACGTCCTCGATGCCCGACTGGATGTAGGCCTGACCCTGCGCGGAAACCGTCTCCGGCTCCGCGCCGAGCACGTAGTTCAGGATCGACACGTCGTGCGGCGCGGAGGTCCCACACGACGTTGATGTCCTCCTGGAACAGCCCCAGGTTCACGCGCGTGGTGCTGATGTAGTAGATGTGCCCGAGCTCCCCCGGACGAGATCAGATCCTTCATCTTGTTGACGGCGGCGGTGTACAAGAACGTGTGGCCCGCCATGAGCACGAGCCCGTGGTCGTCGGCGATGCGGTTCATCTCCTCCGCTTCCACGACGCTGGCCGCCATCGGCTTCTCCACCAGCACGTGCTTTGCCGGCGAGCAGCGCGCGCTTCGCGAGCGCATGATGCGTGGAGACCGGCGTGGCCACGAGCACGGACGTCGATCTCCGGATCCTCCAGCACCTCGTCAAACGCGCTGGTCGTCTGCACGCCGTGATACAGCTGACCGATGTGACGCAGCCGCTCCTTGTTGAGGTCGACGGCCGTCTTCATGCGGACGCCCGGCATCTGCGGAAGTTGCGAATGAAGGTTCGGTCCCCAGTACCCGCATCCGACGACTGCGACGGAAAGCACGCGGAAGCTCCTTTCGGGTTGCGGTTCGCGGCCCAGTACGGCGGCTCAGTAAGCCCCTTCGCCGGACAGCACGACGGGGATCGTTCGGAACAGGATCTCAGATCGGTCTTCAGCGACCAGTGATCGATGTAGTACAGGTCCAGCAGCACCATCTCGTCGAACGGGACGCTCGAGCGCCCGCTGACCTGCCGCAGGCCGGTCAGGCCGGGCTTCGCGCGCAGGCGCTGCTTGTGCCCACTCCTTGTAGTGGTTCAGCTCGTAGAAGATCGCGCGGTTCTACGGGCCCACGATGCTCATCTCGCCGCGGAAGACGTTGATGAGCTGCGGCAGCTCGTCTCAGGCTGGTCCTGCGCAGCATGGCCCCCACGGGCGTGATGGCGCGGGTCGCGCGTCATCTTGAAGGCCTGCTCGCGACGCTTCTTCTTGTCTTCGAACTCGAGGCGCTTGCCGGTGATGAAGTTGATCGCGTAGTCGCGGTGAGATGGAGTCGTCCGTCTCGAGCTTCATCGTGCGGAACTTGCACATCGTGAACTCGCGCCCGAACTGCCCCGCGCGGACCTGCTTGAAGAGCACGGGGCCGGGCGAGAACACAGCGGATGAGCAGCGCGATGCAGAGGAAGAAGCGGGCAGAAGACGAAGAGCAGCGTGCCGGACACCGCGAAGTCGAACGTGCGCTTCAGGAAGAGCCCGAGCGCGAGTCGAGCCCTCGCCGCGGATGTCGTAGGTCGGCACGCCGTCGATCGTCTCGACGCTCGTGTCCGAAACGAGCAGGTTGCAGGATGTCAGCTCACGAGCCGAACCGGCAGCTGTGCGCGCATGCAGCGGCGACATCATCGCCAGCGTCCCCTCCGTGCCCCAGACTCGGGATCGCCACGAAGACTTGGTCCGCCGAGACGGTGCGCGCGATCTCCCGAGCTCCTCGACCGTGCCGTGCACCTGGATGCCTTCGATCGTGATGCCGTTCTTCGCGGGGTCGTCGTCCACGAAGGCGACGACTTCGTACTCGAGCACGTCGCTCGTGCGGATGCGCTGCAGGAAGCGCGTGCCCTCGGCACCGGCGCCCACGATCACGATGCGCTGCATCCGCCGTTGCCCGGCGAAATAGTGGCGATAGACGGCGCGCAGCAGTCCGAGGCGGCCGCCGAGAGAAAGCGCGAGCGTGAACAGCCAGGCGAAGCCGAGGACCAGGCGCTTCTCGCAGAAGTAATCCGTGTGGGTGGCGAACCCCAGCGCCAGGACGAGCAGGCAGCCCAGGGACACCGACTTGATGATGCCGCCCGCGTGGTCGAGGCGGGACTCGAGCACCTTCGGCTGATAGAGGCGCTGAATCCCGTGGATGACGATCCAGACCGGCAGCAAGAGCCCGAGCGTCCACCAGTGCTCCAGTACGCAGACGCTCTGAGGCGCCCGGGAACAGCCCGAGTCCCAGCCGGAGGGTGTGCGCACCGAGGAAGCCCGCGAAGAGCGCCGCTGCGTCGATGGCCATCGCGAGCCCGACGATCCCTAGCTCCGCGCGCCTTCGAGCTTGGCGAGAAGCGGCTTTGGCCCAGGACGCGGGCTCGGCGAGGTCGCTACTCATGGCTCTCCTCTCCGCGCGCCGACGCCCGGCACAACCTGTCGGAATTTCTAGACGATTACGGGTTTTCGATCCAGTGGAGTCGAGTGCTCGGGCCGCGACTGCGCGGTACACGTCCAGCGTGCGCTCGACGTGCCGCCCCAGCCGGAAGCGCGCCTCCGCTTCTTTGTGTCCCTCCGCCCCCATGCGTCGGGCTCGGGCCGGATCGTCCAGGAGCTGAGCGAGCGCGCGCGCCAGTCGCGCCGGTTGCCCCGGCGGCACGAGCAGACCGGTCCGCCCCGCGTCGACGAGCCGCCCCGTCCCTCCCACCGACGTCGCCACCACCGGAAGGCCGGCGGCCATTGCCTGCATCACGGACAGTGGCGCGATCTCCACGCGCGACGGGTGCGCCAGGACACCCGCCCCGGCGATCTCGGCGAGGAGGCTGTCGTCGCTCACCACCGCCCAGGAAGACGACGTGCGCGCTCAGTCCGGCCACGCGGGCGCGATCCCTTAGGCTCTCGAGATACCAGGCGATCGTCCGGCGGGCCGACGAAGCGGACGTGGACCTTGCGGCCCTCGCGCGCCAGGAGCCGCGCCGCTTCGAAGAAGGTCCTCCGGCGCCCTTGAGCGGTAGGAGCCTCCCGACGCAAAGGATGCGCGAGCCCTCGCCGCTCGGGGTCACGTCGAAGAAGCGGTCGTCGCACGGGGTTCTCGATGGTGTGCACCCGCGCGACCCCGAGCCGGCCGCGGAGCATCTCCGCCACGACGTCGCTCGGCACGACCACGTCGGTGGCGCGCCGCAAGCCGGCGTTCTCGATGCCGGCGAGCACCGCCGCGCGCACGCGGTTCTTCCAGCCCCCGGCGCTTCGCGCCTCGTTCGATTGGATGCCGTTCACGCTCACGAGCCAGGGAAGCCCGGAGTCGGCCGCGGCGAGCGCCTTGGGCCCGAGGCCGAGCGAGTGCACGACGTCGGGTCGAATCGCTCGCAAGCGCGCGGCGGTAGCGCGACGCTCCGCGACGCCGCGCGTCAGGTTCCCGAGTCGACGCGGCAGCGGGAAGCGGTGCACGTGCACGCCGTCCACGTCCTCCTGCGCGGGACCTGCGAGGTTCGCGTGGAAGCTGACGACGTGGACCTCGATCTCCTCGCGGGCTGCGAAGGCGAGCGCGAGATCGCGCGCGACGGCCTCCAGGCCTCCCACGGCCCGGTCCCGCGCGGGCGGGAACTCGGAGAGAATCGCGATCTTCACGAGGTGGCTCCCGCCGCGGCCATGCGCGTGAAGCGCTGCGGGGCTGCGCTCGCGTCTGAGTCCCCGCGCGCGCGCGATCCGCCTCGAGCGTTTCCTGCATCCCCACCATGGCGCCGATCAGGAAGTAGAAGAGCACGTTGACGTACTCGAAGTAGCGCATCTCCAGGAACATCGAGTTAATAAAGTACGCGGCCATGCCGCACCACACGCAGACCACGTAGTCCTTCGAGATCAGCCCCTTCGCCGGGAGCGACCGGTACGCGCGCAGGGATCTCAGGAACACCGGGAGGAAGATCCCCAGGTACGGCAGCAGGCCCAGCGCGCCCTGTTCCGCGATGATCGTCTCCAGCACGTTGTGCGACACGGCCTGACCGCCCACGCCGACGTCGATGTGGCCGAACACCGGCACGTCGCGCGGCTTGCGGTAGCGCAGCGCCGCCTCGTCGAAGTTCATGAACCCCACGCCGAAGAACGGATGGTCCACGAAGATCTCCGCGGTCTCGAAGGCCAGCTCGATGCGGTAGTGGATCGTGTTCATCGTCCCCATGCCGCCCTTGTCGCGGTCCTCGCCCGCCAGGTTGTTCCAGTTCAGGAACGCCGCCACCGCTCCGGCCAGGATGATCCCGATCGAGACGATACGGATGCCCCGGCCCCAAACCGCCGCGATCAACAGGGCCATTAGGAAACCCAGGTACACCGACCGCGTCTCGGTGAAGAACAGCGTGGCCGGCGTCGTGACCAGCAGCGCGATCCGCGTGGCCATGGGCAGAATTCCGCGACGCTGGCTCAGGAAATGCCACGCCGGGAAAAAGCCCATGGTCATGACCAGGCCGAGAATCGCCGGATGCAGGAAGATCCCGCGAACCCGGAAGCCGAGCCGGGTCAGGCCGTGTTCGGCCACGGTCGGGTCGACGATGAACTTCGGGAACACGAGCTCGTACCAGTGGAGCTTCTCGAAGATTCCGGTGACGGCGAAGTAGATCCCGACCACCGCGAAGTATCCGAACACTAGCTTGAGCTGGTCGTCGCGGTTCACAACCGCCCGCGCGAAATAGAAGAAGAGGAACGGGTAGATGTACCCGCGCATGAGCAGGAGCCATGCGGGCTTCTGTCCCGTCGTCACGATCGAGATGAACACTGAGGACGAGGAACACGACCATCGCCTTCTCGATCGGCCCGAACGGGGGCACCTTTCGCATCCCCACCAGGATCTGGATCAGGAACACGAGGAACAGCAGGATCGACGCCACGCGCCCCGGATAGAGATCCGGGAACGAAGCCAGACGGATCCAGAAACCCGTCTGGAAGAAGATCACGGTGGTGAGGTAGAAGAGGAAACCCACGTGATGTCGCGGCGCAGAAGCAGGAACACGACCATCGCGATGTTGAACAGTCCGAGCGCCATCACGAGACGTGGACGCGTCCATAAAGAACCCGAGGATCGCCGCGATCGCGAGCCCGATCACGAGCAGCGGACCGCGGCCGGGCCCTTGGCGAGTGCGCGGCGTCCGGAAGGTCGCCGAAGTGTCGGGGCGCGTCGCGACGCTCGCGAGGGGCCTCACGTCGTAGAGCGTTACCTTCACGCCGGGAAACTCCCAGCGCCGCTCCTCGGAGAGCTGCGCTTCGAACGCGTGCCGGATGCGACCTTCGGGCGCGACGTCCCACCAGCGCGCGAGCACCAGCCACACCCGCTGTTCGCCCGCACTGACGTCCGAGACGTGGCGCTGCAGGTGCGGCGTCCGTCTTCAGGAAGCGCTTGTGCACGGCGTGCAACGGCGCCTTGCCGCGGCCGTATCGGAGAAGTAGTAGCGTGAAGGGACGCCACGCGTAGATCACGACGACGGAATCACCGGGGCGCTCCTCCTCGAGCACGAGCCGTGCCGCCGCGCGGGTGTCTTCCTTCGCGTAGCGCCGGGTCGAAGTAGAGCTGGCCGAGCGACAGCGGCCACGAGAACGGCCGCCACGACGCCGGCCACGCGAGGTCGCGCGCGTGCGTTGCATCCAGCCAGCCGCGAGAACGGCGAGGAACGCGGGAAGAACGCCACGAGATAGCGCGGGTGGAACGTCTTCACGTCGCGCGCGGCGAGCAGCACGCCGAGAACGATCGGGACGCCCGCCATGGCCGCAATGAGGCCCAGGCGCCGCGCTCGCGCGCCGCGCGCAGGCCGCTGGCGAGCGGGACCGCGATCGCCGCCGCGCCGAGCGCGACCACGGGAAGATGCGGCGCCAGCGCGCGCAACGAGCGGTCCAGGTGCAGCTGACGAAGCGGAAGGGCCCAGCGAGTAACCGCAGGCGAACCGCCCAACCGAGGTACGGGATCTCGCTCCACGAGAAGCCGGAGTCGCACGCGCAGCGGCACTCCCATCGGCGACGGAGCCTCGACGAAGAGGCGCTCGGCATCCATGCGCCCGTACCAATCGAGGAACCAAGGCAGGAACACGAGGCCCGCGAACGTCACGACGCCCACCCAGCGCAGCGCGAACGCCCGCGAGAACGGCCGGCGCGCGAGCACCGCGGTGGACAGCCCCGCGAGGAGGAAGACCGCGCTGAAGTTCGTGAGCAGCAGAGGGCGCACAGCACGGCGAGCTCCCGCCCAGGTGCCGCGGCCGGCCTTCCCGTCCCAGGCGCGCACGAAGAGCAGCAGGGCGGTCGCGTTCCACAGGATCGCCCACGCGTAGCTCCGCACCTCCTGCGAATACCACACGTGGAACGGCGACACCGCGAGGAGGACCGCCGCCAGCCATCCGACGCGCTCGTCGAACAGGGCCGTGCCGAGCCGCCAGACCACAGGCACACAGAGCACGCCGGGGATGACGTAGAGCAGGCGCAGCCAGGCTTCGCTCGTCCCCAGACGCGTCCAGCCGTGGAGCAGCACGGAATTGAACGGACCGTGGATGTCGATCAGGAGTCCGCGCCAGAACTCCGCACCCTTCGCGTACGTCGCCAACTCGTAGCTGATCAGCTCGTCGGTCCAGAGACTCTGGTGACCGAGCCGGAACAAGCGCAGCGGCGATCGCGACGGCCACGACCGCGGCGAGCCCGAGAGGAAGTTTGCGCGACGGCGCGGGCACGGGACGGCCTCAGACTCACAGGCGGCGATAGATGAAATCCGGGATGGGAAACTCCCGCCGATTGAGCACCACGCCGAGGACTCGGCCACCGACCTGCCGGACGGTCTCCACGGCGCGCCCGGCGACCTCGCGGTTCGTCCTCCCCGCGCGCACCACGAGGACCACGCCGTTCCCGGCCGCGACCGCGCCTTGCGAGAAGAACGGCGAGCCGATGTAGTCCGCGTCCGTCAGGACATAGTCGTAGCCGTCCGCGATCTCGCGCGTGAAGTCCCCGATCGCTTCCGTGACGCGATCGGCCTCCGAGCGGTCGGCGCAGCGACCCAGCGGCACGAGCGACGAGTTCGCAAATCCCGTCGGGTGGATCACCAACTCGCGCGGCGCCGAGCCGGCGACGTACTCCGCCAGACCCGGCGCATCCGGGAGATGGAATTGGCGGTGCAGCGACGGATGACGCGGGTTGCCGTCCACGAGGACCACTCGCTCGCCGCGCCGTGAGAGCATCTCGCCGAATTGCGCTACGACCGTCGAGACGCCTTCGTTAGCGATCGCGCCGCACACGACCAGGTTGCGCGACGTGACGCCGCCGAGCGCAACCTCGATCTGCTTGCCGACGGACTCGTAGTAGGCGAGGACGTCGGCGGACAACGCCGGCACGAGCCCTCGCGGCCCGTCGCCTCGCGGACGAGGCACGTCGGTGGGAGCCGGCGCGGTCGGGGTCCAGCGCTCTCCCTCCGCCTTGCGCATGGCATCGCGGACCTTGCTCACGGGGTCTCCTCGGCACTCGGGGCGAGTCGCACGGTTCGAACGAACGCGAAGTCCTGCTTGGAGCGCAGCGACTCGAGCGCGGCGCGAGCGGCTTCGCCGGACGGGTACTCGCCGAGCAGCACGCGGTACCAGACGCCGCTCTCCAAGTCGGTCGGAGTGATGTGGATCGGCAGGCCCGTCTCCGCGCGCAGCTTCGCCGCGAGGTCTTGGGCCGAGTCCAGGCTCTGCAGGGACGCGACGTGCAGGGTCCACTTCTCCGGCCCATGGGTCGCGGTGGACGCGCTCGCGTCCGACGAAGCAGCGGGCTGCGCGGTAGCGGGCGCAGCAGTGGGTGGAACCGTGGCGGGCGCGGCCGCGTGCGATGCCTTCACGTCCCGGCCGGGGGCGCGCTCGCCGACGCGTTCGGCGCGATGCCCGCGGCGGCTGCCGGCGGCGCGTCGGAGCCGGGCGACGGATTCTGGGTCGGAGTGGTCACGGGGGTCGGATCCGCCGCCGCGGCGCGAGTGGCGTCCCGACCCGGACGGATGCCGAGCGAAGCCACCGCGAGAAGGAGCATCGCACCCAGGCTGACGCCGGCGAGAATCCGCAGGGGCCGCCGAGGTCGCCATCTCGGCCCCTTGGCTCGGCGTCGAGATCGATGACCTCGGCGCGCGAGGGTTCGACCGACTTCGGCTTGGCGCGGCGCTTCGAAGCCTTGCGGGACGGCTTTCCGGGCATGACCGCCTGCGTCACCTCGCCCAGATCGTCGAACGCTTCGGCCACGATCTCCGACCCGATCTCCCGCGACCCCGCGACGTACGCGGACAGGAGCGAGCGCTCCGCGAGCAGGTTGATGAGTCGCGGATACCTCCGGTGCACGTGTGGATCTTCGGTTGCCGCCGCGAGGTCGAACTCCGCACCCGGATCGCCGGCCGCGATCTGGAGCCGACGGGCGAGCGTACGCGCACGTCTCCTCCAGCGAGAGCGGAGCGATCTCCGTAGAACATCTCGGATGCGCTGTGCGAGCGGCATCAGCCGCGGCGTGGAAAGCAGCTGCTTGAGCTCCGGCTGACCGGAAAGCACGATCTGCAGCAGCTTGCGGTGGTCGTCCTCGAGATTCGACAGCAGACGGATCTGCCTCGAGCGCCTCCTCCCGCAAGAGGTGGGCCTCGTCCAGGATCAGGATGCCGGGGCGCTCGGACTCAGCGAGGAACTCGCGGATGCGTCGCCGCAGCTCCACGAGCGGAGCGCCCGCGGCCGGAGCGCCGAACCCTGTCGAGAATCGCCGCGAGCAGATCGGCCGTGTCTGTTTCGGGCTGGCTCAGGAAGCACAGTCGATCCGTCCGCCCGATGCGTCGCAAGAGCGCCCGCAGGATCGTCGTCTTGCCCGTGCCGATCGGCCCGGTGATCGCCACGAAGCCCTTCCCCGCCTCGATTCCCGCAATGAGGTTCGCGAGCGCCGAGTCGTGGGACTCGCCGAGGAAGAGGAAGTCGGGATCCGGCACCAGCTCGAACGGCGCTCGCCGGAACCCGAAGAAACGTTGATACAGCACCACGTGTCCTCTCCTACCGCCTCGCCAGGGGACGGAATTCCGGGATGGAGCCGAGGAGCGGTACTCCCAGTTGATTTCCCACGTCGTCCGGCGTGCGGAGCGAGTGATCCAGCCCTTCCATCAGGAACGCGAGCGCGAGGCCGAGCGAGAGCCCAAGCAGCGCCGCGAACAGCGCGAACAGGCTCTTGCGTTGCTGCACGAAGGACACGGTCACCGTGGCCGGGCTCAGCACCTTCGCGTTCACCATGCGCTGGTCTTCGGTCTCTGAAGATCCGCGTGTCCGCCATCTTCGTGTCGACCAGCTCCGAGAGCTCCGCGGTATTCGTGATCTCGCGCTCGATCTGACGGAGCATGGGCTCGTAGCGCGGGATCCGATTCATCTCCTCGATGACGTCGCGCACGGCCTTCTCCAGCGAGGCCTCCTCCGAGCGCAGCGACTCCACCTGACCGTCGCGCATCTGGATGCTGCGTCTCGATCTCCTTTGCGGAGATCGTCCTCGATCAGCTTCACGAACGCCTCGGCCTGCTGGACCTTCGGATGATCCGGCAGGTAGCGCCCGCTCAGCTCGGCCAGCTCCGTGCGTTTGTCGATGAGCTTCGCGCGCAGCTCCCTGGAAGGGACGCCCGTCTTCGAACTCAAAGACGGCGCCACGATATCCGGGTTCTCGACCATCTTGCGCCGCACGGCCGCGAGCTTGCGCTCTTCGGTCTCGCGGCGCACGCGCGCGCGCAGCAGGTCCAGTGCGCAGCTCGTCCAGCGTCCCGAGATCCAGGCGCTGCTGCCACTCCTGGATCGTAGATGCCGGGACTCGATCTGCAGCTGGCCCAGCTCGGTGCGGAGGTCGAGCAGGCGGTCGCGCAAGTTCGCGGACCGGTCCGGAAGAAGCTCTCGAGCATCGGATTGCGGCGCACGGCGATCCGCTCGACGACGTACGCGTTCCGCGACGGCGTCCGCCAGCATGCGCGCCGTCGCGGGATTCTGATGCCGGAAACGGATCATGATGACGTTCGACTGCTCCACGGGCTCTGCCTGCAGCGTTTTCGCGATCCAGCCCGGCGTGGGCACGTGGTACTTCTCGCTGGAATCCTCGGGCGGGAACAACTCTGCCTTCTCGTCGTCGGGGACGTTCTTGAGCCTCGCTCTCCACGTAGCTCACCGGACCGCTCGAGCACGGGATCCGAGCGAAGGATCTCGATCTCGGTGTTCATCTCTTCCTCGAGACCCGAGGAATCCGGCGACCGCGACTTCTGAACGACGAAGCTTCGCTCCGACGGATCAGCACCTCTCGCCGTGGCCATGAACTCCGAGGTGGTGCGCAGGCTGGCGGAGACGCCCATCGCCAGCGTGACGAAGAAGATGCCGAGGATCGCCCACTTCCGCCGGAACACGAGCGCGAGCATGTCGCGCAGCGAGGAACGGGCGGGCGTCTACGGTGCGGTGGTGGCAGGCAAGAGTCGCTGTCTCCTAGGGTGCGCTGTCGAAGTTGTCCGGTCGCCGAAGGCGTCGCGATCTCGTCGACGTGAATCGCCGTGTAGCCGCGAGTATGGCGATCCGGGATCATGCCTTCGAACTGCCAGGTGCACGAAGTGCTCGAGGGTTCGACATCAAGGTCGGCGGCACGTACCACCACATCGTCCGGCTGCAGGCACGACGCTCGGCCGCGAGCGATTTGCCGCTGAGAACGTCGCGCAGGTCCAGGCGGTACGCATTCGCGGTGTTCACGCTCTTGCGCCGCAAGAGGACGATTGCCCGGCGAGCTTCGTCGCGGGTGGGCGAGCCGGCGTGCCGACAGCGCCTGGTCAGGGTCATGCGCTGCTCCAGCTCGATCGCCCCGGCTTGTACACCTCGCCCGCGACGTACGCGCGCCGCGCCCGAATGCGACGACGTTCGGGGTCGTGGTGAGGTCGCAGCGTGCGGCTGTAGAACGCTGATGTCCGCGGCGACCTTCTTCGGGGCGGCGGCCGAGCGCGGACGTCGCCGACCCCCGGGGCCGCGACATGCCGTCCGGCCGGACGATGCTCGTCGTCTCCAGCTCCGGATGAGAACAGCACGTTGGATCAGCACTTTGTCGGCGCGACGCAGGAGGTACGGGCCCTCGGACGAGTACTCCAGCGGAAGCGGATTGGCCTTCTCCGCGCTGCCCTCGTCGCCGGTCGCCAGCTCGCGGACGTAAACGCCTTCGTCTGCGCGAACGGCTCCAGGCCCTCCTTCGCCTTCTCTTTCTCTTGATGAGAATGCGCAGGCTGTCCGGCACGTCGCCGAGTGCTGATCTGGCCTCGACGAATACGGGAGCCGCACCGATCACGGACGCGCCGAAGAGCGCCGCGAGGAGCGTCCACGCGGAATCCACGATGCTTGCACGTCTCGGGAACATCCCGGCTCCTCAGGAACGACCCGCCTGCGTCGACGAACGCGGACGAAACCCCGCATCCCGCTGCCGATCTTCGGCCGCCGGCAACACCCGCCAAATCGGCGGCAGCCTCGCTACACGAGGCGTCACACGCGCCGAGCGATTCCGCGATGCGGGGCGGGGATTGCGCGAACAAACCGCGAGTCTGCCTACCGCTCGCGTCGGGCCCATCGGCCGGACATCACTGCCCACGCTCGGTAACTCCCGTCGACTTCCTCGAATCTCGGGTGTAAGCCGGCGGTGCTCCTGGACGCACTCCGGGAACGACTCCGTAGCAGAGATCCGATAGGCTTCCTTCGGCAGGTCCCCGGATTCCCGCGGATCGGGAAGTCGCGGAGAAGTGAGAAACAGCATAGCAGAGGGCAGCGAGGCGGTCAACGGTTGCCCCGGCGGAAGGATGAAGAATAGGCGGGGAGGGCCTATCCGGGGCCCGGCGAGGCGCCCGAGACGGTCGATGAAGCCGCGCTGTGCAGCAGCGAATGAGGATCTCGTGCTTGGCCGATCGAGCGGGCACCCCACCCGGTGGGACGCCAAACCACGTTCGTGAGGGGTCGGTATTACGCCGAATCATGTCGAAGTCCACCGCGGCGAAGTCCTCGACCGTCCGACCGAGGTTACGCGCCACGGTGAGCTTGCTCAGGAAGACCTGGGGAGGATCACCGGGGGCCGACCTCGAGGTTCGCGCACGACACCCTGCTCCAGCGTGCCGCGACCCGCGCGGCCATCGCGCGGAAGTCCCGGAGGTGGATGCTTCGCCGATCGCCGCAGCGGTCCGCCAGGCCGACGCGCAGCCGGTGGTATCGACGCCCGCTGCGCCGAGAGCCACGCGCAGAACCAGCTTCGCCGGCACGCCGGCTCGGCGCGCTGCGCCACCAGGAAGCTGACCTCGCCGTGCGGCGCACGCGCCTCCTCGAGAGCCGCGCCGAGCGCCTTCGCCGAAGCCCGCGCCCGCGCGAGCCGCACGCACCGCGGCGCCGTTCAGGAACTCCGCCGTCCCGCGCGCCATGCCGAAGCTGCCGTCGGCGAGGTTCTCTTCCACGACCTCCGGGGAGGTGCGACCGAACAACGCGATCTCGACGTCGTGCACGGCGGCGGAACTGTTCATCGCGACGCACGTGATCCAGCGCTTGGCGATCATCGGCACGAGGCACCCGGCGCCACACCCGTCTTCACGACGTGTCCACCGAGCATGACGATCCACTCGCGCCGCTCGCGGATCGTGAAGCGCCCAGCCGCGCGAGCAAGGTCTTGAGCTCCGTGCCGGCGAGGATGTCGGGGATATGGCGTCAACAGAGCTCGGCAATGGTCATGCCGGGATGCGAGCGCCGGCGAACTGCACTCGCTCCACCTTGCTCTTTCGGTCGCGAATCGACAGCGTGCGCGCGAGAGAGGTCGATCTCCTCGTGCGGCGTCCCCGGTAATATCCCCTTCGCGCTGTGCGGGCGCTTGAACCCTTCCGAGAGCTTGTACCGGTCGTAACGAAGCGGTCACCGCCCCGACCACGATCTTCGTGCGCATCCTCACCGGGGATCCGGCGCGCGTCGGCGGGTGATCCAGTAGATCGCAGAGCGCGCCCGCGGTGAAGATGCCTCTCGCGGACGACGGGCTCGAAGCAACACGCCGTAACTGAACGAAGTACAA